>Ga0207854_1000002_pt1 | contig 195003 bp, 174 predicted proteins | sample LuqExpMetagenom7_FD_187765 | JGI IMG/M metagenome (GOLD analysis project Ga0207854, IMG submission 187765) | Tropical forest soil microbial communities from Luquillo Experimental Forest, Puerto Rico - Sample 7 (SPAdes) | ecosystem: Environmental > Terrestrial > Soil > Tropical forest ...
ACCACATGAGGCATACTGGCAAAAACCCCGGCCTGGCTACGCCGGCCGGACTCTCGCACTGGCGGCATGACTACAACCGGCAATCCACCTTATTTCCGCCGCCAACCTGTCCTACTAACCGGGGCCACCTCTTGTTTTCAGGATGGCGCGGCTTCAACCAGGATGCAACGCGTACCTGCCGATGCTTGGTTTCAGGATTTTCGATACAGGAAACGCATGGAAGTCCATGAACAGTCGATGAAATTGGGGAATTATTCGACTGTATTGACGCTGTTGTGGGTTTTGGAGGATTAAACCCCCATGACAACGAGTAGGAGGCTTCAAATAGATGGAGGCTGGCACTGGTAAAATACAGTTTGTTCAATATTATTAGATTAAAGGGGGGAAAATGAGGGGTTACATTATTGCGTCTATTTTGATAATTGTGGGACTTATTGCAATTGCTTATAAAGGCACACTGCCTGCGACCGACTGGAAACTCCCTTACTTAACTGAACTTTCAAGCGCCTTGTTAGTAGGCGGCCTATTATCGGTTCTATTTAAGCTTTTTCAAGATAAGGAATCAGAAAATGAGTTAAGACGTATGCTTCGAATTCACGATAGTGTTGATGAATTAGGTCTGGTAGAGATTGTCCCTGAATCACAAGGATATAATTTTACGTTAGCAATAGAAGAATCAGACCATCTTTCAGTGGTTATGAATGATGCCCTAAGATGGGTAGGTAATAATACCGTGAGCTTGCAAAATAGATTGTCAAGAAAAGGCAAAACTACTGAAGTCTTTGTCGTTGATCCGGACTCCTCATTTGTTGACAGCCTTGCCGCTAAAACAGGTATTACAAAAGAAGATTTGCAAAAGAAAATTAAAGAAACTTGGAAAAGATTAGAGGAAATCTACAACTCCTCTGAGAAAAAGGGGACTTTAAAAATCTACAGGCTCAAGACATATCCCACTAGATCAATGTTTCTCACTGAAGACACTTTGATTGAGACACCTTACCAAGTGGCATCTGGCAGAGCTAATATCCCAGTATATGTATACCGTAAAGTCGCTCGACATGACTCACCATACGGATTTGCTTCTCACGACGTTGATGCAATAAGAAATGAAAGTATCTTAGAAAAACAGTTGCCTCATTCCGTTCCGACCTGACAAAGCTCTTTGAAACAAACCAAGAGCACCTTTGCGAAAAAGGGGCCCAATATGAGGCCCCTTTGTAGTTGATATCTTTATTTGCTGGTTGATAACTTTATTTTATAGTTGATAATTTTATTTTTTAGTTGGCAACATTATTTTTCAAATTCAAACAACATTCCATGCATCCCCGCCCTACTCCACGGTAACCGACTTGGCCAGGTTCCTGGGTTGATCCACGTCGGTCCCCTTCAGCACGGCGATATGGTACGCCAGAAGCTGCAACGGCACGGAGAGCAGAAACGGATCCAGATCCTCGTTGATACGGGGAATCTCGATGGTGTCCTCGGCCCGGCCCCTGACCTCTTCATCCCCCTCGCTGCACAGGGCGATCACCCGGCCGTTGCGGGCGATAACCTCCTCCATGTTGGACAGGGTCTTTTCAAAGGCGCTGTTGAGCGGGACGAGCATGACCACCGGCATCTCCTCGTCGATCAGGGCGATGGGGCCGTGCTTCATCTCGCCGGCAGGGTACCCCTCGGCGTGGATGTAGGATATTTCCTTGAGTTTAAGCGCTCCTTCCAGAGCGATGGGGAAATTTTTGCCGCGCCCCAGATAGAGAAAGTCGCGGGCGTTCATATACTTGCGGGCTATTCTCTCGGTCTCGGCGTTGAGTTTGAGGGCTTCCTCCAGCAGGGCCGGGACCGTTTTGAGGGAGGCGATCATATGCTGGCCCGTCGCGGCATCGATGGCGCAGACGGCCCGCCCCAGGCGGATGGTGAACAGGTACAGGGCCGTGAGCTGGGTAACGAAGGCCTTGGTGGAGGCCACCCCGATCTCGGGACCGGCGTGGGTGTAGATCACACCGGCGGCTTCCCGGGCAATGGATGAATCCAGCACGTTGCAGATGGCCATGTTCACGGCACCGCGGGCTTTGGCTTCACGCAGGGCCGCAAGGGTGTCGGCGGTCTCCCCGGATTGGGAGATGACCACTACCAGCGTGTGCTCGTCAATGACCGGGTTACGGTAACGGAATTCCGAGGCGATGTCGATCTCGACCGGGATGCGGCAATACCCCTCGATGTAGAACTTGCCCACCAGGGCGGCGTGCCAGGAGGTGCCGCAGGCCACGATGACGATCCGTTTGACGGCCGCCAGATGCCGGTCGCTGAACTTCAAGTCCTCCAGGTACACATCCCCTTCCTTCTCCAGAAGCCGGCCGGCAATGGTGTCACGCACGGCGCGGGGCTGTTCGTGGATCTCTTTGAGCATGAAGTGCCGGTAGCCCCCCTTTTCGGCCATCAGGGGCGACCAGTCGATATGACGCGCCTTCTTGTCCAGCGGGACGCCCGCGATGGTGGAGAAAGCGGCCGTACCCGCGTGGAATACGACCATTTCGCCATCCTCCATGAAGACCATCTCGCGGGTATAGGCCAGGATGGCGGGGATATCAGAGGCAACGAAGAATTCGCCGGCACCCAGGCCGACCACCATGGGAGACCCCAATTTGGCGGCGATCAGGGTGTCCGGTTCCCGTTCGTTGAGGATGCACACGGCATAGGCGCCCCGCAGCTCGGCCAGGGCCTGCCGGACCGCCTGGCCAAAGTCGGAGGTTTCCTTGAGCTTTTCCTCCACCAGGTGGGAGATGACCTCGGTGTCGGTCTCGCTTTTGAAGGTGTGCCCGGCCTGTTTAAGCGCTTCTCTGAGCGACAGGTAGTTCTCGATGATGCCGTTGTGCACCACGATGACCGGGCCGGCCTTGTGGGGATGGGCATTGATCTCCGAGGGGCGGCCATGGGTGGCCCAGCGGGTGTGGCCGATGCCGATCACCCCGAAGAGCGGCTGCTCGCGCAGCAGGTTCTCCAGGTTGACCAGCTTGCCTTCGCTGCGCCGGATGCCGGATTCACCCGACGCCAGGGTAGCGATGCCGGCCGAGTCGTAGCCGCGGTATTCGAGTTTTTTGAGCCCGTCCAGTATAACCGGTGTTGCCTCTTGCCCGCCGATATAGCCTACAATTCCGCACATAGCAAATTACCTCTCATATATAAGTTGTTTAAAAAAAGCTATTTGCCACAGAGTCGCAGAGACACTGGGGTAACTAAATCGAGCTGATCGCTGCCATGATGTTCTCTGTGCCTTAACAGGTTGTTCAAAAATAGTCGGATCGTCGCACCCGCAAAAAGCCCTGAGGAGACAGCCCTCTCTCTATCTCTCCCCCTGAGGGGGAGAGCATGCTGTGCCCTCTCCCTCAGGGAGAGGGATTGGGTGAGGGTTTGCAGCGCTACGCCGCACGAAAGGGCTTTCGAGGACGAAGGCCTGATGGCTGTTTTTCAACAACCTGTTACACCCCGTCCAGGTCCGGCACCTGCACCACCAGCAGAAACAGCCCCAGCCTGCTCAGCATCTCGGCGAATTTCTGGTAATCAACCGGCTTGGTAACATAACAACTGCATCCAAGGCTATAACAGGTACGGATCTCCCGGGGATCATCGGTGGTGGTCAGCATGATCACCGGCATGCTTTTCAACTCCGGGTCCGACTTGATCTGCCTGAGCACCTCCACGCCGTCCACCTTGGGCATGCGGATGTCCAGGAGCATCATATAGGCTTGCCCCTTTTCGCAACGGGGTATGTCGCCGTCCCGCTCACCGTAGAAAAAATCCAGGGCCTCCCGGCCATTGCAAAAACGGATGATCGGGTTTCTGAGGCCCGCCTCATGCAGGTTGTCCTGAATAAGTTCGGCATGGCCGTCGTCATCCTCGGCGATCAGGATGATGACCTCTTTCTTGATACTGTCGTTGATCATCCTCATGCTCCTGTGGTCAAATGCCCATCGCTTTCGGGGAGCGCGGCAGGACAACATAAAAACGGCTACCGACGCCCGGTTCGGACTCAACCCAGATCGAACCATCCAGGCGATCGACGATGCGGCGCGCCATGGTGAGCCCCAGTCCTTCCCCCTGGGTTTCTCCCGGATTGAGGCGATGGAAGATCTCCCAGATCTTATCCTGCTGGTCGCTGGGGATGCCGATGCCGTTATCCTCGACGCAGTAACGCACCCCTTCGTCAAATATTTCGCTTGCGATATGCACCACCAGCGGACGGTCGGCGGCGCGGTATTTCAGGGCATTATCCAGCAAATTGCTGAATATCTGGGTAACCTGGACACTATCGCCGAGACAGGGGGCCAACGACGGGGCAACCTCAACGCGGGCTCCCGTGGATTCGATCTGATACGTTACGGAAGCAATAATATTTGACATCAGAAGGCGCATGTCAAGGCTTTCGAAACAAAGCGCCGTCCTACCCAGGCGGGAGAGCCGCAACAGGCCTCCCAGCAGGCTATCCATCTTCTCGATGCTGCGGGTGATGAAACCGAGGGATTTAGGGATGCTTTCCCTGAGTATCGGCTCGACGAGGGTCTGTTGGGCCTCATCCAGGGCCAGCCCGGCCATGAACTCGTCCAGGTCGGCACAACTCTTGGCCAATTTCCGGCTGAACCCCTGCACATTGACCAGCGGCGAGCGCAGGTCGTGGGACGCCACGTAGACGATGCCCTCAAGCTCCTTGTTTTTTTTCTGAAGTTCCACCATCAGGTGGTCGCGCTGCCGCTCGGTTGTTTTCCGCTCGGCAATCTCTTTTTGCAACTCCTCGTTGGCCCTGATCAGCTCTCCGGTGCGTTCCGCGACGTGATGCTCCAGGGTTTCGTTGGTGTAGGTAATCTCCTGGAAACGCTGACTGAGCGCGATGGCCATGACCTTGAAATTGCCAATCAACTGGTCGATCTCACTGACCATGCTTTCCGGCCAAGCGCTGATGTTCTCCCGCAGCAGCCGCTTGGGCAGGTCGGTCGTCACCTGCGACAGCCGGTAGAGCGGTGCGGCCAGGCGGTGGGACAGGGAGATGGAGGTCACCAGAACGAACATGTTCAGGGCAAGCACAATCAACAGCGATTTGATGTGATCGTGCAGCAGCGCCCGCTGGTAAGGCGCAAACGGGAATTCGACGGCCATGGTCCAAGAGGTGCCGCCCCCCAGCGGCGCACGGTGGATGAAGACCGCGTCATGCATTCGCTGCAAAAGCGGCACAACCCCTTCCGCAGCGGGCATGCAGCGGTATATGCCGCTCTCTCCGGCCTGCTGCAACGATCCGCCGCGACAGGGATCGAAGCCGGTCCCCGGAGCGCCGTCGGTGCCGGCAATAACCCGTCCGGCCCCGTCGATAAGGGTGATCCGGCACTGCCGACTGCCGCGCGCATCCAGGAGGATGCCCCGCACAACAGCGGCGACTTCCCTCTCCTCCGGCACGCTTCCACCCGCTTTCGTCGCCAGTTCCTGGAGCTTGAGGCGCGTTTCGTAGCCGGAGACCTTCAGGCTGTCGTCAATGCCTGTGTACATCTCCTTGAGGTAGCGGCTCTCGGCACCTTTGCCGTAGATGACCATGACCACGATGGACGGTATCAGCACCACCGCCATCAGGATGTTGAAGATCAGGTGGTGGATCGGGATGGTCCGGGACATGTCCAGGCCGTACAGGGGGGCGATGCGGGGGATGTAGGTCAGCAGGAGGCTGGCGACCAACGCATTGGTGATGCCGACCACCCAGTAGGTCAGCATGGCGGTAACGGTTCCCAATACCGTCACATGCATGGCATACCTGAAGAACAGCCACACCAGGGGAACCCCCGCCAACGGCCAGTAGCAGGCGTCGTACAGGAGGATGTTGCGTTTTTTCCCCTTGTGCAGCAGCCAGCCGACAAAGAGCGGCTCTCCGCACAGCCAGATCACGGCATAAGGGTGCCCATAGAGCGGGATGGTCCACAACGAGGCGGCCAACCCGGCCACCAAGCCCCAGCGGATGCCGAACAGGCGTACCACCAGAAGTACGGCGATGCTGCCGAACAGGAAGTTGAAACCGGTGAAGAGGCGCAGGGAGAAGAAGTTCCCGGCGAAACCGAGAGCGACCAGAACAATCAGCAGCAGGAATGATTTGCCGCTGTATGTGAGGCGCCGCCCCTGCTCACCCATCACTGTCTCCTCTGGCGCACCACTGTCTGTAGCCTTTTGTCTATACCACACTTTTCACGCCATGATAAGGCGTTACATACGGCAGCTATAAAAACGTCAGCAGGCTTGAAGCGCGGGCCGTTTGGGGCTATTATCAGAAAAGCTGCCATTCGAAGGGAAAGCTTGTGAACATTGCCCAACTGAAGCTGGTCCTGCGGGAGATTCTTGCAAAAACAGATTTGACGCCGTGTGTCGTCGGCCACCGCGGCGTCGGCAAAACAGCCGGCATCATCCAGGTCTGCCGCGAGGACAACTGGCGTTACGCCTCCCTGCGCCTCGGACAGATGGAGGTGGGCGACCTGGTCGGCATCCCCTACCGTGAAGGGGATGTCATGCACTGGTCGCGTCCGTCGTGGTGGCCGGCCGACAACGACCCGCCTACGGTGATCCATTGCGATGAACTGAACCGCGCCCAGCAGGAGGATACCCTCCAGGCAATCTTCCAGTTCGTCGAACCGCCGATCGAGGGCGAACCGCGCGCCCTGCACACCCATCGGCTGGCCCCCCGCCACAAGGTGGTGGTGACCATCAACCCGCCTGACGGCAGCTACCAGGTGGCCACCCTGGACCGGGCGCTGATCGACCGGATGGTAATGCTGTACGTGGAGAGCGACCATGCCTGCTGGTCCCGTTACGCCGCCGAACGGGGGCTCGATGAGGGGGTCCGGCAGTTCCTATCCGCCAATACCGACCTGCTGGCCGGCCAGGGGGCTCCCATGGACCTCCCGGTGGAGCCGACCGAACGGGCTTGGGAGATGATCAGTGTCCTGCGCCGGAACTGCCACTTCCCCGGTGATCTGGAGATGGAGGTTTATTCCGGCATTGTCGGCCGGGAGGCGGCCATCATGTTCATGCGCTGGCTGGCAGACTACCGGCATCGCCCCCTGACAGCCGCCGATATCCTCAACACCTGGCCGGAGGTAGCCGAAAAAGCGGCGGCCCAGCGCGACGACATCCAGGCGGCCACCATGACCGGCCTGGCGGCATCGCTCCAGGCTTCACCGCTGTTGACGCAGCCCCAGGAAGCGAACCTGGTGGCCTACATCGCCGTTTTGCCCCGTGATTTGCGCTTCGGCTTCGTCAAAACCCTGCTCAAGATCCCTGCGGTTGCTCTGGCTATCAGCCAGGACAAATACGACGCCGTGATCTTCGACGCCATCCGGGCGACCAGCGAGGAGGCCCAGCGCTGAAAAGCGCAATGCTCCCCATCTAACGCGACACCCCGCCGGAATAACTCCGGCGGGGTGTCGCACACCGCACATCTCTCTTTTTGCTTTTTCCTGATGTTGCCACCCAGGGACCACCCAGGCGGCAGGTTATTCTTCCAGCTCCTTGCAACTCATCCCTCAGGCGGCTGCGGAGGCTCTTCGCTCGATCCCGTTATAATGGGGACTTCTTCTCCACCGAACCGGATCCACGCCGACGGTGACCCACCCTGAACTACGCTTGAATCGCTGGACCTTTTTCGCTTCCAACAGCCGATCGAGCTGGAACCCCTTGACGTAATCATACCTGTTGTCGTCATAGAGAACATGGATAAGCATGGCTTCCTCCGGCGGGCCGCACCCGCCCTTTGTTAAAAAACCTTTATATTTCTACAGTTACACCACACGTTCTTTATATACCAAACTACTGGAGCAAATGCAAGGCGGCCTCCACATTTTTATTGCTCCGTTGATTAAATGTTCAAACTCCGCTGTAGGGGCGCTGTTTGCCGCGCCCTGATGGAGCGGAGCAAGCGCCGCACCTACGATTCGGATGTTCAACCGCCGAAACAATAATCACACCCATTTTAATGCGGGCATGAATTCATATAACGGCTTGCTCGGGAGCACGCCGACGATTCCCCAGCCCATTCTTGTCGTGACGGCAGAGAGTTCGATATTTCGGCAAAAAAGGATTTCAAGAAAAAAGCCGTCTCACGACGGCTTTCAAAAGGGAGGAATGATTTAAGCAGAGGGCTACCTTCTAACCACCGTGCGACGCTGCATACGGCCGCCCATGGCCGCCATCTGGTGTTTCTGCAAAGCCCCCAGGCTCTCCAGGTGGAATTGGAACCACATGTCGCCGTAGTTTCTCATCTTCATCTTCTTGCCCTGCTCCAGGCAGTCAAGGTTATCCTTGAGCGGCACGTCGCCGGGAAGTTTCTTCAAACCTCTGCCCAGGACCTCCTTGGCCTTTGAAACATCTCCGCACTCGTTCAGGCAGTAGGCGTATATGCTCCAGAGCAGCGACTCCTTGGCATTCCACTGTACAGCCTTCTCAAAGGTGCTGATCATTTTATCCTTCTTCTGACGCTTCATGTAGCAGATGGCCAGCATCCCCATGGCCGCCCAGTTTTTGAAGAACGATTTTTCGAGATACGGGAAGGCGGTGGAAAAATCGCGTTTCATATAGTAGATCATGCCGATCTGGGAGTTGACTTGGCCTCCCACGTAAATCTGCCATTTACCGTATTGCAAGGCCTCTTTCAATTCCCGGACCGCCTTTTCAAAACGGGGGGGCTGCGCCTGGAGGTCCTTGCCGGCGGTCTCGATGGAAACCATGACCTTTTTCATGATGGCGCGGGAGATAAGTACGAAGGCTGCGGTAAAGACCACCAGGCCGAGCAGGAACGCCGCCCACCAGGGGAGCTTGACGGCAAAAAGCAGCAGCAGAAACAACGCCACGCCCGATGCGGCGGAAATGAGGATATTATACATCGGTCCTTCCTTTCATTGATGAGGCAGACAGGACAAAGAACATCAGCTTTTCTGTGCTTCTGGCACCATTTCCCCGTTTTTTTCGATAAACTTGGCAATGATGATGCGCCGTCCCGGCTTAAGGGCAACCTTTGCCTTCAGGTTGTTCCAGGCCGAGAGGAGCTTGGAGGAGACGTTGAAACGTTTGGCGAGCATCCCCAGGGTGTCACCCTTCTTCACGGTATAATATTTGGCGTACCCGCCCTTGGCCGCACTCGCAGTTGAACGTCCCTCCCGGCTGAAATCAACCGTCTGACGGACCGGCACCACCAGCGTCTTGCCGGCAATACGTACCTTGGGGGAGAATCCGTTCAGTTCGGCCAGTACGTCCGGAGTCGTGTTGTAGCGACGGGCGATCCCCTTGAGCGAATCCTTTTTGCGGGCGCGATAACGGGTGTAGAGGACCTTTTCCGTGAAACGCTGATCCTCGGGGACTTTGGCGTAAGCGGCCTCGAATTGCAGCTTTGTCCCCTTGGGGACTTTGAGTTCATAGTCGGGATAATTCGGGGGCGTACACCAGTGGCGCAGAGCGGGATTCAATTCCTTGACCGACTCGTAGGTGGTGCCGATCAGCTTGGCCACCAGCTCCAGATCGGTACGCGATGGGACCTTGACGGTATCGAACTCGATCGGCGACAGGTAGGCCACGTCGGAAAATCCGTAACGGGCGGGGTCCTTGGCGATTATGGCCGCGGCCAGCAGCTTGGGGACATACTCCTTGGTTTCGCGTTTGAGATAGGAACCGCGGGAGATTTCCCAGAAGTCGCTGGTGTTGTACATGCTGATGGCACGCAGGATCTTGTTCTCGCCGGCGTTATAGCCGGCTGCCGCCAGATACCAGTCGCCGTTGAACATGCCGGAAAGCTCTTTCAGGTACAGGGCGGCGGCCACCGTTGCCTTGAGAGGATCCTTGCGTTCATCAATCCACTGGTCGATACGCAGGGAGTAGCGCCGGCCGGTGCCGGAGATAAACTGCCACGGTCCCACGGCATTGGCCACCGAACGTGCGTGCAGGTGGAAGCCGCTCTCGATCATGGCCACGTAGACCAGGTCTTCCGGCATCCCTTCGTTCTTGAACACCTCTTTCATCATGGGGATGTAGCGTGACGAACGCGAGAGCCAGCGGGAGAAGGATTGCTTGCCCCTGGTCTGAAAATAGGTGAGGAAATATTCGACCTTGCTGTTGAGGGCCAGGGGAATGTCGGCCTGGGGCAGGTCCACGTCGGGCAGTGCCAGTTCGGCGCTGTCGTCCGTTTTGTCCTTAAGTTCTTCAAGGGTGAAGAGCTCGCTGGCGTCCTGTTGCGGCTCCTCATCGTCCGTCAGTTCGTCGCGCGGGACGAGCGCCACCTGTTCCAACGCGGGCAACGCCGGGGCGGCAGGCCTCGTCAGCTCGGCCAGCAGGGGCTGGACCGGTTCCGTAGCGCCCGCGGGAAGCGAACACAAGGCGAGGAGTATGGCGATGACGATATGCTTCACATTATTTCCCGATATATACCACGCCGGCGGCAGGACTTTTCAAGGCCTCCGGCATGGACAAGATTGCCATGCTTCTGCCGCTTTCAGCCTTAGCGGCGTCTGTTTTCGATGCGGCGTCTGATAAAAGCTTTGGAATTATAAAGGAGTTTCGAAGGAAAGTCAACGACGGGCAAAGCCTTGTGGCATGGGCATTTGCGAGGTACGGTTCCAGGATTGCCTCTTGTTTGCCGGGTCGGAGCACCGGTTGCCGATGGATTTCCCGGCCGGCCGACGTCGCGGAATTTTTGGGGGATATCGCACAAAAAAGCCCACCGTGGTGGGCTTTTCCCGATTCAACAATCATCATCAGGGCGTAGCAGTGCGGTCCTTCTCCCGGTGCATAGCTTCCCGGCCCGCTTCGATGGCCGACGCAAGGATGGATTTCTTCTCCACGATGGTTTCCTTGCCGTCTTCAATGGCGGTTTTGATCTTATCCTGGGCGTCCTTTGCGTATTCCTTGATCTTGTCCACCGCATCCTCGGTCAAATCAGCGATGGTTTCGCGCATCTCCCTGCCGCTTTTGGGCGCATACAGCAGTGCAAGCCCAGCGCCGAGAGCCGCTCCGGCCAAAAATGACACCATTACCGTTCCAGCGGAAATTCCTTTTTCCTCGTCAGACATGGTCATTACCCTCCCCGTTTCTTGAGATAGCGTTCAATCAGATATTTCCCCGCCACCTTGGCGCCAATCGCCCAGGTAGAGGTGACGTTGAGCACCCCGGCAACCATTCCCACCGATCGGTTTATCGTGTTGAGGTTATCCCCGGTCTCGCCCAGTGCTGTCATGAAACGCTTGACATCGTCCGCATGCTCGACAGCGCTCGCGCCTACGGTCTTCAACTCGGTCAAAACCGCAGTCAGCTCATGGAGAGTCGGTTTCAGCTCTTTATGGACCATATCCGACAGCGACTCCAGGGAGACCGCCGCCCGCTTCACGGCCAGAAGGGTCGGAATAAAGGCCAGCACCATGATGCAGAGCGCCGCCGAGATAACAATCAGCACAATTCCGGTCAGGGTCATTTTTTTCTCCGGATAACGTTTTCAGGGCTTCCACGGTACTTCACAGTATAAAACAAAATGGGAATAATTCAATCTGTTTCAGGCAGCGCCGATTTTATCCAGAACCCCCGCTGCCAGGAGCGGAACCATGATTTCGTGGTGGCCGGTAATCGCCAGACCGCGGCTGTCTCCGGCGGTCGGGCGCTTGACCACGTTTTGCAGCGGGCGGTAGTGCTGCTGCATGTCGAAATTGACCGTGGTGAAATGGTCCACGTGAAAGCCCATATTCTGCGCGATGGAAAGCGCCTTGAGAAAGACCTCCGGCATGATCACCGCACTGCCGATATTGACGAAGACCCCCCCGTTCCCCAGGGTTGCCACCACAGAGGTGAACAGGCGGAAATCGGTGAACGTGGCTTCCCCCAGCACGGCGCCATCAGCCTCCGGATGTTGATGAATGATATCGGTGCCCATGGCCACATGCACCGTGGCCGGAATGCCTTTGGCATGGCAGGTGGCCAGCAGGCTGGCGTCTGCATGGGGATTGCCGTTTTCAACGATGAAACGACCGAGAGCCTCACCGTACCCCACCCCCTCGGCAACGCCGGACTTGAGCGCCCGGTTGATGTCGCGCCCGGTCTCCTCGGCCATACCGAAGGTGCCGCAGTGCAGCACAGCACCCACATCCTCGCTGGTCTCGCCGATCAGTGATATCTCGTAGTCATGGATCGAGGCGGAACCATTCATGGCTACCGCCGTCACGACCCCGGCGTCGATCAACGCTTTCAGCACCGGTTGCAGGCCGCACTTGATCACATGCCCGCCAATGGCGATCACCACCGGCTTGTCCTTGCGGCGGGCCGCAACGATCGCTTCAATGGCCGCATTGAGATTCTCAGCGCCCAACTGGTTGGGCATGGCCGCCAAAAGGGCGCTGACGGTCATTCCGGGGGTGACGGCGCCGGCAAAGTCGCGGGCAAGGGCAACCTTGTTCTTGCGTTCGGCAATGGGATAGGTCTTGACGGCGGAGAGATCGATGGGCTGAATCTTCATGGCGCAACCTTCTGTATTGCTTGTGGGATCCCCCCTTTACACAAGGGGGGGCAGGGGGGGATTTCCCGCGGTTGAACAAATCCCCCTCAATCCCCCTTTGTCAAAGGGGGAGGCAAATTCAATTACCCGAACAACGCCTTTTCCACCAGATCGCAGACGATATGGATGATGGCGATATGCCCCTCCTGGATGCGGGGGGTATCGCTGGACGGGACGACCAGCGCCAGATTGCAGGCGGCCTTGATGCTGCCCCCGTCACGCCCCAGCAGGCCGACGGTGTGGCAGCCTCGTTCCCGCGCCAGTTGAAAGGCCTTGAGTACGTTGGGGGAATTGCCGCTGGTGGAGATGCCGACCACGACATCGCCCGGCGCTGCAAGGGCCTCGACCTGGCGGCTGAAGATCGCATCGAAACCGTAATCATTGCCGATGGCGGTCAGGATGGAGGTGTCGGTGGAGAGCGCTACGGCCGGCAGCGCCCGGCGTTCCAGCTTGAATCGCCCGACGATCTCGGCCGCGAAGTGCTGGGCGTCGGCCGCCGACCCTCCATTGCCCATCACCAGCAGCTTTCCTCCCCTGGCGAGTGCATCGGCCAGCATGGCAGCCATCTCGGCAATCAACGGCGCCATATCCCGCTCCATGACCTCAAACAGCACACGATGAGCCTGCAACTGCATCGTCACATCAGCAACCATGAACTACCTCCGTTCCAAATCCCTTATCAGGCCTGTATTGAAGAGGTTGTTGAAAAACAGCCATCAGGCCTTCGTCCTCGAAGGCCCTTTCGTGCGGCGTAGCGCTGCTACGCCTCCTCAGGGCTTGTCCAGCGGGTGCGACGATCTGACTATTTTTGAGCAACCTGAGTCATTCAATAACCTGTCAATATTATACGCCCCGGATCGCGGCAGTCATCCCGGCAAAAGTGATGGCCATCTCCATGCCGGCAGCGGGCATATCATCCTTCCAGCGCACCATGACCATCTCAGGGGCGGCCTCCCGAAGCGCCCCTATCCTGCGCACCAGGTCCCGTTGCGGCATGACCATGGACAAGCGCACCGAGTCTATGCCGGTATGCAGGCAATCCCAGCCGCAACGGTGAAACTCCCTGTCCTGGCGGTGATGCAGCAGCAGGGTAAAGCGATGTCCCCGACGGGAACCTTCAAGAACGGTCTCCATGGCGTCCGCCAGTGTTCCGGCATCCGTATCGCGGCCGAAGTAGATGCAATAATGGCGGCTTATTCCCCACTGCTCAAGGTAACGCTCCCTACTGATGCGCGTCTGGCTGTGACGCCGCTCGACCGAACCAAAAACGTCTTCCCGGCCGCAGATGACACGGGAACGCGACGTAACGCAACTCCGATAGCCTTTGCTCCAGGCACGACGGATGTAATCGGCCAGACACCATTCGCCGCTATCCAGTCCCTCGTCGAAATAGCCGATTTGCATGCGCATTTCGGCCTTAAGGAGCAGGGCGGAAAACGATACCGTAAAGGTATCGATCGACGAGCTGTCGCGCCTGTCGTTGATCGCAAGGAGCGGCGAAGCCCCGCTGCCGCTGAAAACCGGCGAAACGATGCCGACCTGGGCGTCCAGGGCCACATCCTTGAGAGCCTCCAGCCATCCGTGCGTGACCAGCACATGCGGCCGGACAACGACGGACAGCGCACCGTCAGAGCGTGACAGGCCCCTGTTGATCGCCCGCACCAGGCCGATGTTGCGCTCGGACTTTATGAACAGGCCGTTCTCTCCCAGCGGTTCGGAGAACTCCTCCAACATCAGCTCGGTATCACGGCTGCTGCCGTTATCGACGATGATCAAACGCGCCTCGGGGGAATGCTTGAGGATCGCGGCCAGACAGGCGCGGGTTTCAAAAGGACTGTTCCAGACCGGGACGATTATGTCGATGGGGGGATTTGTCATATCAGGGCAGTAACACCGATTTCAAATCAAGAATGACATCAAGGCGGCGAGGATTGAGGCGACGAACGCGTGCAGTGCCGTACATCGGGGAGCCGAAGACGAGCCAACAAAGAGAGCGCCCTGATTTGAATTGGTATAAAACGAATGCGGGGATGGACAGGAAAAACGGGATGACTATTCGCGGCGCACCCTGAATACCTCTGTCCATCCCCGCCAGTAGAGAGTTTCTGCGCGCCCCTTTGGGCGCAGGCCCAGCTAGGACGTGACCGCGACCCGGCGGAGCAGGTTCAACTCATCCAGCACCTTGCCGGAGCCGAGCACAACGCAGTCCAGGGGGTTTTCCGCGATCAGCACCGGAACCTTGGTAACCTCGCGCAGCAGCATGTCCAGGTTGCGGAGCTGGGCGCCGCCGCCGGCCAGGAAGATACCCTTGTCCACAATGTCGGCGGCCAGTTCCGGCGGCGTCTTTTCCAGACAGATGCGCACCGTGTCCACGATAGCATTGACCGCTTCCTTGAGGGCTTCGCGGATCTCGTCCGAGTTCACCTCGATGGTCTTGGGGATACCGGAGACCAAATCGCGTCCCTTGACGCTCATGGACAGGACATCGGGGCCGGGGTAGGCCTCGCCGATCTCTATCTTGATGCTCTCGGCCATACGCTCGCCGATCTGGAGATTGTACTTCTTGCGGATGTACTGGACGATGGCTTCGTCCATCTTGTCGCCCCCCATGCGGGTAGACTGGGCATAGACGATGCCGGCCAGGGAGATGACCGCCACCTCGGTGGTACCACCGCCGATATCCACGATCATGTTGCCCGAGGCTTCGGTAATGGGCAGGCCGGCCCCGATGGAAGCGGCCATCGGCTCCTCGATCAGGTAGACCTCGCGGGCACCGGCCGATTCGGCCGATTCCTTGACGGCGCGCTTCTCGACCTGGGTGATGCCGGAAGGAACACAGATCACGATGCGGGGGCGCACCAGGGTCTTGCGGTTATGCACCTTGTGGATGAAGTAACGCAGCATCTCCTCGGTGATATCGAAGTCGGCGATGACGCCGTCCTTCATGGGGCGGATGGCGGTGATGGAACCGGGGGTGCGGCCCAGCATCTGCTTTGCTTCCATGCCGACCTTGAGCACCTTCTGCTGGCCGTTGGGCATCTTCTGGACCGCGACCACCGAAGGTTCACGAACCACGATACCTTTGCCCTTCAGATAGACCAGTGTGTTGGCGGTTCCCAAGTCAATGGCCAGATCATTGGAGAACATCCCAAAAAAGTAATCAAATATTTTCAACATTGTTCTGACGATCCTTTCGCAATAAGTCCTGCAGTAATTCAGGAAAAGGCTAAATATGCTAGCAGAGGGGGACGGTAAATGCAAGGAAGAATGTGATTCTTTGGACCTCATTCCCGGGCTCGACGTCATCCGCGCCGTGCGGGCAAAGGGCGGAGGGCCGACTCCGGCCCGACAAGCACAGGGCATTCCTTGACATTTCTCAACTATCACGCTACTTTTGTAAAATTTGCAACCACGCGGAAGCCTGTGAGGAGACAGTACCATGGATTACAAAGACACTCTCAATCTGCCCCAAACCGACTTTCCCATGAAGGCCAACCTTAACCAGCGGGAACCGGAAATTCTCGGCAAGTGGGAAGCGGAGGGATTGTATGCCCGCATGGAGGAAAACGGCAAGGACAAGCCGCTCTATATTCTGCACGACGGCCCCCCCTACGCCAACGGCCATATCCATATCGGCCACGCCCTGAACAAGATCCTCAAGGACGTGATCCTGAAGAGCAAGCGCATGGAGGGTTTCCGCGCCCCCTACGTACCGGGCTGGGACTGCCACGGCCTGCCGATCGAACTCCAGGTGGAAAAGAACCTGGGATCGAAAAAGCACGAAATATCCAAGTTGGAGATGCGCCGCGAATGCCGGAAATACGCGGAAAAATTCATCGCCATCCAGAGGGACGAGTTCAAGCGACTGGGCGTGCTGGGCGACTGGGACACCCCCTACCTGACCATGAACTATGCATACGAGGGACAGACCGCACGGGAACTGGCCAAGTTTGCCAAGAACGGCGGGCTGTACCGCGGCAAGAAGCCGGTCCACTGGTGTTCATCCTGCGTCACGGCCCTGGCCGAGGCCGAGGTGGAGTATGCCGACCACACCTCGCCGTCCATCTACGTCCGTTTCGCCCTGCAGGACGACGTTTCCGCCGCCATCCCGGCCCTGGCCGGCAAGCAGGCCTATGTGGTGATCTGGACCACGACCCCCTGGACCATCCCGGCCAACCTGGCCGTGGCTCTGCACCCCGAGTTCGACTACGTGGCCCTGGAGACGGAAAAGGGCGTCCTGATCGTGGCGGAGGGGCTCAAGGACACGTTCCTCAAGGCCGTCGGCCTGACGGGTGAGGTCATTGCCACCTTCAAGGCGACCACCCTGGAGCGCAAGCGGTGCAAACACCCCTTCTACGACCGCGATTCCATCATCCTTCTGGGCGAGCACGTAACCCTGGAGGCCGGCACCGGCTGCGTCCACACCGCCCCGGGCCACGGTCAGGAGGACTACGAACTGGGCCTGAAGGAGGGACTCGATATTTACAATCCGGTGGACAACCACGGAAAGTACATCCAGAACCTGGAATTCTTCGGCGGCCAGTTCGTCTTTGCCGCCAACCCGGCCGTGATCGAAAAACTGACCGAGGCGGGGGCATTGCTGGGGCGGGCCGACATCGTCCACTCCTACCCCCACTGCTGGCGCTGCAAGAAGCCTATCATCTTCCGGGCCACCGAGCAGTGGTTCATCTCCATGCAGGCCGCCGACCTGCGCAAGAAGTCCCTGGAGGCCGTCGACCAGGTACAGTGGATTCCCAAATGGGGTAAGGAGCGCATCTACGGCATGATCGAAAATCGCCCGGACTGGTGCATCTCGCGCCAGCGTACCTGGGGCGTGCCGATCACGGCCTTCTCCTGCAAGGCCTGCGGCGAATACCTGGCCGACGGCGCCATCATGGACCATGTCGCCGACCATTTCACGCAACACAGCGCCGACGTCTGGTTCGACTGGGAGGCCGCCCGACTCCTCCCCCAGGGGACGAAATGTCCAAAATGCGGGGCAACGGAGTTCGAGAAGGAGATGGACATCCTGGACGTGTGGTTCGATTCGGGCGTCTCGCATGCAGCCGTGCTGGAGCCCAATCCGGAACTGGCCTCGCCGGCCGACATGTACCTGGAGGGGAGCGACCAGCACCGCGGCTGGTTCCACTCCTCGCTGCTGGAGAGTGTCGGCACCCGCGGCCGCGCCCCCTACAAGAACGTCCTGACCCACGGTTTCGTGGTGGACGGCTCCGGCCGCAAGATGAGCAAGTCGGTGGGCAACGTGGTGGCACCGGAGGAGATCATCAAGAAGTACGGCGCCGAGATCCTGCGCCTGTGGGTGGCTGCCCAGGATTACCGCGACGACATCCGCATCTCCCAGGAGATACTGAGCCGTCTGTCCGAATCCTATCGCCGTATCCGCAACACCAGCAAGTACATCCTGGGGAACATCAACGACTTCGATCCGGCCAAGGACAGCGTGCCATACGCGTCAATGCCGGAAATTGACCGTTGGGCCCTGCACCAGCTGGAACTGCTCAAGGAAAAGGTGCTGGCCTCCTACGGCGAGTACGAGTTCCATGTCCTGTACCATGCCGTGAACGGCTTCTGCACCGTGGAGATGAGCTCGTTCTACCTGGATATCCTCAAGGACCGGGTCTACACCAGCAAGAAAGACTCCCTGGAGCGGCGGAGCGCCCAAACCGTTATGTACCGCATTCTGGACACCCTGCTGCGCCTGATCGCTCCGGTACTTTCCTTCACCGCCGACGAGGCCTGGCAGTACCTGCCGGGCGAGCACGAGTCAAGTGTCCATCTGGCGGCTTTTCCCAAACTCCAGCCCGAGGTGAAGGACGACAAGCTGGTGGAGCGCTGGGAGCGGATCATGAAGGTACGGGCCGAGGTTTCCAAGGCCCTGGAGCAGGCCCGCGTGGCCAAGACCATCGGCCACTCCCTGGATGCCGGGGTAACCATCTGCGCCGAACCGGAGCTGCTGGCCTTTCTCCGGGAATATGCCGTCGAACTGGCCGCGATCTTCATCGTATCCAAGGTCACCCTGGTTGATGCCATGGAAGGCGACAGCTATACGGCGGAGGCGCTCCCCGGCCTGCGGGTGCAGGTGTCGGCCGCTCCGGGCGAAAAGTGCGAACGCTGCTGGTGTTACAGCGAGGAACTGGGACAGGATACGTCGCATCCCGCCATCTGTCCCAAATGCACCAAGGCGGTGGTTTAGTGTCTAGTTGCATAATTCAGAGCTACTAAAAACGTCCCCTTCCCCCTTGCGGGGGAGGGTTAGGGTGGGGGGGGAGGTTGCCATGGAATACGCATGTTGCAACTTCACCCACCCCCTAACCCCCTCCCGTCAAGGGAGGGGTAATGATTTCAACCAATTATGCAATTAGGTACTAGAAATGCGGCATTTTCGCAAGCTCCGCATTTCCCCGGGGGTAATTTTGTGAAGAATCGTTGGTTCCTTTTCTCGGCTATAGCCATCGTCGGGCTGATCGCCGATCAGATCACCAAGCTGTACATCGACCGGAGCATGCAGCTGTTCCAGTCGATTCCGGTCGTTGATGGCCTGTTCAACATCACCTATGTGCGCAACAGAGGGGCCGCCTTCAGCTTCCTCTCCCACGCCTCCTGGCGGCTCCCCTTCTTCATCGCCATTTCGGTCATCGCGGCGGCGGTGATCGTGGTAGCCTTCAACCGTCTGCGCAACGACCAGAGATTGGCCCAGGTTTCCCTGGCCATGATCTTCTCGGGCGCCGTGGGCAACCTCATCGACCGGGTCCGCCAGGGCGAGGTCATCGACTTCCTCGATGTGTATTGGAAAACACACCACTGGCCGGCCTTCAATGTGGCCGATTCGCTGATCTGTGTCGGCGTGGCTCTGTTGGCGCTGGACATGCTGCGGGAGGAACAACGGCAGAAGAGATGAGTGAGAACCGATGAGGGGTGAGAGATTTTTCTCTCACCCCTCATCACAGATCCCCGGTCATCTCTTGCAACAGGTAGAGCTTGGGGTTCAGGCCGCCGACACAGGCGATCACCGCCTTCAGACGCTCCTCATCCAACCCGCACTCCTCATCGACCCCCTGAAAATAGTCGAAGCCCTTCGGCAAAACGGAATAGCTGCCATCACGCAGCAGCGACACATCCACCATGTCGTTGATCCTCCCCTGGGCCTCCCAGGGGTCGCGGTAGTTGAACTGGCGCGCCACCACATGCAACCCCATACCGTTGGGAAAGGCCGCCTTCACCTCGAAGGAAAATTCCCGCGGGGCGCTATAGCTCTCGCTCCTCCCGGAGCGCACCATCACCTCGGCCCCCGCCTCTTCCAGCAGCTTCCCGACCGATTCCGCGGTCATCGGTTTGTACTCTTTCATACCATCCTTTCTTAAAAGCAATTCTGCCACAGAGACACGGAGACACAGAGGTTCACAGAGAAAAGCAAATTTTTTTGGACAGGCCTGAATCAAAAACGTCAGGTTGTATCCACCTTTCTCCTGCCTTTCTCCGTGTCTCTGTGTCTCTGTGGCGGATTTTAACTATACGTCCAGCCGCAGTTCCACCCCCCACGGTGCCGGCCTCTCCCCCTCCCGGGTCAACACCCACAGGGTGGGAAACGGCATCGTCTCCGGGGCCGGACCGATGCCGTCGGTCAGGTAGATGACCGCGGCCGGCAGGGGGTGCATCCCCTTGGCATACTCAAAGACCGGCCGCAGATCGGTGAAACCTCCGCCGTCGTAACGCTGGGCCACGAACGACGAGGTGCTGAAGGCCTCCACGTGCTGGATGCGGCTATTGGCGTACAACACGGTGATGTGGGCATCCCGGCCACGGGCGATCTGCACCAGTTCCCGGGCAAAGGCCTCACGCAGCTCCACGCAATTGGTGGAATCGCTGACATCGATGCCTACCAGCAGATTAAGCCGCCGCCGTTTTCGGACACCGGGGGTCTCGTGAACAAAGCGGCGATGTTCCCGCATCCAGGTACTCTTCCGTCCCACCCGCCCGGCCGTGGCGACGAACTGCCGCAGGAGCTGGCGCCAGGGGATGGGCGACGGCCGCAACAATCCGTCCACAAGAGCCCGGATATCCTCCGGCGCCTCGCCGTCGCTCCCCCGCAGGCTGTCCCGCGTGATGCTCCGCACCATCTCCTCGCCCAACGGCAGTGGCGTACTGTCGGCACCGCTCCAAATATCATGGTCGTCCAGGGTCGCCGCATCCCGGACAGCGGCCCTCCCTTGCCCGGCAGCCCCCCGGTCGTCCTGCTCCCCGTCGCCGTAGCCGCTGCCATCCAGGTTCCCGGTGTCAAAGGGGGGAACCAGCAGGGCGTAATACTCCTCGGCTGCCAACCCGGCCTCCAGGCCGTACTGCTCCGGCACGAGCGCATCGTCCGGCAATCCTTCGATACCGGGGTTGATGGCCAGATCACAGGCCACGTCCCAGTCATGACTGTTGCGCCGCTTGCGCCGCAGGGGATGGAGATGGAGGATGTGCTTGACCAGGTGTTCCAGAAGTGCCTGCTGACCTTCGCGGGACAGGGCGGCAAACAGCGGTGGGTTCAGGGAAAGGGTCGGTACACCGCCCCGGATGGTCACACCGGCGGCATGGCCGGATGATGGGTGTTCCGCCCGGCGCAGATTGAGGATGAAATGGCCGTAGAACGGTTTTTCCCGCAGCAGCCGGACTATGGCGGTTTCAAGGACATTCATGGAAGACATGGGACATATGGTACCGCTGAGAGTCTGAAAAATTCAACGTAGTGCCGTAAAGCGGCAAACGACAAAGTACGCGCCACATACAACAACAAAGGCCAACGGCAAAGCGCTTCCTCAGCCGCCGGAACCCGCATACCGCTCCCCGCCCACATAGACCTCCTGGACCTTCCCCTCAGCCACGAGCCGCTCCAACACTTTCTCCGCCGCTGCCCCTCCGTTTCCCACCACCTGGAAATCGGCGTGCCTGCCCGGCTCCAGAGAGCCGCAGAGGGCAGACAGGCCCAGGGCGGCGGCCCCGCCAGCCGTAACCATGCGGAAGGCCTCCGTTGGCGACAGGTCGTGGCGGAACAGGTCCAGGGCGAAGCGCATCTCCTCCCACAGGGAGAGGGAATCATTGCTTGCCAGGGAATCCGTACCCAGCGCCAGGGGAATGCCGAGCGATTTGAACAGGTGCAACGGCGCCATACCCACATCGAGACGTTCGTTACTGCGTGGGCAGAGCACCACGGAGCAGCCGCGCTCCTTGAGGATCTCCCCGTCCGACGGGGTGACGTGGACGCAATGCACGGCCAGTGTAGCGGGCGTCAGCAGGCCGTAGCGGTCCAGGAGTTCGGTGGAACTGCAGCGGCGGGGCGGCATCAGTTGCTCCTGCCAGCCCACGAAGGGGTAGAACTGCTCCGCCAGGGGGCCGGCGGTGTCGAAGATGAAGTCAGCCTCCTCTCTGGATTCGGAGATATGGATCGCCAGGGGAAGGGATCGAGCAGATGCCGCCTCGCGGATCTGCGCCAGGTTCCCCTCGCCGATGGTGTAGGGGCTGTGGGGAGACAGACCGGCAGCAAGCCTTTCGGTCTGCGCTTCGCAGGCCGCAAGCGCCTTGTCCAGCATGCCGTGGAACCGCTCCCGGTCGTGGCCGAGCAACTCGAAGAAGAGGCGTCCCGCAAGGGGCGACGCCTGGTAGCGCGGGGCCAGGGCGGGATTGGCGACGATCTCGCCCACGACCGTGGTCCCGGACTCCAGGCACATGCGGACCCCTTCCCGCAGCGAGGCGAGGATATCCTCGTCCTTGAGACCGCGCCTGATCTTGATCAACTGGATGATCCAGTCCACAAAGCGGCGCGGATTGTACTCCACATGGGTACGCAGCCGCCAGGAGGAGAAATGGGTCAGCTCCAGATGGGTGTGGGCATTGATGAAACCGGGGACGATGGCGCTGCCGGGGAATTCCACCACCGGCACACCATGGGCGCTCCGCAGTTCCGGGAGTGTGCCGACGGCAGCCACCCTGCCGTCGCGTACCAGCAGAGCCCCGCCGGCCAGGGGAGGCGTGTCGGGATTGATAAGCCATGAGGCAGCGTAGATGGTGGATTCTGACATATTCAACCCCCGGCGCGGTGTCCGCCATGAAACGGGACGGCGATGGTTAATTATACCCACAACCCGTACAAAAAGAAACAGGCAGAAAGCCGAAGCTTTCTGCCTGAATCCCTGACAACCTATCCGCCCGAGGTCAGTGTACGCACTTCAGTTTGGACTGCCCTGCGTCTTCCTTGCGGGTCGGCAGCATGCGATTCTGCTCGTCCACGAAGATGAGTTTCGGTTCGTGGGCAATAGCCGCTTCGTCGTCCATGTTGACGAAACTGGCGATGATGACCAGATCCTTGGGGGCCACCAGCCGTGCGGCGGCGCCGTTGAGGCAGATGACGCCGGAACCGCGTTCGCCCTCGATGGCATAGGTTTCCAGGCGGCTGCCGTTGGTCACGTCCCAGACCGCCACCTTTTCATAGGAAACGATATCGGCCGCATCCATAAGGTCGCGGTCGATGGTGACGCTCCCCTCGTAATGGAGGTCGGCACCGGTAACGGTGGCCCGATGGATCTTGCTCTTCAACATGATTCTCTGCATGGTTACAACTCCTCTCCAAGTAAGGTGTTATCAATCAGTCGTGTCCGTCCCAGCTTGACCGCCAGCGCCACGAGTGTGCCGCCGTCCACGGTCTGTGACGGCTCCAGCGTGACGCCGTCGCGCACGTCCAGATAATCTATGTCAGCCAGAGGCTCCCGGGCGATAACGGCCCGGGCCTCCTCCTTCAGGGCGGCTGCGGAACGCTCCCCGGCAGCATACCGGTCCCGGACCCGCACCAGGGCACGGGAGAGGCAGAGAGCAGCCTGCCGCTCAGTGGGCGACAGGTAGCTGTTCCGCGAGCTCATGGCCAGGCCGTCCGCCTCCCTGACGATCGGCATGCCGACCACCTGCACCGGCAGGTTCAGGTCGGCCGCCATGCACCGGATAACGGCCAGTTGCTGGTAATCCTTGCACCCGAACAGGGCCACGTCCGGCTGGACGATATTGAGCAGCTTGGTCACCACCGTGGCCACGCCGTCGAAATGTCCCGGACGGCTGGCGCCGCACAGGGACTGCGAAAGCTCCCGCACCGCCACGCCGGTCTGGAAGCCGGGGGGATACATGCCGGCGCTCGTGGGAAAAAAAACAATGTCCACTCCGCACGCTTCGGCGGTGCGGCAGTCCCGTTCCCGGTCACGGGGATAGCTGTCCAGGTCTTCGTTCTGGCCGAACTGGATCGGGTTGACGAAGATGGAGAGCACCAGGACATCGCCCCGTGTACGCCCCTCCCGGAGTAGCGAGGCGTGCCCCTCGTGCAGGTATCCCATGGTGGGGACGAAGGCGATGGTCTTCCCCTGGCGCTTGAGGCCCAGGGCGGTTTGCTGCATTTCATCGATGGCGGAAATAATTTTCATAGGCTTTCTGATGACCTTCTCTCAACTTGCGGCGCCGAGATGGCTGTTTTTCAACAACCTGCTAATTGAACGAATGGTCGGCGGTGGGAAACTCCCCCGCCCGCACCTCATCCACGTAGCCTTTGACCGCCTCGGCGATGATCGGCGTCAACTCGGCGTAGCGCTTGACGAATTTTGGCGAATACTTTTCGCACAACCCCAGAATATCGTGGATCACCAGCACCTGGCCGTCACAATCCGGTCCCGCGCCGATGCCGATGGTGGGAATGGAGAGTTCGGCCGTGATACGGGCCGCCAGCGGTGCCGGTATCCCCTCCAGGACCACTGAGAAGGCGCCCGCCTCCTGGACGGCCCGGGCATCCTCCATGATCCGCTCGGCCTGATCCTTGCGCCCCTGCACCTTGTAGCCCCCCATGCGGTGGATCGACTGGGGGGTCAGGCCGATGTGGGCCATGACCGGGATGTCGATGGCAGACACCGCACGGATGACGTGGGTCATGTTCACGCCCCCCTCGATCTTCACCGCCTCGGCGCCACCCTCCTTGATCATTCTGCCGCAGTTGCGGCAGGCCTCGTCAATGCCAGCCTGGTAGGACATGAACGGCATGTCGGCCACCACCAGCGCCCTGGGCTCGGCGCGCCGGACCGCCTTCGTATGGTAGAGCATTTCATCCATGGTGACCGGCAGGGTCGTGTCGTGTCCGGCCACTACGACGCCGGCCGAATCACCCACCAGGATCATATCCACCCCCCCCTGGTCCACAAGGCGGGCAAAGGGGAAATCGTAGGCGGTCAGCATGGTGATGCGCCGCCCCTCCTGCTTCATCTGGAAGATATCCGGTATGGTCGTTTTCTTGCGCATGCAATCTCCCTCGCCAAAAACAAAAAACGCACCCGGAAGGCGCGATATCGTTCAATGCATAAGCCACGCTCATGCACTGGCGGGTATTCCCTTCCGTCCCGGTTCGTTGCCGAATCCTGGCGGTATCGTGATGGTGCTTTCCGGTCTCGTGTCTGATCGACCCCCTTACGGGTGGCCGCCATGAAAACCGAACATTTGTTTATACCAAAAACCAGATAAAAGGGCTATGGAAAAAATCCCCGTGATGTGACTCAGCTATTCTGGCTCCTCATGGACTCCAGTTCCTTGATCACCTCGGCCCCCTGGTCGCGCCGGGTTTCCATGTTGTCGAACATCTCTTTCACCATCCCGCCCACCGATTCGACAATCCGGCTGATACGGAGGCCGTCTTCCACCTGGTGGGAGGTGGAATCGACCATTTCATGGGCCATTTCCTTGATGGTTTCCACGGAGCGGGCGATACTCCTGGTGGCCTTGGACTGGTCGGTGGAAGCCACAAATATCTGGGTCGTCATGGCGCTGATGTCTTCCATGGACTTTGCGACCAAGTGAACGCTCATGGCCTGCTCTTCCGTGGCCTGCTTGATCTGCTGGGTCATCTCCATGGAACAGACCGAACGGTCGTAGATGGCCTTGAGGGTCTCACCGGTCGAATTGCCCAGCTCGACGCCGCGCTGCACCAGGCTCCTGGTGGTGGTGATATTATGGGCGGCGCTTTTGGATTCGGTCATGATCTGTTCGATGATTGAGGTGATCTCGCTGGTCGAATGCCCGGTCTGGAGCGAAAGAGTGCGGATCTCCTCGGCCACTACGCCAAAGCTCTTGCCGTACTCACCCGCCTGGGCCGCGATGATGGAAGCGTTCAGGGCCAGCAGGTTGGTACGCTTGGTGATGTCATTGATCACATTGACGATATTCTCGATCTTGTTGCTGTCCTCGGATAAACGCGTGATGGCTTCGTAGGAGAGTCCGACCGATGTCTGGATTTCGGCCAAGGAGTCTATCGTCTCGGCAACCACGGCCCGGCTCTCGTCCGCATGGGATTTCACCTGGCTGGACACCTCGTGGGAGATGGCGGCGCTCTGCTCCACATTGCTGATGGTGCTGCTGATCTCTTCCATGGCGGATGCCGATTGCAGGACAATACCGGTCAGGTGATCCAGGTTGCGGGCAACCTGCTCGATGGTCACGGAGATCTCGCTGACCGCGGTGCTGGTTTCATCCACCGAGGCCATCACCCCTTCGGCGGCCGAGGCGATGACGGCCGCGCCGTCGGCGACCGATTCAACACTCTCCTCCAGATCCTTGACGTTTTTGAAGTGCTGTTCGCGGCTGCTCAGCAGGAAGGCAAACGAGCTTTCCATCTCCGTCGTCAGGGCATCGATCGAGGCCAGCAGGTTGATACGGGTGATGGCCGACGCGATCTGGTCGGCAAAGAGCATGATCGTATCGACGTCGGAATCATTCAGGGGGCGGCGGCTGGACTTGTTGTCGATGCCGAAGACGCCGACGGCTTCGCCCTTGACCACGATGGGACAGAGAACGAAACTCCTGGAACGTAGCGGTTCCAGGCTGTTGTAGGGTGGTTGCAGGTGGTACTCTTCGGGATAGCGGGAGATATCGTCAACCAGGAAGACCTTTTTTTCGGCCAGACACTTGTGGATGACACCGATCCTCTCGTCGAGGGGCAACATCACGTCGGCAGCCTCATAATTATCCGTGCCGGCGGTCGTGACGAAACGAAGCTGGGTGCCGTTCTGGACCATGAGGATGTTGACCCGCTCGTAGCCCAGAACTTCGTGGAGTCCCGCGGCGCACAGACGCAGGATTTCATCCAGGTTGAGGGACATCTGCATCTTGCTGCTGATTTGGTGGAAGTTCTTGATATTGTTGTCAAGCACCTTGTAACGGTTCTCGAATATCTCTTTCTGGGATGCGACCTCCCTATGGAGGGCATCCAGTTCCGTGGCCCGCTCGCGCAGTTCATCGTCGTTCCGGCCGATCAGGTATCCCAGGCAGGCCAGGACGATTGCGGTCCCGAACCCCATATAATTGTACATGACAAGGTGTTCGGGCGAAACGGCGATATCATTGAGGATCTGGCTCATCAACGGTTTGCCGCTATCGTAAAACAAAAACGTGCGGATGATGATCCAGCCGATGGGAGCGCTGCTGCCGAGCAGGAAACCGGATAGCGCCAGGGCCTTGGAGCGCTTTCTCGCGATGGGTTCTTTACGCACGATAACTTCTCTCACTTTTCCGTGGCGAACTTTTCGTCGATGGAGTGGTAAATCTCCTCCATTGCCTTCTCCGCATCGTCGCTGTTGTAGGCAATGATATTCTTGAGGTGGGTGTAGGAATCCAGGTCGATCTTTTCAAAGGTGAAGGCGATGCCATTCTCGGCCCCCCGGCTCACGCTGCCGCTGAAACCGACAAAAAGTTCGGGGGACGTTCCCGTCAGGACGATGGTGATCTCCACCGGCTCGCCTTCCGGCAAACGCTCCTCGGTGATCAGCAGCATCCCGCTCATGCTGAGATTCTCGACGTTGCCGTAAAACTGGCGGTCTGCCGTCTTGACGGTTGCACTAACCCGAAAGGGGACGCGGGAAAACTTTCTCGTACTACTCATGGTAGTCTCTCCTGAATTCGTACGGCGAAGCCTGTACACACAAAATCACGGGCCACACCTTTTGCAGGTGGTCACGCCACATAGTTGCGCCGGATCGCACCTTCCGATCAGTCCTCGAAGTTGCCTTCGGGCCCCTTGTTGCCGGCAATGGATTTCGCCCGCTCCACGATATGCTCTTTGGTCCAGTGGGCCGGGTCCTCTACCTGGCTCCCTTTGGGACCAAGGTCGTGGGAACCGGCCCTGAGGATCGTCTCCACGGCCAGCGGCGCCGTATCCCGGGCATTGAACACCTCGGTCATCATCTTGTAGGCGAACTCTTCGACCCGTTTGGCCATCCGCTCCCTGACCGCCTTCGGCTGTGCCAGAAACTTGTTCTCGAAGGGAAGGTTCAGGTTCTTGTAATCGCCTTTTTTCCAGCCTTTGGAGTCGGCATAGGCGACCATCTCGGCCCACAGCTCTTCGGTCATCCCCTCGCCTGGCACCTTGATGAAGTTACCGTCACCGTCCAGTTGGGCGTTGCCGTAGTCGTTCACCTCCAAGCCCCAGGAGATCATCTGCAGGGCGGTGGCCACATTGGCCTTGGTAGTGGCGGTCTTCTGGGCAATTTCCCGCAGCCGCTCGGAGCTGTTGCCCGAGGTGCCGTGCTGGGCGCCGCTGAGCTTGTAGGGGACCAGGGCGTGGTGAATGTCGGCGGTCAGGCCGACCTGGATGCCGGCGTCACTCGCTTCGAGGCCGTGGGTCGTCCCGTTGTTGAGGGCGATCCAGTCGGGGAAGATCTCATGGGCATTCAGCCCCTGGATCAGGAATTTGGCCTCGGGGACGGTGGAAAGCCCCTCTTTCCCCTTGATCTCGCCCACCTCGGTTTCAAGCCCGGCCCACGTTGGAATGAAGGGGTTAATCTCCAGGTTGGCCAGCAGGTTCTGATCATCGGGAAGGTGGGAGGCGTCGATGGCGATGGAGGTGATCCCGGCCTCGAACATGGTCGGCACTTCCACCTTGGCGGCGGCCAGATCCTTGTCGTTCTTGATCCCGTAGTGGTCGGCATGGATGGCGACCGGCACGGTGATCCCCAGTTCATTGCAGAGGGCATCGACGATGCGGGCCATGTTCCAGTAATTGACCGCGCAGTAGGCTTTCTGCCCCCCTTCGGACTTGGCGATCTCGATGATGAGCGGTGCATTGGCACGCTGGGCGGCGGCCAGCGCGCCGCGGATGACGAAGTAGTTGCGGCCGTTGGCGGCCAGCGCCACCGCCTTGCCCTTGGCGAGCATGGCCCGGTCTACGACCTTGCCGCTGACGATCAGCGCCTTGGAGTTGGGAAAGAGTCCGCAAATAGTGGGAGGACGCCCCACCTGAAGTGCTTTTTCGAAATCCGCCGTGTAGCTCATACCACCCTCCCTTTATCGATAGTGTCTGTAAACCATATTGTATGCCGGCATCGTATTCTTTTGAAATAATGGCAGTTTTCAGCCCATATACAGCCGTTTATAAATATCATGTAACCGCCCCGGAATCAAGGAGTAAACAGCGTACTTCCCTGTTGCCAGACCCGGACACATCACCTATAATCGGTCATCCGGAGTAGAGAGCCATGCCCCACGCCACATCATTCATCCCAACGCTGCTGGACACCCACTGCATCGTTGATGTCCGCACCCCGCTGGAATTTGCCGAAGACCATCTGCCCGGCGCCGTCAACGTCCCCATCCTGACCAATGAGGAGCGCGTCGAGGTCGGCACGCTCTATAAGCAGGCCGGCCCCCAAAAGGCGCGCATGCGCGGCCTGGAACTCACCTGCGGCCGTTTCGCCGCCATGGTGCGCGACATCGCCGACCACGCAAACGGCAGGCCGGTGCTGGTCTACTGCTGGCGCGGAGGCCTGCGCAGCCTTTCCATGGCCATCTTGCTGGAGATGAGCGGCTACCCGGTCGTGCAGCTCAAGGGAGGCTACCGCGCCTTCCGCAACCAGGTCTGCGCCTTTTTCGAAGCGTTTGTCCCCCCGGCGCCGCTGATCGTCATCCACGGCATGACCGGCACCGGCAAGACCACCTTCATCAACGGCCTGGACCGGGAGCGGTGGACCCTGATCGACCTGGAAGGGCTGGCCTGCCACCGCGGCTCGGCCTTCGGCGAGGTCGGACTCGTTCAGTCGATCAGCCAGAAGCGCTTCGACACGCTGCTCTGGGACGCCTTCCGTCACGCCCCGGACGACCGCCCGATCGTCGTGGAGGGGGAAAGCCAGCGTATCGGCAAGGTAGCCCTCCCCGGAAGGGTCTACGAGGTTATGGGCGACAGTTGCAAGGTCTGGTGCCACGCCTCCCTGGAGACTCGGGTGCGCAGACTGGCGGAAGAGTATGCGTGCGGGGAGTACCGTGAGGCCATGGCCATGGCCCTGGAGCGGATCAAAAAGAAACTGGGGGGCGTGCGCTACGCCGAGATCAAGGCGCTCCTGGAATGCTGGGACGTGGAGGGGATCGCCCGGGGACTGGTGGAACACTACTACGACCGGCTCTACTACAAAAACCGCCCCTGGACCCCGGACGTGGAGATCGACCTGGAGGATTTCAGCCGGGCGGAAGAGCACCTGGCCGGATTCTGGAGCGAGCAACAACGCCGCCCGTAGCAGGTTGTTGAAAAACTGCCATCTCGCCGCCATCCTCGAAAGCCGCCTTGTGCGGCGTAGCGCTGCGGCCCCTCACCCAATCCCTCTCCCGGAGGGAGAGGGCACGGCATGCTCTCCCCCTTTGGGGGAGAGATAGAGAGAGGGCTGCCTCCGCGGGGCTTGTCTAGCGGGTGCGACGATCTGACTATTTTTGAACAACCTGAGTTTTTCAATAACCTCCGTGCCTCTGCGGCTCCGTGGGCTATTTCCAGGTTTAACTTCCCGGTGAAATGATCAATTCTCCCCCGGCTACTGGGAGGCAGGCGAGGTCAAAACAGCCGGCAGCCCAGCGGAGGATCTCGTCACACGCCGCGCCGGCCAGGTCATGGGGCGGTTCCTGCCCCAGAAAGCGCAGCACCGCCAACAACAAGACACCCTCCCTGCCGCGCCAGCTTCCCAGATGATGGGAAACCAGGTTGTCCCGCTTGCTGAGCTTGGCCCCGCCCGGCCCGGTTACCAGGGGGATATGGCAGTAGACGGGCCGCACAAGCCCAAGCAATCCCTGAATATAGACCTGGCGCGGCGTGGAGGGGAGCAGGTCCTCGCCCCGCACCACCTGGGTCACCCCCGTAAGGTGGTCGTCCACCATCACCGCCAACTGGTAGGCGATCTCCCCGTCCCCGCGCCGCACGGCAAAATCCCCGCACCGCTCCCCCAGATGCTGGCAGACCAGCCCCTTGTGCAGATCATGGAAACAGACCTGCTCGTCCGGTACGCGCAGGCGCCAGGAACGCACCTGCGCCCCCTCCCGCATCCCGTCCCGACAGGTGCCGGGGTACGGCAGGCAGTCGTCATCCGGATGGGGCGCCGACGCGGCCTGGGCGATCTCCCGGCGCGAGCAGCCGCAGGGATAGACCAGGCCGGTTGCGAGCAGTTCGCTGAAATAGTGCCGGTATGCTTCGCGGTTGGAACTTTGCCGGGAAATCTCCCCATCCCAGTACAGGCCGAAGAGTTCCAGTGTCTCCACGATGTCGTCGGCCATGCCCGGCACCTGGCGCGGCATGTCCAGGTCGTCGATGCGCAGCAGCCAGCGCCCTCCCGCACTTTTGGCCATGAGCCAGCTGGCCACGGCCGTGGCCAGGGAGCCGGTATGCAGAGCGCCGGTGGGTGACGGGGCGAACCGGCCCACAGGCGGTTTGAGCGTTTCATCAGGCATGAGGCATTCCGTTTTTGAGGTTGTGCCGGCCGGGGCAGGGAGGCGATCATTGTCCCCCGTCCTTCCGGTCAGGCACTACCCTTGTATCATATTTCCCCACCCATGGCGAGATTCCCCGGCTCGTTGCTAACCTTGTTTTTCCCGGTCGGCGACGATCCTCCTCCGATTAGGAATGTACTGCCGGAAAATGGCCTTACCGCGTTTGGACCACCAAGGACACTATAAGCGCCCCCGCTTGGCAGAAATTCCGTGTTTATTGTCATTGTGCCAGACAGGTTCCTGAGCTAAGGTGGGGCCATGAAACATCAACCCCGCACATCCACCGTCATGGACACGCCGCTGCTCGTGACGATGGCCGCTTACGACGGCGCCGAGGTCCTGGACATAACCGGCCCCCTGGATGTTTTTGTCCTTGCCAACGCCGTACACCGGGAACATGGCGGCAAGGGGCCACTCTATCGGGTCGAAATTGCGGCCGGGGCGCAGGACGCCGTGGTGGCGACGTCGTCCGGAATCAGGCTGGTGGCCGACACGGCCTGGCCGGACTGCTCGGGGACGGATACGCTTCTGGTGGCCGGCGGTCCGGCAGCGGAAGAGGCGCCGGAAGCGCTGGTGAACTGGCTGCGCCGGACCGCCCCCTTCGTGCGGCGGGTCGGGTCGATATGCACCGGCACCTTCATCCTCGCACGGGCGGGACTGCTGGAAGGACGGCGTGCAACGACCCATTGGTCCAGGGCCGAACAACTGCGCAGCCTCTATCCGCACATCGAGGTCCATGAGGATGCCATCCATATCAAGGACGGCTCCGTCTACACCTCGGCCGGGGTGACGGCGGGGATCGATCTGGCGCTGGCGCTGCTGGAGGAGGATTTCGGACGCGCGCTGGCGCTGGATGTCGCCCGGCTGATGGTGCTGTATTTCAAGCGGCCGGGAGGACAGTCCCAATTCAGCGCCAGCCTTTTGGCCCAGCTTCACGAGGGAGGTTCCCTCGCTCCGACCATTCAGTGGATACGGGACAACTATCGACACCACCTGAGCAATGAAACGCTGGCCGAACACGCATCCATGAGCCTGCGCAACTTCGCCCGCATCTTCAAGCGGGAAACCGGCACCACACCGGCCCACTTCATCGAACGGGTTCGCCTTGAAGCAGCGGTCAGACACCTTGAAGAAACGAGCCAGGCACTGGAAACCATCGCCCGGGAGTGCGGTTTTCAGTCCGGCGAACACTTCAGGGTGGCCTTTGTCCGCTTCTTCGGGATCACCCCCGGCCAGTACCGGGAACGGTTCCGGTCAGGAACCGAATAATCAGCAATGGAGGATACGATGAAACAGATGCGCCTTCGGGGTATCGCTATACGCCTGGTGGTCATATTGGCGTTCATCGCCGCGGCTCTGCCCGCCGCGGCCCGGATGGACAAGCTGCCGACAACACAGGAACCGTTGTTTGACCTGCAACCTTCACCTGCCGCCAGACGGATAACCGTCGGGGTGCTCATCTTCCCCGGCTTCGAGATGCTGGATGCCTATGGCCCCATGGAGATGTGGGGCAACCTGAAGCATGCGCCGGCCAAGGTGTGGGGCGGCGAGGAGAAAAGGGTCAGCGTGCGGCTGGTCACCATCGCCGCCAAACAGGGGGAAGTACCCTCGAACCAGGGGCCGAAAACCATGGCCGATTTCAGCTACGACAATGCCCCGCCGCTGGATTTCCTGGTGGTGCCGGGCGGCCTGGGAGTATTTCCCCTGTTGCAAGACCCGGCAACCATGAACTGGCTGCGGGCACAGGCGGGCAAGGCCCAGATCGTCATGTCGGTCTGCAACGGCGCCTCGCTGCTGGCAGCCGCCGGCATTCTCGACGACCGGCCGGCGACGAGTAACAAGATGTTCTGGCACCATGTGACCGAACCGGGACCCAAGGTGAAATGGGTCAAAAAAGCACGCTGGGTGGACGACGGCACGGTTGTCACCTCTTCCGGCGTCTCGGCGGGGATGGATATGAGCCTGGCGGTCATCTCCCGCCTGTACGGCAAGGATATTGCTGCCTGGTTAGAGCGCGTCGCCGAGTACGACGCCCATCGCGACCCGTCGTGGGACCCCTTTGCGGCAAAGGCGGGCCTAGTCGAGTAGCTGCCGGTCGCCGGATGCCGGGCCTGTCCGCCGATGAAGCGATGGCAGGACAGCGCCTGAAAAAAAGCGGGGCCGTTCCCGGAAGGAACGGCCCCGCTTGGTATTGCGCTGCCTGATATAACCTATTTGCCGTTTTTCCCATGTTCCGACCCGTTCCTTTTCAGCCGGATTCCCTGATCAGGAGACATGCTGCTGTTCCGGGTCGCGCTCCCTGTCATGGGGGAGGACCAGGTTCAGCAGAATGGCGGCGATACCGCACAGACTGACGCCGTGCAGACTGAAACCGCCCAGGCGGAGCGTCAGGCCGCCGATGCCGAACACCAGCACCAGGGAGACGATGATGAGATTGCGCGGGTGGTGCATGTTCACCCGGGCGTGGACCAGGGTGTTGAGGCCCACGGAGGCGATGCTCCCGAACAAAAGCATCATGATGCCGCCCATTACCGGGGCGGGGATGGATTGGAGGATGGCGTTGAACTTGCCGAAAAAGGCCATCAGGATGGCGAAGCAGGCCGCCCAGGTCATGATGACCGGGTTATAGTTGCGGGTGATCATCACCGCCCCGGTCACCTCGGCGTAGGTGGTCACCGGTGGTCCGCCGATGAGCCCGGCGCAGCACACCGCCAGGCCGTCGCCCAGCATGGTGCGGTGCAGGCCGGGGCGTTCCGTATAGTCCCGCCCCGTGACGGCCCCGATGGCGACGATGTCGCCCACGTGCTCAATGGCCGGGGCCAGGGCCACCGGGATCATGAACAGCACCGCGGACCAGTTCCATTGCGGGGCCACCAACTGGGGAAGAGCTATCCAGGGAGCGGCGGCGATCTTGCTGAAATCCACCAACCCCAGAAAGACGGACAGGCCGTACCCCACCGCCACGCCGGAGAGGATCGGCAAAAGGCGGAAGATGCCTTTGGCCTTGGTCGCCACCAGCGCAGTTGTGGCCAGGGAGGCTCCCGCTATCAGCAGGGCGGTGGAGTAATCCACCAGCACCGCCTTGCCGTCGCCGGTCTTGCCCATGGCCATGTTGACCGCCACGCTGGCCAGCCCCAGGCCGATGATCATGATGATCGGCCCCACCACCACGGGGGGCATGATCTTGTGAACGAACCCGACCCCCTTGAGGTAGATGACGGCACTCAACGCCAGGTACAGCCAACCGGCGGCAAAAAGTCCCGAGAGCGTTGCGGGAAAACCCCAGGTCTGGGTGCTGTAGATGATCGGGGCGATGAAGGCGAAGGACGAGCCGAGATAAATGGGGACCGTGCGCCTGGTGCACGCCTGGAAGATCAGGGTGCCGATGCCGGAGCCCAAAAGGGCCATGCTGGGGCTCATGCCGGTGAGTATGGGCACCAGCACCAGGGCGCCGAAGGCAACGAAAAGGACCTGGGCGCCGGCCAGCGCCTGGCGCCAGACCGGCTCGGGGGAATGGGACATGCGGCACGCTCCTTTGCGGGATATCAAGAAAATGGGGCAGGACCTGCTACTTGGTGCCGAAGATCTTGTCGCCGGCGTCCCCCAGCCCGGGCAGGATATAGCCGTTTTGGTTGAGCCGCTCGTCGATGGCCGCCACATAGATGTCCACTTCGGGATGGGTAGCCTCGATGCGGGCGAGCCCTTCCGGCGCGGCCACGAGCGCGAGTACGCGAATCTGCCGGCAGCCATTCTTCTTCAGCATGACGATGGTGGCGTCCAGGGAGCCGCCGGTGGCCAGCATGGGATCGATGATCAGGGCCAGACGTTCGTCCAGGCGGCCGACGAACTTTTCATAATAGGTATGGGCCTCCAGGGTCTCTTCGTTGCGGGCGAGGCCCACCACGCTCACCTTGGCGTTGGGGATCATGTCCAGCACCCCGTCGAGCATGCCGATCCCGGCGCGCAGAATGGGCACCACGGTGACCTTTTTGCCCTTGATCTGCTGTATTCCCACCGGACTGCCGTCCCACCCTTCGATGGTCTTGCCCTCCAGGGGAAAATCGCGGCAGGCCTCGTAGGAGAGTAGGCAGGCTATTTCCGCCGTCAGTTCGCGGAACTTCTTGGTACTGATGCCGGCCTCGCGCATCAGGCCGATCTTGTGTTTCACCAAAGGGTGATTAACTTCGTGGACGCTCATGAACCGTTCCTTTTCAGATGGGGATTCCCTACCCGGTGCCGCCAACCGGCTACGGCAGGAACGAGCAGCAATAATCCACCACCGTTTCCATCCTCACCAGGAACGTGGAGTGCGCTGGCACGTTGAACGCTTCGCCGGCCACAACCCGCTGCCACTCCGTTTCACCCTTCACCTGCCATTCCAGCTCACCGGCAAGGATGTCCATCTCTTCGGCCGCTCCGGTGGAAAACTCATACTCTCCCGGCTGCATGACGCCCAGGGTCTTTTTGCTGCCGTCGGGGAACAGCACCGTTCTGCTGACGACCTTGCCATCGAAATAGATATTGGCCTTTTTAACTACCGTAACGTTCGAAAACTGCGACATGACACCCTCCCGGATTTTTTCGTGGTATTTACGCATAACCCGCCGGGAGACGCAAAGAAAAAACGCCTGTTGCATTTTTGCAACAGGCGTCAGTTTTTGACAGTATGGACCGGTTCTAATCAGAAGGTTCCCCGCAACAACTCGGCCCGCCAGGTAATGTTCGTCTGGTGTGAGGCGGGAGATTCGACGAGATCGGGAAGGACGGTCGGCAGGGCAAACCTGATGCTGCCCTTGTCGACCTGCGCCAGGGAGCGGGCCGATTTGGCCAGGCCATAGGCGGAACCGACCAGGATGCCGGAAGCGGCGCCATAGCCCATGTAGTCCAGGTGGTCGGCGGGTTTCCTGGTGAAGGCCATGAGAGCGGCTCCCACCAGCGCCCCGGCGGCGCCGCCGTAAAAACCGTCCTCAAACACCTCACGGAAGGCGTTTTCACTGGCAAAGGCAGATGCCCCCGATGCCAGAATGGCACAGCAGGTGATCAGTGTGATGAAACGCGCCATCGTTTTCATATGCCACCCTCGCTACGCGGAATTTTTCGCCCGCGCAAACAGCTGCAAGGATAGCGCCAAAGGCGCCCCATCACCGCACATATCAAAAAATACATTATTTTACGGCATGTTATCAAAAAGACTCCCGTATGCCGTACGAAAAAACCGGGGCCAACCCGGATGACGTCGCCACGTCAGTGATGCGTTTTTGCAACACTAGCTCCGCCAGCTGACGAAATAAGCAGCAGAGCCAGGGCACGCTCCTGCTCATCGCTGACCACCTCGCCATCGAGGCGCGCCACCAGCAGCCGTTCCATGATCGCACGGAACCGTGGCCCCGGCGCCAGCCCCAGCGCGGCCAGGGCGTTTCCGTCAAGGGAGCAGCGGACCTGGCGCAGGCGGGAAACATAATGGGAAACGAAACGCCTGACCTCCTCGCGGCTGGCGCGCGCGGCCAGATAGAGCAGCATCTCCAGCGACAGCCCGTGAAACCAGGCGTAAATCTCGCTGTTACGGGCATCGGGACTGCGCTTCAATCTGCGTTGAATGGTGTCCAGGGTCCCCAACGCCTGCCGGCGATGGCCGAAAACCTTGGCGGAGACCCTCCCCGGCACCCCCAGCCGCTGGCAGGCATCATGGAACTCGTCGTTGGTGAGCCGGTCGCCCAACGCCAGGAAGTAGACCTGCCACTGCTCGCAGGCGTCCGGCAGATAGAGCAGGCGGAACCAGGCCAGAACCCGTCCGGTTTCATCCACGACCCGCCTGGTTTCGGGGACCAGCTTGAGGGCGGGATGGATAAACGGCAGCAAGCCGAAACCGGCCATGCGGGCAATGGCCCCGGCCGGTTCCTTTTCCCGCAGGATCTGGATCAACTCGTTCAGAAGGCGGGGGCCGCCGACCTTGTCCAGGACATTCATCCGCACCGCGCTACGGATCAGATTCTCGGTGTGGGGCGCGATATGGAAGCCCAGACGCTGCTCGAAACGGATCGCCCGAAAGACCCGGGTCGGGTCCTCCACGAAGGAGAGGTTGTGCAGCACCCTGACGAGCCGCTCCTGAAGATCCTGCTGGCCGCCGAAGTAATCGGACAGACGCCCGAACGACGCGCCGTTGAGGCACACCGCCAGGGTATTGATGGTAAAATCCCGGCGGTACAGATCGTGGCGCAGCGAGGAGCGTTCCACCGTGGGGAGTACGCCGGGGGACTCGTAGTATTCCAGGCGGGTGCTGGCCACGTCGATCTTGGCCCCGTCCGGGAAGATCACCACCGCCGTGTTGAAGGTCCGATGGCTGCGAATCCGGCAACCGTGACGGGCCGCAAATTGCTCCGCAAAAAAGATGCCGTCCCCCTCCACCGTCACGTCGATATCCAGGTTCGCTACCCCCAGCAGCAGGTCGCGCACGAAGCCGCCGACGGCATACACCGCCAGGCCCAGCTCGTCGCCGGTGGCGCCCAGGTCGTGCAGAAGCCTGCCGGCGACAGCCGGAAGCCGTTTGCCCAGCAGGCTGGCTATGGAACGGTTCTTGGGAGAGAAACCGAGGGCGCCCACATCGTACAGCGCACCGGGTTCGCCCCGGCGGCCGCCGTACATGTGGCGCAACAGGTCCGTACGCGTCACCGCGCCCGCAAGCTCTTCCCCTTTGAATACCGGCACGAAACGGCGGTTGCCCTCCACCATGTATTCCTGGATGTCGGCGATGGGGGTGGCGGGCATGGCCCGCATGAATTCGGTGTGCATGAAATCGGTGGCCGGGGCGTCCCCCAGGTCGTGGTAGAGCGCCTTCTCCACGATCTTGCGGGAGATGATCCCGATCATCCGCCCTTCGGACATGACCGGCATGGCGTTGCAGTTGTAACGGGTCAAAAGGTCCCTGGCCCCGGCGATAGTGACATCGTCCGGCATGGTCTTGACCGGGGCGGACATGATATCCCCGGCGCAGAAGCGGGGGCTCACCTCGACCCGCAGTTGCTCCTCCAGGCGCTGCAGCACCTGGTGCAGCGTCTGGTCCCGCACCACGGCCGATGCGGCGGTGGCATGGCCACCCCCGTGGAACCGCCGCAGGATGTCTCCCACATTCACCTCCAGGATGCGGCTGCGGGCCACCAGATAGACGCGATTTTCCATGGAAACCACCACGAAAAGAGTATCCAGGTTCTCCATGTCCCGCATCAGGTGGGCCAGGGCGGCGATGTCCCCCACATACTGATCGCTCGCGGCGTGGGCGATGGAGATATTGACCCCGTTGATGGCCGTGGTCTTGAGTGTGGTCAACAGACGCTTCAGGAGCCCCATCTGCTGGCTGCTCAACTCCGGGGAGAGGGCCTCGGCCACCACGTTCACCCGGGCTCCCCGCTCCATGAGCCACGTCGCCACACGATAATCGTCCGGCGTGGTCGACGCGAACAGCAGGCGGCCGGTATCCTCGTGGATGCCGAGCATGATCAGGGTGGCCTCTTCCGGAGTAATCCCCGCGGACTGCTCCATCAGGAGCCCGCCCAGGATGGTGGACGACGAGCCGCAAGTACGGATCACGCCGCCGGTCGGCCGGATGCTCTGTTCCGTGACCGGGTGGTGATCGTAAATATGAATCTCCATCCCCGGACGCTCCAGGAGGTCGGCAAAACGCCCGATACGATTACCATGCTGGCAATCCACGACAATCAGCCGGGTAACGGCCTCCAGGTCGATATCCTTGGCGCGGACGACGCCGGGAAGGTACTCGGGCCGGACGGCCAGAAAATCGCGCACCGCCTTTTCCTGCGAGCCGGGAAAGGCGATCAGGGCGCCGGGATAGAGCCGGGATGCGGCGATCATGGCGCCCAGGCAGTCAAAATCGGCATTGGTGTGGGTGGTTATGACATCCATCGACGCTCCATCCCCCGAGAGCGTCGCACCGCTTCGGGGACCGTATCCGCATCAAGTATACACGCTGTTTGGCCGGTTATACATACTGTTTTGCATTCGCGGCCAATCTGGTGTATTTTCCACCACGGTCTCGACGGGCGCCCGGCAACCGCACGAGCGGCATGCGTCCGGCTCCATGCCAGGTGCGCCCTCCGGCGGAGGCAGCGCAAAGGGTTGCCTGAAACACCGGGTTAATGGTATTGTGTCGCTCGTTTCCGGATCGATCGCAAGGGAGATATGAATAATGGCGCTTCACGAGAACCTTAAATCACTGGGGGCCGGGGCAACGGCCTATCGCTACGACCGGCCCGATGCCGGGCTTTTGGAGTCATTCCCCAGCCCCTTCGCCCAACCGGACATGAACCCTGCCGGCGCCGTGGGCACGCTGCACATCGAATGCCCGGAATTCACCTGTCTCTGCCCCATGACCGGGCAGCCGGACTTCGCCAAAATCGTCATCGACTACCAGCCGGACCGGCTCTGCGTCGAAAGCAAGAGCCTCAAGCTCTACCTGGGCTCGTTCCGCATGCACGGCGAATTCCACGAAGCCAGCGTCAACCGCATCTGCAACGACCTGGTCGAACTGCTCGAACCGGCCTGGCTGACGGTGCGGGGCGAGTTCACCCCCCGCGGCGGCATCCCCTTCTGGCCCACGGCCGAGTATCGCAAATAAATAGCGTTGATTCCGGTTCTCTCACCCGCTCACTGCCGTTCGTTCAAGCTCACAGAGGCACAGAGGACTTCTGAAACCAAACATTTAGGGGTAAACCAAAATCCTTGTGATGTTCTTTGTGCCTTTGTGAGCTTTGTGAGAGACTGCATTTAGACTAAAACTTTTCGGCGTAGTTACATAAATTTACAAGGAGCGCACCATGTTCACCACATCCGATTTCAAAAAAGGGCTCGTCATCCAGTTGGACGGGGCCCCCTGCCTGATCCTCGACGTCACCTTCCAATCCCCGTCGGCCCGCGGCGCCAACACCATGGTCAAGACCCGCTACCGCAACCTGATCACCTCCCAGGTGCTGGACAAGACCTTCCGTTCCGGCGACAAGGTGGACGAGGCGGACTACGGGCGCAACAAAGGACAGTTCCTCTATGCCGATGGGGCAAAGGGGGTATTCATGGACCTGGGAACCTATGAGCAGTTCGAGGTGGACGAGGAGGCGTTCGAGGCACTGGCCCCCTATCTGCTGGAGGGGACCGAGGTGGTATTGGGGCTCTTCGAGGGACGACTGGTCAATGTGGAGCTGCCCATGACCGTGGAGTTGACCGTCACGGAAACCGCACCGGTGCTGAAAAATGCCACCGCCACGGCCCAGACCAAGGAGGCCCTGCTGGAAACCGGCCTCAGGCTGCAGGTTCCGCCGTACCTGGAAACCGGAGAGAAGATTAAGGTGGATACCCGCGACGGCAGGTTTATATCGCGAGCCTGACATACAACAGGAAGAAAACGCCAGGTCAAGCGGCCCCGGAAAGTGCCTCCACAGGATTCCGGCGGCCGCTTTTGCCTTCAAAAGGGGTATTCCGTCCCGGCACGCCCAGAAGGCATCCCGAGGCGAGCAGATAGCCATAGGAGAGCCCCACCATGTCGGCCACCCCGCCCATGGTGAGGTTCATTCTGATGTACTCCCTGTTGAGCTCGTGCAGAAACGGCTCGCAATCCTCCCCCAGGGCGATGAGACGGTCAAGGTGCCGGCCATCCCTCCTGATGCGGGAAAGTCCCAGGGTGCCGCAGCGGTGAAGCGTGGTGGTGTCGTCAACAGTCTGCATCAGCCGGGCCAGCATGGCAAACGAGGCGATCCTGGGATGGCCATGGCGCTCCAGGGCCGCAAGGTAGGCCGGGACCGCCCCGTCGAAGAGCGAGGGCAGGCCGTTCAGCGCCTCCCGCACAATCCCGCCCGCGCCATACAGCATCCTCTGCCGCCGCCCGTGGGTGGGTTGCTCACCTTGAGCGGCAAAGAATTCCCACGCCAGGGTGGCGATCTGTTCCCGCAGGCCCTGTTCATCGGTTGATCGCGCATGCCAGGCAGCAACGAGCAGCAGACCGCTCAGAAAGAGGTAGCCCTTGTGGGTGTTGGTGCCCAGGCTCTCAAGCATGGCCTGTTCGGCCCGCCTGCCGATGGCGGCCTGGCGGGTAAAGTCCTCCCCGGATACCAGGGAGTCGCACAATTGGTCGAGATAAGCGGCAATAATCCGGACCGAGTCCTCCATGATGGCCAGGGACAGGTCGTGGTGAGAACCGCAATCCTCCAGGTCCACCAGCCCCGGCTTGGGGGTCATGTACAGTTCCATGGCAACCCCCTTGACCAGAAACATGGCCAGCCGCTCAATTGCTGAAGTATGCGAGGAGTTCATTGGTCCCTTCCATCACCGGCACATCTTCCTTAGACGTTGTTCAGGAGCATACCAGAATCCACCCCCCTGTCCAGCAAGGTTGCGGTATACAGAGATAAACAGGTATCCGGTCGATTATCGGATAAAAATATGGATCGCGCCGGAAGTAATTATTCAAAAGTTCTTGACAGTCCCGACACACTTCCGTAGTATTAGTCCCTCTGTGGGCCTATAGCTCAGTTGGCTAGAGCCACCGGCTCATAACCGGTTGGTCCCAGGTTCGAGTCCTGGTGGGCCCACCATCTCACTTACAAGGAAAATGCGCCGGATGCCGGCAAACCTACGAACGGGACGCCCCGTACCATCAACTTCTCAAGAGTGCACACCGCAGGGTTGCACTCTTTTTGTTTGTACGCCATGAAGACGCCAAAACTCTCCGATATAATTGGAATCATTAACAAAATAGCGAGCCCCTCCCTGGCAGAATCGTGGGATAACTCGGGATTGCAGGTCGGAGACCCGGATTCCGCAATAGAGTGCATCATGGTCGCGCTGGACGCCACCCCGGCCGTCCTGGAAGCCGCCCGAAACGCCTCCTGCCAACTACTCGTCACCCACCACCCCCTGCTGTTCAAACCTCTGAAAAACATTTCAACCGCCACCCCGCAAGGAAGACTCGTGCATGCCGCCATCAGGGCCAATCTGGCGGTCGTCAGCATGCACACCAGCTACGACGTGGCCGAGGGCGGCCTGAACGACCTGTTGGCCGAATGCCTGGGCGTGTCGGGCTGCCGGCCGCTCCAGGTCACCACCGGCCAGGAGTTGTGCAAACTGACGGTCTACGTGCCGGGCGACCATCTCGACCAGGTCCGTGGAGCGCTGTTCCCCTGGGCCGAGGCACTGGGCAACTATCGGGATTGTTCCTTCAGCGCGCCCGGAGAGGGCACCTTTACCCCGCTGGCCGGCGCAAGGCCCTTCATCGGCGCCGTGGGGAGCCGGGAACATGTTTCCGAACAGCGCCTGGAACTGCTCATGGACCGCCGCAATCTGCCGCGGGCTGTCAAGGCGCTCCTGGCCGCCCACCCTTACGAGGAGCCGGCCTTCGACATCTATCCCCTGCTCAACGAGGGCAAACCGCACGGACTGGGCAGGATCGGTTCCCTGGCGGAGCAGACGACCCTGTCCGACTATACGGCCCGGATCAAAAAAACCTTGAATGCTCCGGGCGTGCGCTCCGTCGGTGATCCCGCGGCAGCGGTCAAAAAGGTGGCCCTGTGCAGCGGCAGCGGGGCATCGCTCCTGCGCGAGGCCGCCCGTTGCGGGGCCGACGTGCTGGTGACGGGTGACGTAAAATACCACGATGCCCGCGAAGCCCTTGACCTGGGCATTACCCTGATTGATGCCGGACACTTTCCCAGTGAGATCATCATGGTGGACGACGTGACCGAACGCCTGGGCCGCATGCTGTCCGAGGCGGGTTACGAAAATTGCCGCACACTGCCCTGCCGTGTCGAATCCGACCCTTTGAGAGTCTGATTACCATACAACACAAATTTCTGTACCGGGAGGAAGCTGATTTTGAAAAAAAAACTTGAGATGTTGGAACAACTCCAGGAGATCGATTATCTGATCGACAACCTGAAAACCACCCAGGGCGGTTTGACTGAAGAGATGAGCGGGATCGAACAGACCCTGATCGACGCCCGTCAGGAACTTGCCGTGCTGCAGGACCGCGTGGCGCAACTGGAGTCGGAAAAAGGGGAGCTGGAGGCCAGCCAGGCCACCGAACAGGAGAACATCCGGCGCTCCGAAACCAACATGAAGGAAATCAAGACCAACAAGGAGTACCAGGCCGTCGGCCGGGAGATCGCCGCCGCCCGCAAGCAGGCCGCAGAGATCGAAGAACAGACCCTGCAGAAGATCAGCCTGATCGAAGAACTGAGCGCGGGGATCGCCACCCTCAACGAGACCCTTGCCGAACTGGAACAGAACACCTCCCAGCGCCGCGATGAAAAACAGGCCGAGATCGACAAGATCCAACAGGACATCGATGCCGACACCGCCCGGCGCGAAACCATTACCAAAGAGCTGCCGGCCAGCCTGGTCAAGCGCTACAACGCCCTGCGCGGGCAACGCCGCGGCCAGGCGGTCGCCATTGCCCGCGACGGATATTGCCTTGGTTGCAACATGAATCTTCCCCCTCAGCTCTACAACAGCCTCTTCCGGCACGACGAACTGATCAGCTGCCCGCATTGCCAGAGGGTACTGATCCTGAAACTGCAACAATCCTAATAGGTTGTTGAAAACCGGAGGTTGTTCAAAAATAGTCAGATCGTCGCACCCGGAGAAGGCCCTGAGGAGGCGTAGCAGCGCTACGCCGCACGAAAGGGGGTTCGAGGATGGCGACGTATAATTATGCGTGAGCATAATTATCGGTGACGGAGCGATAGCGTAGTCATCACGTTTAGCGGGACGCCGATAGGCGCTAAGATGACTGTTTTTCAACAACCGCCTAGAGTTTGGTTGAAGCAGGACAGATGGCCGCTCTTTTTTAAAAGGGAGGAAAGTCCGGGCTCCACAGGGCATGACGCTGGATAACGTCCAGCGGGGGCGACCCCAGGGCAGAGTGCCACAGAGAGAAGTCCGCCTGCCACGGCAGGTAAGGGTGAAAGGGTGAGGTAAGAGCTCACCGGGTCCGACGGCGACGCCGGATGCCAGGTAAACCCCGTCAGGAGCAAGGCCAAATAGGGAGGCGTCAAGGGCTGCCCGCCCGTGCCTCCGGGTTGGCTGCTTGAGGCTGCCGGTAACGGCAGTCCCAGATGAATGACCATCGCCCGGTGAGGGGTAACCCGATCCGGGAACAGAACCCGGCTTATGGACTGCTTCAGCCAAAATTTTCACACGGGATGCCGATGAACGATCGGCAGGCATGGGAACGGGGCGTCCGGCTCATGGAGGATCTCCACGGCCGGCTTTCCCCCGGCGCGCGGCAACGGCTCGCCACACTGCTCGCAGACTACCGGCGGGGCAAGGCGGAGATGCTGGCCCTGACCCTGGCGGCCGGCAGCGCCGCGATCTGCCGGGCCTGCGGCGGGCAGTGCTGCCGGAACGGGAAATACCGTTTCAGCGGGCTGGACTTGCTGGCTCTGCTTGATCAACAGACGCCGCTGCCAAAACCCGATTTCGCCCAAAAGCCGTCCTGCCCCTACGGTGATGCCGACGGGTGCCGGATGGAACCGCCGTTCCGCCCCCTTGACTGCGTACTGTTCATCTGTCCGGCCGTCGAGGACTCGCTGGGAGATGGTGCCGTAAAAACCCTGGCGCTTCTGGAGCAGGGGCTGCGCGGCACCGTGAAACAGGTGGAGACCCTGCTGGAAAGACCGCTCGGCCGGCCGCTGCTGCTGATGTGGGTTCCCGGCGACGCGACGGGAGTCAGCTCTTAAAAACGAATCTTACGAGGATACACCATGGTTACTACCCACGATATCGTCCTGATTCACGTTGACAACAAACCGGGTTTCTACGCCCGCATCGAAGATCTCACCACCGACGTAAAACCGGGATGGTGGCAGGTGCGCCTGATGGTGTTCACCTTTCCGCTCCAGATGTTCACCTGGATACTGGACGAGTCCCAGCTGGACGGCGCCGACTTCACCATGGGCGGCACCCCCATCCGCATGGAGCAGATCGTCTCTCCGGTGGAGCGGGAACTGGAGGAAAAGGAACCACAGGAGCGGTCCGGGCACCATTCCGGCAACCCCAAGGTCATCTCGCTTTCGGACCGCCGGAAAAAATAACGATTCCGACATGTCTGCGGCTCCTAACCTCCCCCGGAAACGGGGGAGGTTTTTTGTTGCAAAAACCTTTACAACCTCATGTTTTATCTTGACATACACCTTGACCACCGCTATAAATTTCCCAGACTATGGAAAAATGTGGAAATTGGTGGAAGATGATCGATACAATCGACATATTCGGGGGCGAAACCCCGAGTACCATCGACAGTAAGGGGAGGACCTGTATCCCGGCTAAATTCAGGGATGCGCTTGCCGGCCTGTCGGAGGACGTGCGTTTCATCGTCACCAAAGCCGCTCCCGTGGATCTGGGTGACGGCACCTTCGGCCGTGGCCTCTCCGTATATCCATTGGAGGCATGGTCCGGAATAAAGAAAAAAATTCTTGCGAATGAGGGCGGCTTCACGTCGGCCCAATTGAACAGCGTCAAACGCCAGATCATCAACCCGGCGGAGGAGTGCAGCGCCGACAAGCTCGGCCGGGTGCTCATCCCCTCTGCACTGCGGATGCACGCCGAATTGGAGCGGGACATCTGGTTCGTCGGCATGGGGCAGCGCTTCGATATCTGGAGCAAGAGCACCTACAGCCGCATCAATACGCAGGACGAGAAAAACTTCCCGCTGGATTCGGAAGCGCTCGCCGCGTTGGGCGTCTAGATGGCTTCCTTCCATCACCTGTCGGTGATGCCGGACGAGGTCATTGCCCTGCTGCAACCCCGGCCGGGGGGGATATACCTGGACGGCACCCTGGGAGGCGGCGGACACACGGCGCTGATCGCACAGGCATGCGGTCCGGGAAACGGGCTGGTGATCGGCATCGATCAGGACCGGGAGGCGCTGGAGGCGGCGGGCCAAAAGCTGGCAGAATTCGGTACCGCGATCCGCCTGGTCCACGGCAACTTCGCCGAATTGGACCGGCACCTCGATACTCTGGGTATCACCGCACTGGACGGGTTCATCCTCGATCTGGGAGTCTCCTCCCACCAGTTGGACAGCGGGGAGCGCGGCTTCAGTTTTCAGCAGGACGCCCCGCTGGACATGCGCATGGACACGGGGGGGGCGGAAACCGCCGCCGATCTGGTAAACAGGCTGCCGGAGCAGGAGCTGGAACGGATCATCCGCGACTATGGCGAGGAGCGCTGGGCGAAAAGGATCGCCGCCTTTATCGTCAAGGCCCGAGGCGAGCAGGCGATCCTCACCACGCTGCAGTTGACGGACATCATCAAGGGGGCCATCCCCCGGGCCAAGTGGGAGGAACGCATCCACCCCGCCACCCGCACCTTCCAGGCCCTGCGGATCGCCGTCAACCGGGAACTGGAAAGCCTGGAGCGAGGCCTGCGCGCCGCACTGGACCGCTTGAAACCGGGTGGACGAGCGGCGGTCATCTCGTTCCACTCCCTGGAAGACCGGAGTGTCAAACACATCTTCCGGGAGTACGCCACCGGCTGCATCTGTCCGCGCCAACTCCCGGTCTGCATCTGCGGACAAAAACCGCGGGTGAGGATACTGACCAACCGGCCGGTCACGGCCTCGGAGGCAGAGATATCCCGGAATCCGCGGGCGCGCAGCGCCAAATTGCGTGGCGCGGAGAAGCTGGCAATAAGCGCGTAGTTTGCAGGTTCACGATTAATATGATGTTGAGGTTGTTCAAAAACAGGCAGGTCGTCACACCCGCAGAAGGGTATTCGAGGACGGCGGCCTGATGGCTGTTTTTCAACAACCTCGTAAAGGAGGTGCAGCATGGCACAGGCAAGAACCGAATACGGCAAGGTCGTCGCTCCGCGCCCCTTGACCGGGACCGAACTGGTCACCCACCGGGTGGACATGTTCAAATTCCTGATGGTCTGCATGATCCTTTTTACCATCGTCTCGGTCTTCCATGTCTGGTCGCGCTTCAAACTGATCGACCTGAATCTGCACATATCCGAGACGAACCGGCTGCTCAAGGATGCGGAGCAGGAACAGAAGCGGCTCAAACTTGAGGCGGCGTCGCTCAAGACTCCGTCCCGCATCGAAACCATCGCCAAGAGCGATCTGGCCATGGGGCTGCCCACCGAGCAACAGGTAATCGTCGTCAAATGAAAAATGACCGGGAAAAATGGGCTCGGGTCCGGATCGTCGTAATCGGGACCATATTCGGCCTGTTATTCCTGAGCGTCACCGGGCGGGCGTTCTATCTCCAGATACTCCAGCATGAAGAGCTGGTCAAGAAGGCCGAACGGCAACACCAGCACATCGTGCAGCTCACCCCGGGGCGCGGCGTCATCATGGACCGCAACGGCACACCTCTGGCCGTGTCGGTGGACATGGACTCCTGCTATGCCGAACCACGCCGTATCAAAGACATCGATGGCACGGCCGGGGTACTGGCGCCGTTTCTCGGGACATCAAAACAGGAACTGCTCAAGAAACTGAACAACGACAAAGGGTTTGTCTGGATAGAGCGGCGTCTGACGCCGGAGGTCGCGGCCCGTATCAAGAACCTCAAGCTGACCGGCATCGGCTTCGTCTCCGAGTCGAAACGCTTCTATCCCAATTGCGAGGTAGCCTCCCACGTGGTGGGATTTACCGGCGTGGACCCGATAGGGCTGGAAGGGGTGGAGCGCAAGTACGATTCGGTCATACTGGGCAACACCGGTTACATGGTAACCGAGCGTGACGCCCTGGGACGCGACATAGCCCTCAAAAATACGGTCATCAAGAACTCTTCTCCCGGGAAGAACATCGTCCTTACCCTGGACAAGAACATCGAATATATCGCGGAAAAGGAGCTGGCCAAGGCAGTTACGGAGAGCGGCGCCAAAAACGGCATGGCCGTCGTCATGGAGTCGGATACCGGCAAGGTTCTCGCCATGGCCAACTATCCCACCTTCAACCCCAACTCCTATGCCCATTACACCCAGGCGCTGCTGCGCAACCGGGCCGTTGCCGACAGTTTCGAACCGGGTTCGACCTTCAAGATATTCCTGATCTCCGCGGCGCTGGAAGAGAAGGTCATCAGGCCGACCGACTCCATCAACTGCGAAAACGGACGTTACACCATCGCCGACCGCACCATCCACGATACCCACAGCTTCGCCCGGTTGTCCGTAAGCGATGTCCTCAAGTATTCAAGCAACATCGGCGCTGCCAAGATCGGCTCCAAACTCGGGGATGAACGCCTTTTCCGCTACCTGAGGAATTTCGGATTCGGTGAGCGTACCGGCGTGGACCTCCCGGGAGAGTCCCCCGGAAACCTCCGGGATAAACGCCGCTGGTACGGGGTCGATCTGGCCACCATCTCCTTTGGCCAAGGGGTATCCGCCTCGGCCATCCAACTTGCCAGCGCGGTCTCCGCCGTTGCCAACGGCGGCACACTCCTGAAACCCTACATTGTTGAACGCATCCTGGACGACAGCGGCCGCGAGGTCCAGAAATTCGAGCCCCAGGCGGTGCGCCGCGTGATCTCCGAGGATACGGCCAAAAAGGTCACCAAAATGATGGAGAGCGTTACCAGCGAGGGTGGGACCGGACTCAACGCCGCCATCGACGGTTTTCTCGTGGCCGGCAAGACCGGCACGGCCCAAAAAGCGGACCCGGTGACCCACGGCTATTCCGCCACCCGGAGGACCGCTTCCTTTATCGGCTTCGTCCCGGCCGACAAGCCCAAACTGACCATCCTGGTGGTGGTTGACGAACCGAAGACCAGCCCCTATGGCGGCGTCGTGGCGGCTCCGGCCTTCCGCGCCATTGCCGTGAACGCGCTGGCTTATCTGAAAATAATGCCTAAAGGGGAGACCGGCAAGGGGGCCCGGACCATCGAAGCCCAATCTCCACCGCCCCCCTCCAAGGCGGTGGCCGTATCGGAGGGGGATGCCCTCGATGCAACGACCGGAGTCGCCGTCATGCCGGATTTCCGAGGCATGAGCATGCGCCAGGTCATGCAGGTGATGGAGAAGCGCAGTATCAATATCAAGTTGATGGGAAGCGGGCGGGCCGTGGAACAGAATCCTCCCCCCGGTCAGACGATCCGGGGAGCAGACGAGGTCTGGATCAAGTTCACGCCTTCCGCATGACCGACACAACCTGTACCAGCCGCCGGGTTGTGTCATTATTTGGAGAATAACATGGAACTTCCCCACCTCCTCGCTGCGGTACCGGACGCCGAACTCCACGGCAGCGCAAAAACCGAGATCTCGGCCCTGAGTTGCGACTCGCGCCAGATCAAGCCGGGCACACTCTTCTTTGCCCTGCGCGGCGCAGCAACCGACGGCCACCGCTTCATCCCGCAGGCGGTGGAAGACGGCGCCTCCGCAGTGGTGCTGGAAGATGCCGCCTGCGCCCCCACCGGCTGCACCTGGATCAGGGTAACGGATGGCCGCTCAGCCATGGCCCGCATGGCAGCCGCATTCCATGGCGACCCGACCGCAGACCGGCCACTGGTCGGCATTACCGGCACCAACGGCAAGACCACCACCACGTACCTGATCGAAGCGATCCTGGCGGCGGCGGGCATTCCGGCAGCGGTGCTCGGCACCATCAGCTACCGCTTCGGCGCAACCACCATTGCGGCATCCCACACCACGCCCGAATCCACCGGACTTCAGGCCGCTTTCCGCCAACTGGCCGATGCCGGCGCCAAGGCTTTCGTGATGGAAGTTTCATCCCATGCCCTGGAACAGAAGCGGGCCGATGGCTGCCACTTCGACGTGGGCATCTTCAGCAACCTGACCCGCGACCATCTTGACTATCATGGCAGCATGGAGCAGTACCTGCACGCCAAGCAGCGCCTTTTTGCCGACCTGTTGCAGCCGTCCGCCGCCAAACCGCGCCGCTACGCCGCAATCAACATGGACGACGCCTATGGTGCCCAAGTGGCGGAACAGGCTGCCTGCCCGGTGATCAGCTACGGTATAGACTACCCCGGTGACGTGCGCCCTGTGGAGGTGGCCATCACGGTCAACGGCATCAGTGGAACCCTGAAGACGCCCAAGGGCGAATTCCCCTTTGCATCGAAGTTATTGGGGCGTTTCAACCTTTCCAACATCCTGGCGGCCGTTACGGCGGGCATCGCCCTTGACCTGCCTCTTACGGCCATCAGGGCCGGTATTGAGGGCCACACCACGGTTCCGGGTCGCCTGGAGCGAGTTGACAACAGCTTCGGCATCACCTGCCTGGTGGACTATGCCCACACCGGCGACGCCCTGCACAACGTACTCGCGACCCTGAAGGAGATCGCTACGGCCCGCATCATCACCGTCTTCGGCTGCGGCGGGGACCGCGATCCGGGCAAACGCCCCATCATGGGAAAGATCGCCGCCGAGATGAGCGACCTGGCCATTGCCACCTCGGACAATCCCCGGACCGAGGACCCGTCCGCCATACTGGCGCAGGTCAGGGCCGGCATCACGCCGCTCGGCATACGGGAATATTCTCCTGAAGAACTGGAGGCCCGCCCCACATTGGACCAGAAGGGCTTCGTCATGCAGGAAAACCGGAGGGCCGCCATTCGCCTGGCAACAAGCCTGGCACGGCCGGGAGACATCCTGCTCCTGGCCGGCAAGGGACATGAGGATTATCAGATCATCGGCAGGACCAAACACCACTTTGACGACCGCGAGGAAGCCGCTGCGGCATTCAGGGAGAAAACGGCCTAGATGTTTACCGTAGCAGAGATAGCCGACGCCACCGGCGGCCGCGTCACAGGCAGCGGAGAGGGCAGCGTAACGTCTGTGTCCACCGACTCGCGCAGCGTCGTGCCGGGCGAGTTGTTCGTGCCGCTCAGGGGTGAACGCTTCGACGGACACGACTTCATCGCCGGGGTGGCCGCCAAGGGCGTGACCACAGTGCTGGCAGAGGAGAAGTGGCTGACCCATCACACGCTCCCGGACGGATGCACCGGCATCGTTGTCAAGGATACGCTGCGGGCGCTGGGCGACCTGGCCGCAGCCTACCGGCTACGCTTCGACATCCCGGTCATAGCGGTGACCGGCAGCAACGGCAAGACCACCACCAAAGAGATGCTGGCAGCCATACTGGAAAAAACCGGGCCGGGCCTTAAAACCGCGGGCAACCTCAATAACCTGATCGGTCTGCCCCAGATGCTGTTCCGCCTGAAGCCGGAACACCGCTGGGCCGTACTGGAGATGGGCATGAGCGAACCGGGCGAAATCGACCGCCTGGCCGAGATCGCCCGCCCCCGCACCGGCATCGTGCTGAACGCGCTTCCGGCGCACCTCCAGAGCATGGGCACGGTTGAGGCCGTGGCCAGCGCCAAGGGGGAGTTGCTCCACCGAGTCAGCGATGGCGGTCTGGCCGTGGTGAACGGTGACGATTCGCGGGTCAGCAGCCTGGGGCAGAACGCTTCGGCACGGCGCATCAGCTTCGGGATCAGCCGCGGCGAAGTGCGGGCCAAAGGCATCGAACATCTGGGCCTGGAGGGGGAATCGTTTCAGATCGTCACCCCCAAGGGGGATATCCAGGTGCATCTCAGCGCGTTCGGCCTGCACAACGTATCCAATGCCCTGGCAGCCACGGCAGCCTTGCTGGACAGCGTGCCCCTCGCCGTCATCAAGGAGGGATTGACCGCATTCAGACCGTACCAGGGCCGTTTCCAACTGGAGCGGCTTGGAGACGTCACCCTTGTGGACGACAGCTATAACGCCAATCCGGCCTCCATGAAAGCTGCACTCGAGACGCTGGCCCAGATCGCTCCCGAGGGGCACCGGGTCGCCGTGCTGGGGGACATGCTGGAACTGGGCGCACACGAAGCGGAAGCCCACGAAGGGGTCGGCGCGATCGCGGGGCGAAACGTGGACCGGCTCTTTCTGCTGGGACTCCTGATGGGCCGCCATGCCGCTCCGGCAGCAATTCAGGCCGGCCTGGCGCCCGAATCGGTCCTATGCTGCCAGGACCAGGCCGAACTCGACGAACTGGTAAAACAAGCCCTCCTGCCCGGCGATGTGGTTGTACTCAAGGGTTCACGGGGAATGGCCATGGAACGGACGGCAACCATCCTGCGACAGTACCTGTCACGAAAAGAAAAGGGATAATCCATGCTTTACCACATCTTTTACCCGTTGGCGAACAACGTTAAACTATTCAACATATTCAGGTATCTGACCTTCCGCACCATCTATGCCATGATCACGGCCCTGGTGGTCTGTTTCGTGCTCGGTCCCTGGATCATTCGCAAATTGGAGAGTCTGCAGGCCCGCCAGGTGATCCGCACCGACGGTCCGGAATCCCATCTGCAGAAACAGGGCACCCCCACCATGGGCGGGGTGATGATCCTGTCCGCCATCGTCATCCCGACGCTGTTGTGGGCCGACCTCTCCAACCAGTATGTCTGGCTGGCCCTGTTCATCACCATTGGCTATGGCGTGATCGGGTTCGTGGACGACTACAAAAAGGTGGTGGAGAAGAACACCAAGGGACTTTCGCCGCGCCAGAAGATGTTCTGGCAGGTACTTCTGGCCGGAGCCGTGGCGGTGTTCCTGTTCCTCAAGCCCGGCTTCAACGAGGAACTTTACTTCCCCTTCTTCAAACGCTTCCACCCCGACCTGTGGATTTTCTTCATTCCGTTCGTGACCATCGTGATCGTCGGCGCCAGCAACGCCGTCAACCTGACCGACGGCCTGGACGGCCTGGCCATCGGGCCGGTAGCCATCAATGCCGCCACCTACATGCTCTTTGCCTATATTGCCGGCCACGCCACCCTGTCGGCCTACCTGCAGGTACCGCGGGTACCGGGCGCCGGGGAACTGGCCGTCATGTGCGGCGCCATGGTGGGCGCCGGCCTCGGCTTTCTCTGGTACAACTCCTACCCGGCCGAGGTCTTCATGGGTGATGTGGGTTCCCTGTCCCTGGGCGGCACCCTGGGCACCATCGCCGTACTGACCAAGCAGGAGATCCTGCTGGTAATCGTGGGGGGCGTGTTCGTGGTCGAGGCGTTGTCGGTCATCTTCCAGGTGGGTTCCTACAAATACCGGGGCAAGCGCATCTTCCGCATGGCGCCGATCCACCACCACTTCGAACTGAAAGGGGTGGCGGAGCCCAAGATCATCGTGCGTTTCTGGATCATCACCATCATCCTGGCCCTGGTGGCCATCTCTACGTTGAAGATGAGGTAAATCTATAAATCTCACGGAGAACGGCAGGAGAAAGGCGAACGGAAGAAGCAACGGGGTTGATACGTCGATTCAGCCAAAATACCTTGGCTTGGCTTTTCTCTGTGAACCTCTGTGTCTTCGTGTCTCTGTGGCAGAAGTTATAAAGGTGTAAAGGTTTTCTTATGGAACTGAACGACAAAAACATCCTCGTCGTGGGCCTGGCCAAAACCGGCGTGGCCTGCGCCCGCTTCCTGGCCGGAAAAGGCGCCCGCGTGACCGTGACCGACATGCGCGATGAGGCGGCCCTGGCCCCCCAACTGGCGGAATTGGCGGCCTGGGACATGCGCAAGGTGCTGGGACGCCACGATGAGGGCGACTTCACCGGCGCCGACCTGATCGTGGTTTCTCCCGGCGTGCCCCAGGATCACCCTCTCCTGGTGAAAGCCAGGGCGGCAGGTCGGGAGATCGTCAGCGAAATAGAGCTGGCCGCGCGCTTCATCGACGTACCGCTGGTGGCCATCACCGGCACCAACGGCAAGACCACCACCACGACCCTGGCCGGCGAGATCTTCAAGGCCAACGGCTACCGGACCTTCGTGGGGGGCAACATCGGCAATCCGCTTATCGAGCTGGTGGAGTCGGGAGAGCTGGTGGACCAGGTCGTTGCGGAGATCAGTTCGTTCCAACTGGAGTGGATCACCGCCTTCCGCCCCCAGGTGGCGGCCCTCCTGAACCTGAGCGAGGACCACCTGGACCGGTATGCGAGTTACCAGGAGTATATCGACGCCAAGCTGCGCATCTTCGAAAACCAGGAAGCGTCGGACTTTGCCGTGGTCAACCGGGATGACGAGCTGGTCTGGAGATACGCCCGGGGGTTGAAGGCGCATCTGTTCCCCTTCAGCCGCAGGCAGGAATTGGAGGAGGGCATCTTTCACCGGGACGGCGTGATCGTCTACCGCCACGGCGGCCGGGAAGAGTGTTTCCCCACCAAGGCCATCCGCCTCCAGGGGGTGCATAACCTGGAGAACATCATGGCCGCCCTGGCCTGCGCGCTGCTCTCGGGCTGCCACCCGGACGACAGCTTCGAAGCCGTTCAGGGGTTTGGAGCGTTGCACCACCGCATGGAGTTCGTGGCCGAGGTAGACGGCGTCCGCTATTACGAGGACAGCAAGGCCACCAACGTGGGCAGCGTGGAGAAGGCGCTGGAGAGCTTCGACAACATTACCCTGATTGCGGGCGGCAAGGACAAGGGCGGTTCCTATGCGCCCCTGGCCCCCTTGGTGAAGGAGCGGGTGCGTCACCTCGTCCTGATCGGCGAGGCAACCGGCCGCATGCAGGCCGAACTGGGGCATCTGACCGACACCCGCCCGGCAGCGACATTGGAGGAGGCGGTGGCCCTGGCCGCCCGGATCACGGAGCCGGGGGGGACCGTCCTCATGTCGCCGGCCTGCTCCAGTTTCGACATGTTCCGCGACTACGAGGAACGGGCCCAGCGGTATATCGCCGCGGTAAAGGGGCTCTAGCATGTTCAGAAAACTCGACGAATACGACCTGGTGATCATGCTGATGGCCATTGCCCTGACCTGCTTCGGGGTGGTCATGGTCTATTCGGCGTCGTCGGTCATGGCCGCCAAGCGGTTCCACGACGGCTTTTTCTTCCTCAAGCGCCAGGGATTGTTCGCCCTTTTGGGTTTCGGCATCATGCTGCTGGTGATGCGGGTCGATTACCATACCTGGAAACGGGTGGCCGTGCCGGGGCTCCTGCTCTGCCTGGTGCTGCTCGCCCTGGTTTTGATACCGGGCATCGGCGGCAAGGCCGGCGGGTCATCCCGCTGGATCAAGCTGCCCGGCTTCAACCTGCAACCGTCGGAGATGGCCAAGCTGGCCCTGATCATGTACATGGCCTATTCCCTGGACAAGAAGCAGGACAAAGTCAAATCCCTGACCGCCGGCTTCATCCCCTACATGATCGTGCTTATGTTCCTGATCAGCCTGCTGGTACTCCAGCCGGACCTGGGGGGAGCGCTGACTCTGGCGTTCGTGGCCATGGTGATGCTCTTTGCGGCCGGCACGCGGCTGGTGTACATCTTCTCCATGGTGCTGTTGGCCCTGCCGTTTCTGATGTACAAATTGAGCAGGGGCTATCATAAAGGACGCATGGAGGCATTCCTCAATCCCTGGAGCGACCCGGAAGGGAAAGGCTTTCAGATCATCCAGTCCTGGCTGGCCCTGGGGACCGGGGGCGTCTTCGGCCAGGGGCTGGGTGAGGGAAAGCAGAAACTCTTCTACCTGCCCGAGGCCCATACCGACTTCATCCTGTCCGTGGTGGGCGAAGAACTGGGCTTTCTCGGGGTAATCGTGATCATCGGCATGTTCTTTCTGCTGGTGCAGCGCGCCATGCGCATCGCCGTGGCGGCGCCCGACACCTTCGGCCGCTTCCTGGCTCTGGGGATCGCCGTGCTGTTCGGCATCGAGGCCACGGTCAACATGGGGGTCGTGACCGGCCTGCTCCCCACCAAGGGGCTGGCGCTCCCCTTTATCAGCTACGGCGGCAGCTCACTGCTGATCAGCCTGTTCGCCGTGGGCATCCTGCTCAACATCTCCTCGGGGTTGAAGATCTCGTCCATCAAACTGAAGGAGGAACCATGAGGCTGCTGATTGCCGGCGGCGGCACCGGCGGGCATCTCTTCCCCGGCATCGCCGTGGCCGAGGAGTTCCTGGCCCGGGACCCGGCCAACGAGGTGCTGTTCGTCGGCACCGAACGCGGCATCGAAGCCCGCGCCGTCCCGGCGGCCGGCTACCGATTGGAACTGATCTCGGCGGCCGGGATCCGCGGCAAGGGTGGTCTGAGCCAGATCAGGGGGGCATCCATGATGCTCTACGGTTACGCCCAGTCCCGCAAGATCCTGAAAAAATGGCGCCCCGATATGGTTCTGGGCGTGGGCGGCTACGCCTCGCTGCCCATGGTGCTGGCCGCCCGCGGCATGCAGATCCCCTGTTCCATCCACGAACAGAATGCCATCCCCGGCTTTACCAACCGCCTGCTGGCACGATTTGCCAACCGGGTCTTCATCACCCTGGACGAGTCGGCCCGTTTTTTCCCCGCGGGAAAGACGCTTCTTACCGGCAACCCGTTGCGGCGGCAGATTCTTGAAGTGGTGGCGGGACAGAATCCCCCCAGCCTCGCGGACCTTCCGCCGCAACAAGGCGCCGGGGACGGGCATTTCCGCCTCTTCATATTCGGCGGCAGTCAGGGGGCCCACGCCATAAACATGGCCATGCTGGCAGCGCTGCCCCATCTGGAGCACTACGCCACCCGGCTGGACATCACCCACCAGACCGGGGAAAAGGACGCGGCCGAGGTGGCCGACGCCTACCGCGACCACGGCTTCAACGCCACCGTCATGCCGTTCATCCAGGACATGGCCGCTGCCTACCGGCGGGCCGACCTGGTGATCTGCCGCGCCGGGGCCACGACCATCGCCGAGGTGACGGCCTGCGGCAAGGCCTGCCTGTTCATCCCCTTCCCTCATGCGGTGGACGACCACCAGCGCAGGAATGCCGAGGCATTCCTCAAGAAGGGGGCCGGTTTCATGCTCTTGGAGCGGGAGCTGTCGGGCGAGCGTCTGGCCGGTATCATCCACGAACTGGCCGAGAATCCGGAGACGGTTCACCGCGCCGGGGCACTCGCTTTCGGACTGGCCCGGCTGGATGCGGCTAAAATCATCGTGGACGAGATGATGAAAAAATTATAAAGTTTGTCGATGAAAAATGTTACCTCTGCCACACGGCTGCAGAGAAAAGAATCAAGGCAAGAAGGTATCCACCATGTACGGTAAAATAGAGAAGATCCACTTCGTCGGCATTGGCGGCATCGGCATGAGCGGCATCGCCGAGGTGCTCCTCAACCTGGGCTACAAGGTGTCCGGCTCCGACCTGCGCAGCTCCGAGATCACCGAACGGCTGGCCGCCCTGGGAGCCGAGATCGGCATCGGCCACAAGGCCGAAAACCTGAAAAACAGCAACGTGGTGGTGATCTCTTCTGCCGTGCACGACGACAACCCCGAGGTGGTGGAGGCCAAACGGCTGCACGTGCCGGTCATCCCCCGGGCCGAGATGCTGGCGGAGCTGATGCGCATGAAATACGGCATCGCCATCGCCGGCACCCACGGCAAGACCACCACCACCTCCATGGCCGCCTCCATCCTGGGCCACGCCGGCATCGACCCGACCATCGTCATCGGCGGCAGACTGAACGCCATCGGTACCAACGCCCGGCTCGGACAGGGGCAGTTCCTGGTGGCCGAGGCGGACGAATCGGACGGTTCCTTTCTGGTGCTCTCCCCCACCATCGCCGTGGTGACCAATATCGACGCCGACCACCTGGACCACTATTCCGGCGGTATTGACGAGATCAAGGACACCTTTGTGGAGTTCATCAACAAGGTGCCGTTTTACGGCCTGGCCGTGCTCTGCCTGGACGACAGGAATATCCGCGAGATCCTGCCGCGGATGAAGAAGCGCTATATGACCTATGGCCTCTCCTCCCAGGCAGACATCCGTGCCACCCACGTCAGGCACGACGGTTTCACCACCTCCTTCGTGGCCCACTACAAGGGATACCGGCTGGGAGAGATCACCTTTTCCATGCCCGGCTCCCACAACGTGCTGAACGCCATGGCCTGCATCGCGGTGGCCCTGGAACTGGACATACCCTTTACCGCCATCCAGGAGGGGTTCGCCGCTTTCGGGGGGGTGGGCAGGCGCTTCACGGTCAAGGGGGAACCCCGCGGGGTCATGGTGGTGGACGACTACGGCCACCATCCGGCCGAGATAAAGGCGACCCTGGCGGCGGCACGCCAAGGATGGCCGGAACGGCGCATCATCGCGGCCTTCCAGCCCCATCGCTACAGCCGCACCCACGAGCTGTTCAGCGAGTTCGTCACCGCTTTTTACGACGCCGACGTGCTGGTCCTGACCGATGTGTATGCCGCCGGAGAGCAGCCGATCGAAGGTGCGAACGCCGAACGGCTCGCCCAGGAGATCCGCCGTCACGGGCAGAAGGACGTCACCTACATCGCGGATCGGGAGTTGATCCCCGAACACCTCGCCGGGATCGTCAGGGAAGGCGACATCGTCATCACCCTGGGGGCCGGGAGCATCTGGCAGCAGGGTGAGGCACTGGTCAAACGGCTGGAGGCGTGACCTGAACCCTGAGAAGATCAGCATACGGGGCCAACTGCTGTATGACGAGCCCATGAGCAGGCACACCTCCCTCAAGGTGGGTGGGGCCGCCGACCTGTACGCCGAGCCGGAGGATACGGACGACCTGTTGACGCTGGTGCGCGGCCTGAAGGAGCGGCAGATTCCCTGGCTGGCCATCGGTCGGGGTTACAACCTGCTCGTCCGGGACGGCGGCATCCGGGGAGCGGTGATCTCCCTGGCGCGTTTCAACCGGATCAGCGAGGCGGGCGAACGGCTGATCCGGGCCGAGGCCGGGGCGGAAAACCTTGCGCTGGTGCGCTTTGCCCAGGAGCGGGGCCTGGGGGGTATCGGTTTTATCTCCGGCATCCCCGGCACGGTGGGGGGGGCGGTCAAGATGAATGCCGGGGCCTACGGCTCGGGGGTCCTGGAACGGCTGGAATCCCTGACGGTCCTGCAGGGAGACACGGTTGCAGAACTCCCCAGGGAAGACCTCTGTTACGGCTATCGCCACCTGACGCTGCCGACCGGGGCAATCGTGCTGGCCGCCCTGTTCAGGCTCGTGGAGTGCGACCCGCAGCTGACCGAGGAGGAGATCCGCAAGGATACCGATCTCAGGCGCTCGAAACACAACGTGGGCTTTCCCAGTGCCGGGTCGTTCTTCAAGAACCCCGCCGGCCAGGCCGCCTGGCGGCTGATCGACCAAGCCGGCCTGCGCGGCGTCGCAGTGGGGGGGGCACAGGTGTCGGAGGTGCACAGCAACTTCCTGATCAACCGGGGCGAAGCAACGGCGGCCGATTTCCTCGAGCTGGCCGGAAGGGTCAAGGAAGCGGTTTTCGAGGCCACCGGCGCCATGCTCGAGGAAGAGGTCAGGATCGTAGGAGAAGAACCATGAAAAACAAGAGGATCGGCGTCCTGATGGGGGGGCTCTCGGCGGAACGGGCGGTGTCGCTGAACAGCGGCGCAGCCGTGCACCAGGCCCTCCTTGCCCAAGGATACGATGCCGTGGCTATCGACGTGGGGCGCGACCTGGCGACCGTGCTTGAACGGGAGGGGGTCCAGGCGGCCTTCATCGCGCTGCACGGCCGCTACGGCGAGGACGGCTGCATACAGGGTCTGCTGGAGCTGATGCAGATTCCCTATACCGGCTCCGGCGTCCTGGCCAGCGCCTTGGCCATGCACAAGCTCTTCAGCAAGCAGACCTTCGCGGCGAGCGACATCCTGACGGCCCCTTTCCGCCATTTTCGCCGCGGCGAGGCGGTACGGCTCCCCGAGCTCCCCTTCGGCCTCCCCCTGGTGGTCAAGCCGGTGCAGGAGGGCTCTTCGGTGGGGATTTCCATCGTCAGGGAGGAGCAACAACTGGGGCCTGCCCTTGAACTGGCTTTCCGCCACGACAGCGAGATTCTGGTGGAACAGTACGTCAAGGGGCAGGAGGTGCAGGTCGGCATCCTGGAAGACCGCCCCGTCGGCGCCATCGAGATTGTGCCCAAGGGCGAATTCTACGATTACGAGGCCAAGTATACCGATGGCATGGCCGAACACATCTTTCCGGCGCGCCTGGCTCCGGCACTGTACGAAAAGGCGCTGCAAACCGGTCTGGCGGCCCACCGTTCCCTGGGATGCAGCGGCTACAGCCGGGTGGACCTGCTCGTTACCGCCCAAGGGGAATGTTATGTCCTGGAGGTCAATACCCTGCCCGGCATGACCGCCCTCTCCCTTTTGCCGGAGATAGCCGCCAAGGGCGCCGGTCTCTCCTTTGAAGCGCTGGTAACGCGTATTATCGAATCAGCAACACTCTCCACCGGGACAGACTGAAGATGCGCGATTTCGCCGCCCCGTCATACCACCGCAAGAAGGTGGCCGCCAACAAGGTCAAGGTCCAGCGCCAGCCGCTCGACCTGAAGAAATACCTGCGCCCGCTGGGCAAGGCCGCCCTTGGCCTGGGTGGAGCGGCATTGGTGTGTGCGCTGTTTTTTGGCCTGTACCGGGCGTTTACCTCGGCAACCTTTTTCCGCCTCAAGAATGTGGAGGTTTCCAATTCCCGGCGGCTGACCCGGGACGAGATCCTGGCCATCGCCGGCGCCGAACCGGGTCGGGACCTGCTGCGCATGAACCTGAAACTCATGGGCGAACACCTCATGCAGAACCCCTGGATCGAATCGGTCCGCATCAGGCGCTACCTCCCGGACGGCCTCTCCATCGCCGTCACCGAGCGCGAACCGCTTGCCGTGGTCAACATGGGGTTCATCTATTACCTGGACACCAAGGGGAACATCTTCAAGGTGCTCAACCAGGGCGACCGGTTGGACTACCCGGTCGTCACCGGCTTCAGCGAGGAGGACCTGAACACCGATCCGGCGGGGACCCGGGAGGCCCTCAAGGCCACCTGCGACCTGCTCACGATTTTGCATGAAAAAGGCGCATTTATCCTTGCAGATGTATCGGAGATTCATTACGATAAGGGCTACGGATTTACCATGTTTACCTCGTCCGGCGCACTCCCGGTGAAGATCGGTTCCGGCGATTTCGCCGCCAAGGTGGGCCGCTTCGCCCGCGTCTACCGGGAACTCATGGCGCAACGGGCCACGCTGTACTACATCGACCTCGATTACAATGACAAGATCGTGGTAAAAAAGGGTTAATACATTATTTTCATATCAGGCGGGGGGGCGCATGTCAGCAACCAAAAGAGATAATCTGATTGTCGGTCTCGATATCGGCACCACCAAAATCTGTGCCATTGTGGGCAATGTCACGGAGGACGGCATCGACATCGTCGGCATCGGCACCAGTCCGTCCAGCGGCTTGCGCAAAGGGGTGGTGATCAACATCGAAAGCACGGTCGCCTCCATCCGCAAGGCCATCGACGAGGCCGAACTGATGGCCGGTTGCGAGATCAAGTCGGTGTATGCCGGCATCGCCGGCGGCCACATCAAGGGGATCAACTCCCAGGGGGTGATCGCCATCAAGAATCGCGAAGTGGCCCAGGAAGACGTGCGCCGGGTGATCGACGCCGCCAAGGCTATCGCCATCCCCATGGATCGCGAGGTGATCCACATCCTGCCGCAGGAATTCATCATCGACGAACAGGACGGCATCCGCGAACCCCTCGGCATGAGCGGCGTCCGCCTGGAGGCCAAGGTGCACATCGTCACCGGCGCCGTGGCCAGCGCCCAAAACATCGTCAAGTCCTGCAACCGGGCCGGTCTGGACGTGGCCGACATCGTGCTGGAACAGTTGGCCTCCTCGGAAGCCGTGCTGTCGGCCGACGAGAAGGAACTGGGGGTCTGCCTGGTGGATATCGGCGGCGGCACCACCGATATCGCCATCTTCTCCGAAGGGGCCATTAAATATACGTCAGTGCTCTCCCTGGGGGGGAACCACCTGACCAACGATATCGCCGTCGGCCTGCGCACCCCCATGGCCGAGGCGGAAAAGATCAAGCAGAAGTATGGCTGCTGCCTCTCGGCGCTGGTGGGCAAGGACGACAAGATCGAAGTGCCCAGCGTTGGCGGCCGCAAGCCGCGGGAACTGTCCCGCAACGTGCTGTGCGAAATCCTCGGCCCCCGCGTGGAGGAGATATTCACCCTGGTGAACCGGGAGATCATCAAATCCGGCCTGGAGGATTCCATCGCATCGGGCGTGGTCATCACCGGCGGCTCAAGCATCCTGGAGGGCATGCCCGAACTGGCCGAGCAGATCTTCAATCTGCCGGTGCGCCGCGGCGTGCCCCAACGGATCGGCGGCCTGATCGACGTGGTCAACTCGCCGGTCTATGCAACCGGGGTCGGCCTGATCGTCTATGGCAGCCGCAACTTCGGCGCACGGGAATTCCCCACCAGCAAGTCGGAGGACAGCATCTTCAACAACGCCGTTCGGCGGATGAAGACCTGGTTCAGGGAATTTTTCTGATCCAGGGCCGTTAGCCCGGCACAGAAAAACTCCCATTGTCGGTCGAGGGGTTGCCATGGCCGTCCGTCAACCATTAGTGTCCGCTGTTTTTGAGCACCTCCTCCCACGCTCCCTTTCGGCTCCGCAGTGCCTTTCCACTGTTGCGCGCTGTTGGCCGCCATCCCTTCAAGAGCCTAACGAATTGAATTTAAAGCCTGTTCCCAATTGCAAATATTTTAATGTTTTTTCCTTTGATTCTTGCGGAAATTACGGTTACATTTCAGTGTCACTGGACAAGTAGTATCTGCCATTTATTAAGGGGGAAACACAATGTTCGAATTTGATGAAACCATTGAACAAAGTGCCGTAATTAAGGTGATTGGCGTGGGCGGGGGCGGCGGCAATGCCGTCAACACGATGATTGCCAATACTATACATAAAGTCGATTTTATCGTTGCCAATACCGATGCCCAGGCGTTGCGCCATTCCAAGGCGCCGGTCAAGGTGCAGCTCGGCGGGCAGTTGACCAAGGGGCTCGGAGCCGGCGCCAACCCCAACATCGGTCGTGACGCGGCCCTCGAAGACCGTGAAAAAATGACCGAAATGCTCAAGGGTGCCGACATGATCTTCATCGCCGCCGGCATGGGCGGCGGCACCGGCACCGGAGCAGCGCCGGTCATTGCAGAGGCGGCCAAGGAAGCCGGGGCGCTGACCGTCGGCATCGTCACCAAGCCGTTCTCCCGCGAAGGCAAGCAGCGCATGGCAAAGGCCGAAGAGGGCATCCGCGAACTGAAAAAACATGTGGACTCCCTGATCATCATCCCCAATGATCGCCTTCTCAATATCGCACCCCGTTCCCTCGGCATCCTGGATGCCTTCAAACCTGCCGACGACGTCCTGCGCCAGGCAGTTCAGGGCATTTCCGACCTGATCACCACCTCCGGCTTCATCAATGTGGACTTTGCCGACGTCAAGTCCATCATGAGCGAACGCGGCATGGCCATGATGGGCATCGGCATCGCCTGCGGCGAAAACCGCGCCGTAGAGGCGGCCAAATGCGCCATCTCCAGCCCGCTGCTCGAAGACATCGACGTTTCCGGCGCCAAGGGCGTGCTGGTCAACATCACCGGTTCAGCCACCATGACCATGGATGACTTCGACGCGGTCAACAAGACCGTCCACGAAAAGGTCCACGAAGACGCCAACATCATCATCGGCGTCGTCATCGACGAAAGCATGGGGGACGAGATCAAGGTCACGGCCATCGTGACCGGCTTCGGCGACCGCTTCGACATGGAGCGGGGCCGCGACCTGCGCCACAGCCACAACGTCAGTCCGCTGGCCGAGAAGAGCACGGTCAACAAGAAGTGGCTGGACATCCCCACCCATATCCGCGACCGTCAGCAGAACGAGAACACTACCCGCATCAGACCGGCCGTCTCCTTCATCGAGGACGACGAAGACCAGTACGACATTCCGACCTTCCTGCGGAAGTCGGTGGACTGACCAGAGCAATTATACGAAAGGGAGGCAGCGACGCCTCCCTTCTTTCTGCCCGGCTTTTTCTCGTTTCTCCAGAAGAAGCCGGGCTTTTTGCGCCCTGTGGCGCTCATCTCATTACAACGTCGCAACAGCATGAAGGTTGGCCCGCATGGCTTGGACCGGAACAGCAAAACGCCGCACCACGACTCCCGCCGCCATCGCCGTTTTTGCCGCGACGATGCTGTCGGGCTGGGCTCATGCCGCCCCCGAAATCATCCCCATGAAAAACGGGGTCACGTTCAGGCACAAGGCTCACATGGAGGCGACCCATACCTGCCGAAGCTGTCACGAAGCAGGGCCGGGCAAGATCGAAGGCTTCGGCAAAGAGTGGGCGCACCGGAACTGCAAGGGGTGCCACGGGGAACGGAATGCGGGCCCCTACCACTGCGCCGGTTGTCATGCGAAGGTGTATGACTAGAAAGAAACCGATCGCAAGGAAGGGATAAACCGCCTCAGGAAGTGTACTCCGGGCAGTACATCATCACCAGCCTGGCCCGGTTTTCCAGACAGAGCGGGCACAGTTCCCCCTCATCCTGCCACACCTCTCCTGCCAGCCATTCTCCGGCCTGGGCATACTCGGAACGCTCACCGGCCTCGTCAAATTCCTTTTTGCAGATACTGCACTGTTTCATGGCTTTCTCTCCATGGCTCGTTCGTACTCGTTCCTTAGGTGCTCCCGGTCCGCCGTCCCGATAATGCTCCAGGGCAGGACAGCTTCCCTTGGGATGTCGCGGCACACATACCGGTCCGTGTCGATCCCGCACTGCCTGGCCGCCTTTTTGAGAGAATTCCCCATTGCCATGGCGACAACCAGACCCGAAAGCCGCCGGTCCCCCCGGGAGAGCAGGGCCTGGAGGTACGATTCCCGCAGGCTCTCCACCTTGAGGCGCACGTTGGGCATGGCGCGCACGGCCGCTTCCAGAAGCTTCACCTTGCGCTCCAGAGAGGGGAGCGGTTCCATGCCGCACCACTGGAAGGGGGTGAACGGTTTGGGGATGAAGGGGTTGACCGACAGAATGATCTCGCCGATCCGCTTGTTGGCCCGCGCCCGTTCCAACACCCGCTCGCGGATTGCCGACACGAGCCGGAGCAGTTCTTCAAGATCCGCCGCCGTCTCCGTCGGCAGGCCGATGATGAAGTAGAGCTTCAGGTTCAGGATGTCCCGGGAGATCAGCAGGTCGCAGGCGTCCAGGATCTGTGCCTCGCTCAGATTCTTGCGGATCAGGTCCCGCAGCCGCTGGGAACCGCCCTCCGGCGCCAGGGAGATGGTCTTGTGGCCGCTCGCCGCCAGGGCATCCAGCATGGCGTCGTCCAACCGGTCGATGCGCAGGGACGAGACCGAGACCTTGGCGCCCTGTTCCACGATATAGCCGCACAGACGGCCGATCTCCCGGTAGTCCGAGACCGCCGCCCCCACCAGGCCTACCTTGGAGCGATGCCTGAGCCCCTCGTCCACCACAGCCCTGACGCTCTCAAAGGGCTGCTGGCGAAAGGGACCGTAGATGAAACCCGCACTGCAGAAGCGGCAGCCGCGCGGACACCCCCGGCTCACCTCCACCAGGAACATGTCGCCAAATTCCGTGTTGTCCGTCAGGACCAGGGACGTAGCCGGCCGGTGTTGCTCCAGCGCGGGGCAGGCCCGGACCACCGGCAGCGGGGCGTCCGGGGCGCTGGCGAACCCGGTCGGATCGCCATCGGCGCCGTACTGCGGCTGGTAAAGGCTCGGGACGTAGAAACCGGACAGGGCGGCGAGGGCGGACAACAACCCTCCCCTGCCGCCGCCCTGCGGCGACATCAGGCATAACACCAGGGCCGGCACGAGATCCTCCCCCTCGCCGATGCAGACCACGTCGAGCAGGTCTGCCACCGGTTCCGGGTTGATAAAGAACGCCGCGCCACCCGCAATGACCAGGGGATCGGCATCGGTGCGCTCTGAGCTGAACACTGGGATACGGGCCAGCTCCAGGAGAAGGGGGATGTGGAGGTAGTCGGGTTCGAAAGAGGTTGAGAAGGCTATAACATCGAAATCCGCAAGAGGGCGCCGGCTCTCCAGGGAGAGGAGCGGCGTACCGCTGCGCCGGTACTCGCCCACGTCCTCGCGGTCGGGCAGAAAGGCCCGCTCGCAGAGGATGCCGGGCGACTCCGCCAGGAGGCCGTAGACCGTCTGGAAGCCCAGACTGCTCATGGCGGTCTGGTAGGAGTTGGGGTAGACCAGACAGACGGCGAGCTGCCCGCCCCTGCCCCGCGCCTCGGGGCGCAGGCTGGTCTCGGCCTCCAGCAGGGCGCGCAGCTTTTGTCTGATCTTCCAGGTCATGGGGGGAGTATACAGGCGCGACGCGGGATCAGGCAAACAAAAAGGTCGTTGAAAAACAGCCATCTCGCCGCCGTCCTCGAAAACCCTTTGTGCGGCGTAGCGCTGCTACGCCTCCGCGGGGCTTTTCTGCGGGTGCGACGATCTGACTATTTTTGAACGACCTGGGTCTTTTAGCCAATGTAGGTCCGGTATCAGGCCTTTTCCAGCTTGACCCCGACAGTGGCGCTCGCCCCCTGGGTCAGCAGGTTCACCTGGGCCTCGCGGAAGTGGGCCGGTGCGAACAGCGTACCCTCCTGGGCCGTTTCCAATACCTTTGCCGTGAGGATGATGCTGCCGCAGGGAGAGGAGAGCTTGACCACGTTTCCGGTGACAATGCCCGCCTTGCGCGCATCCGCAGCCGCTACCTCCACATACGCCTCGCCGGCGACGGCCATATTGTTGTCCGACCAGGTGGAGAAACTGCCGTTGTGACGCAGCACCGGACCGACCATGAGGTTCAGGGGGTGGGCCGCGTCGCGTTGGGCGACCGGTGCGGGCGTTACCGGGGCAAACGTTGCCGGTTTATCGCTGAAGGCGAGTCGGTTCTTGGCCCTTCCCATGCGGCATCCCTCGTGATCGCACTGTTCGCTGTAGAGACCGCTCAAACGGGCGACCTCATGGTGCAACTCCTCTGCGGACGCGGCCGTGATAGTGGTGACGGGCGACACGAGGTCGTACAGTTTCGTCAGGATCTCGCCGTCGGTGCGGGCCTCGCCGGCCGGAGCCACGGCGCGGGGGAAACACTGTACCCGGTTGTCCACGGTGGTGAAGGAACCGGCTTTCTCCGCCCCGCTGGCGGCGGGCAGCACGATGTGGGCAAGACGGGCGGTTTCGGTCAGGAACAGGTCCTGCACCACCAGAAGATCCAGCTTCTGAAGGGCCTTCAGGACACGGTTGCGGTCCGGCATGAAATGCAGCGGGTCGCTTCCCATAACATAGAGCGCCCGGATCTCGCCCTTTTCGATCCCTTCGATGATCTGGAAAAGATCCTTGCCGGCCGTGCCGGGAACAGCGGCCTTCCAATCCGCGCTGAACCGGGCGGCGGCGTGTTCGTAGCTGTGATAGCCGGGCAAATACTCGGGGCAGACCCCCATGTCCAGCATCCCCTGGGTGTTGTTCTTCTCGTCCAGCGGATAGATGCCGGCTCCGCCCGTGCCTGCCGCCCCGGTCAGGAGCGCCAGGTTGACCGTACCGGTCACGGCGTTTGCCGCATCGGCGGAACGCATGATCTCGGCGCCGTAGATGACGGCCACGCGGCCGCCGGCACCGATGAGACGGGCCGCTTCGCGCAGGTCGGCCTCGCTGACGCCGCTCGCTTCGGCGATCTGGTCGAAGGAAATTCCGCCGAGGGCAGCGCTGAACCCGGCAAACTCTTTGGTATCGGCGGCGATGAAGTCTTTGTTTTCAAGCCCTTCCGCCAGGATGGCCTTGTTGAGGCCGGCCACCAGCCAGGCCTCGCTGCCGGGACGATACTGGAGAAAACTGTTGGCATGGCTGTTGATCCAGCTGGGGCGGCTACCGGCAACCACGACCCTGGCGTCGTTCTTGGTGGCCGCCTGGATCACCCGGTAGGCAAAACCGGCCGACTCCGACTTGAGGTCGCTGCCCAGGACCACGACCGCCGTGGCCTGTTCGATGGCATCCATGGCAGAGGTCCCGCCGCTGTATCCCAGCATCCGCCACTGGGTGAGCTGAGCGGGGAAATAGCCGAGACGCGCTTCGGAGTCGATGTTGTTGGTGCCCACGGCACCGCGCAGGAATTTCTGGAAGAGATAGCTCTCCTCATTGGTCACCCGGGGCGACCCGATACCGGCCACGCTGGTCCCGCCGGCGGCGGAGACGATCTCCTTCAACCGGGCCGCAGCGGCCCCCAGGGCCTGGTCCCAGCCGGCCTTCTGCTGGGTGCCGGCACTATCCTTGAGGAGCGGCGCGGTCAGCCTGCCGGAGGAGTTGAAGGCTGCGTAGCCGAAGCGGCCATTGATACACAGGTTACCGCGGTTGAAGCCGTCATCGGAGCTGGTGACCCGCTCCACACGGCCGTCGCGGGAATGGTACTCGATCTGGCAGCCGGACGAGCAGAAGGCGCAGATGCTCCGGGTCACGTCGAAGGTCCAGGGACGGCCGCGGAATTTGAACGGTTTGCTGATCAGGGTGCCGGTGGGGCAGGCGTTGATGCAGTTGCCGCAGAAATCGCAGTCGAGCGGCTTCCCGTCCGCGGCGCCGATCAGGGAGCGGTCGCCGCAGTTCTTGACCTCGATGGCATCGGCCCCCACGATCTCGTGGCAGACCTTGACGCACTTTTCGCACAGGATGCAACGGGTGGCGCAATTCTCGATCAAGGGCCAGTCGTAGCTGATGGGCAGCGGCTCCAACTCGGCGGCGTACTCGTTCCGGTCCACCTTGAGGCCGTAGCAGGTGTCCTGGAGGTCGCACTCGCCCGCCGCATCGCACACCGGACAGTCCAGCGGGTGATTGACCAGCATCAGCTCCAGGGTCTTTCTGCGCGCCTTCTCCAACTGCGGCGACGTGGTGGTGACAACGATACCGTCCTTGACCGGCGTGTTGCAGGCGGTCATGAACCGGTCAACCCCTTCGATCTCCACCACGCAGATACGGCAGGCCCCGGTGGTGGAAACCTTTTTCAGCCAGCAGAGCGTCGGAATCTTGATCCCCAGCTCAGCAGCCGCGTCCAGGATGGTAGTCCCTGCCGGGACCTGTATCTGTCTGCCGTCAATCGTCAGCGTAACCATACACAACTCCAAAGTTTAAATGCTGTTTTCCTATTTGTAGGCTATCCAAAAAAAACTCAGGTTGCAGGTTGTTCAAAAATAGCCAGATCGTCGCCCCCGGAGAGAACCCTAAGGAGGCGTAGCAGCGCTACGCCGCACGAAAGGGCTTTCGAGGAGGCGGCGAGATGGCTGTTTTTCAACAACCGCTAGACCGCCACCATGGCCATGCGGTAGCAGCGTAGGCACCGATCCGCCTCGGCCTGGGCCACGCTGTCGCTGAAACCCAGTTCGACCTCGCTGTAGTTCTTGAGGCTGGCCCGCTGTTTGCCGTGGATCTCTTTCTGGTGAGCGCGCCCTGCGGAATCGAGCCAGGGCACCTTCTCGCCCTTGTCGTAGACTCCCAGGTAGGTCAGCAGGTCGTCGAAGATATCGTCTTCGGTGAGATAGGCCTTCCCCTCCTCGAGCCAGCGCTGGATAACCCGCGCGGCGCGGTGGGCGTTGCCGACGCAGGCCACCACGGTCAGGGGGCCGATCTCGGCGTCACCGCCGGCAAAAACACCGTCACAATCGGTCATCAGCGAGCGGGAGAGCGGGTTGCCCATGCTGTCCTTGAGATCCTTCCCCGCCGCATCCTTGAGTGGGAGGTACTTGGTCACCACGGTGTTCCACTTGCTGATATCGATACCCATGTCGGAGGGAATGAAACCCAGATCAGCGTCCTGGCCGATGGCCGGGATGACCGTGTCGCACTCGATGACGAACTCGCTGCCCGGCATCGGCTCGGGGCGGCGGCGGCCCGAGGCGTCGGGCTCTCCCAACTCCATGCGGACGCACTCCACGCCGGTCACCTCGTGCTGGTCGTTGGCGATAATCCTGGTGGGGAGCACCTGGAACTCGAACTTGACCCCTTCCTCGTCGGCGCCGTCCACCTCCCACACATCGGCAGGCATCTCCTTGCGGGAACGGCGGTAGACCAGGTAGGAATCCTCGGCACCCTCGCGCAGGGCGACGCGGACACAGTCGATGGCGGTGTTGCCGCCCCCGACCACCACGACCTTCTTGCCCATGCCGGTCGGCTTGCCCATGTAGGCCTCACGCAGGAAGTCGATCCCCCCCTTGAGGAAGCCCTTGTACCCTTTGTCCTCGCCTTCCACGCCCATGGGCTTGGAGCGGTGGGCTCCGGGAGCGACGAAAACCGAGTCGTGTTTTTTCTTCAAGTCCGCCAGGGAGATGTCCGTACCGACGCGGCAGTTATAGACGATCTCGACCCCCAGGGACTGGATGATGTCGATGTCGCGCTGCAGGATCGTGCGCGGCATGCGGTAGGCCGGGATGCCGACCGCGATCATGCCGCCGCCGTACCCTTCCGGCAGCGTCTCGTAGATGGTGCAGGGATACCCTTCCAGAGCCAGGTAATAGGCTGCGGCCAGACCGGCCGGGCCGGCGCCCACGATACCCACCGTCTTGTTCTTCTTCGCCTTGGGCTGCAAGGGAGGCACGAGCTTGTGCTGACGCTCGTAATCCGAGGCGGACCGCTTGAGCACCATGATATTGATGGCGTCATCCACGTTCTTGCGGCGGCAGGCGGTCTCGCAGGGGTGCGGGCAGACGCGTCCGCAGACGGCCGGGAGCGGCATGTTTTCGCGGATGGTGGCCAGGGAATCGGCAAAGCGGAGGTTCTTGATGTCCTCGATGTACTTGGGTATGTCGATATGGGACGGACATTTGTCCATACAGGGGGCGGTGATCCTGTGGATGTACGCGTCGGCGCTCTTGACCGAGCGGCGCTCGTGCAGGCGGGCGACGAAGTCGGCCCGGTAGTGTTGCACCGCGTCGAAGACCGGCACCGTGGCGCTCTGGCAGAGGGTACACTTGCAATTCCTGAGCAGTTCCGCCAAATCCCCGACTTTGCCCAGATCGACCTCTTTGGCAGTGCCGTCCAATACCCCCTTGAACAGGTCCATCAGCACCTTGGTGCCCTTCTTGCCCGGCGTACACTTGCCGCAGCAGTACAGGGTCTGGACGCGCTTCATGTATTCGGCCGTCATGGCCGGCACATCGACGTCCTTATCGAATAGAATGATGCCGTCCCATCCCATGAACGCGCGCAACGGACGTTCGCCGTCAAAGGCCACCGGCAGCTTGAAGGAGACCGCCTGCGGTTCACCGGAAACATTCCTGTTGTCTACGACGTTCCTGCCCCACGTGGAAAAGACTACTGAAGCCACTCGAACCTCCGAAAACCGGACCCCGCGAACCAAGGGGTTAAGCTCTTGCAATTATTGTCCAAATTTACCCAAAAAATGTGTATACAGTATGCATGAGTAGCACAATAATGTTCCAGAAATCAAGGGAAAAAAAATCTTTGTATACCCTTGCCTTTCAAGCGGTTTCACCTTTGCCCCAATCTGTGGTATAGAGAGGTGGCAGGCAGCACTTATACCAGCGGGTCGTTGAAAAACATCCGGAGTTTTTCAACGACCTGCCAGAATGGAAGGATACCGCCATGGCCTCACTCGATGGATCATTTCGCTCACTCTTTGAAACCAATATGGGCATCCGGGACAGTGAACGGGTCCTGGTGTTCAGCGACACGATCCGGCCCGACGAAATCGTCTCCGAAAGCGACCGGGACCGGCGCATGCGCCTGAACACCACCGCCCGTCTCGCGGCTGACTTTGCCTCCAGGACTTACGGCAGCGGCACTTTTGTGGAATTCCCCGCCACCCCCGCCTCGGGCGCCGAGCCGCCGCGGGAGCTCTGGCTGGCAACCTTCGGCGGCGAAATCATCGCCGAGTTGGAGCAATCGGGATTACTGGCAAAGCTCCTGACAAAACAGGCCACCCCCGACGAAATCGCACGCGGCCGCGAGATCATTCTGGCCCGCAAGGAGGCCGTAGCCGACATCATCATCGCCCTTTCCAACAACTCCACCAGCCATACCCGCTACCGCGCCCTGGCCTGCGCCACCGGCACGCGCTTCGCCAGCCTGCCGCACTTCGACCCGGACATGTTCCACAGCTCCATGACCGTGGACTGGCAGGCCCTGGCAGACCGCACCGCCCGCCTGGTGGCGGCGGTCAACCGGGCGGAGTGGGTCCGGGTCGTCTGCCCCAACGGCACGGATATGATGATCTGCAAACAGGGGCGCCACGCCGGAGGTGACGACGGCCTGCTGACCGCCCCCGGCAGTTTCGGCAACCTGCCTGCCGGCGAAGGATACCTTGCGCCGCTGGAGGGAAAAAGCCACGGCATAATGGTGATCGAGTGGGGGCCGACCCGCAAGCTGGACGAACCGTTGCGGGTCTTCGTGGAGAACGGCATCGTGACGAGGATCGAGGGGACCGACCCGCAGCGGGCAAAGCTTGAGGCCAAATTCAGCGAGAACGCCAACTGCCGCAACGTCGCCGAACTGGGCATCGGCACCAACGACAAGGCCAGCCGCCCGGACAACGTGCTGGAGGCCGAGAAGATCCTCGGCACGATCCACATCGCCCTGGGGGACAACTCGGGCTTCGGCGGCAAGGTCAGCGCCCCCTTCCACGAAGATTACGTTTTCTACCGCCCCACCCTGACGCTCATCATGGCGGATGGCGGCGAGCAGGTCATCATAGAAGACGGACGCATGCTGGTTTGACCCTCTTCCGGGCACCCGCGAGGTACGCAGCCGATGACGTCTGAGACCGCACCCACACCTTTGGCCCGTCATGCCCGCACGCACGGCTTGCGCTGCTTGCTGCCCGGCATGGCGATACTGAGCCGCTACGACAGGACCGTTTTTCTGCAGGATATCATTGCGGGACTGGTGCTTACGGCGGTACTCGTACCGGTGGGCATGGGGTACGCCGAGGCGGCCGGGCTGCCCGCCATCTACGGCCTGTACGCCACCATTGTCCCGCTCCTGGTATACGCCGTTTTCGGGCCGAGCCGGATTCTGGTGCTCGGTCCCGACTCGGCGCTCACCGCCCTCATCGCGGCGACCGTTCTGCCGCTGGCCGGGGACGACGCGGGACGTGCGGCCGCTTTAGCCGCCATGCTCGCCGTGATCTCGGGTATTCTGTGCATCCTGGCCGGCATGGCCCGGTTCGGGTTCATCACCGACCTCCTCTCCAAACCTATTCGTCACGGTTATCTGAACGGCATCGCCCTCACGCTGCTCATCAGCCAGCTGCCGAAACTGTGCGGCTTTTCCGTGGACGGCGGCAGCCTTTCCCGGTCGCTGACCGGCTTTGTCCACGGCATTCTGGACAAACAGGTCAACGGGGTGGCGTGCGCCATCGGTTTTTCTTGTCTCGTGGTGATCTTCGCGGTAAAACGGTGGGGACGCGGCCTGCCCGGCGTACTGATCGCGGTGGTCGGCGCCACCGCGGCCGTGGAACTGCTCGACCTTGCGGACCGGTCGCACGTCACGGTGGTCGGGGCGTTGCCCCGAGGTTTGCCGGTTCTCCACGTGGCCGGCGTTTCCGGTAGCGAGTTCACCGCCCTGTGTACCGGAGCCGTGGCGATCGCCCTGGTTTCCATTGCCGACATGAGCGTGCTCTCGCGCGTCTACGCGTTGCGTGGGGGATATTACGTAGACGAGAATCAGGAATTGATCGCCCTCGGCATCGCCAACGTGGCCACCGGGTTTTTCCAGGGCTTTTCCGTGAGCAGCAGCGCATCGCGCACGCCGGTAGCCGAATCGGCCGGAGCCCGGACGCAGGTCACGGGCGTCGTCGGCGCGGTGTGCATCGCCCTGCTCTTGATCTTTTCTCCCCGATTGATGCTGCATGTGCCCACCGCAGCCCTCGGCGCGGTAGTCATCTCGGCCTGCAGCGCCATCGTCGAGATCAAGGAGGTCCGCCGCCTCTACCATCTGCGACGCGGCGAGTTCTACCTGTCTATCGTCTGCTTTCTGGGCGTTGCCCTGCTGGGCGTCATCACGGGAATCTTCATCGCCGTCGCCTTGGCGCTGCTGACGTTCATCTGGCGGGCCTGGCGGCCGTACCATGCCGTCCTGGGCCGGGTGGACGGCATGAAGGGCTATCACGATATCACGCGCCACCCCGAGGCACGGCGCATCCAGGGACTGGTGCTCTTTCGCTGGGACGCCCCCCTGTTCTTCGCCAATGCGGAGATGTTCCGCGAGAGCGTGCTCCGGGCCATCTCCGACGCACCGGCCCCTCCGCGCTGTATCGCGATTGCGGCCGAACCGGTAACCGACGTGGACATCACCGCTGCCGACGTACTGGCGGAACTCGTTGAGGAATTGCAGCAAGCGGGCATCGAATTGTGCTTTGCGGAGCTGAAGGGCCCGGTCAAGGATCACCTCAAGCGCTACGGCCTGTTCGCCAGGCTCGGCACGGAGAACTTCTTCCCCACCATCGGCCAGGCGGTGGATCACTACCTGAACAGGTATCAGGTCCAATGGCGTGACTGGGAGGACGAGATGAGAGCCGGTCACCGGTAGCGCCCGAGCCGGGCAAACGAAGCCGCGCCGGTATCGCGGATCCAGGCAACAACCAATAAGGAGCCATTATGACCACCCCGCTGACCCTCGGTTTTTCACCCTGCCCCAACGATACCTTCATGTTCTACCCGCTCGTCCACGGCCTGGTGGACACCCATGGCATCTCCTACCGGGAACGGCTGGAGGACGTGGAAACCCTCAACCGGTTGTCCCTCAAGGGTGAACTGGATGTCACCAAGGTGTCCTACCACGCCTTGGGACATATCCGCGACGAGTATGCCCTGCTCCGTTCGGGCAGCGCCCTGGGCCGGGGCTGCGGGCCGCTATTGGTGGCAAAGGAGCATCTCGACCCCGCCGACCTGCGCGACAGGACCATCGCGGTTCCGGGGCGCCTTACCACCGCACTGCTCCTGCTGCGCCTGTTCGATCCCACCCTGAAAAACTTCCTGGTGATGCCCTTTAGCGAGATCATGGATGCGGTCCTGAGCGGCAACGCCGATGCCGGCGTGATCATCCACGAATCCCGCTTTACCTACCAGGGGTTCGGCCTGCACAAACTGCTCGACCTGGGGGAATGGTGGGAGCGGGAAAGCGGCCTGCCGATCCCCCTGGGGGGCATCGTCGCCAAACGTTCCCTGGGGGCGGAAACCATCGCCGCCATCGAGGGGGCCCTGCGGGACGGCGTGGCCTATTCCCGGGCCAATCCCACCTCTGCGACCCATTACATCCATGAACACGCCCAGGAGATGGACGAAGAGGTCTGCTCGGCCCACATCGGCCTGTATGTCAACGACTTTTCCAACGACCTGGGCGACGAAGGGGTGAAAGCCATCCAATGCCTCATGGAGCGGGCCGAACAGGCGGGGATCATCCCGCCCTCCACGGCGCCGCTCTTTGGCTGATGCGCCTCGTTGCAAACAACAAAAATTTCCATCGCAGGAGGATGATGAATGGCTGAAGATCAGAAGGAAAAATGGCAGGGGTGGCTGGCGCTGTCCACGGCCATCGTGGCGGTCCTGGCCGCCCTGACCACGCTCTATATGGGGAAATACTCGTCCCGCGCCATCATGGCCCAGGGGCAGGAGAGCGACCAGTGGGCCTATTATCAGGCCAAGAGCATCAAACAGCATAACTTTGAGATGAATAAGAAGGCGCTGGAGTTGCAGTACCATGCCCAGAGGGGACTGCCGCCCGAAGTGGCCGCCGACTATGAGAAAACCCTCGCCAAATACGGTGAGGAGATCAAGCGCTACGACGGTGACAAAAAGGAGATCAAGGACAAGGCGGAGGGTATCGCCAAGATCAAAATCAAGGCCCAGGAGATGGGGGGCAACTTCGCCTATGCCCTCATCTTCCTTCAGATAGCCATCATGCTTTCATCCCTGGCCAGCCTGACCAAACGCCACTACCTCTGGTACATCGCCCTGGTGTGCAACCTGGGGTGGCTGTTCTTCTTCCTGGACGCCTGGATGCTCTTTTACTGAACACCCTCCCGCAATCCGACACCAAAAAGCCGCCCGATCCCTGGGCGGTTTTTTTCATTTAGCGCCGATCATCATCCCAGTATCCGCTCCAGCAGTTCGAGTAACGGGGAAGGGTAGAGGCCCAGGAAGAGGATGGCTGCGGTGGGGATGGCCAGGGCCACACTCTCGGAGATGGACAGGGAGCGGGCCGGGTCATTCCCGCTGTCGGCAGGCTTCATGTAGAGTGCAACCACCACCCGCAGGTAGAAGAATACCGCCACCAGGGCCGAGAGGACACCCACCACGGCCAAGGCAGTCTCGCCCGACCGCAGCGCGGCGCTGAACACCGCGAACTTGGCCATGAAACCGGCCGCCGGGGGAATTCCGGCCAGGGAGAACAACGCCACTGCCAGGGCCGCTCCGGCAAACGGATTGCGGTATCCCAGACCGCGATACTGTTCGATATCATCCCGGTCCGTTTCATCCGACAGCACGGAAACCGCTCCGAAGGAGGCCAGCCCGGCCGCCCCGTAGGCCACGACGTAGAAGATGGCCGCCCGACCGCCACCGGCGGGCAAAGCCACAAAGGCCAGGGCGACATACCCCATCTGGGCCACCGACGACCAAGCCAAAAGCCGCTTGATGCCGGTCTGCACCAGGGCCGCCAAGTTGCCGCAGACCATGGTGGCGAGCGCCAGGCACCAGAGGATGTCGTGACCGCCGCGCCATCCAGCCGCCAGAGGCAGTACGAGGAGCACAGCCGCCACCGAAGCCCCCTTGGAGGCGGTGGAGAGGAGCGCCGTCACCGGGGCCGACGACCCCTGATACACATCCGCGGTCCAGAGATGGGCCGGGACCCAGGAGAGCTTGAAGGCCAGCCCCAGAAGGATCATGCAGACCCCGGCCAGAAACAACGGCTCAGGCGCAGCAGGCTGCAGGGCCAGTTCGGACAGCTTGAGCGTCCCGCGGCTGCAATAGACCAAGGCGATACCCATGGCCAGGATGGCCGCCGACAGCGTGCCGTTCAGCAGGTACTTCAACCCCGCCTCGCCTCCCCGGATCGAATCCCGTTCCACGGCCACCAGGATGTAGAAGGCAAAGGTAAAGGCCTCCAGGCCGAGGAACAGCATCAACAGGTCGCTGGCGGCGCAGGCCGCCCCCATTCCGGTCAGGGCGAAGAGCAGGGTGGCCGGGTATTCCTCCCCCACGATGCCGCGCCGCTTGTTATAGCCGGCAGCCAGCAGCAGGGCCACCAGGCCCGTACTGTCGAGAAACAGGGTAAAGAACCGGAAGAAAGGGGTGACGGCAAGGCCCGGCATGACAGCGCTGGCCGGTACGGCAACCGTCCACACCAGGGCAGCGGCGACAAAGGCGAGCGCCAACTCATAGAGCCAGCCCCCCGGTCGTAGCGCCCCCGCCAACAGAACAGCAACACTCCCCCCTGCCAGGATGATCAAGGGCATGAGCGCCATCAGGTCGGCCTTTGTCATGGCGCCCCTCCAACCAGAAGTTGCACCGGCCCGTGGACCAGTTCCAGGAGCGGCGCGGGATGCACTCCCATCCACACCACCAGCAGGGCCAGTGCGGCCAGGAGGCAGATTTCACGGCGATCCAGGTCCGGCAGCGGCAAGGGTTTGCGCTCCGTCTGGAAGACGACCTCCTGCACCAGCCTCACCGTGTACACCAAGGTCAGCACGATGCCGACGAAGGCCAGCTCCGCTGCCAGGGGGGATCTGGTGAAGGTGCCGGACAGCACCAGGAACTCGCCCACGAAGTTGTTCAGCCCCGGCAGGCCGACCGAGGCCATGGAGAAGAGTAGGAAGAAGAACGACCAGAGCGGGATCTTGCCCCACAACCCGCCGAAGACGCCGATCTCGCGGGTATGCGCCCGTTCGTCCAGCATCCCCACCATGGCGAACAGGGCGCCGGTGGTCACGCCGTGGTTGGCCATCTGGACGATGGAGCCGGACAGGGCCACCGGTTGCCAGGCGGCGATACCGATGGCCACGTACCCCATGTGGCCGATGCTGGAATAGGCGATCAGCCGCTTCATGTCCTCCTGGGCAAAGGCCACCAGCGAGGCGTAGACGATGCCGGCGATGGCCAGGGTGTAGAACAGGGGCGTCAGGGTCTGGGCCGCCTGGGGGAAGAGCGGATAGCCGAAACGGATCAGGCCGTAGCTGCCGGTCTTGAGCAGCAGCCCGGCCAGGATCACGCTTCCCGCAGTGGGGGCGTCGGTGTGGGCGTCCGGCAGCCAGGTGTGCAGGGGAAAAAGCGGAAACTTGATGGCAAAGGCCAGGAAAAAAGCGCCGAACAGCCAGAGCTGGGTGCCGGCCGGCAAGGGGGTCGCGATCAGTTCATGCAGCCCGAAGGTCGATGCCCCGCTCTGTTGGGCATGGAGGAGGTGCAGGGCGATGATCGCCAGAAGCATCAGGAGCGAGCCGAACATGGTGAAAAGGAAGAACTTGACCGTGGAATAGATGCGCCGGCCATGCCCCCAGACGCCGATCAGGAAGAACATGGGAATCAGCATCACCTCCCAGAACAGGTAGAACAGGGCCAGGTCCAGGGCCAGAAACACTCCCATGATGCCGGTCTCCATGGCCAGGAGCAACATCAGGAACAGTACGACCTTCTCGCCGATGGCCCGCCACGACACCGCCAGCGCCACGCAGAAGCTGAAGGCGGTCAGCATGACCATGAGGAGCGATATGCCGTCCAGGCCCAGGGTGTAGCGAATGCCGAAAGCCCTGATCCAGGGGGCGTCCTCCACCAGCAGGTAGCCGGGCAAGGCCGGTTTCAGCGCCGCCAGCCCCTGCCACGAGGCGTAGAGCCCGGCCGCCAGCAAAAGCTCTCCGGTCATCACCCCCAAGGCCAGTGGCCGCGCAGCCGCAGGACGTTTCCAGAACGGCAGCATCAGCAGGCAACCCGCCAGGGGGAAGAAGACCAGGATGGTCAGGAGATGCAGATCGGCCATCATGACAGCGTCACCCAAACGAGGTACACCAGCATCACACAGACGCCGGCCGCCAGGCCGAACAGTGAGGTGCCCACCCGGCCGGTGCTCCAGGCGGCGGGCAAGCCGCCCAGACGGGCGGTGAGGCGGGCAAGGCCGTCCAGGGCGCCGTCGATGCCCGCCTCGTCCCATCGTTTCCAGAGAAAACGCGCCAGATGCTTAAATGGATTGATGATCAGCACCCCGTAGAGGCTGTCCAGATACCAGCCGTTCACCAGGAACCCTGCTCCCGGCAGGCCGGCGTCCTCGCGGGCCAGGGTCTCGACCCGGCGGCTGCCGGTGTAGCGGGACCAGGCCAGGCCCAGGCCCGTCAGGCTGAGGGTGGCGGCGACGATCTGCAGGGCGATCTCGTCGGCGTGGGAGGCCTGATCGACGCCCCCGAAACCGGGGATCGATCCGAGAAAGCCGTCCAGACCCCCCTGATAGCCCACATAGGCGGGCAGATTGAACAGGCCGCCGCACAACCCCAGCAGGGCGAGCGGGACGAGGGTGAGGACCATGATCTCCGGGAGGGTCCCGCTATGGGTCTCTGCCTCACCGTGAAAGACCACGAATACCATGCGAAATGTGTAGAAGGAGGTCAACAGCGCCGTCAACAGGCCAAGCAGCAGCAGACCGCCGTACAGAAGCCCCCCCTGGGCCGCAACCCCTCCCAGGATGGCGTCCTTGCTGAAGAAGCCGCCGGTCAGGGGAAATCCGGCCAGGCAGAGGGCACCGGCCAGGAACGGCCAGTAGACCGCTGGCAGCTTCGTCCTGAGGCCCCCCATGCGGAAGATGTCCTGCTGGTGGTGGAGGGCGGTGATGACGCACCCAGCCCCCAGGAACAGGAGCGCCTTGAAGAAGGCGTGGGTCAGCAGGTGGAAAGCGGCGCCGGTCAGTGCCCCGGCCCCCACGCCCAGCACCATGTAGCCGATCTGGCTGATGGTTGAATAGGCCAGGATGCGTTTCAGGTCGCGCTGGCAGCAAGCACAGGTGGCAGCATAGAAGGCGGTGGTGCCGCCGGCCAGGGAGATGGCGGCCCGCACCGTTTCGGAGGCGCCGATCAGGGGGAACATGCGCGCCAGCAGGTAGACCCCGGCCGTGACCATGGTGGCGGCGTGGATCTGGGCCGACACCGGCGTGGGGCCGGCCATGGCGTCCGGCAGCCAGACCGACAGGGGCAGTTGGGCCGACTTTCCCGCAGCCCCGGCCAACAGCAGCAGGCCGAGGGTCGTCACGACAGCAGCCGGGATCAGCGCGCCAATGGCGTTCAGGTGGGTGATGGAGACGGAGCCCGAGAGGTGGTACATCCAGACGATGGCGATACCGAAGGCGGTGTCGCCGATACGGGTGGTGATGAAGGCCTTGCGTCCGGCGGTGGCGTTCTTCTCCTCCGTGTACCAGAAGCCGATCAGGGCGTAGGAGCAGAAGCCGACCCCTTCCCACCCCAGGTAGAGGAGCGGCAGGTTCTCGGCCAGCACCAGCGTCAGCATGGCGAAGACGAAGATGTTCAGCAGGGCGAAGTAGCGCGCCCATGCCGCATCGCCCTGCATGTAGCCCACGGAATAGAGGTGGATCAGGCCGCACACGAAGGTGATCATCAGGGTCAGGCTAAGGGAGAGCTGGTCCAGGTACAGGGCGATGGGGGCCTGGAAGGTGAAGGCGGCCAGCCAGGAGCCCAACTCCACCCTAACGGGGCCGTTAAAACCGGCAAAAGCCAGCACGGCGCAGACGAACGCACCCCAGATCACCCCGCAGGCCACCACCTCGCCCACACGGCGGGGCAGCAACCGCCCGAGCAGGGCGTTGCAGAGGCCACCTATGAGCGGCAGCAGGAGTATGAGGGCGAGGTAGATGTTCATCGGTTCTTTCTTTGAAGCTATTCACCACGGAGGACATCGTAGCTTGGTAACAAGCAGATTATAGAGTCTGTGAGTCTAAACCACCTTGGAGCACTGGAATTCATGTCAGTAAGTAATCCCCCTCCCCCCTTGCAGGGGAGGGTCGGGGTGGGGGGGAGGTCGCCATGAAATTGACATGTTGCAGCTTCACCCACCCCCTAGCCCCCTCCCGTCAAGGGAGGGGGGACTTTTCAAAACTTTTGTGGTCCAAGGCATCAGCATCCAGGCGCTCACCGTAGACCGCAGGATGTGGTCGTTTGCAGCGCTGGCCAACCTACTGAACTTCCGTCACAGTCCCGGTCTCCGAGATGAAGAGGGCCGTGATCTCAGTACGCGCCTTTGCGAGTTGCGGCAGTCGTGCCCACAAGCCACGAAACTGCTGCAAGTCGGGAAGTGCGATGCTGTAACGAGTCATTGGTTCCTCCATCCGCTGCAACGTCTCACCCAGCATCGCAATGAAATAATTGACTCGCATGGCGTTACGAGAACCGCAGCCCTTGGCCTCAATAACCCATCGGCTGTCACCACGCCGCGCATCAACGTCAATGCCGCGGTCACGTCCCCATCTGACATCGACATGCCAGCCATCCGCTTCGAGCCAATTTTTCACACTACGCTTGATATCGTCTTCACACAACCCGCTCGAACCTTCGCCGAGGACAGCGGATGGGACCACGACGAGCGACGGCTCAGGGATAGAACCGTTTGCAGGAAAGTTGCCGATCCTGCCATCCGGACGGCGACGGCGTTGGATCATATCCTTTGCCGCCAAGGCGCGCGCTGACTGATTGACGGCCTGCTGGCTCGCCGACGTTCCTAAAGTACGGTCAGTGAGGTCGCGGTCCGTAAGGCCCGGAAACTCCCGAATGAGTAATTTAATGCGGTCTTTCAACGTCTCCATGCCTGCGGACTCTCCTGAGTTACTCCAACATGTATTTTTTCCAATCCCGCCGAATTCGACGGGTTAAGAATCACTCAAACCACTTGCTAAACATCCCTTGCAGCCCCTTTTCCACCTTGTCCTCATCGGTCAGACACGAACTGCATACCCGGATCTTCTTCTCGTCGGCCAGTACCGTATTGAGATGCCGGTCGCAGGCAAATTTTGTGCAGCGTGCGCAGATGCCGTCGGTGCCGACCGGCTTGGCGGCATTGCAGACGCCGCAACGCCATCGTATTGAACCTGACATCATGTTCGCTCTAAACTCCCCCTCCCCTTGCGGGAGGGGGCTGGGGGGTGGGGGAAGCTGCTTCCAGGCAACGCTGCCTGACGACTTCTAAGACACCTTCAATGTTTGTGATTACATCGTTGTTCCAAAACCTCAGTACCGCGAAGCCGTTCGCACGAAGACAGGCGTCTCTCTGTTCATCGTACGCTTCAGTATCCGCATGCTGTCCTCCGTCGAGTTCTATGACAATCCTTGCATTGAAGGAGACGAAATCAACGATATATGACTCTATTACCTGCTGTCTGCGAAACTTGATGCCCTCAAGCTGACTGTTTCTCAAATGCCGCCATAGCAATCGTTCCACGTCAGTGCCGTTGTTTCGTAATTCTCTGGCAAAGGGATGAAGGGAATGTCTCGGTTTCATGGCAGCTTCCCCCACCCCCTGGCCCCCTCCCGCAAGGGGAGGGGGAACATGTAAAATCATTTGATGGCCCTACCCCTTCATCTCGCTGAACCGGTCGGTATCCACGGTCTTGCGCCGCCGGTGCAGGTAGACCACCATGGCCAAGGCCAGGGAGACCTCGGCCGAGGTGAGGGCCATGATGAAGATGGCGAACAGTTGGCCGTCCGCACTCCCCCAGCGGGCCGAGCCCCCTACGAACACCAGCATGACGGCGTTCAGCATGACCTCGATGCAGACCAGCATCATGATCAGGTTGGCGCGCCAGGCCAGAAGCCCGCCCATGCCCAGGAAGAAGAGCAGAGCGGCCAGGATGAGGATATGTTCCAGGGGGACAATCATGACGGGGTCTCCTCATCCCCAACCTCTCCCCCTTGGTAAGGGCCGGGTGAGGGCGCGCCCTGCCGCCCCAAATATAAGGCCCCCACCAATGCGAACAACAGTTGCAGCGAGATCAACTCAACCGCCAGGCCGTAATTCTGGAACAGGTGCCGGGCCACCTCGCGGATCGGCAGTGCCGGCGCCGTGGCGACTGCGGCACCGTGCCGGGAGACGATGACTATCGCCAGGCAGGCGATGCTCGCACCGGCCAGCAACAGGGCAGGCAACCACTGGCGCCACTGGGGTGACAGCCCCCTTTCAGGGTGCCCCAGGTCGAGCATCATGATCACGAACAGGAACAGCACCATGATGGCGCCGGCGTAGAGGATCACCTCAAAGGCCGCCACAAGGGGGGACATCAGCAGGTAAAAGATCACCGCGATGGAGAACAGGGAGCTGACCAGGTACAGGATGGCGTGCACCGGATGCTTCTCGGCAATGGCCAGGATCGTGCCGATCACGGCCACCCCGGCCAGTATGTAGAAGATGATCTGTTCCATATTTTCAATTCGTTTTGCCACGGAGCCACAGAGACGCGGAGAAGTTCAACGGCAAGGGACAACTATACCCCAAAAAAGGCTCCCCGCTTTTCTCTGTATTCTTTTTTTGCTTGCTCGGTGTCTCTGTGGCTCCGTGGCAAACTTGTTGTAAAGTTACGGCATCAATGTCCTGATGTCCACCGGCGGGGCCTCTTCCAACCCCTCGCCCCGGGGCTGGGCCACGGCGATACCGGCATGATGGTAGAAGTTGTAGGAATCGTCCTTGCCGCAGCCGTCGATCAGCAGGTCTTCCTTTTCATAGACCAGGTCCATGATATCCCGCTTGCAGATTTCGAAATCGGGGGTCATCTGGATGGCCAGGGTCGGACAGGCCTCGGCGCACAGGCCGCAGAAGATGCAGCGGGAAAAATTGATCCTAAACCATGCGGCGTAGCGGCGGCCATCCTCCCGCTCGGCGGCCTGCATGGAGATGCAATCCACCGGGCAGGCCGCCGAGCAGAGGTAGCAGGCCACGCAGCGCTCGCCGCCGTCCGGGTCGCGGGTCAGCACAATTCGCGCCCGGTAGCGCGGGTACGGGGTGCGCTTTTCCTCGGGATACTGGATGGTGACCGGCCGGCGCACCATGTGCGACAGGGTGATGCGGAAACCGCCCAGGATGGCCCTAATGTCGGATAGTATCGGCATGGCACTCTTCTTCTCAAAATAAGAGACGCCCCGGCGGGGCGTCTCAGCTCGGGAGTCGGAAATAATTACGCGTTACCGTGCTTGGCCCGTTCGGCCTTCTTGAGCAGCGCCGAGGCCAGGGGGTGGCTGTTGTTTTCAGCGTAGAGGCTGGCGGTGTTGCCGGTGGGCGTCTTGAGCCCGGCGTCGGCTCCGCCGTCCAGCAAAGCCTGCACGGTCTTGTTGCAGCCGTAGATAGCGGCCAGCATCAGGGGGGTATGCCCTTCCAGGTCCCGGATGTCAATGTCGGCACCCTTGTCAACCAGCATCTTGACGATTTCGGTATGGCCATTGGCGGCGGCGTAATGGAGGGCCGTTTTACCTTTGTCGCTGCTGGCGCTCAAATCTGCGCCCCGGTGCAGCAGGTCCTGAACAAAGTCCTTCTGCCCCTCTTTCGCGGCATTGATCAGAGGGGTGTGGCCGTGACGGTCTTTGGCGTTCACACTTTCCATGTTCGACTCCTCCCGTGGTTGATTTATGTTTCGGACGGCGATGTCCGTAGTGTCCTCGATCATGCCCCCTTCAGCGCCAGCCACCAGCCGGTGACCAGAATATTCACGAGGGCCAGGGGCGTCAACACCTTCCACCCCAAGTGCATGAGCTGATCGTAGCGCAGGCGGGGCAGGGTCCCGCGCATCCAGATAAAAAAGAAGGCAAACCCCAGGGTCTTGAGGGAGAACCAGATCACCGGCGCCAGAAGGGGGCCGTGCCAGCCCCCCAGGAAAAAGGTCGTCGCCAGCCCCCCCAGCACGATGATATTGATATACTCGCCCACAAAGAACAGGCCGAAGCGCATGCCGGAGTATTCGGTGTGGAAACCGGCCACCAGTTCCCCCTCGGCCTCGGGGATGTCAAAGGGGATACGCTTGCACTCCGCCGTGATGCTGACCAGGAAGATGAGAAAGGCCAAGGGCTGGTAGACGATAAACGGGATGGACGACTGGGCGGCGACGATGTCGCTCAGGCTGAAGGAACGGGCCAGCATGACCACCGGCACCAGGGACAGCCCCATGGACAGTTCGTAGGAGATCAACTGGGCCAGGCCGCGGATGCCGCCCAGCAGCGAGTATTTGGAGTTGGAGGCCCACCCCCCTATGGCGACGCCGTACACGGCGATGGAGGAGAGCGCCAGGAAAAAGAGCAGCCCGACGTTCAGATCGGTCACCAGCAGCGGCACATGATGGCCGGCAATGGTCACCGGTGCTCCGAAGGGGATGACGGCAAAGGTGAGGATCGCCGGAATGGCGGCCATGGCCGGGGCAAAATAGAACAACCATTTATCGGCAGCTGCCGGGACAAAGTCTTCTTTGGTGAGGAGCTTGATCAGATCGGCAAGAGGCTGGAGAAGCCCGAAGGGGCCGACACGGTTGGGTCCCTTGCGATCCTGGATCCAGGCCAGGACCTTCCGTTCAGCAAACACCAAGTAGGCAGCCAAGGTGAGGATCACGAAAAATATCATCCCCAACTTTGCCGCAAACAGCGCTATGTCCACAGTGGATGCCGTCATCGGAACCTGGTCGGGAACGAGGTAAAAGGACACAACGGAATGATAGTTCCTATACCACAAAAGTGTGTCGAACGCCACCGACTAATTCCGGAAGATGGATAAAAAAGTGAGGGCGGCGGTCCTGGTCCGGTTGCAGAAAACCACTGTCATATCGGGGCTGCACCGTGGATTTGCGTCTGGAGGCCGGGCAAAGATCTTCCGTAACCGGGGAAGCATGCGGGCGGATAAATTCCGAATTGTCGGCGACAGGACAAATAAGCGCTTGAACAGCCATGACGCGGCGCACTATAATACGCCCGCCAAGGAGAGTGTTGACATGGATGTGCACCAGGCGGAATTCATCAAGAGTGCGGTTAAACCGAAGGACTACCCGGAAACAGTCCTGCCCGAGGTGGCCTTCGTGGGCCGTTCCAACGTGGGCAAGTCATCGTTGATCAATGTGCTGGTCAACCGCAAAAGCCTGGTGCGGACCAGTTCCACTCCCGGCAGAACGCAGCTGATCAATTTTTTCGACGTCAACGGCCGCCTGGTTCTGGTGGACCTGCCCGGCTACGGCTACGCCAAGGCGCCGCCCGAACTGCGCAAACAGTGGCAACCGATGATCGAAACCTACCTGGCCAAACGCGAGAATCTGCGGGCGGTGGTCCTGATCCTGGACATCCGCCGCATCCCCACGGACGGTGACCTGCAGATGCTGCGCTGGCTGGAAACTTACGGCATCCCGCCGATCATCGTCGTTACGAAGTGCGACAAACTATCGAAGAACGAGCAGGCCCGCCAGGCGGGGCTTATTGCAACCTCCATCGGCCGCAGCCGGGAGGAATTGGTCCCCTTCTCGGCCCTGTCGAAGGCCGGGCGCGAGGGGGTATGGCGGGCGATCTCCGAGGTGGCGGGGCTGGACGGCGACGCTACCTGATGGAGAAGCCTCTGAATTCGCCGGTGCAGGCTTCCCGGCGGAGGTCGAGCCGTTCGACCACGGCGGCGGGAGGCCCCTGGCGGCACCATTCGACCAGGGCATTCACCGCGCTCTCGTCACCCTCGAAGATGCCGGCAACCGAGCCATCCGCCAGATTCCCAACCCAGCCGTCAACGCCGAGTTCAGCAGCGCGAAGTGAGGTGTAATGACGAAAGGCCACCCCCTGGACACGGCCGAAGACCGTGACGGAAACCCTGATATTCATACGGTATCTCCCTTGGATACTGAACAGATCCCAAGCTACCCACAGGACAATCCCATGGCGCTACAACAAACGAAAACGGCAGCGGACAAGACAAACATGCCGGACATGCAGAAACGCCCCGACCACCGCAGGATACCCATCGCCAAGGTCGGCGTCAAGGACATCTCCTACCCCATCGTGGTGATGGACAAGAGCCATTCGCTGCAACACACCGTGGCGCGGATCAACATGTACGTGGACCTGCCCCACCATTTCAAGGGCACCCACATGAGCCGCTTCGTGGAGATTCTCAACCGCCACCGGGAGCACATCGGCCTGGACAGGCTGGAGCCGATCCTGGACGAGGTGAAGGCCCGGCTCGGTTCTTCCAGCGCCCACATGGAGATCCAGTTTCCCTATTTCATCGAAAAAAAGGCCCCGGTTTCGGGCGCCAAGAGCCTGATGGAGTATAGCTGCGAGTTCAAGGCGTCCATGACCGACACCCTGGATTTCGTACTGGTGGTCAAGGTACCGCTCACCTCCCTCTGCCCGTGCAGCAAGGAGCTCTCCCGCGCCGGGGCCCATAACCAGCGCAGCGTTATGACCGTGAGGGTCCGCTACCGCGAATTCGTCTGGATCGAGGATCTGGTTGAGCTGGTCGAGCAGTGCGGCAGCAGCCCGCTCTACTCCCTGCTCAAGCGCGAGGACGAAAAGTACGTCACCGAACAGGCCTACGACAATCCGCGCTTTGTGGAGGACATGGTCCGGGAGGCCTATTCCCGGCTGGCGGCCGTGGAGAATATCACATGGTTCTCGGTGGAAGCGGAAAATTTCGAATCGATCCACAACCATTCGGCCTATGCGGCCGTGGAGCTCGACCGCCGGGCATGACCAGGGGACTGATCATCTTTGCCCGGGAACCGCTTGTCGGCACGGTAAAAACCCGGCTGGCACGGGATCTGGGCAGCCACCGGACCGCGACGGACCTGTATGCCGCCATGCTGGCCGATGTGCTGGCTGCAGCAGCCACCCTCGACGACACCCGCCTGTTGGTCTTCTGGGCGTTGCAGAATGGTGCTGCTCCCCCCTTCCCCTCCCTGCCGCGCCTGGAGATGTACGAGCAAAGGGGGGGGGACCTGGGCGAACGTATGGCAAATGCCTTCGAAGAGGCCTTTGCAAGCGGCTGCCGAGCATGTTGCATCATCGGCAGCGATGCTCCCGACCTTCCCACGGAGTACATCCTCCGGGCATTTACCCTCCTGGAGCGGGATCAGGCCGAGGCGGTCTTTGGCCCGGCCGACGACGGCGGCTATTACCTGCTCGGCCTGCGGAGCCTGCCGCAGCAACTATTCGAGGACATCGCCTGGAGCAGTGACGAGGTTCTGCGAATCAGTCTCGAACGGGCTCGCCTCAGCGGACTCAGGACTTCCCTTTTGCCGCCGTGGCGGGATATCGATACGGCTGGGGACCTGGAGGCGTTCCTGAACCGTCCGGCACGGGACGCCGCTCCGCGCACCCTGGCCTTGGCGCAGTCCCTGAAAGGAAGTGCCGGATCGATGTTCGACAGCACCGAACACAAGACAACACTGGATTCGTTGCGGGAAAGCGAGGCCAAGTTCCGCTCGTATATCGAGTTTGCGCCCATTGGCGTCACGGTCGTCAACCAGGCGGGGAGGTATGTGGAGGTCAACCGTGCCGCCGCCGTTATGTTGGGGTACAGCGAAACGGAACTCGTCGGCATGTCCGTTACGGATATACTGTCCCCGGACTACCGGGAGACCGGGCTACACAACTTCGAGAAGCTGAAGAGGGAGGGGTTTACCACCCGAGAAACGCTTCTGGTGCGGAAAGACAAAAGCCTCGTCTGGGTATCCCTTCAGGCCGTCAAGCTCGACGATGACCACTACCTCGGGTTCTTTCAGGACATTACGGAACGCAAGCAGGCCGAACAGGCTCTGATCACCGCGAAGGAGGCCGCCGATGCGGCCAACGCCGCCAAAAGCCAATTTCTGGCCAATATGAGCCACGAGCTCCGCACCCCACTGAACGGAATCATCGGCATGAGCGGGCTCCTGCTGGACACGGATCTGACCCAGGAGCAGATCGAATATGCCGGGATCGCCCTAAAGAGCAGCAAGGAGTTGCTGAACCTGATCGACGAGTTGCTCGATTTCGCGCGGATTGAGGCCGGCAAGCTCATGTTCGAAAACAGCGATTTCAATCTGCGGACCGTTTTGAAGGAAACCCTCCAGATCCTGTTGCTGCAGGCCGAGGAAAAGGGCCTGCACCTTACCTGGCAGGTGGAGCCGGATGTGCCGCTGCAACTGAGGGGCGACCCCGGCCGCCTGGCCCAGATCATCAGGAACATCGTGGGCAACGGCATCAAGTTTACACGCCGGGGCGGGGTGTCGGTCCACGTGACGCGGGAAGGCGAAGAGGCGCAGCGGGTGACGCTCCGGTTCGCCATAACCGATACCGGCATCGGCATCCCCCCGGAGTACCGGGAACGGATCTTCACCCCCTTTGTCCAGGTGGACGGCTCCAGCACCCGCCAGTACGACGGCACGGGCCTGGGCCTGGCCATCAGCAGCCAGCTCGCGGAACTGTTGGACGGCTCCATCGAGGTAATGAGCAACACCGGCTCGGGCTCGACCTTTCGCATCTCCTTGCCGTTCGAGAGGCAGGAGCAGAGGACGGACGACGTGCAGGAGGACAAGATCCGGGTGCCCTTCGCCGCCCCCGGGGCAGGCGCCCCCCAGCGCGCCCGCATCCTGCTGGCCGAGGACCACACCACCAACCGGCGTGTCATCAAGATGATGCTCAACAAACTGGGTTACGAGGCCGACGCCGTCGCCAACGGCCTTGATGCGGTCAAGGCGTTGGAAAGCACCCCCTACGACCTGGTGCTGATGGATTGCCAGATGCCGGAGATGAACGGCTACGATGCCACGGCCATCATCCGCGACCCGGAATCGGACGTCCTCGACCATGCTACGCCGGTGATCGCCCTGACCGCCAACGCCATGGCCGGTGAGCGGGAAAAGTGTCTCGAAGCGGGCATGAGCGACTACCTGTCAAAACCGGTATTGGTCCAGGATCTGGAAACGGTCCTGAACAAGTGGCTGGAAAAGTAGTATCCCGTGCGGTTAGTCGTGGGACACGAGAGAAACCAGCGAACCAGAAAGGCCATCTGACGAAACATGGAACCGATCCTCATCATCACGGCGGTACCGCAGGAAATGACCCTGCTTGAGCACGCCCTTACCAACGCCGTCCGGCAGACGGCAGCCGCTTTCGCATATGCCGAGGGGACCATTGGCACCCTTCCCGTAGCGCTCTGCGCGGGTGGGGTCGGCAAAATCAACGCCGCTGCGGCTACAGCGATCCTGATCGAACGCTGCCGGCCGCGTTTGGTGATCAATACCGGCTGTGCCGGGGCCTACCCGGGGAGCGGCCTTTCAATCGGTAACCTTGCCGTTGCCAGCAATGAAATCCTGGGGGATGAGGGGGTACAAACGCCGGAGGGATGGCAAGACCTCCGCTTCATGGGGTTAGCGTCATGTGCGCAGGGAAAACGGACCTTTCACAATGAGATCCCCCTTTCCAAGCATGCCGCGGAAAAGGCCATGCAGCTTGCCGATTACTACGGGGTGTTCCTGATGCGGGGACGTTTTGCGACCGTCTCGACCTGCAGCGGGACGCGCCAGCGCGGCGAGACCCTGGCGCGGCGCTTCAACGCCGTTGCCGAAAGCATGGAGGGGGCGGCTGTAGCCCAGGTATGCCTGCTCTCGGGCGTGGACTGTCTGGAGATCCGCGGCATCAGCAACCTGGTGGTGGACCGTGATATGAGCGCCTGGGACATCCCGCGGGCGGCGGAATCGGCGCAACGCTTCGTGCTCAAATATCTGGAAGACCTGGACCGGCCGGAGTTGAGCGCTTTCGTGCAGGCAGTGCCGGAGTTGTAACAGCATCGCCAAACTGTTATCCAAGGAACCCAGGTTGTTCAAAAACAGTCAGATCGTCACACCCGCAGTATAATCGCCTCCGGCGATTATCGGTGACGGAGCCATAGCGTAGTCATCCCGTTGAGCGGGACGCCGATAGGCGCTAAGATGGCTGTTTTTCAACAACCTGCTTCACCGCTCACCGAAGATGGCGGTGCCAACCCTCACCAATGTAGCTCCCTCCTGGATGGCGGCCTCGAAGTCGCCGGACATGCCCATGGAAAGCTCTTTCATCTCCACACCCGGGACAGCCTCCCCGGCGATCAGGTCCGACAGCCGCTTCAGTTCCGCAAAATAGGGGCGGGCCGCCTCAGGGTCGTCGAAAAAAGGGGGCATGGTCATGAGGCCCCGCACCCTGACGTTGGGCAGGAGGGCGATGTCGCGCACCAGTTGAAGCGCCCCGGCTTCGGTCGTCCCCGACTTGGTGGCCTCGCCGGCGATGTTCACCTGCACCAGCACGTCGCAACTGCGGCCCAGCCGGCCCCATTGGCGGCTGATCTCCTCGCCCAGGGAGAGGCGGTCAACCGAGTGGACGAGCGTTACCAACCCGGCCAGGTATTTGACCTTGTTGCTCTGGAGATGGCCGATGAAGTGCCATTCCAGCGGTTCCGTCATTCCGGCCGCCTTGGCGGTCAGTTCCTGAACATAGTTCTCGCCGAAGATAACCTGTCCCGCCCGGCAGGCCTCCACAATATCCTCCGGGGGGCGGGTTTTGGAAACCGCCACCAGGCGTACCGTGCGCGGATCGCGGCCGGCCCCGGCGGCTGCCTCGGCGATCCGCGACCGAATCTGGTTGAGGCGCTGTGCAATCGACATGATTCTTCCTGTTTCGGGCGGATTGCCACCGCCGGAATCAAAAATATTAAGAACGTGTTCGTAAATCTTTGTTCAGATATCGCGTCCGGCTTTTGGGGAGATTTTCCTGGCCTGATTGAGTAAAACCGCAGGCGTAGCCCGGCTACATCGAGGATTTTACGATTGAGGGACAGGGAAAGATGCCCCGAAGACGGGATACGATCAGGGTAACGCCTCGACCGTCTGCAGCACCTCGTACAACTCCGCCATGGGCAGGCCGACCACATTGGTGTACGACCCGCAGATGGAGCGGACGAAATGCACGGCGCCTCCCTGTATGGCGTAGGCCCCGGCCTTGTCCATGGGACAGCCGCTGGCGATGTAATCCCGGATCTCCTTCTCCGTGAGACTGCGAAAGGTTACCTCGGTATGCACGCTCCGGCTGAGATGGATGCCGCTCACCTTGTCGAAGACCGTAAAACCGGTAATAACCTCGTGGCTCCTGCCGGACAGGGCGGTCAGCATGCGGAAGGCATCGGCGTCATCGGCGGGTTTCCCCATGATGGTGTCGTCCAGGACCACCACGGTGTCGGCGCCGATGAAGAAGCGGCCGGCCGTCGTCCGCGCCACGGCGTCGGCTTTCTCCCGCGACAGGCGGATAACATGGTCGGACGGCTTCTCGCCGCCGGGCAGGATATCCTCGCAGATATCCGCCGCAACCACCGTGAATTCTATGCCGGCAAGGGCCATCAGCTCCGTACGGCGCGGGGAGGCTGATGCCAGAACAATTGCTCCATGGTTCATAACGGTCACTTCCTAAGAGGTTGTCGAAAAACAGCCATCAGGCCTTCGTCCTCGAAAACCGATCTGACTGTTTTTGAACAACCTGGGACGGTATCAAATAGCCTGCTAATGCGGGTCCGAAGGGGGCTCTTTGCGCCCGCTGCGGGCTTTTTGCTCCTCCAGATCCTGCCAGTGTTTTTGCCAGTCCTTCTTGCGAACCTTCATCAGGATGAACACGCCGGGGATAATGACGATCCCCCAGAGGATACTGGTCTCCACACCGTTGACGATGCCGTAGACGAGCGACGCGACCCCCATCATGAACAGCATGGTCTCCAGTGACAGGATCCGCCCAACGAGCGAGATTTCCTGACGTTCCTTACCGCTATTGTGCGGCATGGGCATTCTCCCCCCAGGGAAACATCTTGCCCGGATTCAGGATGTTGTTCGGGTCCAGGGCATGCTTGATGGCCTTCATGGCCCCAATCTGGTCCGGAGTCAGCTCCAGTTCGATATAGGGCGCCTTGGAGAGCCCCACGCCATGTTCTCCCGACATGGTCCCCCCCAGGTCCAGGGCGGCCTGGAAGATCTCCTTGACCGCTCCCTCGGCCCGCTCCGGCATCCCGGGAATCTGCTTGTCGATCATCACGTTGACGTGGATGTTGCCGTCGCCGGCGTGGCCAAAGTTGACGATGGGCACGTCGTATTTCTGCTGGATGGCCTCGATCTGCCTGATGACGTCGGGGACCTTGCTGCGGGGCACGACGATGTCCTCGTTGGTTTTGTCGGGGTTGACGTCCCGGAGCGACGGGGACACCAGGCGGCGGACCTTCCAGAGCTGCTCCGACTCGGCGGCGGTCTCGGCGGCACGGAACTGGACCAGCCCCAACGGTTTGATGATTGCGTGGATCTGCCCGGCCTGCTTCTCGATCAGTTCCCGGTCTCCGTCCACCTCGATCAGCAGCACGGCGCGCCCCTCGGGGGGGATTCCCAGGTTGAAGCGGCGTTCGACACATTGCAGGGTGGCGTGATCCATGAATTCCAGCGTGGTGGGAATGATCTTGCCCCCGATAATGGCCGAAACCGCTTTGGCCGCCCCATCGATGGAATCGAAGATGGTCAGCATCGTTTTTTTTGCGTCGGGATAGGGGAGCAGTTTGAAGATGATGCGGGTGATGATCCCCAGCGTCCCTTCGCTGCCGCACAGGAGCTTGGTCATATCGTAACCGACCACCCCCTTGTAGGTCTCGCCGCCGGTGCGGATGACAGCGCCGTTCGGCAGGACGACTTCCAACCCCATGACGAAATCCTTGGTGCAGCCGTACTTGACGGCCCGCGGTCCGCCGGCGTTCTCGGCGACGTTGCCCCCCAGGGTGGAGAACTTGAGGGAGGCAGGGTCGGGCGGGTAAAACAGGCCTCGCTTCTCCACCTCCTGCTGGAACAGCTCCGTGACGACCCCCGGCTCTACCTCGGCGATCAGGTTTTCGGTATCGATACGCAGGATGCGGTTCATGCGGGTAGTGACCAGCACAATGCCGCCCGCCTTGGGAAGCGCGCCGCCCGAGAACCCACTGCCGGCGCCGCGGGGGAATACCGGAAAACCTTCGCGGTTGGCCAGTTTGAGTACGGCGGAAACCTCTGCCGCATTTGCCGGATGCACCACGGCCGACGGCAGATACTCCATCTGGGTGGCATCATAGGAGTAGCAGAGCATATCCTGCTTATCGGTAAGGACGTTGTCCGTCCCCACTATGGCGGAGAGTTCGCCGAGAATCCGTGAATCGAGCATCGGACACCTTTCTGATGGGCTCCCGCCCGGAAAGAGTTCATTATCGAGTCGGGAACCGCTTCTTTCCCATCCGGAGTATCCAGATGAGAACAGATGAGTTCATTGTCGGGTCTACGATACATGATTACCCCTCTCCGGCGCAAGGCACATTTGCGGCGGCACCGCCAATAATCCTGTTGATTACACATACTTCATGCCGTAGAATGGCTGCTATTCACCGTTTATTGGAGGAAATCCACGTGACAGACCTGCTGCTGATAACCGATATACCGCGCCTCAGGAAGGTCTTCAACCGGCTCGCGGACGACAAGGGCATCACGCTGCGCACGGTATCCAGCCTGGAAAAGGGCGGCGAGGAGCTGATTGCCCGCAAACCGGGCATGGTCTTTGTGCAGACCCATCTCTCCGGGCTTTCCGCCGATATCCTGCTGATGCACCTCAAAAAACAGCTCGGCAGGAAGCGCAGCCGCTTCGTGCTGCTCTGCATCCCCTCCCAGGTCAGCCCCGAAACCATCAATCTTTACCAGGGGCACATCGATACCTCGCTTGACGAAAAGGCGCTCCTGGCCGCCATCCGGCAAACGGTTGCCATCCTCACCCCCAAGAAAGGCCGAAGCGGACTGGAAGCGGCCCTGGCGGTGGAGGATATCGTCGAAACATCCTCCGTTTCCCAGGCGCAGCCGACTACGGAGCCGAACGAAGAACCGGCTGCCGAGCCCGAGCGGGAACCGGCGCCCGTCCTGGATATCCTGGCCATTGCCGCACCGCCAGTCGCCCCCGCCGAGCCGTCCCTGGCGGATCAGGGCATCACCTATGCCCCCCGCTCACGGGTCAAGGTATACTCGGAGTTCACCAGCTCCTTCGACAGCGCCGTGGAGAGCATGCAGGAACCGGAACTGCTCGAGGAACCGGTACGACAGCCCTTTGCGGAATGGAACATGGACCACCTTGAAACGATCGAACCGGAAAAGAAGCTCTCCAGGCGCTCTTCCTTCCTGCTCTGGCTGGCGCCGGTTCTGATCGCCGCTGTTGTTGTCACGTTCATTCAGAGACGTAAACCCGAGCAGCAGCCGGTCGCCATCATACCGCCTCCTCCCGTGCAGCAGGCGAAGCCGGCCACTGCGGCGCAGCCCCCTGCCGCCCTCGCGCAGAAGCCTACCGCAGCCCCCGTCCCACCCGTTGCCTCAGCCCCCAAAACCGGAGGGGATTCCACGCCCCAATTGAGCGACAAGGCAGTCCTGTCCGACATTGCGGGCAACCAGGCACCCACACCTGCACAGACGGCCACACGCCCCGGCAGATTGCCGGATTTCATCCCCCGCTACGCCATGGACAAGCAATACGGCGTCGCCAACCCGGGTTGGGAACGCTATAAGGGGCAGGTCACCGAATTCAAGGTGTTCCGCGAAAAGGAATCCATCAAGGCTATCCAGGTGATCGACCGCGGTGGACAGGGCGTGCCCGAATCATTCATGAAGGCTGCCCTGCGCCAGGTGGCCAAAAAACCTGCCTTTGTCCTTGAATCATCCGAGAAGAAGGACGGCTACGAAATCCAGCGCGGCCACACAGCCGACAACCTCAAGGTGGTATATTACCGCGATGAGCAGAGTGGCCGCCTACGGGCCTTTGTCATGACCTGGCAATAGAAAAGCTGTCGTGAGTTCATTGGTGGTTATGCTGCAAAAAGAACAGCCGCCGGCAGGAAGCCGGCGGCTGTTTGTGTAGGTAGCGGTTGGTTGCCGTATTATTACTGGTTGGAGAGTTTCAGGTAACACTCCGCCTTGTAGAGGCTGGCATCGGCCGCCAGGGGCGAGCCGGGGCTGACTGACAGAAAACGGTCGAACAGGTCCAGGGCTGTGCGAAAATCATCCTGGCGATAGGCCTTGACCGCCTGAGCGAACAGCCTCTGGCCGGCCTCCTCGCCCGTTGACGGTGCGGAAGATGCCGCTGGAACACTTTTGGTCATCTGCTCTTCACCGACCGGCTGCTTTGCCTTCTTCCGCCCCTCAACAACGCGTTTGGGCGCCTCGGACGCGGCCTTTTTCCGCACCTCCGCCTTCTTCTCCCGGCCGCCGTCCAGACGTTTCAGGTCATTGGGGGATAGTTCCAGCGTCTGGGCGCCGGTGGAGGCCTTGCCGGCGGCTGCCGGCTGATGCCGTTGCCGGCGTTTGGCCGGCACTATGGCGGACGGCGGCTGGGCGGCTCGAGACACCTTTTTCCCGGCATTCCGGCCGGTCTTTTTCCCGGCCGATGGGGCCGGCGGCGTCTCGGAGGCCTCCGCCTGCCCCTTGCCGACCGGAACCCTGAGGGTTGAGCCGGCATAGATGAGATTCGGGTCTTTCACGTCATTGAAGAGCAGTATCTGGGGATAGTAGGAAGCATGGCCGCTAAACCGGCGGGAAATGCCGGAGAGCGTATCCCCCTTTTCCACCGGCACCTCACGGACCAGTATGCCGTCCTTGCCCTGGCTCTGCTCATCAGGGCCGGCAGGCTTGGGTGAATAAAGGAACTGCTCACCCCACGCCGGTACGACCAGCAAAAAAATCAGCGCTGCTACAGCAGTTCCCCACGGGCGTCGCGCCATATCAGTACCTGTTCCCCAATTGATCTTCATAGGTCAGGATATTCTTGACCTGGATATTCGTTCCAACTCCGATACCGTGCTTGACTCTGAACGAAACCTTGATGGCTTTCTTTTCTCCGGCCCCCAGCTCCTTGAACTTCCAGAGGATATTCCCGTTGGAAACGGACGTATTGGAAGGATCGGCGCCGACCAGTTCAAGCTGCTCGGGCCAGGTACTCTGGAGTTCCACTATCCGGGCCAGGTTGGAGCCGCCATTGGTGATGGTCAGGTCGAAGGAGGCAATCTCACCCGGTTTGAGGCGCCCGTCACGAGCAGCAATGGCCATCTTCAGCACCGGGCGGGAGTAGAACAGATGTGCGGAGGCAAGAGCCGTACGGGTCGTCTCGCCCTCGGGCGTGAGGCTGAGCTGTACCGTGTCTTCAGTCCCGTCGCTAACGCTCCGCGGGGTCTTGACCTCCACGATGACGGCGGCCTCCTCCCTGGGCGCCAGCGGGCCGATCTCTGTGATGGCCGGTTCATTCGCCTGGCGGATACCGTCGCGGTTGATGTCATGGTAGATAACCACTGATTCCTGCGGCGACCTCAGGTTGGCCGCGATCCGGTATTTCTCGCTCACGTTGCCGGTGTTGGTCACAACGAAGGGGATTGCGGTGGTCTGGCCCGGAATGATCACCAGCCGTTCTTCGGAGGCGGTGCGGATCGCGACGCCGTGCTGCGGATCGATGTAGGCCACATTGGAGACAAAGGCCGCCGTGGTCTTGAGCGGGTTATTGACCAACTCCGCCCGGGTGATCAACTCCTGGCCGGCCAGGGAATCATCCTTCAGGCGGAAAGCGACACTGAACTCCCTGCTTTCTCCGGACCTGATCTGCAGGCCGTCGCTGATCATCACGGACTTCATCCCCTGCTTGAACCCGGTGGCGGAATAATCAAGGGGCTCAAGTTGCGGGGGATAATTCAGGTTGAGGGTGACATCCCGGGCGGCCATGGTTCCGATGTTGAGGACGACGATACGGTAGGCGACCTGCCCGCCCGGCAAAAGATGTGTTTTATCCGCCTTCAACACAGCCCGCAGAAGCGGAGCGGAGGCGGTCATGGCAACCTCACGCGACTGGCTCGCCTCGGTCATGAGGATAGAGGCGGCCTTGACGGGATACGTGATCTTCAGGCCGTCGATGCTGGCGGACGGGATTTCAAAACTTACGACCCCCCTGAACACCTCGCCGGGGGCCAATTGCGGCGTTTCCCTGATGGCCCTTTCGGGGGAGCCGGCCGTGGCGAACCTGGCCTTGAATTCCGCCGGGAAGGCGGATTCCAGGCTGAAGGAGTCGCTGCCGTTACCGCGGTTGATGACTTCAAACGGTATGCTGGCCCGCTGTGCGACCTCGTATGCCTTGGGCTGGGCCAGCAGGTTGAATTCGAAGCCCACATACTGCCCCACTTCAAACCTCAGGACCTGCGCATTCTCCTGGCGCTCAACCGGAGCAGCCTGGGGCGGCAGGGCAATCGCAACCCCCAGCCCCTTCAGCTTGGCGGCTGCCGTGACGGCAGCATTGCTGCCGGGATAGGTCTCAATGATCGATTTATACTGGGCAATCGCCTTTTCGCGCAGCAACGCCTTTTCGGCACGCGCCCTTTCCTCCGCCCTGGCGGCCGCCTGTTGTTGCTCAGCCCTGCCCGCTTCAGCGGCAGCGGCAGCCTCGGCAGCGGCACGCTCTTCTTCGGCCTTCCGTTTCGCCAGCATTTCTCGATCGGCCTGGGCAGCTACCCGGCGTTGCTGGGCGGCCTGTTCCTGGGCCAGTTTTTCCTGTTCGACCTTTTCTGCGGCCTGGCGCTCCTGGTCGGCCTGCTGTTTGGCGAGGCGTTCCTTCTCGGCCTGCTGCCGGGCAAACTGGTCCTTGGCGGCCTGCTCCTTCGCCAGTCGTTCCTGATCGGCCTTCTCCGTGGCCAGGCGTTCCTGCTCGCCCTTCAGCCTGGCAAGGCGCTCCTTCTCAGCCTGCTGCTTGACCAGCTGTTCCTTGGCGGCCTGCTCCTTTGCCAGCTGTTCCTGTTCGATCTTCTCCGAGGCCTGGCGCTCCTGGTCGGCCTGCTGTTTGGCGAGGCGCTCCTTCTCGGCCTGCTGCCGGGCAAACTGTTCCTTGGCGGCCTGTTCCTTCGCCAGCCGTTCCTGGTCGGCCTTCTCCGTGGCCATGCGTTCCTGTTCGCCCTTCAGTCTGGCAAGGCGTTCCTGTTCAGCCTGCTGTTTGGCCAGCTGTTCCTTGGCGGCCTGCTCCTTTGCCAGCTGTTCCTGTTCGATCTTCTCCGATGCCTGGCGCTCCTGGTCGGCCTGCTGTTTGGCGAGGCGTTCCTTCTCGGCCTGCTGCTTGGCAAGCTGCGCCTTGGCCGCCTGTTCCTTCGCCAACTGTTCCTGCTCGACCTTCTCCGTGGCCTGGCGCTCCTGGTCGGCCTGTTGTTTGGCAAGGCGTTCCTTCTCAGCCTGCTGCTTGGCAAGCTGCTCTTTGGCGGCCTGTTCCTTCAACAGTCGTTCCTGGTCGGCCTTCTGTTTGGCAAGACGGTCCTGTTCTGCCTGCTGTTTGACCAACTGCTCCCTGGCCGCCTGTTCTTTCGCCTGCTTTTCCTGGTCAGACTTCTCGGCGGCCGCACGTTCCTTCTCGGCCTGCTGACTGGCAAGCTCGGCCTTGGCCGCCTGTTCTGCGGACGGCCCCGCCTCAGGCTTTACCTTCGCGCCTTGAGCCTGTTTGACGGGCGTTTCGCCGGGCGACAACGTTTCTCCCTTGTCATAGCGGGCCGTTAAGGCAAGGAGTTCATCCTCCACGGTCGCCCTCAGGGGGTTATCGGGATACTCTTTGGCGAACTGGGACATGTAGCGGGCGGCATCCTGGAGATTGCCGTTTTTGTAGCAGGAACGGGAAAGCCAGAAGATGGCCATGTCGCGCAGGGGGGAATCGGGGTACTTTTGTAGCACCTCGTTCATTCTCTTGACGGCGGCGGCGTAATTTTTCTGCTGGTAAGCGTTGAAACCTGACATGAAAATCTGGGAATCTTCGGTTTCCTGACAGAATCCGGGAGGGACAACGAGAGATGAAATAATTGCCACCACGAGGAGATACCGAAACAGAATATTGCGGCAAAATTTCATTAAAATCACGGCAAGTAACCTCTTCTTGGCCGACACGCGTTACGATGGCGCACGGAGAGCTGCGAAATGTCAGGTAAAATGCCTTCTAGATAGCATCTCTCCGTGGCCTTGTCAACGAAAGAAAAGGTTATTTCCATGTGTTAGGCAGCTCTCCGCAACAGAAGACCCAACACCGAATTCTACCGGTCAGCGGACATGATCTTCGGGATAGGCGCCGATCTTGTGGATAGCGAGGTCAGCACCGGCAAACTCCTGCTCCTGGCTGAGACGGATACCCACGGTCTTGCCGAGAACCCCGTAGACCACAAATCCGCTGACCAGGGCAAATATGATGGCCGAGAGACTGCCGGCAAACTGGGAGACAAAGGTTACCCCGCCCATGCCGCCCAGGGCCTTTTGGCCGAAGATGCCGGCAGCGATGCCACCCCACGAGCCGATCACCCCGTGCAGCGGCCAGACGCCCAGCACGTCGTCGATCTTCAGCACCTCCTGCTCATAATGGAAACCATAGACGAAGATTACCGAGGCCACGCACCCCACCACAAAGGAGGCCAGCGGGTGCATGAGGTCGCTGCCCGCACAGACGGCGATCAAACCGGCCAGGGCTCCGTTGTGCACAAAGCCGGGATCGTTCCTGCCCGCAACCAGGGCCGCCAGCACCCCACCTACCATGGCCATCAGGGAGTTGACGGCCACCAGGCCGGAGATCTTTTCCAGGTTGCCGGCGCTCATCACGTTGAAACCGAACCACCCCACCGCCAGTATCCAGGAACCCAGCGCCAGAAAGGGGATATTGCTGATCGGCACAGCATGGGATTTGCCCTGGACGTAGCGCCCCATGCGCGGGCCGAGAACGATCACGGCCGGCAGGGCGATCCAGCCGCCGATGGAGTGCACCACCACCGATCCGGCATAATCGTGGAACTCGGCCCCGCCGATATTCTTGAAAACCCCTTGCAGCAGGGAACTGTTCTTGCCCCAGACGAGCGACTCAAAAAGCGGGTAGGAAAGTCCGACGAAGATTGCGCCGGCGGTCACCTGCGGCCAGAATTTGGCGCGTTCCGCAATGCCGCCGGAAATGATGGCCGGGATGCAGGCGGCAAAACAGAGCAAAAAGAAGTAATGCACCAGATCATAGCCCTGGGTCTTGCCCAGCAACTCTTCGGCCGGTTTCAGAAAGGAGATGCCGTAGGCGATCGGGAAACCGATCACGAAATAGACGACCGTCGAAACCGACCAGTCGGTGAGGATCTTGACGAAGGCGTTGACCTGGTTCTTCTTACGCACCGTGCCCACCTCGAGAAAGGCAAACCCGGCGTGCATGGCAAAGACCATCACCGCCCCCAACATCAGAAAAAGCACATCGCCGCTACTCTTCAGGCCAGTCACCGTTGACATGGTCTCCATACACGCTACCCCCCTTGGTAATCTGTGATGCCGGCCGTACCTCTCAGGTTATCACCCGATATCAAGTGGGGGCACCGGGTCTTGCCGGACCGGCACCCCGCACCTGCCGCCTTTTTAAACACACCTGATTACGATTTCGGCATATTTGCCCGCCTTTGGACAAACTTAGTTATGCAAGCAAAAACGTTGCCATTATTATTACACCGACAACTAGCTGTAATTACGTAAAATGCATTATACAGACCCATAAATTAATGCTAAATATTAAGGCATGTGCATATAAATTATGCACTATCGTTTTAAAAGTTGGACTTTGCATTCATCGCGTAAGCCGCTACTATGATATCCATGAGTCTGGAGGAGAAGATACGGCAACTGCCCACCTCGCCCGGCGTGTATCTGATGCGCGACGACAAGGGCGAGATCATCTACGTCGGCAAGGCCCGCAACCTGCGCCAGCGGGTGCGCACCTATTTCGGCGCCACCGGCGATGGGCGCTACCACGTCAGGTTCCTGGTGGCCAAGGTGGCCGACATCGAGGTGATGCTGACTGACACCGAAAAAGAGGCCCTGCTCCTGGAGAACACCCTCATCAAGCAGCATCACCCCCGCTACAACCTGGACCTGAAGGACGACAAAACCTATTTTTCCCTGCGTCTCGACCCGCGGGAGGAATTCCCCCGTTTCAACATCGTGCGCAAGGTGCCCCGCGACGGGGCCCGCTATTTCGGCCCTTACTCGTCAGCCTCGGCCGCCCGGGAGGTGCTGCGCCAGATCACCCGCATGTTCCCGCTGCGCCACTACCCGCTCAAAGCCTGCATGGCCCGCAAGCGCCCCTGTCTCTACCACCAGATCGGCCAATGCAGCGCCCCTTGTCACGGATTGATCTCGGCTGCCGACTATGCCGCCCTCGTAGAGGGGGCCGCCCTGTTCCTGGAGGGGAAGGGCAAACAATTGGTGGCGGAATTCAAACGGCGCATGACCGAGGCGGCCGAGGCGCTGCGCTACGAAGAGGCGGCCCGCTGGCGCAACCTGCTCCGTTCCATCGAGGTTACAGTGGAAAAGCAGAAGGTGGTCATGCGGGATGGGGGGGATAGCGACGTCGTGGGGTATTTCCGCGACGGGGCACGACTGGAGCTGGCGCTCCTGTTCATCCGGGGCGGGGTGCTGAGCGGGAGCCGCCTGTTCAGCCTGACCTGGGAGCTGGATGACGCCGAAGGGCTGGCCTCGTTCCTGCACCAGTTCTACGGCGGCGAAACCTTCATCCCCGCAGAGATACTGCTGCCGGTGGAGATCGAGGCGGCCGGGGCGCTGGCCGAACTGCTGGGCGAGGCCAGAAGGAAAAAAGTGGTCATTGCGCGGCCCCAGCGGGGCGTCAAGCGGGAGCTGGTGGAACTGGCCGGCAAAAATGCCGCGGCCGCCCTGCGCCAGCGGGACGAGGCAGCCGCGTCGGCCGAAGCGGTGCTGGAGGAGCTGCGGCAACGCCTGCACCTGACGCGCCTTCCACAACGGATCGAGTGTTACGACATCTCCACCATCCAGGGACGCCACTCCGTGGGGAGCGGCGTCGCCTTCTCCGGGGGCAGGCCGGACAAAACCAATTACCGACGCTACCGCATCCGCGACGTGCAGGGACAGGACGACTTCGCCATGCTGGCCGAGGTTTTTTCCCGCCGGTTCCGCTCAGAGAAGGCGGCCAAGGAAGGGCTCCCGGACCTGGTGGTGGTGGACGGCGGCATCGGCCAGTTGAACGCGGCCCTGGAGATCGTCACCGGCCTGGGGCTGACCGGGCGTTTTGACTTGGTGTCCCTGGCCAAGAGTCGCACGGCACGGGATGCGGAGTCCGCCACGATTGCCAGGAGCGACGAGCGGGTCTTCCTGCCGGGCCGCAAGAACCCGGTGGTGCTGCGCCAGAACTCGGCGCCGCTGCTGCTCCTGGCGGCCATCCGCGACGAGGCCCACCGTTTTGCCATCGGCTATCACCGCACCCTGCGCGGCAAGGAGAGCACCGCCTCGGGTATCGAACAGATTCCCGGCATCGGCGCCAAGCGGCGCACCGCACTGCTCAAACACTTCGGCAGCCTGCAACGGCTCAGGGAGGCGAGCGTGGAGGAGATCGCCACGGTGGTGGGGATGAATAGGGCCGTTGCCGCCACGGTCTTCGCCGGGCTGCACGGGGAGGACCCACCCAATGACTGACGCCTTTTTACCCAGCAACCTGTCGAAAACCCCAGGTTGTTCAAAAATAGCCGGATCATCGCACCCGCAGAATGCCCAGAGGAGGCGTAGCAGCGCTACGCCGCACGAAAGGGCGTTCGAGGATGGCGGCGAGATGGCTGTTATTCAACAACCCCTCTTCAACCTCCTCACCATCCTCGGCCCCACCGCCTCCGGCAAAACCCGGCTGGCCGTTGCCCTGGCCGGGGAGCTGGACGGCGAGATCGTCTCGGCCGATTCGCGCCAGGTGTTCCGCGGCATGGATATCGGCTCCGGCAAGGACCTGCACGAGTACGGCGCGATTCCCTTTCACCTGATCGACATCCTGGACGCCGGAGAAGAGTTCAGCGTGTTCGCCTTCCAGCGCCTGTTCATCGAGACGTTCGAGTCGATCACCGCCCGAGGACGCCTGCCCCTCCTGTGTGGCGGGACCGGCATGTACCTGGACGCGGCCCTGCGCGGCTACCGGCTGGTGGAGGTATCCGAGGATTCGGCCCTGCGGGCGGAGCTGGCCCCACGGAGCGACGCCGAGCTGGCGGCCCTGTTGCGGAGGTTGCGGCCGGAACAGCACAACACCACCGATCTGGGGGATCGGCAACGCACCATCCGCGCCATCGAGATCGCCCGCCACGAGCAGAGCCGGACAACGGCACCGGAACCATTTCCCGACATCCGCCCCCTGACGATCGGCATCCGCTGGGAGCGGTCCGAGTTGCGGCGCAGGATCACGGAACGGCTCAAGCAGAGGCTGGGCAACGGCATGATAAAGGAGGTGCAGCAACTCCACGACCGGGGGATTGCCTGGGAACGCCTGGATTATTACGGCCTGGAGTACCGTTACGTGGGCGCCTTTCTGCGGGGGGAACTGACGCGGAACGACCTGCTCCAAAGACTGAACAGCGCCATCCACGATTTTGCCAAGCGCCAGGAAACCTGGTTCCGCAGGATGGAGAAACATGGGGTGGCCATCCACTGGGTGGACGGGGCAGGGGACCCGCTCGGCGAGGCGCGGCGGATAATCGGGAAAGGGTTATAGAGAAGAACGTGGAATTGGAACGGCCGAATCCGTGATGCCTGCAGGGCGAAGGCATGGAGGCGTCACGGATTCAGGAAACACAAAAGGCCCTTCAAGCGAAGGGCCTTTTGCATCAGATTCGGAAAAAAAATTACACCAATTCAAAGGCGTTGAAGAAGTAGGGGATCTCGAAGGCGGCCGTTTCCGGCGCATCGGAACCGTGGGCGGAGTTTTCCTCGATGTTGATGGCGAAATCCTTGCGGATGGTGCCCGCCTCGGCGTTGGCCGGGTTGGTGGCGCCCATCAGGGTGCGCCAGTCGGCAATGGCGTTTTCTTTTTCAAGGCAGAGCACGATCACCGGGCTGCGGGACATGAAGGCGCACAGGTCGTTGAAGAAGGGGCGCTCCTTGTGCACATAGTAAAAGCCTTCTGCCTGCTCACGGGTCATCTTGATCTTCTTCATGCCGCGAATCGCGAAGCCGTTGGCCTCGATCCTGTCCAGAATCTTTCCGGCCAGCTTGCGCTCGACGGCATCCGGCTTGATGATGGCAAATGTACGTTCCATTGTCTCCTCCGATAGTCTCAAAAATGTGGACATGTTAGATAGCATCGCCATGGCGCACTTGTCAAGTTTTTTAGCCTGTTAGACCGCCCGCGGCCGCCCGCCCCTTGCGCTTTTCAGCGGCAATGATTATTATGAGTTAGACAGATTGACCTGCCTATTTTGAACGTTGCGAGGTACTCAGATGAATATGCTGAAAACGACCTTTCTCATGGGGCTTCTGACCGTGCTCCTGGTGACCATCGGGGGCGCCCTGGGAGGCAGGGGCGGCATGAGCATGGCCTTTCTGCTGGCCGCGGGAATGAACTTTTTCTCCTACTGGTTTTCCGACAAGATAGTCCTCTCCATGTACGGCGCCCGCCAGATCGAAGAGGCGGATGATCCGCGTTTTTACGGGATCGTGCGGCGCCTGGCCCAGCGGGCCAACCTCCCCATGCCCAAGGTATACCTGATCGACTCCGAAACACCCAATGCCTTCGCCACCGGCCGCAACCCGGAACATGCCGCTGTGGCCGCCACCACCGGCATCATGCGCATCCTGGGCGATGATGAGCTGGCCGGCGTCATGGCCCACGAGCTGACCCACGTCAAGAACCGGGACATCCTCATCTCCACCATCGCTGCCACCTTTGCCGGGGCGATCACCTACCTGGCCCAGATGGCCCAGTGGGCCGCCATCTTCGGCGGCGGCCGGCGCGACGACGATGAGGGTGGCGGTGTTTTCGGCATGCTCTTCATGGCCATCCTGGCGCCAATCGCCGCCATGCTGGTGCAGATGGCCATCTCCCGGTCGCGGGAATTCGGCGCCGATGCCGGCGGGGCAAGCATCTGCGGCAATCCGCTCTCCCTGGCCAATGCCCTGCAGAAGCTGGAAATGGCCAACCAGCGTATCCCCATGGAGTCCAACGCGGCCACGGCTCACATGTTCATCGTCAATCCCCTGACCGGCGGCGGCCTGATGACGCTCTTCTCCACCCATCCGCCCATCGCCGAGCGGGTGGCGCGTTTGCAGGATATGTCGCGGACGCACGACTTTTGAGCGGCCGGGATCACGCCACCGCCAACCCCCGTCAAGCCGCCTGCCAAGTCCTACTCCGCATGGCCAGGGAGGGGGGCTTCGCCGACCGGCTCATCGACCGTGAACTGGAACAGGGCCACCTGACCGGGCCGGACCGGGGACTGTTCCCGGAACTGGTCTTCGGGGTGCTCCGCCGCAGGGGCGGCCTCGACCATATCCTGGCGCAACTCGTGGACAAGCCGCTTGACACGCTCCAACCCCAGGCCCTGACGATCCTGCGCCTGGGGTTGTACCAACTCGTCTGCCTGGACCGGATTCCCGAATCCGCCGCCGTCAACGAGTCAGTCAACCTGGCCAGGGAAATGGTGCCGCGCGCCGGCGGCCTGATCAACGCCGTGCTGCGCAACTATCTGCGCCGCAAGGACGACCTCACCTTTCCCGATCCCTCCTCAAGCCCGGCAGCCGCCATTGCCGCCCGTCACTCCCAGCCGGAATGGCTTGTAGTCCAGTGGCTCGACCAGCTTGGCTTTCCGGAAACGGAGGCCCTGGCCGAGGCGGCCTCCCGGCAGCCGCCCCTGACCCTGCGCGCCAACACCCTGCGGACGACGCGGGACGAACTGCTGAGCCTCTTCCGGGACAGCGGCGTGCCGGCGACCCCCTGCGCCCACTCCCCCCACGGCATCCAGGTGGAAGGTCGGCACCAGATTCCCACCCTGCCCGGCTACCGGGAGGGCCTGTTTTGCGTGCAGGACGAGGCGTCCCAGATGGTGGCCCTGCTGCTGGACCCGCAGCCGGGCGAACGGGTGCTGGACTGTTGTGCAGCGCCCGGCGGCAAGGCGACCCACCTGGCGCAGTTGATGGCAAATCGCGGCGAACTCCTGGCCACGGACATCTCCCGTACCAAGCTCCCGCTGATCCGGGAGGCGGCCCAGCGGCTCGGCATCGACTGTCTTGCCGCCGCAACCGCCGATCTGCACCATCCCGAGACGCTTCCCACCGGGTCCTTCGACCGGGTCCTGCTGGACGCCCCCTGTTCCGGCCTGGGGGTCATCCGCCGCAACCCGGAGGCAAAGTGGCGGCTCACGCCGGACGACGTTCTGCGCCTTGCCGCCGCCCAGAAGACCCTGTGCGCCAATGCCGCAACCATGGTAAAAAGCGGCGGGATTCTCGTCTATTCCACCTGTTCCACCTCCCGGGAGGAGAACGAGCAGGTGGTGCATGATTTCCTTTCAAGCCACCCCGATTATGTGCTAGAAGACCTGAACGGACTTTTTCCGAACAATCGGGAGCTTTTCACGCCGGAAGGGACGTTTCGCGCCTGGCCCCACCGCCACGGCATGGACGGCTTCTTCGCGGCCCGGCTGAGAAAATTATGACCATACCTGCATCTGGAGTTTTCCCTATGAAAAAGATCGCCCCCTCCATCCTCTCGGCCGACTTTTCCCGCCTCGGTGATGAGATCCGCGCCGTGGAGGCCGCCGGCGCCGACTATGTCCATATCGACGTCATGGACGGCCACTTTGTTCCCAACATCACCATCGGCCCGCTGATCGTGGAGGCGGCCCGCCGGGTGACCGGCCTGCCGCTGGACGTGCACCTGATGATCGAAAACCCCGACCGCTACATCCCGGACTTCGCCGCCGCCGGTGCCGACATCATCGTGGTGCACGCCGAGGCGGTCCACCACCTGCACCGCACCGTGCAGTTGATCCGGTCGCTGGGCAAGAAGGCCGGCGTGTCCCTCAACCCGGCCACCCCCCTCAACGTTCTGGAGTATGTGATCGCCGACCTGGACCTGGTGCTGCTGATGACCGTTAACCCCGGCTTCGGCGGCCAGAGTTTCATCGAGGCGTGCCTGCCCAAGATCCAGGCCCTGCGCGCCATGCTCGACCGGCGCGGGGGCGAGGCGGAACTGGAAGTGGACGGCGGCGTCAAGACCTCCAACATCGCCCGGATCGCCCATGCCGGAGCGGATGTCTTCGTGGCCGGCAGCGCCGTGTTCGGCAGCCCCGACTATGCCGCTACCATTGCCGAGATGAAGCGCCTGACCAGGGAGCCACTCCTCTAGATGGACCTGCCGGAGCGTACCCGCGCGGCCCTGGCGGCCCGCAACCGCAGGGCCATGGAAGCGGGGCCGGTGCCGGCCGCGGTGCTGCTGCCGCTCTTTCGGCGCAACGGTGACTACCATCTGCTCTTTACCAAACGGACCAACCACCTGCTGCACCACAGCGGGGAGATTTCGTTCCCCGGCGGCGCCCTCAACCCGGAGGAGGAACCGGAACAGGGCGCCCTGCGCGAGACCTGGGAAGAGGTCGGCATTCAGCCTTCCCACGTTGAGGTTCTGGGAACCCTGGACGACTTCTACTCCATCCATCATTATCTGGTGACTCCCCTCGTGGGTCTCATACCGGGTGATTACCCCTACGCCGTCAACCCGCATGAGATCGAACGCATCATCGAAGCGCCGGTCGCCCATTTCCTCGACCCGGCGATCCTGCGCATGGAGCCGCGCCAGTGGCAGGGACAGTCCTTCATGGTGCGCCACTACGACTTCCGCGGGGATGACATCTGGGGCTTGACCGCCGCCATTCTGGCCCAATTTTTAGAAATTGTGTTTGCCGATAAATTAGGGTAAATATAGCCACTATGTCCAATAGCGTTTTGATCATAGACGATTCGGATACCGTCCGCGAGCGCATCATTCATACGCTGGAATCGCATGAACTTTTCGCACGCTACCACGAAGCCGACGATGGGCTGGAGGGGTTCAAGAAACTGCTTTCGTCCCCGGTGGACGTCATTCTCTGCGACCTGGAGATGCCGCGCATCGACGGCTTCAAATTCCTGAACATGATCAAGGCGCGCCCCGACCTGCAGGATGTGCCGGTAATCATCCTGACCGGGATGAATGATCGGGACCTGAAGATCAAAGGGCTCGAACAGGGCGCCAGCGACTACATCACCAAGCCTTTCGATCCCGAGGAACTGGTGGCGCGGGTCAAGATCCACCTCAAGATCAAACACCTGCAGGACGATCTCAAACGGACCAATGAACTTCTGCTGGAACTGTCGAACACCGACCATCTGACCGGCCTCTTCAACCGCCGCTACCTGATGGAAGCCCTGGAAAAGGAATTCCAGCGCAGCCTTCGCAAAGGCGGCAACCTTTCCCTGATCATCCTCGACATCGATCACTTCAAGCAGGTCAACGACACCTACGGACACCTGCAGGGTGATGTGGTGCTGAACAAGGTCGCGCTCCAGCTCCAGAAGGAACTCCGCAGTTACGACATCGCTGCCCGCTACGGCGGCGAGGAATTCGTCGCCCTTCTGCCGGATGCCATGCTCAAGGAGGCGCTGTTCGTTGCCGAACGGGTTCGCCAGTCGATTCAGGGCACCAAGTTCAACGGGGCGCTGGCCCCCCTCTCAATCACCGTCAGCATGGGCATCGCCACGTTGCCGACACCCGACGGCACGACGGTTGACACCTTCATCAAGATGGCCGATGACGCGCTTTACCGAGCCAAGGCAAACGGAAGAAACCGGGTGGAATATCTCACCACCCCCCTCTGAGCGTCTTCGGCCGGGCGTCTGCCGGCACGGTAAGGCCACTGCCGGACAGCAAACCCGACGCTGATTCCGAGTCAAGGATGGAGTCAGGGCGGCGAGGGTTGAGGCGACGAAAAGAGCGCCTTGATTTGGAATTGGCATGACCCGATCGGAAGGAGAGCAGATATGGACCTCACCCTCGATGAACAGCGGCTGATCGCCGAATACCGCAGACTGGCCCCTGCGGGCAGGGATGATCTGTTGGCCTACGCAGCCGCTTTGGTGCGCCAGGCCGGCACGGAAAAAGACGGTGATACCGCTACCGATCAATGCCGCCTGAAGAGCGCCGAACCACATCCCGAAGCCGAGAAGACCCCCATTTCCACCGAATGACCTTCCAACACCCGAAAGAATACTGATCGCGGAGCAGGCCGAGAATCGCGGCGAATCAACAGGGCGTGGGGAGATAAAGACACCCAGCCGTGACGATTCGTTGGTATGTTTGTAACCAATGAGCGACCTCTTCCGTCTTTTTGTACAGCTCCTGAACCGATCATGTCTTTCGCTGCAACACGGACTGCATGCCTGCCGCTACGGGCGCAGTACCGACGCATCCTTTTTCAAAGGAGTATCCATGACCATTGTTCTCCGCACACTCATTGCCATAATCCTCGCCCTGGCCACCGCGCTTCCGGCCGTAGCCGCCCCCTTCAAGAAACTGGACAAGCCGCCGCTTTCGGAACGCTGGTTCGGCATCTATGTGGATAACGAACGGGTTGGCTTCTATCGCCAGGTGATCTCTGAAACCGCTGACGGCTACCGGATGGAGGGTGACGGCAGTGTGCGCATGAGGGTCATGGGTTTTTCCAAGGAAGCGGCGACGCGCGAAACCTATCTGGTGGGAAAAGATCTCGCCCTGCGCTCCTTCGAGGTTGAGCAGGCCATCAACGGCGCCGCCTCGCGCATTTCCGGCAAGGTCGGCAGCAACATTATCCGCGTCAAAAGCGTGGTTAACGGCAAGGCAACGGAAAAGCAACTCAAGTGCAAAGGCGAGGTCTATCCCGGCCCGGCGCTCAACCTCTATCCTCTGATGCGTGACGTCTCTTCCGGCAAATCCTACACCATCCCGACCTTTGACCCGGAAGAGGTCAAAGTCAAGGAGATCAAGATCACCGTCCTGGGTGAGGAAAAAACCCCTGACTCCCAACCGGCCCTCAAGCTGCGCAACAACCTGTACCCCTTTGTCAACAACGACATCTGGGTTGACGATCAGGGGAACACCCTCCTGGAGTCGGTGCGCGAGGGGCTGGTGGTCACCAGGGCCGAAGACCCCAAGCAACTTGGCTCGTTCGTGGGGGGGGTGGCGCTGGCCAAGAAGGATTTGATCTATGACTTCAGCCTGGTGCGGGCCGAACCGCCCATAACCGATTCCAAAAAACTGACCGGCCTCAGCGTGGAGATCAGCGGTTGGAACGATAGTTTACCGCTCCTGCAGGAGGGGGGACAGACGGTCGAGAAAAGCGGCGCGGGCAGGATCACCATCAAAACCGGACGGGCAGTTGCGGAGACGGCGCTGGCCAAAGCGGCCGCCAGCCAGGAGAACTACCTGAAGCCCGCAGAAAAAATCGAGTCAGACGCGCCGGAGATCACAGCCAAGGCTAAGGAACTTGCGGCCGGCAAAAAAGAACCGCAGGAGATCGCCAAGGCACTGGCGTCATGGACGGCCAACTGGCTGAGCGATACGGTTGAGGACGGAGGGGGCGCCGTTGCCAGCTTCAAATCCCGCAACGGCAATTGCCAGACCCATGCCCGCCTCTACACGGCCCTGGCCCGGGCGGCCGGTATCCCGACCCGCTTCGTGTCGGGTCTGGTCTACCTGGACGGCAAGGGTTTCCTCTATCATAGCTGGGCCGAGAGCCTGCTGGATGGTCGCTGGGTGGCCATTGACCCGACCTATGACCAAGTGCCGGCCGACCCGACCCACCTGAAGTTGCTGGAAGGGCACCTTCCGGAGGAGATGGCGCCGATCATTGCCATCATCGGCAGGATCCACATCAAGGTACTGGAGGCCCTGTACTAGCAGGTTGTTGAAAAACCCAGGCTGTTCAAAAATAGCCAGATCGTCGCACCCGCAGAAAAGCCCCGCGGAGGCGTAGCAGGGCTACGCCGCACAAAGGGGATTTCGAGGACGGCGACGAGATGGCTGTTTTTCAACAGCCTGCTACAGGTCGAAGCCGCAGTAGGAGAGATTGAAGCTCTTGTTGCAGAGCGGGAAATCGGAGATCTGGCCGTTGCGCAGGGCCATAGCCAGACCGGACCAGTTGTGGAACGAGGGGTCCTTGACCTTGTAGCGCTGGAACCTTCCGTCCCCATCGGTGATTGCCACATGGCAGACTTCACCGCGCCACCCCTCGACCAGCGCCACCGCCAGGCGCTCCTTCCCCATCCCCCCGCAGGCTGACATGCATGCCCCCCCCGGCAGGGAACCAAGCCGGTCGAGCACAAACTCCATGGAGACCTCCGATTCCTTCCAGCGCACCATGGCACGGGCCAGTACATCACCCCCCGGATCCACGCACACCGACGGGTGAAACGACCGGTAGAGGCCGAAAGGGTGGTCATGGCGCACATCCCGCACGATGCCGCAGGCACGGGCCGCAGGGCCGACCAACCCGAGGGCCAGGGCATCGTCGCTACCGATCCGGCCGGTCTTCTCCAGGCGTTCCATGACCGATGGGGAATCCCACAGCAGTTTCACCGCCCCGCCGTAATCCCGGCGCGCCTCCTCCAGACGCCGCACCAGTTCGGCCGCCTGACCGGGCGCACAATCGAAGGAGGTACCGCCGGGTCTCACCAGCCCCCTTCCGAAGCGACTGCCGCACAACAAAGCGGTCATATTGAGAAAATCTCCCCTGATCCTGCCACAGAAGGACATGGTCGGCAGAAAGCCCACATCCCCGGCCAGCGCCCCCAGGTCGCCGCAGTGGTTGGCCAGCCGTTCCAGTTCCAGGGCAACCGCCCTGATGTTCTCGGCCTGGGGCGGCGGCGCCGTGCCGGCCAACCCTTCCCGGATCATGGCATAGGCCGTGGCATGGCCGATGGAGGTGTCACCGGCAACGGTCTCCATCTGTGCCATGGTGGCTGCATGGGGACCACCGGCCAGCACCCGCTCGATGCCCCGGTGCTGGTATCCCAAGGCGATCTCCAGGTGGAATACCGTCTCGCCGTGGCACTGGAAACGAAAATGCCCCGGTTCGATGATCCCCGCGTGCACCGGACCAACGGCGACCTCGTGAACCTCCTCCCCGTCGACGCGGTAGAAGTCGCCCACGCCAGGGAGAATCGGCGCATCCTTTCCCCGCCCCCAGGCATCGCGGGTCCGGTCGAGCGACCGCTGGTAGCGCACCGGCTTGAACCAGGGGTGATCGTCCACCGGGATGCCGCACTGCTCGGCGATCTCCCGTTCGAACAGGTGCGCTTCGGGACTGGCGGAGGCAATGCTCGGCAGGCGCTCTTCCACCCACGAGCGGAACACGCCGAGGCGTTCCCGGCTCCCCGCCAGGACACACCAGAGAGCAACCCCCTCCCGCTCCGGCACGCCGAAATAGGAGGCGATATGCCATCCCATGCCGGTCAGGTCCACGATTCCCTGGAGGAACACCTCCAGGGCTATCTCCGGCACATCCTCCACGCGGACACTTTCCCCGTTGGCAAATGTCCTGAGCATCTTATCGTTATTCACCGGGACACCTCCAGGAGTGCCGCAGCGGCGTTTACCAGCCGGTACAGCGGCTGCGGCAGCCAGACCCCCACTACCCCCAGAATCGCCAAGAGCACCAGCGGCGGGCCGACCAGCAGGGCCGTATCATGATACTTGGTCCGTTCCCGGTTCTTGGGGGGCTCGCCGAAGACCACCGGCAGCACGGTCATGGCCATCCCCAGAAAAGCCACCATCAGCAGGGCGGCCAGCGCGGCCCCGGTGAGCGGATTCCCTTGGGAAAATGCGGCGGCAAAGAAGGAATATTCGCTGGAGAAGATGAGAAAGGGGGGCGATCCGGTCATGGCGAAAAAACCGGCCAGGAACAGGGCTCCGCTCCAGGGGGCACGCCTGAGCGCCCCTCGGGCGCTATCGCGATTCTTGGAGGCAAAGGCCCGGTGGATGTTGCCTGCAGTAAGGAAGAGCACCCCCTTGGCCAGGCCGTTGCCGATCAGGTGCAGCATGGCGCCGTAGAGCGCCCTGCCCCCTAACCCCAGCGCCACGGCGAACAGCCCCATGTGTTCGACGCTGGAATAGGCCAGCATGCGTTTGAAGTCGGTCTGGCGCACCAGAAAGGCGGCGGCCGTGAAGAGGGACAAGAGTCCGATCCCCACCAGCGCCGCCCGGTAGAAAAGCACATTGCCCGAAGCCATGCAGACCTGGTAGATGCGGATCAATCCGATGAAACCGCAGTTGGCCAGGCCGCCGGCCAGCATGGCCCCCACCAGGCCCGGCGCCTCGCCGTAGGCATCCGGTTTCCAGGTGTGCAACGGCGCCAATCCCATCTTGGTTCCGTACCCCACCAGCAGGAAGACAAAGGCCGCTTTGAGCCACCCGGCCGGGAGGCGGGGCGCATACCCCTGAAGCGTTTCCAGCAGGAGCGACGGCGGGAGTCCGGCCACCACCGTGGAATAGGCCAGAAAGAAGGTGCCCAACAGCGCCAGGGCAATGCCGATGGAACAGATCAGCATGTACTTCCAGGTTGCCTCGATGGAACGGGCATTGCGGTTGAAGTAGACCAGAGGGGCCATGGCAAGGGTGGTCGTCTCGATGGCCAGCCACAAGAGCCCCATATGGTGGACGCCTGCCGCGAGGGACATGGCCGCGAGACACACCTGCATCCCCATGCAGAGCACCCGGTTGTTGCGTTCCCGGCGGTAGCCCAGGTAACTGACCGCGTAAAAGGAACAGGCCGCGAACAGCACCGAAACCTCCAGCAGGAAGAGCATCCCTATGGCGTCCAGATCTATCCATTCGTTGCGGGACTGGAGCGGCGGGGCGGTGATGATGGCCGCGATGAGCGCCAGGTGCAGGCAGGCCGTCACCGGCATCACCCAGGGGCGCTTCACATTGGAGGGTATGAGCCATGCGACCAGGGCACCCGTCACCGGGACGAGGGCCAGGAGGGTGAACAGCGTCATTACTCCTCCTCCCGCAGGGCGGTCATGCGGCTGGTGTCGATGGAGGAGAATTCACGGCCGATCTGGTTGATGATAATCCCCATGACGAAGATGCCGGCGATCAGGTCCAGGAGCGCCCCCGCCTCCACCATCAGCGGCATGGCTTCGGTCAGGAGCAGGCCGAAGATGAAGATGCCGTTCTCCAGCATCAGGTAGCCGACGACCTGGTTGATGGCCTTGCGACGACTGGCGAGGGCGATGAACCCGGCCAGGATGGTGGCCAACGCTGCCGGCACGAGCAACAACCCCTGGTGCTGAGGCGCCAACGGGAGCCGTGCGGCGAAGACAAACGCCAGAACGGTTGCCACGGCCCCGGCGATGACATTGCCGGCATAGCCGAGGAAAGGCCTCAGATCCTCGCTGAACTCAATCTTGCTGAGGGCGCCGAAGAGCAACCAGGGGATGCAACCCCCCTTTGCGAGCACGACAAACAGGGTAATCAGCAAAATATGGCCCTGCACCGGATGAATCAAAAGCGGCATGGTACCCAGGACAATGCCCTGGAGGGCAATGGCGCGAATGGCGACACGAACCCGATGGGTCCCCAGGATGAGGATATTGATCAGCAGCACCAGCACCAGCAGTTGGTCGGCAAAGGAATTCATGACCTCACCTTACGACCAGAACCATGGCAAAGGCCGACATGATACAGGCCGCCAGGAGCATCTGCGGCACGCGCGCCAGGCGGAGGCGGGCCATGCAGGATTCCACCACGCCGATGGCGACCGCCAGAAGGATCATGGATACCACGAAAACAAACCAGTCGAGGTACGGGTCGGCATCGCGCAGCGGCAGGGCCACGTGCAGGAACAGGGCGGAGAGGACGTAGAGCTTGAGCGCCGCGCCATAGGTGATCATGCCGAAGGCGGGGCCGCTGTGATCCAGCACCAGCGCCTCGTGGACCATGGTCAGCTCCAGATGGGTGGTGGGGTCGTCGAAGGGGATTCGGCAGTTCTCAGCCAGGAGCACCATGAACAGTCCGGCCGTCAGCAGGATCAGGGAGGCGCCGGAGGCCAGCCAGAGCGCTGTCGAGCTGTGGGTCAGGATGCCGGACAGGGAGAGTGAACCGGACAGGCGCGACAGCACGAGGAGGGTGATCAGCACCACCGGTTCGGCCAGGCATGAGAAACTCACCTCACGGGCGGCGGCCATCCCCTCGAAGCTGGAGCCGGTGTCCAGGGCGGCGGCCGTGGTGAAGAAGCGCCCCAGGGCCAGCAGGTACACGAACAGGATCATGTCACCGTTGAAGGAGAGCGGAGGGAGGTGGTTGCCGAGGGGGATGAACAGGGCGGCGGCCAGGGTGGCGGCCAGGGTCACGACGGGACCAGCCCGGAAGATCCAGGTGGTGGCGCGGCTGAATACCGTGCCCTTGCGGAACAGGCGGAACAGGTCGTAATAGGGCTGGAAGAGCGGCGCACCGGTACGCCCCGCAAAGGCGGCCTTGGTGCGGTTGATCACTCCCGGCAGCAGAGGAGGCATGAGAACGATCAGTACGAGATGGATCAGGATATCAATCACCCGAATGTGTTCCTCCCGTTGTGACGCTGGTGCCTTATACAGCTAGAACCCTGGGCGCTGGCGATGACCGCGGCGCTTGCCGCCGCCCTCCTGGGCATGGCGGAACTCCCAGGGGGGCTCGGGATTTGCATCCCGCCAGAGCCCTTTGTGGCGGGCTCGGGCGACCTCTTCCACGCCGATATACTCCGAAGCGTAAGGTCCCTGCAGAAACTGGCGGTAGGCCCAAGCCATGCCTTCGGCAACCATCTCGCGGTTAATATCCCGGCCGCCATACAGGATGACCGCCACCGTGCGGTGGTATTGGTCCACATCCATGACCTCCGCCGAGACCTGGCGCCCCATGATCTTGTACATCAGGGTCCGCCGGGCGACCTCACCGAAGGGTTGTCCGGGGCTGTCCGGCTTGGTGGTCTCAGGGGCATCGATGCCGTACAGGCGCACCTTGAGCCGGCTATCCTCGCGAGTGGCCAGCAACACCGTATCACCGTCGTAGACAGCCCGTACCATCCCCACGATAATGCGTTCCGCACGGGCATCGGCAACTATCGCCAGGAGCAGGGCTGAGACGGCGAGGAAGGTCTTCATCGGAATCACACCAGCTCCGCAGCGTAATTGAACTCTGTCGTGCCCGGGACCTCCCGCCCCGCCTTGAAGGATGCCAGGATATTGTTCCAATCCTCCCGCGGCGCCTGACGCAGGTCGATCACATAGGAGCCGCACCCTGCGCGACGCAGTTCGCCGTGGCGGGCGGTAAGGGAAAAGGGGGTGGCGGCGGAAATGGTCTGGAGGCCGTCCCGGCTGGTGACACTATACGCCTCTCCCCGATCCGAGTGAAGCGGAATGTTGCTATGCACGTCCTTGATGCGAATCTTGGTGGTCATGACCGGCAGCGGCGCATAGGCGATCACCCTCCGCTCCACGCCGATCTGTGCGGCCAGGAGGTCTGCCAGATTGGCGGCGTCATCCTCGATGTAGAGCGTACAGGCCTGCGCGCCCAATTCCTGCCAGGCAGCCAGGGCCTGGCTGTTCAGGGAAAAGCAACGGTGCCAGGCGGAGATGCGCGCGTCCGCCAGCCCCTTGAACACGTGAAAGTGGGAGAGATTGGCCGCCTCGAAGCGCCGGAATCCGGCCTGGTACAGCTGGCGCAGGGTGTCGCGGTAGAGCGGCATGTCCCGGTCGAAGATCATGAACGGAAGCTGCCAGATCAGGCGCTCCTCGAAACCGCGCATGCGGGGAATCACACCGGGAAGTTGGTGGATGGCCGCCCGGGAGAGCGGCAGGATTGTGGCATCGGCACCGCTTTGCAGCGGGAAACGCCACTCCTTGGGCTGATCCATGATCACCGCCAGGGTTTCCCTGGGAACAGCAGGGGGCGTCACGGCGCGAAACGCGGCTACATCACGCAGGGCCGCTCCACGGGCGGCGGCGATCCGCTCCTGGAACCCCGTGGTGAGCGCCTCGTCCAACTGCCGGTAAAACTGCCGCCGCACCTCCTTGAAGGTGGCCGACGGTATCAGCACCGCCGGAAAGTCGGGGGCCTCCAGGGATTCCAGCAGGAAGGGGGTTTCGCCGGTCCTGGCGAACTGCCCCTGGAGCACCGCCTGCATGTTCCCGCTGCGGGCGGGCTCTAGCGCGCCGAGGGGAAACTGGAATAAGTGCTGCAAACCGCCGACCTCGGCGTCTATATGCATGACCCCGTCGCGCAGGACGACCCGCAGCCGGCACGGCGCCTTGTCCCGCTGCACCGACTCCAGCCGCCGCAGGCAGGCATTCTCGCTCAGGGTGAATGCCTCGCGGGAGGAGACCTTGTAAACCGAGTCTCCGGCGCTGAAACGGAAGGGGGTTTCCACCTCCACCACGCTCCCCGCCTTGGCCTCCATCACCTTCTTGCGTCCCACGAACAGTTCGCGCACGGTCCATGCCTGGCCGGCCATATCGCTCTTGGGCTGGGCACGCAACCGGTCCCCCACATACAGGGCGTCCCGGCTCTCGAAGGTCAGGCGGTTCCCCTTGACTCCCTTGATCTGGCCGATGAAGCGTCCGGTGCCCCCCTTCTGCCAGGGGTTGGCGATATCGTCCGGCTGCTGGGAGGCCAGAAACCCTTTGGTCGGGGTGCGGCCGAAGGAGTACTTCAGGACCTCCTTGGCAGCGCCCAGCGCATCCTTGCGCGACCGTTCCGGCGCATCCAGGACCAGACGGTAGGCCTCGACCACGCTGGCCACGTACTCGGCCGATTTCATGCGCCCCTCGATCTTGAGGGATTTCACCCCGGCCCGGGCCAGCTCCGGCAGCATGTCGATGGCCGACAGGTCGCTGGTGGAAAAGTAATGCCCCTCTTTGCCGCGATGGTTATACAGGCGGCGGCAAGGCTGGGCGCAGCGCCCACGGTTGCCGCTGTGCCCCCCCAGGTAGGATGAGAAGAAACACTGCCCCGAGACGGAAAAGCAGAGGGCGCCGTGGACAAAGGTCTCGATCTCCACCGGTGTGGCCGCGGCAATGGCCGCCACCTCATCCAGCGCCAGTTCGCGGGCCAGTACCGCCCGCTGGAACCCCAGCTCTTCCAGCATCTTGACGCCGGCCGTGTTGTGGATGGTCATCTGGGTCGAGGCGTGGAGCGGTATGGTAGGGAAGTGGCGACGGATCAGCCGGGCCACGGCCAGGTCCTGGAGGATCACCCCATCCACCCGCATCCCCGCCAGAGCGGCCAGGGTCTCCACCAGTTGCGGCAACTCCTTCTCATTTACCAAGGTATTGAGGGTGATGTAAATCTTCCGGCCGTGGGCGTGGGCATAGGCCAGCATCCGCTCCATCTGGCACATGGTGAAGTTTTTGGCCCGGGCCCGGGCGGAGAAGTCGCGCAGCCCGGCATAGACCGCATCGGCCCCCTTTTCCATGGCGGCGAAGAAGGATTCCAGCGACCCGGCCGGGGCCAGGAGTTCGGGTTTGTTTATATCTGAGTTCATGGCGACCTTTGCAAAAGCGAAAGCGCCCCGCAAGAGGGGCGCTCGAATCTTACCTAAAGAACGTGATTTTTGCGCAAGGTCAAGGCTGTCGAGGGGGCGCGCCGAGACATAGCAGCGCTACGTCGCAGGCGGGAGCCCGAAGACTTACGCAGAGATTGCGCAAAAGGCACGTTCTCATTCATTACTTCTCAACAAGGATACGCAGCATCCTCCGCAGCGGCTCCGCCGCACCCCACAGGAGCTGGTCGCCGCAGGTGAAGGCTTGCAGGTACTGGGGCCCCATCTTCATCTTGCGCACCCGGCCGACCGGAACCATCAGGGTGCCGGACACCGCCGCCGGGGTGAGGTGGGTCAGGGTGTCGGCCTTGGTGTTGGGCACCAGCTTGGACCACTGGTTATCGTTGGCGATCAGTTGCTCGAGGTCGGCCAGCGGCACATCCTTATTCAGCTTGATGGTCAGCGCCTGGCTATGGCAGCGCATGGCACCTACCCGCACGCAGATGCCGTCCACCGGGATCGGCGTGGTGGTGCCCAGGATCTTGTTGGTCTCGGCAAAGCCCTTCCATTCCTCGCGGCTCTGGCCGTCCTCCACCTCCCGGTCGATCCAGGGAAGCACGTTTCCGGCCAGGGGGTAGCCGAACTCCTTCTTGGGCATGGCATCGCTGCGCAGGGTGGCGGTCACCTTCCGGTCGATCTCCAGGATGGCCGACGAGGGGTCCTTGAGCAGGTGCACGACCGCATCGTGGAGAGCCCCCTTCTGGGCCAGCAGTTCGCGCATATTGGGGGCGCCGGCGCCGGAGGCCGCCTGGTAGGTCATGGAGGTGAGCCACTCCACCAGCCCGGCCCGAAACAGTCCGCCCAGTCCCATGAGCATCAGGCTCACGGTGCAGTTGCCACCGATGAAATCCTTCTGCCCCTTGGCCAGGGCGCTATCGATAACATTGCGGTTAACCGGGTCAAGGATGATGACCGCTTCCGGTTCCATGCGCAGGGTGCTGGCCGCATCGATCCAGTAGCCGTTCCACCCCTGCTTGCGCAGCTCCGGGTGGATCGCCTTGGTGTAATCCCCCCCCTGGCAGGTGAGGATGACATCGAGCTTCTTCAGCTCGGCGATATCGTCGGCGCTCTTGAGGGTGCCGGCGTTCATGGGGGCCGGCTGCCCGGCCTGGGACGTCGAAAAGAATACCGGTTCGATACCGATGGCAAAATCACCCTCCTCCTGCATCCGCTGCATGAGGACCGAACCGACCATACCGCGCCAACCGACGATTCCGACTTTCATAGTCTGTTCCTTTTCCGAATATGTGATTAGTTATATCTGAATCCGTGACGACTGAAAGGCGGAACGAGCGACATGCCGGAGACCAATGCTGTCCATTCAGCGTCACGCCTGCTTTGCCGCGCGTCCTCCGTTACGGCGGAGACACGGCCGACCATGTCTAGGCTGAGGCATGGCAAGCGAGCAAAGCCGTTCAGGCGTCACCGATTCAGGTTACAGTGCCGCGATGATGGCGTCGCCGATCTCTTTCGTGTTCACCAGCTTTTCACCCGGCTTGTTCTGGTAGATGTCGCGGGTGCGGAAGCCCTGGTCCAGGATCGTGGCCACGGCGTTGTCGATGGCGTCGGCCGCTTCGACCATGCCGAAGGAGAAGCGCAGCATCATGCCCGCCGAAAGGATCTGGGCGATGGGGTTGGCAATCCCCTGGCCGGCGATGTCCGGGGCCGAGCCGCCCGACGGCTCGTACATGCCGAAGGTGCCTTCGGCCAGGGACGCGGAAGGGAGCATGCCCAGGGAACCGGTCAGCATGGCCGCCTCGTCGGAGAGGATATCGCCGAACATGTTCTCGCACAGGATCACGTCGAACTGCTTGGGCCAGCGCACCAGTTGCATGGCGGCATTGTCCACGTACATGTGGGACAGCTCCACGTCCGGGTACTCCTTGGCGATGGTGGTGACGATCTCACGCCACAAGACGGAACTGGAGAGGACGTTGGCCTTGTCGATGGAGCAGACCTTTTTCCCCCGTTTGCAGGCCGCCTGAAAGGCCACGTGGGTGATGCGCTCGATCTCGGGCACGGAGTAGCGCATGGTGTCCACACCGATCCGGTCCCGGCCGCTCCCCTCGACACCCTTGGGCTGGGAGAAATAGATGCCGCCGGTCAATTCGCGGATGACCAGGACGTTGAAACCGCCCGCGATGACCTCCTCCTTGAGGGATGAGGCCCCGGTCAGGGAAGGAAAGATAATGGCCGGCCGCAGGTTGGCATAGAGGCCGAAAATCTTGCGCAGGGGAAGCAGGGCTCCGCGTTCCGGCTGTTCGTCGGGCGGCAGGGTCTCCCATTTGGGGCCGCCCACCGAGCCGAACAGGATGGCGTCGCTGGCCTTGCAGATGTTCACCGTGGTTTCCGGCAGGGCCTTGCCCTCGTTGTCGATGCCGGCCCCGCCCACGTTGGCGTGGGTCCGCTCGAAGGTCACTCCATATTTCTTCTCGATGGCGTCCAGCACCCGCAGCGCCTCGCTCATCACCTCAGGCCCGATGCCGTCGCCGGGCAGGACAGCTACCTTATACGTCAGTGCCATGCAAATCTCCTCTGCTAAACTTTGATTAGTATACTAAGTTCCATACCACCGTTTTGTCAACAGTGGGGTATCTTCGGGTAATAGAACGGGGCGGTCTCGCAACCGCCCCGGCTTTGTCCATCCATTCAGCAGAATGTATGCAATGCTTGTGCGGCTGGAGTCCTAGATGCCCGCCTTGGTCTTGAGAATCTCTGCCTTGTCGGTTTTCTCCCAGCTGAATTCGGGCAGTTCACGGCCGAAGTGGCCGTAAGCGGCGGTTTTTTTGTAGATCGGCCGGAGCAGGTCGAGTTGTTCGATGATAGCGCGGGGACGCATGTCGAATACTTCGCGCACCAGTTCCGCCAACCGGTCCTCGCTCACCTTGCCGGTGCCGAAGGTATGCACCATGATGGATACCGGCTGGGCCACGCCGATGGCGTAGGCCACCTGCACCTCGCACCGTTCGCACAGGCCGGCGGCCACCAGATTCTTGGCCACGTAGCGACCCATGTAGGCAGCCGAACGGTCCACCTTGGAGGGGTCCTTGCCGGAGAAGGCGCCGCCGCCGTGACGGCCCATGCCGCCGTAGGTATCGACGATGATCTTGCGGCCGGTCAGGCCGCAGTCGCCCATGGGGCCGCCCACCACGAAACGGCCGGTGGGGTTGATGAAGTAACGGGTGTTGGCATCCAGCAGGTTAGCCGGAATGACCTTTTTGACCACCTCGGCGATTACCCGCTCTTCGATCTCCTTGTGGGTCACGTCGGGGGTATGCTGGGTGGAGATGACCACCGTGTCGATACGGCTCGGCTTGCCGTCCACGTATTCGACCGAAACCTGGGACTTGGAGTCGGGACGGAGGAAATCCAACTGGCCGGATTTGCGCACTTCGGCCAGCTTGGCCACCAGTTCATGAGCCAGTTGGATCGGCATCGGCATCAGTTCAGGGGTTTCGTTGCAGGCATAGCCGAACATCAGCCCCTGATCGCCGGCGCCCTGCTCCTTGTGCAGACCGTCACCCTCATTGACCCCCTGGGCGATGTCGGGAGACTGCCGATCGACAGAAACCAGCACCGCGCAGGTGTCGGCATCGAAACCCATCTCGGAGTCGGTGTAGCCGATCTCCTTGATGGTGTTGCGCACGATCTCGGAGTAGTTGATGACAGCGTTGGTGGTAATCTCTCCGGCGATGACCGCCATGCCGGTCGTCACCAGGGTTTCGCAGGCCACGCGGGCCGTCTTGTCCTGGGTGAGGATGGCGTCAAGAATGGCATCGGAGACCTGATCGGCAACCTTGTCGGGATGGCCTTCGGAGACCGACTCTGAGGTAAATATGAATTTTTCGGACATGAAACGAAACTCCTCTCTGGTTGTCAATAATGCATATGCAAGGCTCTGAAACGACAGGTAGCCGGAAATCCGGTAAAACGTATGGGTATGAACTTGTTAATTTATAAATATGTATCTGTTTTGTCAAGCAAAGATAGTCCGGCTGCATTCCGTTTGACTCGCGCCCTCAACTTGCTGCACAATGGCTCCATTTTTCGGAATCTCAGACCCTGGGGAGTTGCCCCATGTCCGCCGGTTTCAACCTCATGCTCGCCGCAGCTGTCTGTTTGTTCCTGTGCGTAGCCGCCGTAGCAGCCTCGAAACGGAGTGATACCGTTTGGAATTATTACCATTTCGACGGTAGCCGCTTCGTAGCGGGCCAGGCAACGGACGGCAATAGTTTTGTGGCGGTACGCGACGGCATACGGCCCGTGGTGCTGACGCACACGGCCAGGATCGAGGCGGTCGGCCTGCCGGCGGAGACGGGAGCCATGGTCGGCATCTGCTACATCCAGGCCTCAGGCGGGAAACAGTCCGGCGGGGCCGGATACCTGGCCAGTCCCGCCATGCGCCTGTCGATCTCATCGGGCGGCAGCGTGGTAACGACTGTGCAAACCGACGAACGGGGCTATTTCATCGCCCTGCTCCCGGCAGGGCGGTATGTCGTTGGAGACGGTTCGCTTGCCAGGGAAGTACGCGTGGAGAAGGATCAAACATCGCTCGTCGCATTGCGGCTGGGCAAAAGGATGGTGGACTGATGGGAAGCTGGTTCAGGAGGCTTGCGGTTGCACTCTTTTGCACACTCAGCCTCACCCTGCCGGGACATGCCGGACAGCTTGACGACTACTACCTTGCCGCATTCGGCGAGCAGCCCGGCAGCGCCATGGAGAAAGCGCTCCTGTCCACGGCAACGGAAACCGCCGGGGCCGTCCAATGCGGAACGCCGCTCAAACACGGGCTCAGCCGTGACTGGAGCCAATTGGAACCGGCGACCCAGGTGGTCCTGGCCAAACAGCTTGCCGCACCGGCGCTGACGGGTGAGGCGACCCTGCTCTCCGGCGGCGGGCACTTCCTGATTCACTACGCCACGTCGGGAAGCGATGTCCCGACGCCGGCCGCCGGCTACACCGTGTTATCCTGGGCGCAGGCCGTGGCCGACACCTTCGAGAACGTCTACACAACCTACATGACCACCTACGGCTACCACGCACCGCCGGGCACCCCCTACAACATCTACCTGCGCGCTCTGGCGTCACAGAAGGTGTATGGCCAGACCACCTCCACCTCTTCGGCGCCCTCCACTGGTTTCGCCTATGCCTACGGGAGCTACATCGAAATCGACAAGGACTTCACCAATACCGTCTATCACCCCCTGATCTACACCCCCCTGCAGAGCCTCCAGATCACTGCGGCCCACGAGTATCACCATGCCATCCAGTATGGTTACAATTTCTTCTTTGATATCTGGTATGCCGAGGCGACCTCAACCTGGTACGAGGACGAGTTGTACGACAACGTCAACCAGCTTTACGGCTATCTCGACGCATCACTGCGGAACACGAACCTGAGCCTCGATATCGCTGCCGACATCCACACAGGCGGTGGTTACGGCCGCTGGCTGTTCAACCGCCATCTTGCCGAAGCACACGGCGGGCAAAGCATTGTGCGCAATTTCTGGGAGCGTCTGGCGGCAACAACGCCGTCCGGGGGCGACATCCCCATGCTCCCCATAATCGACGCATTACTACAGACTGACGGCTCAAGCCTGGGCGCGGACTTTCTCGGCTATGCCGGCAAGTTGTACACCGGCGCATGGAGTACCCATCAATCGGAGATAGCCCTGATTCCACCCGCAACCATGACAGGAGCATTCAGCACCTATCCGGTGACGGTTGTCTCGGCCCCCTCGCCATCCGTGACCCTGCCGCATTACTCATTCGCATTCTTCCGCATGCTGCCGCAGACCGCTTCACCGGCGACATTGACCATCACCCTTACCGCCGATGCCGGCATTTCGGCTGTTGCTTTCCGCAAGACCGGGTCAAGCACGAGTTCGTTCATCCCCGGCACCGGCAGCAACCTCATAACAGTACCCGCGTTCGACACCGCCGACGAGGTAGTACTCCTGCTTGCAAACACCACCGGCAGCGACAACCTGTTTGCGGGATTCAGCAGCGACGGGACCCCGGTCGTGTACGCCCTGCCGGGAACAACCATCCTGTCGGCCACCCCTTCCACCGCGCCGGCATCGGTCGCCCTGTCATGGTCGGCGGTCGCCGGGGCAACAAGCTACCAGATATACCGCTCGGAGACTTCCTCGACATCCCTGGCCTTTTACAACGAAGTGCCGACAACCTCTTTTGTCGACAGCAGCGTTGTAGCGGACCAGACCTACTACTATTCGATAATGCCCATCAAGTCGGCCGGGCTTACCGGCCCCGCCTCCCAGGTGGCAAGCGTAACGGTCTCGGCACCTGCCGCCACGTCCTCCGGCGGTGGTGGCGGTGGTGGCTGTTTCATCGCCACGGCGGCCTACGGCAGCTACCTCCACCCCCAGGTCCGGCTGCTGCGCGACTTCCGCGACCATTGCCTGCTGACCAACGCCCCCGGCCGAGCCTTTGTGGCACTCTATTACCGCTTCAGTCCGCCGCTGGCGGAAATCATCGCCCGCCACGAGTCGCTTCGAACTCTCACGCGGCTACTTCTGACACCTGTTGTCATGGCCGTTGCCCACCCCGTGATGGCAGGCGCCGCACTGTTGCTGGCGGCAGGCCTGTACATTCCGGTGCGACGACGGTACAGAGGGATCGTCCAACCCGCCTGACGCCGCCGGGCGCCATGTCGAGAAAGACCGAAAAAGCGGTCTTGGCCGCTTTTTCCCTGACCACGGCGCGTGCCATTGCCCGCCCCTGTGCTACAATTATTAAGTGATGCAACCCCGGGGAGGCCCTTCAATGCAGAAAAAGATGATTATCGGTGCCGTTGTTATTGGCGTGCTTGCCTTGGCGGCATTCCTCGTCACGGCGCGCAGACCCGCGGAGACGGGCGTTCTCAAGGTGTCCGGAACCGTAGAGGTTACCACGGTCGAACTGTCGTTCAAGGTCGGGGGCCGCCTGGCCCAGCGCCTGGTGGACGAGGGGGAAATGGTCAGAGCGGGCCAACTGGTGGCGCGGTTGGAGGATGACGAGTTAAAAGAGGACAAAAATGTCCGGGCGGCTGAAAAACGAGCAGCCCAGGCCGCACTGGCCGACCTTCAGGCAGGGAGCCGCCGGGAGGAGATTGCCCAGGCAGAAGCGGCTCTGGCGCGGTTGCGGGCCGATGCCGAACGCTTGAGGAAGGATGCCCTCCGGTCGGAAGCGCTCTTCAAACGCGAAGTGATTCCGCAAAAGGACCTGGACGCCGCACGGGCCGGGCGCGATGCTTCGGCGGCCGCAGTGCGCGAGGCCGAACAGCACCTTAAACTGCTGCGGATCGGTCCACGCCCGGATGCTGTACGACAGGTAAAGTCGCAAGTTGAAGCCGCAGAGGCGGGATTGGCCCTGACCGAAACGCGCCTCTCCCAGAGCATGCTCACCGCCCCTCTGGCCGGGCTGGTGCTGGCCAAACATGCCGAGCAGGGTGAGATGCTGGCCGTGGGCGCTCCGGTCGTCACCATCGGGAAGATGGATGACGTCTGGCTGCGAGCCTATATCCCGGAGTCCGAGCTGGGGCGGGTCAAGGTCGGGCAACGGGCGCACGTCACGGTGGATACCTGGCCGGGGCACCCCTTCGAAGGGACGGTATCCTTCATCTCTCCCGAAGCGGAATTCACCCCCAAGAACGTCCAGACCGAAAAGGAGCGGGTCAAGTTGGTTTACCGCATCAAGATCACTCTGACCAACCCCAGGATGGAACTGAAACCGGGCATGCCGGCCGATGCGACGATCGAGACGGGAGACCGGAAGGGCCCCTCCCAGGGGACCAGCCGTTGAGGCCGGCCCAGACATTGTTGAAAAACCTAGGTTGTTCAAAAATAGTCAGATCGTCGCACCCGCAGAAAGCCCCGAGGAGGCGTAGCAGCGCTACGCCGCACGAAGGGGCTTGCGAGGACGAAGGCCTGATGGCTGTTTTTCAACAACCTGTCGAAGAAGGCGAAGCGGCATGGCCATTGTAGCCACCAACCTTACCCGCTGTTTCGGCGGCCTGACCGCCGTGGACGGCCTGACCATTTCCGTGGCTCCCGGAGAACTGTTCGGACTGGTGGGTTCGGACGGCGCCGGCAAGACCACCACCATCCGCATGCTGACCGGCGTGATGGACCCCAGTTCCGGGGATGCACGGGTGCTGGGGTGCCCCTGCCTCAACCTGGAACCGGTCCGGGGCGAAATCGGCTATATGAGCCAGCGTTTCGGCCTGTACCCCGACCTGACCGTAGCCGAGAACATCCGCTTCTATGCCGATATCTTCGGCGTGGCGCGTCGCGAGCGGCTGGAGCGGACCGAGCACCTCCTCGCCTTCAGCAATCTCGCCCCGTTCCGGGACCGCAAGGCCGCCAACCTGTCCGGCGGCATGAAGCAGAAGCTGGGGTTGGCCTGCGCCCTGATCCACACGCCAAAGGTGCTGTTCCTGGACGAACCGACCAACGGAGTCGATCCCGTCTCGCGCCGTGACTTCTGGCGCATCCTCTACGGCTTGCTGCGGGAAGGCGTGACCATCTTCGTGGCAACCGCCTACCTGGACGAGGCGGACCGCTGTCACCGGGTCGGCCTGATCCACAAGGGTCGGCTTCTGGCCTGCGACAAGCCGACCGCCCTGCGCCAGCTTGCCGGAGGGAACGTGCTGGAGCTGGTCACGCCCGATGCGCGCACGGCGGCCCAGATGCTGCAGAGAGAGCGCCCCGACCTGTCCGTTTCCCTGTTCGGCGACCGGCTCCACCTTACCAGTGCTGCGCCGGAACAGGCCGACAGGGAGTTGCGGGCTCTGTTCCGGCAATCCGGTATGGAGTTGCTGACCCTGGAACGGGTCGAACCTTCCCTGGAGGATGTCTTCGTTGCCATGATCGGCGGAGCGGACGGACAGCAGGCAGCGCCGCCAGCCGGTGCGGCACCCCCCTCCCCGTCGGCAAAAAACGGCGGGGAGCAGGCCGTCTCCGTGCGGGGCCTCACCCGCCGCTTCGGCGACTTCATCGCCGTAAACGACATTGATCTTGAGGTGGCCCAGGGTGAGATCTTCGGTTTCCTCGGCCCTAACGGCGCCGGCAAATCCACCACCATCCGCATGCTATGCGGCATTCTGGAGCCGAGCGCCGGCGCAGGCCGGGTGGCGGGGTGCGACGTCGTACGCCAACCGGAACTGATCAAGACGCGGATCGGCTACATGAGCCAGAGATTCTCCCTGTACGAAGACCTGACCGTGGAGGAGAACATTGCCTTTTACGGCGGCATCTATCGCATCCCCCCCAAAAAACTGGCGCAACGCGCCGAGTGGGTGATCACCATGGCCGGACTGGAGGAGCGACGCCGTTCCAAGGCTGGCGAGTTGTCCGGCGGCTGGAAACAACGCCTGGCCCTGGGATGCGCCATGCTGCACGAGCCGCCGGTGGTCTTCCTGGACGAGCCGACATCGGGGGTGGACCCCATCAGCCGCCGCTCCTTCTGGGACCTGATAAATCACCTGGCGGCGGGCGGCGTGACCGTGTTCGTCACCACCCATTACATGGACGAAGCAGAATACTGCGACCGGCTGGCCATGATCTACCGGGGGGAGTTGGTGGCCCTGGGGAGCCCCTCGGAGCTCAAGCGGGGGTACATGGCCGAAGAGGTTCTTGAAGCGGCGTGCGAGCGTCCCCAGGATCTGCTGGAGGAGTTGGAGCGGTTCCCCGGCGTGCGCCATGCGGCCCTGTTCGGCCGCGGAGCCCATGTGGTGACCGAGGACAGCGTTGCCACCGAAACCGCCCTGGCCGCATCCCCCCTGGCCGGGCAGGTGCGCCTGCGCCGGGTGCTCCCCTCCCTTGAGGATGTGTTCGTTTCCCTGATCGAGGCCCGGGACCGTGCCGAAGGATCGGGCCGGCTGCGCGCGGGGACGCCGTGACGGGCCGCATCGCCATAAAGCTGCGCCGCAGTTGGGCAGTGGCCCGCAAGGAAAGCCTGCACCTGGTGCGCGACCCCCGCAGCCTGATCATGGGGTTGGCCATTCCCATGCTGATGCTGTTCCTGTTCGGCTATGCCCTCAACCTGGACATTGAAAAGGTCAAGCTTGCGGTGTGGGACCGGAGTGATACGGCGGCCAGCCGTGATTTCGTGGCCCGTTTCGCGGCATCCCGCTACTTTCAGCTCGTGGAGCGCGCTTCGTCCTACGGCGAAATCGAACGCGCCATCGACAGTCGGAGCGCCATCATCGCCCTGGTGGTGCCGGAAAGCTTCAACCGTACCCTTGAGGCACGCGGGAGGGCCGACGTGCAGGCCATCCTGGACGGCAGCGACGCCAACACCGCCACCATCGTGCTGGCCTATGCCGAAACAGTGGCCCGCGCCTTTTCGGCCGAGATCATGGTGCAACGCCTCAACCGGGTCGGCCGTTCCCCGGCGCCCCCGCCCGTGGACCTCAGGCCCCGGGTCTGGTTCAACACCGATCTGGTGTCGCGCTACTATATCTTTCCCGGCCTGATAGCGGTGATCATGATGGTCATCGCGGCCCTGCTCACCTCCCTGACCGTGGCGCGGGAGTGGGAGACCGGCACCATGGAACAGCTCATCGCGACGCCGCTTACCGGCGGTGAGATCGTAGCCGGCAAACTGCTCCCCTACTTCATGATCGGGATCATCGACCTGGTCCTGTGCGTGCTGGTGGGATACTTTGTCTTCGGCGTGCCGTTCAGGGGAAATCTGGCGCTCCTGTTCGCCCTCTCCCTGGTTTTCCTGGTGGGGGCGCTGGCCCTGGGGATACTGATCAGCATCCTGGTCAAAAGCCAGCTCCTGGCCAGCCAGTTCGCCCTGGTGACCACCATGCTGCCGGCGTTCCTGCTCTCCGGCTTCATGTTCCCCATCGACAACATGCCCCAGGTGATCCAGGTCGTCACCAACGTGGTTACGGCGCGCCATTTCGTCCACATCCTGCGCGGCATCTATCTCAAGGACGCGGGTATCCGGGAGTTGGCCCCCCAGGTGCTGGTGCTGGCCCTTTTCGGCGTTGTTGTACTGGCGTTGGCAGTGAAGAAGTTCAGGAAGAAGATCGATTGAGTTGAGGTTGTTGAGAAACTCAGGTTGTTCAAAAACGGTCAGATCGCCGCACCCGCAGAAAACCACGAGGAGGCAACCCTCTCTCTATCTCTCCCCCGGAGGGGGAGAGCATGCCAATCCCTCTCCCTCTGGGAGAGGGATTGGGTGAGGGACTGCAGCGCTACGTCGCACGAAGTGGTTTTCGAGGATGGCGGCGTATAATTATGCGTGAGCATAATTATCGGTGACGGAGCCATAGCGTAGTCATCCCGTTTGGCGGGACGCCGATAGGCGCTAAGATGGCTGTTTTTCAACAACCTGCAAGGGAACATCGCATGTTCGAACGGCTGAAGGCCATGCTCATAAAGGAGTTCATCCAGGTGCTGCGGGACCCGCGCACCCGGTTTGTGATCTTCGTCTTTCCGGTGTTCCAGGTGGTGGTCTTCGGCTATGCGGTCAACACCGACGTGCGCAACAGCCGTACCGCCGTGCTGGATCGGGACAACAGCCGTGTGAGCCGTGAAATAGTGGAGCGGTTCCAGCGCTCCGGTTACTTCGAGATCACCGAGCGGGTCGAGGACGAGCAGCGCATCAGGTACCTGCTGGACCGGGGCAAGGTGCGGGCGGCCCTGGTCTTCGACCACGGTTTCGAAGGTCGCCTGAAGAAGGAGGGCGCTGCCCCCCTGGCCCTGATCCTGGACGGAAGCGACGCCAACTCGGCCGGAATCGTATTGGGCTACGCCTCCTCAATCATCAGCGCCTACAATGCTGAAGAGTCGGCGGGGCGGGCAGCCCGCAACGGGGTTGCCGCACGGATGGAGGGGGTGGTGCTGCGCTCCCGGGCCTGGTTCAACCCCAATCTGGAGAGCCGGGTCTATTTCGTGCCGGCGGTCATCGCCATGCTGGTGATGGTGGTGACTATGCTCCTCTCCAGCATGGCCGTGGTGCGGGAGAAGGAGATCGGCACCATCGAACAGGTGGTGGTCACGCCCATCACCAAAGGGGAATTCATCCTCGGCAAGACGATCCCCTTCATCCTGATGGGCTATGCCAACGTGGCCATTGTGGCCTTCGTGGCGGTACGCTGGTTCGACATCCCCATCCGGGGGAGCCTGGGACTCCTGGCCTTCAGCACCGGCCTGTTCCTGATGAGCTCCCTGGGGGCGGGGCTGTTGATCTCCACGGTCAGCAGCACCCAGCAGCAGGCCATGATGACCGCCTTCTTCGTCATCTTTCCCTGCATGCTGCTCTCCGGCTTCTCCTTCCCCATCGACAACATGCCGGTTGCGGTGCAGTACATCACCCTGATCAATCCACTGCGCTACTTCATGATCATCCTGCGTTCCATCTTTCTCAAGGGAGTTGGGATTGAGGTGCTCTGGGGGGAACTGGCGGCACTGGGGGCCATCGGCGTCGTGGTGCTCATGGTGGCGGTGGGGCGTTTTCGAAAGACGGTAGGGTAAGGGACCGGCAGAGCCGGCCCCCCTTCGTGCTTGTCAGCTCTCGCCGTGGTCCCGGTCGATCCGCTCGGCCAGATCCACGAGGGTATCGACGGTCAGCGTCGGCTCGATCCCCCACGGATCGAATACCGAATCAGGCGAACGCTTGACCCACGCCGCCCGCATCCCGGAGGAAACGGCCCCGATCACGTCAAAGGGATTGCTCGACACCAGCCAGGCATCTGCCCCCACAGCACCGGCCCTCCGCAAAAAATGGCTGTACACGGCGGGGTTCGGCTTGTACGACCGCATCTCATCGACACTGACCACCCCCAGAAAATAATCCCTGATGCCGGCATGCCTCAGCAAGCCCTCCACCGCATCGGCACTGCCGTTGGAGAACGCGAACATCCTGAAACCGGCTTTCTGCGCCCGGATCAATCCCTCCTCCACATCGGCGAACGCCGGCAACACCTTGTACAGCTCCAGGAGTTTCTGCTTGTCTCCGTGGCCAAGCGGGACTTTGAGGTACGAACAGGTATAATCGAGGGCATTGCCGGTGCAGACGGCGAAGTTTTCGTAGTTCTGCATGAGGCCGCGACGGAATGAATATTCGAGCTGCTTCTCACGCCACATGCGGGAGAATTCCGAGGCCTTGTCGCCAACATGTTTTTCCAGCGCAACAACCACACCATGAGTATCTATGAGGGTCCCATAGACATCGAACGCAAGGGTAATGGCCATATAATCCCCCTTCTCTTCATTGTTGACGCCTTGAATTCGGCGGCAGCCCCGGACGGCTCTCAGCAGGGGTTTTTCAACAACCTCTTAAAGCTGGCGGGCGGAGGAGACCAACTTGATCCCCAGAATGGTCATTACGCCGCCCGCCGAGCGGTCGATCCAGGCCTTGTACCGCAGATAAGCCGTGCGGGGCCCGGCGGACGAGAGGACCACAGCTACCAGGGCGTACCAGCCCGTCTCGATCATGAAGATGGTCATGGCCGTGATCACGGCGAGGAACAACGGAAAATCCCGGGGCAGGAACGCGGCAAAGACACTCGCGTACACGATCGCCGCCTTCGGGTTGCTCACCTGGGTGCCGAGGGCCACGGCAAAAGAGCGCCCGACGTTCCGGCTTCGGGGTTCTGCAACCTCCGCCTGCACGGCAAGCGGCCGACCGGCGCCTTTCCAGATCCGGCGGCCCAGGTTGGCAAGATAGAGCCCGCCCAGGATCTTCAACGCCAGATACAGGCCGGGGACCGTCGCGAAGACCGCCTGAAGGCCCGCCAGCGCCGCGGCTGCGAACAGGACGCCGCCGGTTCCCATGCCGAGGGCTGCCGCCAGGCCTGCGGAACGGGACGAGGCCACGGCGGTGCGAGCAACCATCAGAAAGCTTGGCCCCGGGCTTACGGCGCCGACTGCTATGGCGCCTGCGATACCGAACAGGGGGAGGATTTCCTGCATATCAGTCTCCTTCTGAACTTTCCTCCGGGTTACTCCGCCGATTTTGCCTTACTGTAGAGGTCGATCAGAAAATCGGCATCCCGGGGGGAGAGGTCGAACTTGAAGACCGCCTCCTGGATAAGCGGCGAGAGCGGCTGGCCGGAGTTTTCCTGAAGGTGGGCGGCAATCCACTTGACGGCTCGTCTCAGGTCTTCTCCATCCGGTAACAGGTCATGCATGGCGATAGCGCTCCTTTACACAGGTAGTATCCATATCCTTTGATCCCGCCGGCTATTGCTGCTCCGGGGTCTGCCGAAGCGGCAGGATGACGCTGAAGATCGTGCCCTGCCCCGGCTCGCTCAGAACCTCGATCTCGCCACCGTGATCCCGGACAATGCCGTAGGACACCGCCAGCCCCAGGCCGGTCCCCTGGGATTTGGTGGTATAGAAGGGGGAGAAGAGTTTTTCCAGCTGTTCTTCATCGATGCCCGGTCCGGTGTCCGCCACCGCAACCCGGCACAACCCGTCCTCCGGGTCTGCGCCGATATCCACGAACAGCGTCCCTCCGCCCTCCATGGCCTGCAGGCCGTTCACGATGAGGTTGGTGAAAACCTGCCGCAGTTGGTCTTCGTCGGCCTCGATCATAATATCTTTCCGCCGGTAGTCGCGCGTCACGGTATAAGGATCAAGCGACACCTGGTGTCCCACCTGGTCCAGGATATCCTCCAGCACCTCCCCAAGGGAAAACCGGCTGAGTTGCTTGGCGCTGCTCCGCGAGAAGGTCCGCAGGTTCCTGACGATTCGCTCGATCCGGGCCACCTGGCGCATGATGGTGTCGAGTTCCTCATGGCCGTGATCGCCGGAGCTGTTGCTCATCTCCAGGAGTTCCACGTTGCCCCTGATGATGGCAAGGGGATTATTGATCTCGTGGGCCACGCCGGAGGCCAGAAGCCCGATGGCCGCCAGGCGTTCCGCCTGGGACAGATCCTTTTGGGCGAGCAGCAGCTGCTCGTTTTTTTCCTCAAGCTGGGTGGTGCGCTCGGTCACCTTTTCTTCCAGCGTATGATTGAGCGCCATGATTTCGCGTTCCCGCTCCATCAAGCGATGCTTCATGACGTTGAATTCACCGGCCAGCGAGGCGATCTCGTCATGGCTGTCCACGGTGATATCGGACTGTTTCTCTCCGGCGGCGATTCTGCGGGCACCCTCTTCCAGGGCCTTGATCGGGCGGGCCATTTTCGAACCGAGCCAGGCCGAAAGCGGGACGCCGAACAGGGTGACAAAGATGAGAACCCCGGAAAATATGATGTTGATCTGGGAGCGAAGCTCGGCATACGGTTGCTCCGGCATCCCCACATAGAGCGCCCCGACCATGGTTCCTCGGTAGTCCCAGAGAGGCTCGTAGGCGGTAAAATTCCACTTGTCGAAAACAAATGCCTTGCCGTTCCACTTCTCTCCCCGGCTGATGGCGCTATACACCTCGGCGGACATCATGCTGCCGATGGCCCGTTCGCCCTGTTCGTCCATCACGCTGGTGGCAATGCGCACATCATCCAGAAAGATCGTTGCGCTGCCGACCGGCTGGCCGGCATTTTCCCGGGGCTGGAAAATAACCCGCGTGATGCGGTCAACGAGCTTGTTGTCGCCGTTCAGCAGCAATCCCCCGTAGACCACGCCGGCGACGGTGCCGTCGGGAGCCGTGACCGGCGCGGCGGTAACCAGGAACAGCCCGCGGTTTTCGATCTGTTTCGTGTAGATCCGGGCAAGGGGCGTGGGTTTGATGGGGATGTTCATCAGTGAGGGCAACAGGGGATTTTCACGCGCAACCTGTTCAGGCGACAACAGGGCGATGCCACTGCAGACGATCCCCTTGGAGGCATCGGAGATGATCTTTTCCGCTTTCAGCGTATCGCCCGTACTGCCGGGATTGGCGGCGCGGTAGCGGACAAAACCGTAACGGTCCACCAGGGTCAGGAAACTGAGGCGGTCATTCCTGAGTATGGACTGGAGCGAGAGGGTGGCAGGCAGACTTTTGTTGTCGCGCAAGGCAGCCGACAGTTCCGGAGACAGGCCGGCCAGGCGGATGACGTCGCTCAAACGCGCCAACTCTCCCAGAAGGATCTCGTTGGCCGAGCTCAGGTTGGTCTCCACCGTCTGCTGGGCCTCGCTCAGAAAACGCGTGATGATGATCGAGGAGCCGACCACCCAGCAGACGGCGATGGCGGCCACCAGCGGCACCATGGTGCCTATTGTCAGCTTGAAGCGTATGGAGGTGCGCAGGAACTTCATGCCGTCTTACGCCGACAAGGGCCGATGTCCGCCATCATTCGGCCCGGCCGGTGCTCAGGCCGAATTCGACGATCTTGCGGTCCAGCGTCTTGCGAGAGATACCGAGGATCTCGGCCGTCCGACTCTTGTGGAAACCGGTCCTTTTCAATACCGCCTTGATGTGCTGCCGTTCCACTTCATCCAGCGCCACCAGAGGGGAGGCACCCTGGGGAGCGGCCGCAATTTCGCGCCGCCTCCCTATGGGAAGCAGGGCGGCGGTGATGGTGTTGGAGCGGGCCAGAATCACCGCACGCTCCATTACGTTCTCCAACTCCCTCACATTGCCCGGCCAATCGTAGTCCCGCAGCATTGTCAGGGCCTCATCCTCGAAATCGCGGACCTCTTTCTTCATCTTGGCGGTATAGATGTTCAGGAAATGGCGCGCCAGGGGCTCGATGTCCTCACGCCGCTCGCGCAGGGAGGGAAGATTGATGGTGATAACATTCAGGCGGTAATAAAGATCCTCGCGAAAACGTCCGTCCCGGACCTCGTTCGCCAAATCCTTGTTGGTGGCGGCGACAAAACGGACATCCACCTTGCGGGGCCTGGTCGAACCGACGGCAATGAAATCCTTCTCCTGAATGACCCGCAGCAGCTTGGCCTGCACCGTCGGACTGACGTCGCCGATCTCGTCCAGAAAGAGCGTCCCGCCGTCCGCCTCCTCCACCAGGCCCTTCTGGTTGATAACCGCACCGGTGAAGGCGCCACGCACATGTCCAAAAAGCTGGCTTTCCAGGAGGGTGTCCGAGAGGGCGGCGCAATTGAGGGAGACAAACGGCTTGCCGGCGCGCGGGCTGTTGGCGTGGATCGTGCTGGCGATCAACTCCTTGCCGGTGCCCGATTCCCCCAGGATCAGGATGTTGGCGTCGCTGGAGGCGACCTGCAGGGTGAGGTCGTACACCTCGCGGAAACGGGCGCTCCTGAAAACCATAGTTTCGGAACGACCGGTTCCCCGCTGCAACTCTTTGCGCAGCATAAGGTTCTCATTGGCCAGCCGGTGATGGTCGAGCAGCCGGTCCAAAACCGTCAGCAGCTTCTCTTTGGGAAACGGTTTGGTGATATAGTCGTAAGCCCCGAGTTTGATGGCCTGAACCGCATCGTCGATGGTGCCATGCGCCGTCATGATGACCACGGGCACTTCCGGCCGCTCGCTACGCAGATGCTTGAGGACCTGAAGCCCGTCCATATCGGGCATGCGCACGTCCTGCAGAATCACATCGCACTCTGCGGCATCCGGCGCTTTTACGCGTTTCAGAAGCTCATTGCCGCGCAGAAAGGTCTCGACCCGGTAGTCGTTCGCCGTCAGGAGCTTATCGAGATAGCGGAGGATATCCGCCTCGTCATCACATACAAACACAGTTGGCATACCACGTGCTCCTTATTCCCGAATAGCCGCCGGCTCTCCCCCGGTTTTTCCCCTGAAGCAGCGAGAAAACAAACCCTGTAATCTCTGTCTTTGCGCATGGGAGGATTTTACTTTTCCCCTTTTGATTCATGAGGGGAACAGGAGGCGGGTGCCCGGACAAAAAGATACATCATGTAGCAAAAAGACGCAACCGTTGTTTTGTTTTGACGTCTACCCGCCCGGCAATGCGCACATTATCTCACACAATTACAAGCAGTTGTAACAAACAACTCCAAAATTCCGGATTGGCACGCCTGTTGCCGTATACTACAAGGTTTTTAACCAGCACATACTCAAGTACATGACAGCGGAGGATGCAATGACAGAAAAGGGCCTTTTCCCCGGCGTTACCCGTCGAGACTTCATGAAGACCTGCATGACCGTATCGGCCATGTTGGGACTTCCCTACGGGATGGTTACCAAGGTTGCCCAAGCGGCCCAGAAGACTGACAACAGGCCAACAGTGATATGGCTCCATTTCCAGGAGTGTACCGGTTGTTCGGAATCGCTGTTGCGTTCAACGCACCCGACCGTTTCCAACCTGATCCTCGACATGATCTCCCTTGACTACCATGAGACCCTCATGGTCGGTTCCGGGTTCCAGGCCGAAAAATCCCTGACCGATTCCCTGCTGGCCAACAAAGGAAATTACATCCTGGTCGTTGAAGGCGCCATCCCCACCAAGGACAACGGCATTTACTGCAAGGTCCACGGCAAAACGGCCATGGATTCGCTGAAGCACGCCGCTGAGGGTGCCGCCGCCATCATCTCCATGGGCACCTGTGCCAGCTACGGCGGCATCCAGTCCGTCGGCCCCAATCCCACCGGCGCCGTAGGGGTCCGCGACATCATCAAGGAAAAGCCGATCATCAACATCCCCGGCTGCCCCCCCAATCCCTACAACTTCCTTTCCACCGTCCTCTACTATGTAACGTTCAAGAAATTGCCCGAGCTGGATCAGATGGGCCGCCCCAAATTCGCTTTCGGCCGCAGGATCCACGAACACTGCGAGCGCCGTCCCCACTTCGACGCCGGCCGTTTCGCCCGCGCCTTCGGCGACGAGGGGCACAGCCAGGGCTACTGCCTCTACAAGCTGGGCTGCAAGGGGCCGGCCACCTATGCCAACTGTTCAGTACTGCGCTTCAACGACGCGAACGTCTGGCCGGTTTCCGTGGGGCACCCCTGTATCGGCTGCACCGAGCCGGACCTGCTTTTCAAGACCGCCATCGCTGACAAGGTCCAGATTCACGAGCCGACTCCGTTCGACAGTTATGCTCCGATCGACCTGAAGGATAAAGGCAAGGGCCCTGATCCTCTGACCACCGGCGTCATCGGCCTTGCTGCCGGCGCCGCCATCGGTGCGGGCGCCATGATGGCCAAAAAACTGCCGGACGGGCCGGAGAAGGGAGAAGATCATGGCAAAACCGAGTAGACGCCAGTTCCTCAAAATCATGGGCGCCACCGGCGCAGCCCTGCTGGCCGGCAAGAAAGCCTCAGCCCACGAAGAGCACAAGATCAACAACGAAACCATCGGCATGCTGTACGACGCTACCAAGTGCGTCGGTTGCAAGGCATGCATGTCGGCCTGCAAGCGGGTCAACGGCGATTACGGCAGCCTCTCCTACGAGCGCGCCAAGTTTGACACCGACGGCCTGTGGGACGCTCCCCAGGACCTGTCGGGCAGCACCCGCACCCTGATCAAGCTCTTCAAACAGTCGGAGCAGGAGTGGTCCTACGTCAAATATTCCTGCATGCACTGCCAGAAACCCTCCTGTGTTTCGGTGTGTCCGGTTGCCGCCATGACGCGGGATCCGGAAACCGGCATCGTGGACTACAACAAGAACACCTGTATCGGCTGTCGCTACTGCCAGGTCGCCTGTGCCTTCAACATCCCGAAATTCCAGTGGGAGAAGGCTATCCCCCAGATCGTCAAATGCGACCTGTGCAAAAACACCAACCTGCCGAAGAAAGGCATCAGCGCCTGCGCCGAGGTGTGTCCGGCCGGCGCAATCAAGTTCGGAAAACGGAAAGATCTGCTTGAAGAGGCCGAAAAGCGGCTGCAGGAGAATCCGGGCAAGTATATCAACCACATCTATGGCGGACAGGAGGTGGGCGGCACCAACCACATCTATCTCGCCAGCATGCAGTTCAACAAACTGGGCCTGCCGACGCTCAAGGAGGAAGCGCCCGCCGAATTCTCCGAAAAGATCCAGCACACCATCTACAAGGGCTTCATTGCACCGGTGGCCCTCTACAGCACGCTCTGTTTCATAGCAGTCAAAAACATGAAGGGGCATGGCGAAGAAGGCCATGACACCAAAAACGACAAGGGGGGCCATCACTGATGGGACACGATGAGTACCAGACACATGAGGCAAAAATACTGACCCCCTCATTCATTGTTCTTCTGACTCTGACCCTGATCGGGTTTGCCTTGATCGTTCTTCGCTTCGTCAAGGGGATCGGCACCGTCTCCAACATGAGCGACGGCTATCCCTGGGGGATCTGGATCACCTACGACGTTGCCACCGGCACGGCCATTGCCTGCGGCGGCTACGCCATGGCCATCCTGATCTATATCCGTAACCGCATGCATTACCATCCCATGATCCGCTCCGCCATCCTGACCAGCATGTTCGGTTACGGACTTGCCGGCTTTTCGGTCATGGTGGACTTGGGCCGCCCCTGGAACGCCTATAACTTCTTCGTCCCCGCCAGGTGGCAGGTCAACTCGGCCATGTTCGAAGTCGCCGTCTGCGTCATGTGCTACACGACGGTCCTGATCATCGAGTTTCTGCCCGCGATCCTGACAACACTGGAAAAGACCGAGTGGAAAACCTTGCAACATCTGCTGGACCGGGTATACTCCCGCCTTGGTATGGAACGGCCCGAACGGATCGGCGACCGGCTCGACAAGGTGAAGGAACTGGCCGCCTGGGCCCGCCCCCGGCTTGACAAGGTCCTTATCTTCGTCATCGTGCTGGGGATCACCCTGCCGACCATGCACCAGTCGTCGCTCGGCTCGCTTCTGCTGATTGCGTCAACCAAGTTGCATCCGTTGTGGCACACCGGCTTTCTGCCGCTGTTGTTCCTGATCAACTGCATGTATATCGGCTACTCCATTGCCATTCTGGAGTCGGTCCTCTCATGCTACGCCTTCAAGCGCCCCTTCGAGACCAAAGAGCTTTCGGGAGTGGCACGGATCATCCCCTGGCTGACGGTAATTTGGCTCAGCGTCGTTATCGGCGACCTGGCCTGGCGCGGACAACTCGGCAACGCACTCTCCTTAGACTTCTATTCGCGCTTCTTTCTCCTGGAGTTTTGCCTGGTAGCCGGTGGCTCGCTCCTCCTGTTCAGCAAGCGCAAAAGGGAGTCCATCCGCTGGCTGTTCGTATCTGCCGCCATGATCGTCTTCGGCGGCGCCCTGTACCGCTTCAACGTCTATCTGATCGGCTTCAATCCCGGCAAGGGATGGCACTACTTCCCGGCTCTGGCGGAAGTGATGATCACGATCGGGATCGTCGCCTTCGAGATCCTGGGTTATCAGGTGCTGGTCAAGATACTGCCGGTTCTGCCGAAGCTGCATACCCGCGAACAACACGCGGCAACTCACCACGCCATGGGAAACAAGGCGTTGGGACACTAACCACCGAAGACACAGCATTTTTGCTCATAAAAAACCGATAACGGAGGAAATACATGGCCCGCATTACCCTTGACCCGATCACCCGCATCGAAGGTCACCTGAGAATTGATGTCGAAGTAAACGGTGGCTCCGTCACCAACGCCTGGTCGTCCGCCCAGATGTGGCGCGGCATCGAAACCATCTTGAAAGACCGTCCTCCCCAGGATGCCTGGATCTACGCCCAGCGTTTCTGTGGTGTCTGTACCACCGTCCACGCCATTTCCTCAATCCGCTCGGTGGAGAACGCCCTCAAGGTGGATGTGCCGCTGAACGCCCAGTATATCAGGAACATCATCATGGCCCAGCATTCGGTGCAGGACCATATCGTCCACTTCTACCACCTGTCCGCCCTGGATTGGGTGGATGTAGTCTCGGCACTCAAGGCCGACCCCAAGAAGACCGCCCAGCTGGCCCAGTCCATCTCCAACTGGTCCGGCAACAGTGAGACCGAGTTCAAGGCCGTGCAGCAGAAACTGAAATCCTTCGTCGAAACCGGCCGCCTCGGCATCTTCGCCTCCGGCTACTGGGGCCACCCGGCCATGAAACTGCCGCCCGAAGCCAACCTCATGGCGGTTGCCCATTACCTCAAGGCTCTGGACTACCAGCGCAAGGCCGCCCAGGCGGTCGCCATCCTGGGGGGCAAGAACCCGCACATCCAGAACCTGTGCGTCGGTGGCGTCGCAACCGCCATCAACATGGACAACCTGGCCACCCTCAACATGGAGAAGGTCGCTGCCCTGAAGGCCCTGATGACGGAAACCCGCGAATTCGTCCAGGAGGTCTACTACCCCGACATGGTTGCCATCGCCTCCATCTACAAGGACTGGTTCAAATACGGCCGGGGCGTGGTCAATTATCTGGCAGTGCCGGAGATGGCCGAAGACACGAAGAACACCAAGTTCGCCTTGCCGGGCGGCATCATCAGCGGCGGCGACGTCAAGAAGGCGCGCATCGTCACCAACCACCAGGACCTGGACCTGATCGCCAACATCAAGGAAAACGTGTCCCATGCCTGGTATGAAGGAAATGGCACCCTGCACCCCTGGGACGGCGAAACCAAGCCCAACTACACCGACTTCCAGGATAACGGGAAATATACCTGGTGCAAGGCTCCCCGCCTGGACGGAAAAGCGGTTCAGGTCGGTCCTCCGGCACAACTCTTTGCCGCCTATGCCGGCGGTAATGAAAAAGTCAAGAAACTGGTGGATGCAAGCTGCGCCAAGATCGGCGTCGGGGTGAACGATCTGCACTCCACTATGGGCCGCCTCGGCGCCCGCGCTATCCGCGCTCACCTGATGGCCGACTACTCCTTGGAGTATCTGGACAAACTGGTGGACAACGTGGGCAAGGGCGACAAGGTCTATGCCAACCCCACTGAAATTCCCAAAGGCGAATACAAGGGCGTCGGTTTCCACGAAGCGCCGCGCGGCACACTCTCTCACTGGATTGTGATCGAAAACCGCAAGATCAAGAACTATCAGGCTGTTGTTCCTTCGACCTGGAACGCCTCGCCGCGTGACGACAAGGGCGTACTCGGCCCGTATGAAGCCTCGCTCGTCGGCAATCCCGTGGCCGTGGCCGACAAGCCGCTTGAGGTACTGAGAACCATCCACTCGTTCGACCCCTGCATCGCCTGCGCCGTGCATACCATCGACCCGGAAGGGAAAGAGATCACGAACGTCAAGGTAATGTAGCAATCACCCGGCAGTTCTCCCGACAAAGGCGCAAAGGTCGCCGACAACAGTGAAGAGGCGTGGCGCGAACGAGCCCATGCCCTCTGTTGTCGGCAGCCTTTGTGCTCTTTGCGTATTTAGCGATGAAAAAAGGATACTACGATGAAAACTCTTATCTTTGGCGCCGGCAACCTGCTACTCTCCGATGAAGGCTTCGGAGTCCACTTCATTCAACACCTGCAGAAACACTATACCTTTCCGCCCGACGTTACCCTGTACGACGGCGGCACACTGGGCATCATGGTCTCCCACATGCTGGAGGATGCCGACCAGGTATTCCTGGTGGACGTTATTGACGCCAAGGGTGAAGCGGGGGACATCTATCGTTACGAGAAGGACGACTTCATGCTGGGAAAGCTGCCGATCAAGATGTCACCGCACCAGATCGGCATTCAGGAGGTGCTGGCACTTTCCGAGATCCGTGATCGCTGCCCCGAGAAGATCACCCTGTTCGGCATCATCCCTTCGTCCTATGAAGCGGGCGCCGAACTTTCGCCCCTGTTGGCCGGCAAGCTCCCCGGACTGGCCGAACTGGTGGTGGCCGAGATCAGGGCATCAGGGTCTCCGGTCGAAAAATGTTGCTGACGGCATAGGGCACGGGGCGCCGGGTGAAAGAAATTCATCCCCCCTCGCATATACCAGAGATTTACCGGCCCGGAACATGCTATAATGGATCATTATCCATCGGCGCTTCGGAGTGTTACCCGGCGAAAAACGGGACAACGCGCAATAGCACCCGACGCTGGACCACCCCGCACTCTCACGTGAAGAGAAGGGAGCAAGCATTGATCTTGATTTTTGCCGGTTCCGCCCTTTCCCACCCCGGCTGGATTTCCGGCAGCGCCATCTCTGTACCTGTTCCCTGTTTTTCACAACTGATTCTCTTTGGGCTGCAATCGTGTCTGGTCCGGGACATGCTAAAAGGCACGTCCCTATCGCCGTAGCCGGAAGTTCTTCGGAACGGATCACCACCGGGCCTGCCACGACCAGCCACTCCCCCAGGCCGTGCCCGGTAGCGCCGCCGGACCCTGACTAGCGCATAACAGGAGACGCCATGCCGACACTCAAACCCAAACTCGCCATGTACTGGGCCGCATCCTGCGGCGGTTGTGAGATCGCCCTGGCGAACATCAATGACGCGCTCCTTGAGATCGATGCCCATTTCGACTTCATGTTCTGCCCCTGCCTCCTGGACACCAAAAGAGCGGACATTGAGGCGCTGCCCGACAAAGCGATCTTCCTGACCCTCTTCAACGGTGCCCTGAGAACGGAAGAAAATCTGGAAATGGCAGAGCTCTTGCGCCGCAAGTCCCAATTATTCGTCGCCTTCGGCGCCTGCGCCGCCAGCGGCGGCATACCGGCCCTGGCCAACCAGCACGGCATCGACCATGTGCTTGAAACCGTTTTCTGCAGTTCGGCGAGTTCTGACAACGCCCGGGGCCTGATTCCGGGAGCGACCTCCCCCGTGCCTGGTGGCGAGCTGGAACTGCCGGCGTTTCTGCACCGCGTACTCGCCGTACACGAGGTAGTGCCGGTTGACTACACCATGCCGGGATGCCCGCCTGAACCGGAACAGATCGTCTCCGTCATCCGCCACGTCGCCTCCGGCACAACGCTGCCTGAGAGCGGCGCGCTCCTCGGTTGCTCGACGCGGGCCGTCTGCGACGAATGCGAGCGGGAGAAACGCGGTTCCCTGACCGCCCGGCTGGTACGCCCCTTTGAGGCGATTCCCGAAGCGGGCCGGTGCCTGGCCGAACAGGGGTTTTGCTGCATTGGCAGCGCCACCCACGGCGGATGCGGCGCCCTCTGCCCGGCCGTTGCCATGCCCTGTACCGGCTGCTACGGCGCTCTCGATCGTTCAGCCGATCCGGGAGCAGGCGCGCTGTCGGTCCTTGCCGCGGTTGTCGATCCCGGAGAATCCAGCGGCAAGGCGGAAGCCGACATCCATACCCATGTACGTTGCGCCCTGGCCGGTGTGGCCGATCCGCTCGGGACCTTTTACCGCTACAACCTGGCAACGACCGTGGTTGCCGACCGCAGCCCGGAGACTGACCAATGAACCAGCGCATCACCATCGACCCCATCACCCGCCTGGAGGGGCACGGCAGGATTGAAATCTTTCTGGACGACGCCGGTGAGGTGGTGTCGGCCTACTTTCAGGTTCCCGAATTGCGCGGTTTCGAGTCGTTCTGTGTCGGCCGCCAGGCCGAAGAGATGCCCAACATCACCAACCGTATCTGCGGGGTGTGTCCCGAAGCCCACCATATTGCCGCCGCGAAGGCCCTCGATGAGCTGTTCGGAGCCCCCTGCCTGCCGGCTGCAGCCCGGATCAGGGAACTCATCTACAGCGCTTTTTTCGTCACCGATCACACCACCCATTTTTACTGTCTCGGCGGACCTGATTTCATCGTCGGGCCCGATGCCCCCAAGGAAGAGCGCAACATCCTCGGCGTGATCCGCAAGGTCGGCCTGGATGCCGGCAAGGCGGTCATCGCCTGCCGGGCCCGCAATCACGAGCTGATCAAAAAACTCGGCGGCCGGGGGGTTCACCTGTGCGGCGCCCTGCCCGGCGGCTGGAGCATGGCGGTCTCCCCGGAGATCGCCCGGGAGGCCCGGCAGATCGCCCGGGAAAACGTCGAATTTGCCCTGTTCTCTCTGGAGACCTTCCAGCGGATTGTCCTGGGCAACCAGGCCTACCGCGACCTGGTGATGGGCGACCTCTACGCCCACCAGACCTATTCCATGGGCACCGTGGCCGCCGACAACACACCGAACTTCTACGATGGCGCCATCAGGGTCGTGGACCCGGACGGCAACGAGTTTACCCGCTATGGGGCCCAGGAGTACCTGGACCATATTGCCGAGCATGTGGAGCCCTGGAGCTACGTCAAATTTCCCTACCTGAAGGAGATCGGCTGGAAAGGGTTCACGGACGGCCCCGAGAGCGGCGTCTACCAGGCAACACCCCTGGCGCGGCTCAACGTGGCCGACCGGATGGCGACGCCGCGCGCCCAGGCCGAGTTTGAACGGTTCTTCGAGGCCTTCGGTTGCCGCGGCAACGGTCCGGGCGGCCGCAATCGTCCGGTCCACCACAGGCTCGCCACCCACTGGGCGCGCCTGATCGAACTGCTCTATGCGTCTGAACGGATGCAGGAATTGGCCGACCACCCCGACCTGTGCGACCCGAATGTCCGGCAGCCCGTGGCGTATCGCGCCGGTGTCGGTATCGGTTCCGTCGAGGCTCCCCGCGGGACCCTTACGCATCATTACAGCTGTGACGAGCGGGGCATCCTCACCAGCGTCAACCTGATAGTCGGTACGACCAACAACAACGCTCCCATCGGCATGTCCATCGCCAAGGCCGCCAAAGGTCTGATCCACAAGGGTGTCGTCAACGACGGCATCCTCAACAGGGTCGAGATGGCGTTCCGCCTGTACGACCCCTGCTGTTCCTGCGCCACCCACGCCATCGGCACCGCTCCGCTGGAACTGACGATCCGCAGCTCCGGAGACGGAGCCCTTCTCGACCGGATCAAGCGGGGCTTCTGATGGTGGTCATCGGCCTGGGATCGCCATTTCTTTCGGATGACAGCATCGGCCCCCGCGTCGTGCGCGAACTTGCCGGCGAGGGATTTTCCGGCGTCCGTTTTGTTGAGGCCCATGCCGGAGGCCTGCTGCTGCTGGAGGAGTTATCAGGTTCGCGGGGAGCCGTCATCATCGACGCACTGATCGACGGGAGTCTCCCCCCGGGCGAGGTGGTCGTAAGCGGTGTCGGAGGGGCCTCACGCAACGCGGCATGCAGCCATGATTGCAGCCTTCCCGAGGCCCTCGATATCGGCCGCGCCATGGGGATGCCGCTCCCCGACGACGCGAACATCAGCCTGGTGGCCGTGGTCGCCAGGGATGTCACCACATTCTGTGAGGCCCTCACCCCCGAGGTCGAAGCGGCGGTGCAACGAGCCTGTACCGCCGTCCGCTCCATCCTCGCCGGAAAACATGCGGGGCCACCCGCGGAGGCACCATGAATCGTCAATCAAAAAGCGCCGTGATCCTGTGCACCTGCTGCGGCATCGTCAGCGAGAAGATCGATTGGGAGAAGGTGACGGCCCTGCTGGCCGAGCATCCGGACCAACCGGTCGTCACAACCGATGAACTGGCCTGCGGCGCCGACAACCTGGAAAAACTGGCCGCCTGGCTGAAGGAACACCAACCGCAGCGCGTCGTGGTTGCGGCCTGCTCGCCGCGGGAGCACGAGCGCACCTTCCGCAGCCTCCTGGCCGCCGCCGGCATCAATCCCTATTACCTCCAGATGATCAACGTCCGCGAACAGGTGGCGTGGGTTACCAGCGATCCCGGCCAGGCGACGCGCAAGGCGTCACGCCTGATCGCCGCTGCCTTGCAGCGGGTCCGCCACCATCAGCCGCTCGTGGAGCGGCATGTCCCGGTACGGACCGACGTAGCCGTCATCGGTGCCGGTCCAGCCGGCATCCAGGCCGCCCTGACCCTGGCCCGGGCCGGCCGCATGGTGACGCTGATAGAAAAGGAGCCCTTTTTTGGCGGCATGCCGGTACGTTTCGAAGAGCTGTTTCCCAACCTGGAATGCGGCCCCTGCCTGCTCGAACCGGGCATGGGCGAGCTGCTCCACGGCCCGGAAAGCGGTCACATCAAGCTCCTCACCATGACGGAGGTGACCGAGGTCAAGGGGAGCTTCGGCAACTGGCAGGTGAGCCTGCGCCAACAACCGCGTTATATCAATCCCGAGCTCTGCATCGGTTGCATGGCCTGCGCCGCCGTTTGCCCGGCGCGCCGGGCGAACCACTGGAACGGCGGCGGCGAACTGGCCGCCGTGGATGGTCCGTTTGTCGGAGCGCTCCCCAACCTCCCCCATGTGGACGCAGGTTACTGCCTGAAGCTGAACGGTCAGGAGTGCGGCGCGTGCCTGGCTGAATGCCCGGTGGAAGGTGCCCTTGACTTCACCGACACAATCCGGGATAGTGTGGTCGAAGTCGGCGCCATCATTGTAGCCACCGGGGCCGAAGAGTTGCCGGTCGTCCCGCCCGCTTTCGCGGGCCGGGACAACGTGTTCTCCGCCTATGCCTTTGAGCGGCTCTTGGCCATGACCGGCCCCAGTGGCGGAGAACTCGTCAAGGGAAACGGCTCCGCCCCCGCCTCACTCGCCATCGTGCAGTGCGCGGGGTCCTTCGATGATGCCGTCACCTACTGTTCGGGCACCTGCTGCCAGGCCGCCCTGAAATATGCTCACATCGCCGCTGCAAAACAGGAGGGGCTGGCCGTTACCCGCCTCATCAGGGAGCAGGTGGTCGCCGGGGTCAACGCCGCCCGCCTCTTCAGTCATGACCACAGCCATGTGGTCCGTTACGGCGGGCTCGGGGATTTAACGGTAGGGGAAACTCCAAACGGCCGGGTTATCACCTGCGGGTCGAACGGCATGGAGATTCCCGCCGACATGATCGTACTCTGCGGACCCACGGTTCCCGGCAAGGGAACGACGCAAACCGCGCGCCTTTTGGAGCTGGGCCTGGACGATGCCGGCTTCATCGCCCCGATCCACGCCCTCTCCGGCTCCTTTCTCAGCCCGCTCAAGGGGGTCTACCTGGCCGGCACCTGCCGCGGGCCGGGCGACATCCGCGAGGCCTTCGCTTCGGGTACGGCAGCGGCCGGCATTGCGCTTTCGGAACTGGTCGAGGGCCGCGATCTGACGGTCGATCCCCAGGTAGCGGTCGTGGATGCGGAGCAGTGCGCCGGATGCAGGAGTTGCATCAGGGTCTGCCCCTACAAGGCCATTTCGTGGGATAACGCCACCAAGACGGCCGATATTTCGGATATTCTCTGCCGGGGCTGCGGCACCTGCGTGGCGGTCTGCCCGGCCGGCGCCATCACGGCCCGGGGCTTTTCCCGCGCCATGCTGCGCGCCGAGCTTGAGGGGGTCGTATCATGAGTTGCCAAACCATGCCGAAGGCATCCCAAACCTCCACGGGACGCTTGGGCAACCCCGGAGCGGGCGAGGTCAGGATCGTCGCCTTCCTGTGCAACTGGTGTTCCTATGCCGGGGCGGACAAGGCAGGCATGAACCAGCTTCCGGTCCCACCCGAGCTGTCGGTCGTGCGCGTCATGTGCTCCGGGCGGGTCGAACCCACCCTGATCCTGGAGGCCTTTCAGAAGGGGGCCGACGGAGTGATGGTGCTTGCCTGCCATCCGGGGGACTGCCACTACAAGGAGGGGAACCTGCGGGCCTTCTGCCGGGCCGAACTGCTCGAACGGACGCTGCCCCAGCTCGGGGTCGATCCGGCGCGTTTCTGTTTCGATTATGTCTCCGCTGCCGAGGCGGAAAAGTTTTCGCAGGTGACGAGCGACTTTGTCGCCTCCGTCCGTGCGCTGTGCGACAGGAATTCAAGTCCATAAGGAAAGGGATTGCCGTACGAACAACGCCGCAGCCGAATCCGCATATCCCGCTTGAATGGGGTTTTGATTTGGTATACCATCACAACACACAGGGAGGTTAACAAATGGCGACACAAACTCTTGACTGCGTGGGAATGAAATGCCCGCAGCCGACCCTCAAGGTCAGCATTCTGGCCACCAAGATGAAACCCGGCGATATTCTGGAGGTCGTTGCCGACTGCTCCACATTCGAAAGTGATGTCCGCGAATGGTGCGCCCGCTCGAAGAAGACCCTGCTCTGGCTCAAGGACGAAGGTGGCGGCAAAAAACGGATTCAGATAAAGTTCTGATCCCTCGGAACTTTTCATGCAAAAGGCCGGCTCTCCATTGAGAACCGGCCTTTTGCGTCAGCCGCTATACCGGGGCTTCCGCCAACCCTGCGGCAGCTTCGTCGCCGATCCCGCCGAATTGTTCGTGGATATCCTTGGCCCGGTGCAGTGCCGAACGGATATTGGGCAAGATGTTGCGAGCCCCCAGCAGGCGAGGCAGATTCGAGGTGTAGATCAGCCTCTTGGGTTGGCCCCGCGTTCCACACAGAAGGAGCGCTCTGCCCGATTCGTGGAGCTTTTCGTGGAATTGCTCGATGGCGTACAGACCGGTGGCGTCGATGGCCGTCATGTAGCGCAACCGCAGAATGACGACCGGTTGCAGGCGATCCACCGAATTGGCCATGCGGGACAGTTTTTCGGCAGCACCGAACAGAAGCGGCCCCTGAATGTGGAACATGCTGACGTAATGGGGGATGCTGTAATCCTGCACGATGTGCGCCTTGGCCTTCTCTATGGCCTCGGCCGTCAGGGGAGCCACCACGGTGGTGCGTGAAACCTGGTAGATATACAGGAGCGCCGCCAGGGTCATGCCCACCTCCACGGCAATGGTCAGATCGGCCACCACGGTCAGGATGAAGGTAATCAGCCAGACGGAGATCTCTTTCCGGTTGAGGCGCAGGATCATCGGTATCTCGCGCCATTCACCCATGTTGTAGGCCACCACGAACAGCACCGCCGCAAGGGTGCCGAGGGGTATGAAGCGGGCCAGCGGCGCTGCGAACAGGATGATACAGAGCAGGGTCAGGGCGTGAATGATGCCAGAAATGGGGGACCGAGCCCCGGAGCGGATGTTGGTTGCGGTGCGGGCAATGGCGCCGGTGACCGGGATACCGCCGAACAACGGCACCGTCAGGTTGGCCACCCCCTGGGCCACCAACTCCACATTGGAGTTGTGGCGGTCGCCGCTCATGGAATCGGCTACCACCGCCGAGAGCAGGCTCTCGATGGCTGCCAGCAACGCCACGGTAAGGGCCGAGGGCAGCAGCGGCATAATCAGCTCGCGGCGGAATTCGGGGATCTGCAGGTGGGGCAGGCCGGTGGGGATACCGCCGAATTTGCTGCCGATGGTTTCCACCGGGATGTCCAGCAGGGCGACGCAGACTGTGGCTCCCAACAGCGCAATGATCGAGCCCGGTATGCGGCGGGTGAAGCGGGGCACGATCAGAATCACGGCCAGCGATGCCAGGGCCAGCACAATAGCGGTCAGATCGGCCTTGTTCAGGTTCCCGGCGATGAAGCGCATACGCTCGATGAATTCGCTGGGCACCGTGGCGTTAACCCGCAGCCCCAGGAAATCCTTGAACTGGGTGGAGGCGATCAGGACGGCAATGCCGTTGGTGAAACCGATTATAACCGGCCGGGGAATGAATTTGACCGCATTTCCCAGGCCGGTCAACCCCAGAAACACCAGGATGACGCCAGCCATCATGGTGACCGTCAGCAGGCCTGAAAGACCGTGCTTGGCAATGATGGCGGCGATCACCACCACGAACGCTCCGGTCGGCCCCCCGATCTGGGTCCGCGAGCCCCCCAGGGCCGAGATCAGAAAACCGGCGATGACCGCGGTATAGATACCGGCCTGAGGCGTGACGCCCGAGGAGATGCCAAAGGCCATGGCCAGCGGCAGGGCCACCAGCCCAACCGTGATCCCGCTGGTCGTATCGGCCGCAAGGTCGGCCCGCGTATAGCCCTTGAGCGCCTGGATGGACTTGGGTAGCCATTTCACCAGCTTGCCTTGTTTTATCTGCTTCATGATGACGTTCTTGCCATCCCTTCCCCGAGCCCGGTACTGGAAACAACTGAATGGAGTGCGTGCCTGCCGTCGGGACACGTGGCCGGCCCGGGCCGTCACATATCCGGAATAAAACCGACACGGCACATAGTATGGTACTAGTACGACGAAACACCAAATGTCAACTATTTTGGCCCGACATTGCCGGAAAAGTTGACAAGATCGGCGGGCAGGCTTTAGAGTTAGTCGCGTCTGGAGAGAGAATGTTCGATAAGGAAAAACTCATACACCGGTTCAAGGCCATCCTGTCGCTGGACAGTCATCCCGCTCATATTGCGGCAGGCTTTGCCGTCGGCGTCTTCATCAGCTTCACCCCCTTCTTCGGTCTCCACACCCCTCTGGCTATCGCACTGGCCTTTGTCTTCCGCCTCAACAAGCTTACCTGCATCAGCGGCGCCTGGATCAACACCCCGTTGACCGTGGTGCCGACCCTGGCGTGCAGTTACAAGCTGGGCCGGTTCCTGCGGGGGAAACCGGTTAATGAACTGGCGTTCAAGGGGTTGGAATGGCAGTATCTCAAGCCCTATGCCAAGTCGCTGCTGCTGGGAAGCTCGATCATCGGATTCATAGCGGCGGTGGCGGCCTATTTCATCTGCTACTGGCTGGTGGTCGCCTTCAGGCGCAGGGATGCCTCAATGGCGGAGCTTACGCGGGAGATGGAAGAGACGGGAGAGGACTTGGAGTGAGAAGGCGGGCAGAAAGCCCGCCTTCTTCGCGTACATGGGGAATGACCGCTACCTGCCGAGCAACGGATTGAACACCTGGTAGGTCAGGTAGGCCACCAGTCCCGAAGCCGGGATGGTCAGTACCCAGGCCAGCACGATGCGCTGGGCCACCTTCCAGTTGACCGCCGTGAGCCGCTTGGAGAGCCCTACCCCCAGGATGGTGGATGTAATGACATGAGTCGTGCTCGTGGGCATCCCCAGGGCCGATGCCCCCAGGATGACCCCGGCAGAGGCCGTCTCCACGCAAAAGCCGTGTACCGGCTGGAGCTTGACGAAATCACGCCCCACGGTCTTGATGATGCGCCAGCCGCCAACGGCCGTCCCGCAGGCCATGGCTGTGGCGCAGGCCACCATCACCTCCCACGGAACCACAAAGGTCTTCAGAAAACCGTAGCTGACCAGCGCCATGGTGATAACCCCCATGGATTTCTGGGCATCGGCCGTTCCGTGGGAAAAGGCCATAAAGGCGGCCGAGAGGACCTGCAAGCGGCGAAAATGTTTGTTGAGCGCACTGGGAGCACTGTTGTGGAAGACGCGGTAGAGGAACAGCATGAAGGCAAACCCTACGATGGTGCCCAGTATTGGCGAGATCAGCAGGGCGAGGACGATCTTTTCCAGCCCGCCCCATTTGAGCGCCCCGAGACCGGCATGGGCGTACACCGAACCCATGAGGCCGCCGATGATGGCATGGGAGGATGAAGAGGGCAGCCCATAATACCAGGTGATCAGGTTCCAGATGATCGCGCCGCCGATACCGGCCAAAACCACCATCTGGGTGATGTTGGAACTGTCCACGATCCCCTTGCCGATGGTGGAGGCCACCTTGGTGGAAATCATAGCACCCGCGAAGTTGAGGAGCGCCGCCATGCAGATGGCCGCCTTTACCGAGAGCGCACGGGTCGAAACGCAGGTGGCGATGGCATTGGCCGTGTCATGGAATCCGTTGATATAGTCGAACAGAAGCGCCGCCAGGATGACCAGGCAGAGCATCACCAGGACCGGATCAAGCATTTTTCACCACCACGCTCTCAAGGATGTTGGCGGCGTCTTCGCACTTATCGGTGGCCTTTTCCAGCGTTTCGAAGATTTCCTTCCATTTGATCAACTGGATCGGGTCTTTCTCCTCGTCGAACAAACGGCTGATGGCCTCGCGGGATACCCGGTCCGCCTCGTTTTCCAGGGCGTTGATGTCAACGCACGCTTCGAAGATATGGTCGTTGGATTGTTTGCCCAGCATGGCGACCGCCTTGTCCACCGCCTGGCACGACTGGAGAATGATGAAGCCCAGGGACTTGGCCTCGTGGGGGATGGTCTCCACATTATACATGATGATCCGCTGGGCCGATGCGTCGATCAGGTCGAGGATGTCGTCCAGAGCGCCGGACAGGGCATAGATATCCTCCCGGTCGAACGGGGTCACGAAGGTCTTGTTCAGTTTCTGGATGATCTCGTGGGTGAGCGAGTCGCCGTTGTGCTCGATATCCTTTATTCTGCGCTGGCTGGCAGCGGGGTTGTCGAAATTGTCGAGCATATCCTTGAGGGCTTTGGCACCCTCAATGGTGTTCTCCGTCATCTGTTTAAAAAGCTGGAAGAATTTCTCTTCCTTGGGGATCAATCCGAACATGTTGCCTCCCATCCTTGTAGCACCGTTGCGAGTAAGGTAAAAAAATCCATCATTGATACCACACTTTTCGTGCTCTTCCCACAGAAATGTCACAAGGCCGTAACTCGTCCGTCACACAACGGTCTCGGCGGTTGCCTTTGAACCGGTCTTGCAGTATTCTGCCAAAGCTGTTGCACGCCGTCATCCACGACGCCGGCGGCGCGGTGGTCGCCCTCATCATGGCGCGTTGGCCCGCCCCTCCAGGGGGAAGGAATTACCGTAAGGCAAAAGGAGGCTTCATGGGCGGCGGGATCAAGGAATGGCCCCAGGACGAACGTCCACGAGAAAAACTGCTCAATCATGGGGCGGCCGGCCTGACCGACGCCGAGCTTCTGGCCCTGGTCATCAGGAGCGGCGACCCGACCACCGGCCAGAGCGCCATCGACCTGGGGCGCAAGTTGATCGGCCTTTTCGGCGACAACCTGCGCGAACTGGGGAGCGCCGACATTGCCGAACTCACCGCCATCAAGGGCATGGGGCTGGCCAAGGCGGCCGGCATCAAGGCCGCCTTTACCCTGGCTTCGCGTTTTCAGGCGCGCAAGCTGGAGCGCTTTGACCGCTTCACCTCGCCGCAACAGGTCTTCGACTACTTTCATTACGAATTCCGCGACAGCCGCAAGGAGTATTTCCTGGCGCTGCTTTTGGACGGCAAGAATCGCATCATCCGCCGCGTTCAGATCTCGGAGGGCTCCCTCAACCAGAGCATCGTCCATCCCCGCGAGGTATTCAGCCCGGCCGTCAAGGAATCCGCTGCAGCACTGATTCTGGTCCACAACCACCCCACCGGCGACCCGGCCCCCAGCGGCGAGGACATCGCCGTAACCCGCCGGCTGCGCGAGGCCGGAGACCTCATGGGGATCAAGGTCCTGGATCACATCATCGTCGGCGACGGGGAGTATGTGAGCTTCGTGGAGCGGGGCCTGCTGTAAATCAGGAAATGAGGCAGGACAGGGGTAGGTGCATACTGGAGCCGCTCGAACACCCGGAGGATTGAACATGCCATACGAATGTGCTGCGCCTGATGCCATAACCCGCTGCGCCTGGGCCGGCAACGATCCACTCTACCAGGCCTATCACGACCGGGAATGGGGCGTGCCGGTGCGCGACGACCGGCTGCTGTTTGAATTCCTCACCCTGGAAGGCGCCCAGGCCGGTCTTTCCTGGATCACCATCCTGCGCAAGCGTGATGCCTACCGCACCGCCTTTGCCGGGTTCGCTCCCGAGGTGATGGCCCGTTTCGATGAAAAAAACGTGGCGGAGTTGCTGGCCAACCCCGGCATTGTCCGTAACCGCCTGAAGGTGGAATCCACCATAACCAATGCCCGCGCTTTCCTGAAGGTACAGGAGGAGTTCGGTTCGTTTTCTGCCTACCAGTGGAGCTTTGTGGAAGGCGAGCCGGTAAGGAATGCCTGGAAAAGCATGATGGAGGTTCCGGCCAGCACGCCGCAGTCGGACGCCATGAGCCGCGACCTGAAGCGACGCGGTTTCCGCTTTGTCGGCACGACCATTTGCTACGCCCACATGCAGGCGGTCGGCATGGTCAACGACCACACCGTGGATTGCTTTCGCTGGCGGGAACTCGGGGGAGAGTGAGGTTGGCGGAGCGGGCGGCCCACCGGCGTCCCTTTTTATTTTCTTGCCAACCGAGGGCAACGGGGTGCGCCCAATAAATGAGAATAAAATTGACAAGCATTCATAGAACTGGTAGAAAGGCCAAAATTTTTTAGAGATAGACGATAATACTCAACCATCCGCGAGGATGGGGCGGAAAGCCTACAGGGTCTTACTGAGACAGCCGGGTTGCCGAAATATCACGAGATATTCGGCAACCCGTTTTTTTGTCTCAAGCCGGCACGAGGAGTGCTTTTATAGGGCGCATCGCAGCAGGCCGGTTCGTGTCGTACGGAAAACGGCATTACAACTGCTTGGTGGTACACGATAATACTCAACCATCCGCGAGGATGGGGCGGAAAGCCTACAGGGTCTCACCGAGACAGCCGGGTTGCCGAAATATCACGAGATATTCGGCCCCGGCTTTTTTGTGTCCTGACACGGAGAGAGCGGGGCCAGCCCCACGGGGAAGCAGTAGCCGGCGCAGGTGAATCGGCAACAGCAGTTGCACACCATTGAGAAAGGGACCGTATTGCCCATGCTCCGCATCCTTGCCCAGCCACCCGTACCCACGTGGTTTCGCCTCATGGCGCTCGGAATACTCATCGTATCTCTCCAGGGGTGTGCCGCGATGAGGGGCGCCCAGGAAGACTCATGGCCTGCTCCGGGCCATGCTGAAAAAGAGATCGAACGCAATACGTTTTCAATTGCCGGAGGGGATGACGTCGTTGGCCGACTGGCGGTCACCAGGCTTGAAAAAGGGGATACGCTGCCGGACATTGCACGACACTTCAGCCTGGGAAACAACGCAATCAGTGCCGCCAATCCGGGGATGGACATGTGGGCGCCCGAGGCGGGTGGGCGTGTCATCCTGCCCCTGAGCTTTATTCTGCCGGACGCTCCGAGAAAAGGCATCGTGGTCAACCTGGCCACCATGAGGCTCTTTCACTACAAGGGGGATGGCCGGTCCCTGGCGGTGTCCACCTACCCGGTGGGGGTCGGGACCAGGGAGCGCCCCACGCCCACCGGTCCGATGCGTGTGGAGCGCAAGGCCGCCCGGCCCACCTGGCATGTGCCCGCTTCAATTGCAGCGGATCACCGGAAAAAGGGAGATATCCTGCCTGCGGCGGTTCCGCCGGGGCCTCAGAATCCCTTGGGGGAATACGCTCTCTATCTGAGCAAAACGGGATACCTGATCCACGGCACCAACAAACCGGCCAGCATCGGCCTCAAAGCAACCAACGGCTGCATGAGGCTCTATCCGGAGAACATCAAGACCCTCTTCAGCGACACCCCGGTTTCCACACCGGTCGTCATTGTCAACCAGCCCTATCTCATTGGCCAGCGCACTGGCGTGCTGTACCTGGAAGCCCATACGCCCCTGGAGGACTCGGGCGCCGCCGAGCTGCACAAAATGCTGGAAAAATTGAAGGCCATCGAAAAGAAATCAGCCCGCGCGCTCGACTGGAAAAGGATCAAAGGGGTACTGACCGAAGCCCGGGGGGTTCCTGTCCCTATCCTGGAAATGATCCCGGGGAGCGAAAAGGAGATCCCAAAAACCGTAGCGGTAGAGCACCCGGACAAATTGTACGGCAAGCCGGAACAACCGGAACTGAACATGAATGCGTGGTATGTGCTGGCTGCCGACGTGCGTGACGAGATCGACGCCCTGAGGACGGCCGCCATCATCAACCACCAGGGGCCGCCGATCCCGGCGCAGGTATTGCCGAAAGAGAACAGCTACCGCGTCATCGCCGGCCCTTTCACCACGGCTGGCGAGGCCAGGGAGGCGAGCAGACGCCTGAAGATGGATCTGGACCTGGACGGCATCGTGATCGAACCGGTCAGGAAATTATGAAGAGCAGTTATGGAGCAGAGCCCTGTTTCGTCAGCCACGGTTGAACCAGGGCAAACCAACAAAAAGGAGGTAGGTGGAGATGAAGAAGAATCTTTTGCTGGCTTCGATGATGTTTTTTCCCGCTGTTGCGTTGATGGGTTGCGCCACATCCGGTGACCTGGAGAGGCTGCAGGCGCAGCAAAAACTGATCGATGCGAAGGCCGATCAGGCAATACAGGATGCCCAGGCCGCCAAGGCGGCAGCCGATGCGGCCAAACTGAGGGCAGATGTTGCCACGGCCCGCGCCGACGAAGCGACCAAGCAGGCGGAGGAGAGGGAAAGGATCGCCGATGAGAAGGCGAAGAAAGCCGATGCAGTTTTTCAGAAATCCATGAGGAAATAAGGCCGTTCCGGAAGGATGCTTGGGACAATGAAGCGGCAGGGTAGCAAACCCCTGCCATTTCATTTATTCGCTATGCACGCTTATCGGGACACAAGGCCGTCCCGCAGCATCCGCCAAGGGGTGAGGAGCATGAGAGAACCGGAAACCTGTCAAATCATTCGGTCGAACGGCTTCAGGCGTTGTTTGGCATCTGGGGGCGGAAAACAAAAAAAGAGCGGCGGTGACCTTTTCCCTTTCCTTGTCTGCCTTCTGCTGGCGCCAATGCTCATGGCCGGATGCAGCGGCATGCATGGAGGATTTCAGGACAAGTCCCCCTTCGAAGAGGCCAATGATCTGTTCAGCCAGGGCAAGTATCAGGCATCTCTGAACAAATACGGGCAGATCATGGAGAAAAAACCCACGGCCGGGGACAGGGTCCTGTTTGAAATGGGGGTTATTTACGCCCATCCGAAAAATGGGCAGAAAGATTATCAGAAAGCCCTGGAATGCTTCCAAAAACTCATCAAGGGATACCCGGGGAGCGAATATCGGCATAACAGCGAGATGATGGTCTTTAATATCAACAATGTAGTTTTCAAGGATCAGTTGATCAGCGAGCAGCAGACAGAGATAGGCTCCCTCCATCGGGATATGAGGAGCAAGGAACATGAGATCGCTGTGCTGCAACAGAGGGTAAAGGCGCTCGAACAGAATGTCCTGGATTTTGCGACCAGGAAGCGATCGGTGGACAGAATCCTGATCGAGAAGAAAGAACGGCGGCTGACGCTGCTCTCACAGGGCGAGGCACTCAAAACCTACCGGATCGCCTTGGGAGGAAACCCGGATGGCCCCAAGGAGAGGCAGGGGGACAACAAAACCCCCGAAGGGACCTACATCATCGACGGAAAAAACAGGAACAGCCGGTACCACCAGGCCCTCCATATCTCCTATCCGAACGAGAGCGATAAAAAGAAGGCAAAAGAACGGGGTGTTCCCCCGGGCGGAGACATCATGATCCACGGGATCAAGGCAGGATTCTCGTGGGTTGGCGATCTTCAGGCGGACAGTGACTGGACGAAGGGGTGTATTGCCGTAACCGACGAGGAGATAGAAGAGATCTACAAGCTGGCGCCGCTCAATACGGAGGTTGAGATACGGCCATAGGGGGCCGTAGTCCCCCGCTCACCAGACCACCTTGTCCTTTAAAATAGTGCACAGACCGATGATTATGACCGGCAGGGCCGTTCTCCTCCCGTGGGGAGACACGCCCCCCTGCCCTTGAATTACTTGTCTTTCCGCGGCACCACCACGATGCCGGATTCCGTTACGGTGTAGCCCCTGCGCCGGTCCGCCTCGCGGTCGTAGCCGATGACCGTCCCGTCCGGGATGACCACCCCCTTGTCGATGATCGTCTTCCTGATCTTGGCATGGCGGCCGACACTCACGTTTTCGAACAGGATCGAATCCTCCACCAGACTGAAACTGTTGATCTTGCACAACGGCCCTATTATGGACCTGCGAACCGTGCCGCCGCTGGTTATGCAGCCCGCGCAGACGTATGAGTCGATATTCTGGCCCCGGCGGTCGTCGTCGTCGAAGACCGTCTTGGCCGGCGGCAGGTTGCCCTGGTTGGTGAGAATGGGCCACTTGTAGTTGTAGAGGTTAAGCTGGGGCGACACATGGATCAGATCCATGTTGGCCTCGTAGTAGGAGTCGATGGTGCCCACATCCTTCCAGTAGCCCCGTTCTTCAGCCTTCATGCCGGGAATCTGGTTATCGTTGAAGTTATAGGCGAACACCCGGTCCCCCTTTTCCAGCATCATGGGGATCACGTGCTTGCCGAAATCCAGGTCTTCATGCTGCTTCTTCCCTTCCAGCAGCACCTCGATCAGCTTCTTGGTCGGAAATATGTAGTTGCCCATGGACGCAAAGCAGGTCGATCGACCGGGGATCGTCTCCGGGGTATCCGGCTTTTCCGAGAAGGCGGTCACCCGGGAGTCGTCGTCCACGGAAAAGACGCCGAACCGCCTGGCCTCTTCCACCGGCACCTCAAGGGCGGCAATCGTGATGTCGGCCCGGTTCATGCGGTGGTAGTTGATCATCTGACCGATATCCATCTTGTAGATGTGATCGCCGCCGAACACGGCCACGTAATCCGCATCCGAGGACTCGACGAACCGCAGATACTGCAGGATGGCGTCGGCGGTCCCCTTGAACCACTCCTCGCTCTCACTGCTGGTTTCCGGCGAGATGGCCACATAGAACTCCCCCAGACCGGTCCACTTGCCCCAGGATTCCCGGATATGCTTGTTGAGCGAGTAGGCCCGGTACTGGGTCAGGATGTAGACCTTCTTGATCCCCGAGTTGAACAGGTTGGAGAGCACGAAATCGATGATCTTGTATTTGCCGCCGAACGAAACGCTCGGTTTTGCCCGGCGCATGGTCAGCGGACTGAGCCGCTCCCCCCTGCCTCCGGCCAGTACCATTGCGATCGTGTTCCTTCCGACATTGTCAGAGCTGTACATGAGGCGCCTCCTTTGCAGCTTATCTGGTTGTTATGGGTAAAGGCGTGGCGAATATCACGGGGAAAGGCGGTCCGTGCCGGGCGACAAAAAAAGCCGCCCGATCAGCAATCTGCTGACCTGAGCGGCTTTTCGTCCGGCCTATGGGGCTTCATCCCGCGAAACCATGTCCTCTCCCCCAGAGAGTGAATTATAACGAAATCGGTAGTACGTTACGCCGGATAGGCCGCCCTGTCAAGGAGCAGCGCGACATTTCAGGGGGAACGGGTTGACGGTGCTGCCTGCGATTATGGCCATGGTTGCCCCATCCCCGGTGACTCCCGGCGGCCGAGGCGAGTTTGGCTGGAATCCATGGAATTTTGTCATTCAAGCCACTTTCCTTCAAGGGAAAAACAGTGGATAATCCGGTCCATGAAACAAAGCACGGAAATGGGGGAGAGGTGACATGACACACGGACCGCGCAGGGCCTTGATCGTGATCGATGTGCAGAACGACTATGCGGGGGGCAATCTGCCCATAGAATATCCGCCGGTGGAGCAGTCCCTGGCCAATATCGGCCGGGCCATGGACGGGGCCAGGGCGGCAGCCATCCCGGTGGTGGCGGTGCAAAATATCGCCCCGGAGACAGCCCCTTTCATGGCCGAAGGGACGCCCGGCGCGGACCTGCATCAGGTGGTCGCCTCCCGCGGCTGGGATCATTACATCAGGAAGGACTGGCCCGGCGCCTTCACCGGCACCGGACTGGAGACCTGGTTGCGGGAACGGGGGATCGACACCATCGTCATCGCGGGCTACATGACCCACAACTGCGACCTCTCCACCGCGGTGCAGGCGGTGCATGCGGGTTTCGGCGTCGAGTTCCTCTCCGACGCCACCGGTTCGCTCCCCTATGCCAACCGTGCGGGCAGCGCCAGCGCCGAGGAGATTCACCGGGTGGTCACGGTGGTCATGCAGTCCCGCTTTGCGGCGGTCATGAGCACCGACGAGTGGCTTGAGGCCGTCGCGAACGGGACCGTGCCGGAACGGGACACCATCTACGGTTCTAACCAGCGGGCGCGGGCCTTGTGACACTTGCATTAACGGGAAGATTATCCCTTTAGGTCCTCTGGGGGCCTCAAGGCGTGTTAAAAAAATTAACATTTGTAAGTTGCCAATACTAATTAAAATTAGTAATAATGTTAATTAAATTAACATTTAGCATCATGCCCGGGAGCGCGCGGCCCGGCCTTTTCTCGCACGGAACGCATAAGGGGGTAGGCTGCTCATTGGCCCTGTATGCCCCATTTGTTCCCTTTCCCAGCAAATCTTCCAACAACTCCCGCACTGGGGACAAATAGGGACACTCTCCGATTAATTTAATTTTTGCACTATTGAGAAATGCGGGGCAGATTTATTTTCCAATAATCTTTAAATAAAACAAATCTGTCACCGTCAAAAAGTTGCGATAATTATGCTGTATCTGAGGTAGTTAATATGGTATTGACATGAAGTATTTTCAGGTCCCGGCGCTTCCGAAACGGGGAATTCAATACAGGTCGGAGAGATGGACGATTTGGTCTCGAAAAAATACAAAACTGAACGTTTGTTTATAATCATCCTCTGCATTACCGCGATGGTAAGAGTATTCCTGCTTAATGCAGCTTTTCCCGTATTTAACCCTGTTGATGAAGTGCAGCATTTCGACACCATCGTGAGGTACGCCGAGGGGGATGTTTATAAAAGCGGCAAACCTGACTACAGCCTGAACCTTTGGTCGGCAAAGATGCAGATTCTTTACGGAACACCCGAGTATCTGCATCAGGAACTTAAAGACACATTGCCGATATTCCGTAAAATGAACAGACCCGGGGCCGATGCAATCGTTGATTCACTCAGGCAGGGGGTAGCCGATTCACTGCCGAATTATGAAATCCATTCTCCACCACTATATTACTTTGTGGCGGGAGAATGGCTCAATATCGGGAAACACCTGCTGTCAAATGACGGGTTTCTGTTGTACTGGCTCAGATTTATGAACGTTTTTTACTATGGACTGCTGCTGTGGCTTACCTACGTATTTTGTAAAGACTTATACCCGGAAGACACTACAGTTCGTATCGGTGTTCCGATGTTGCTCTCCGTATTGCCGAACACCATCTTCTATTCAATCAACAGCGATGTCTTTTCTCCATTATTCTGTCTTCTCGCAATATTCTTCACGCTTCGGATCTGTCTTCGTCAGCAGACAATTCCCTATTATGCCGTCACAGGTTGTGCAATTGCATCGACCATACTGGTAAAATTGACGAATATGCCGACGTTTGCGGTCTGTATTGGCCTTGTGATCATTCAGCTCGTTCGTTTTATTGCAAATAAGCAGATGAAACGCCATCTGTGGCATGTTACGGCGCTGTTTATTGCTCTTCTTGCGCCCGTTTCATTGTGGATGGGGTGGAATGTAACCGCTCTCGGGAATTTGTTTGGCACTGATGACAAGATAAAATACCTGGGGTGGACCAGAAAGCCGTTTCTGGAGTGGTTTGACCATCCAATATTTTCCATTGGCGGTTTGAAAGCGACAGCCGATAATTTTCATATGCTGATTTATACCGTATGGAGAGGAGACCTGCTTGATTGGCCTGGTTGGTTGGACGGTTTTTTTACCCTATCGTCGATAGTTTTCATACTAGCAGTAATAATCGACCTCTGGACAACACACGGTAAATTCAAATATCGGGATTCATGGCTAAATTTATGTTTTTTAGCGATAATAGTCATGTATATTGGTTTTATTATTGTATCATCCATCCAGTTCGACTTCGGAAAATGCTTTTCTCCATCAAGGGCGAACCCGTATTTCAATAAAGGCAGACTTATAATCGGATGCCTTATACCTTTCCTCATCTTATATGTAAAAGGGCTGGAATATATTTTGGTAAAAATTAAACTCAAAATTAATCCACTCTATGTAATTAGTGCCATATGTTTAGTTATATTTGTTATAACACCAATTGTTACTTTTAATACTTTCAGTAGTTCCTGGAACTGGTATCATTATTTTATGTGATTTATCTGAATGAGTAATTATGATGTAGTCAGTTAATAGTGAACACCTTATTTGTGGCTCAAGCTGCCTGTTTCAGTTTGTAGTATTTTTTCTCGAACTCTGCCGGCGATAGATTGTCGAGCTTGGCATGCCGTCTCTGCCGGTTGTAGAAGATCTCGATGTACTCGACAATCTCATTTGTAGCTTCCCCCCTGTTGCCGTAACGTCTGTGATGCGTAAGTTCAGTAGTAATCATTACTGCGGCAGTTTCCTACTCTCAAACTATTACAGAAAAAGTTTCTATTCAAATCAGCAACGCAGCACAAGGGCAACTCATATATCCTTACAATCCAACTGAGCGGGATGAACACTACACCGATTTTATGAAAGAAATCAGGATTCATACCAATTACAGCGATAAAGTTTATTTTGCCGACGAATTGGATTTTTTTTACACTTACTACGGTGGATATGCACCGGTTGGTTATGCTAGTCCATACATGACGTGGATATTCCGAAAGGATCTTGCCAAATTTTTGCAAGGCCTTCTTGACAATGGTTATTACATCGTCTGCTTCGAGAGGAACCTGACCATTCTCAAAGGCCTTAAATACAATAAAAATGACTGGCTCGGTTCACATGTTGTTGTGGCATCTAAAAACTACTCTAATTAAATATGCATGGCACGCAAACCGCGCATACATCTCCCCGGTGGAGTCTATTTCTCGCGATAACGGCGGTCAGCCGGTTTGGCTGCACGACGATGACCGCTATCGCTTCTGTCCCCTGTTCCAGGAAAGTACTGTCCGGTTTGGCTACCGGATTCACGCCTTTTGCCTCATGACCAACCATCTCCGCGGAGCGCCCAAAAGAAAAGGGCCCAAAGAAGGGCCCTTTTCTGTATGCAGGGTTATCGCCGTGTACGAGTTACGCCAGTCCCAGCGCCTCGTCCGAGGCCCGCTGGGCAGCCGCCACGCAGTCGTTCAGGCCGATGCCCCGGTAGGAGTTGCCGGTGAGGATCAGGCCGGGATGGGCCGATAGTCCCGCCGCCAGCGCCTCCAGCCGTTTACCGTGACCTACCGTATACTGGGGGATGGCCTGCTCGTGGCGGAAGATGCGCACGAACGACGGATCGGCGTCGATCCCCATCAGGTCCTTGAGGTCCCGCTTGACCCGTGCCGCCACCTCGTCGTCGCTCAGCTTGATATACTCGGGGAAACTGGCCCCGCCCATCATGCTGCGCAGGAGCACCTTCCCCTCCGGCGCACGGTTCTCGAACATGCTGGAGTCCCACAGGGTGCCCAGGATGCTGCGCCCCTCTTTCCTGGGGACCAGGTAGCCGAAGCCGTCCAGGGGATGGGCGACGCGGTCGCGCTCGTAGCCGAAACAGATCACGGTCATGGTGGCATAGGGGATCTGGCGCAACACGCCGGAAATCCCCGCATCCAGGCCCGCGAGCATATCGGCCGTGGCAAAGGCGGGAGCGGCGACGATGACCACGTCCGCCTCCCGCTCGCTGCCATCGGCGCAGCGCACCCGGTAGGGGCCGCTTTGTCCCTTCTCCACCGTCGTCACCGGACTGGCGGGCTGGACCACATCCTCCAGGGATGCGGCCAGGGCGTCGGTCAGATACTGAATGCCCTCGCGAAACGAGGTCAGGACGCCACCCGGCCCGGCGGCGCTGGAGACGGCCTTGCCCGCGGCCCGCTCCTTTTTTTTCTTCTTGGCCAGCATGATCATGGCCCGGACCAGCCCGCCGTACTCCCGTTCCAGTTCGGCAATGCGCGGGAAGCAGGAGATGAGCGACATGGTCTCCGGGTCGCCGGCAAAAATACCGGACACCATGGGGGCGATCAGCTTGTCCAACGCCTCCTGGCCCAATCTGCGGCGGCCGAATGCCGCCAGGGTCTCATCCACCCCCTGGGGGGCCTTGGCGATGAACGGCGTCGGCTCCAGGGCCAGACGCAGCTTGCCGGGCCAGGAGATCAAGCGGCTTTTCAGGAAGGACGAGCCGTTTTCCGGCATGCGGTGCAGCTCCCCGCCGGAGTAGATAAAGCGCTTGCGGGCGTTGTCGTTGCTCCGGTGCAAATGGCCGTCCACCCCGATGGCCGAGCACAACTCCAGGGTCTGTGGCTTGCTGTCGAGAAAACCGTTGGGACCCCATTCGCACGTATAGCCGTCGGCCTTGATGCTCAAGATCTTGCCGCCGATCCGATCTTCCTTCTCCAGCAGGGTCAGCTCAACGTCCACCCCGGCCTTGCGCGCCTTGTCCCGCAGCAACCAGGCCGTCGCCAGACCGGAAATCCCGCCGCCCACCACGATTACTTTTTTCACCCCTGCCCCCTTCTTACCGCCAAAAGTCAGTAACCTACGCTATTCCAGCTTGCCGAGAATCTCCGCCAGGCTTTCGAAGGCGACCACCAGCCGTTCCTGGTCCTTCGGCGGCAGCCGCTCCAGCAAGGTGCGGTAATTCTCCACGATCCCCAGGCGCAACTCCCGGATCAGCTCCTCGCCTTTTTCCGTGGTGTAGATCATCACCTGGCGGCGATTGTCCCCGTCCACGGTCCGGTACACGAATCCCAGGTTGACCAGCCGGTCCACCATCTCGCTGGCCGAGCTCATGGCGATCTGCAGCTCCTTGGCCAGCACGTTCAGGGTGCAGTTGCCCTTGTCGTAGATGGTCAGGAGCATCTTGTACTGGTTGTAGGTCAGGTCCATCCCGTCGTGGACGATGCTCCTGATCCTCCCCATGACCCGCATGATGACCGGGTAGAGTTGGGCTATGCGCTCGATCTGTTCCATATTCCGTCCCGCACATAAAAATAGCAACCCGAATTGTTCGGATAACTAAATGTTAGTTTTATTAATTGTACTTGTCAAGCGGGAAAACACGTCGGCGGGTTTGCGCTTGTAAATTTCAGAAGTGAATGCGAAAAGTCAAAAGAGGATGCGAATAGTTTTTTTAACATACACCTTAGTCGATTTTTGGATTACATTTTTGATGGCCCTGGAGCATTTTTTGTATCAAAATGATACAAAATAAGCTCTACATACAAAAGATATGTTTAAAAACAATAGGATAAGTATGTTGCATTAAGTGTTAGTTTCCTTAACATCCTTATTTTGCATTGAAATGCGGATTTTATCGGTGTAGAACGTGAATATGTGGTTAATGCCGCAAAATGCAGATCGATACTTCCAATTGTGTAATGATCAAGTATCAACAATAATTTATTATCATGAGCTTTGCTGCACATCAGATTAATTCTTTTGGTGAATAGTTTGAAAATATTACCAGACGTACCACTCCGCCTTTCCTACCGTACCGGCCGTGACGATATGGTGAAGGATTTTTTTATTCCATGTATGGAGTCATCTGTTCTCTATCGACGTGCAGCGGGATATTTTTCCAGTACTGGCCTGGCGTTGGCAGCACGTGGAGTGGCCAGTCTGGCATCTCGGCGAGGCAAGATGAAACTTGTTGTGTCTCCGCATCTAGAACAAGCAGATGTTGAGGCGTTACAGGCAGCGGCCCAAAACCCGGCTGATGCCTTGCGAGCGATAGCCGCTCGGTGCCTTGCAGACATCGAAGACGCCTTGGTAAGGGATCGACTTAATGCATTGGCTTGGCTCGCTGCTGCTGACCTTCTAGAGATCAAATTAGCTCTACGTTTAGATGCAAGAGGCGGCTATTCGCGAGGTATCTTTCACGAAAAGACAGGGGTGTTTACCGACAGTAACGACAACCATGTTGCTTTTTCCGGCTCGTCCAACGAGACTGCCGGCGGGTTGGTGGAGAACTTTGAAAGTATCAAGGTTTTCTGTTCCTGGCGTGATCAAGAAGGACGGGTACAAGAAGAGATCGAGAATTTTGAATCGCTCTGGAATGATTCGACGCCGGGATTGCACATTATGGAATTCAGTGCTGCTGGAAAAGAACTGCTGGAGCGTTTCCGTGATTTAGATAAACCACCCGCTGGTCTCTCTATAGACCGAGTGAAAGAACCGGGGTCAGCAGTAGAATTTAGACCGCCACATGGGTTTGATCTGCGACCTTATCAGGCTGACGCCATTCGAGCGTGGAGCAAGGCTGGGGGCAAGGGAATCTTTGCTATGGCAACCGGTTCAGGAAAAACCTTGACTGCACTTACCCTGGCCAGCAAGGTTGCGGAGAAGAATAGCCCCCTAGTGCTTATTGTTGTTTGTCCATTCATAAACCTCTGTAGGCAATGGATTAGGGAAATGGCGGCCTTTGGCCTGCAACCGGTTGCCTGTTTCGAGGGGAAAGATCGCTGGCAGACAGAACTGGAGGAGGGGTATCAACGACTCTCTGTAGGTTTTTCTCAGGTCCATGCCATTGTCGTTACCAACGCAACATTTCATAGCGAGAGCTTCCAAGCGCGTATTCGCCCACGTGTGGCGACATCAGCAGTCCATCACCTCCTGATTGCCGATGAGGTACATAACCTGGGGGCTGATCGGATTAAAGAGGTACTGCCGGAGGGGATTGCAATGCGACTGGGGCTCTCCGCAACCCCAGAACGCCACTACGATCCAGTCGGCACGAAGGCCGTCTTGGACTACTTTGGTGATATTGTTTATGAATATCCTCTATCGTTGGCTATTGCCGATGGTCGTCTTTGCAGATATCGTTACTATCCCATTCCTGTTGAATTAACAGAGGCCGAAATCGACGATTACGAAGAGATAACAACAAAGCTGGCCAAGTTTTTCTCCAAAGGTGACGACGATTCCGAAATGCAGCAAGCGGCCATGCGGTTACTCATCAAGCGAGCGCGGCTTCTTGGTGGAGCACAGAATAAGCTTGTTGCATTGGATAAGGTTATTGCCTCGATGCCTGAACCACCTAAAAAGGCACTATTCTACTGTGGTGACGGACGAACGGCTGATACAATAACCGATGAGGAAGTCCGCCAAATTCAAGCAGTTTCACAACGATTAGGGGAAATGCATAGCCTCCGGGTACGAAATTTTACTTTTCGGGAAAGCACACAAGAGCGTGAAGAGATACTACGGGATCTGACAAGCGGCTTTCTGGATGGCGTAGTTGCGATTCGCTGCCTTGATGAGGGGATTGATCTGCCGGATTTACGTATGGGATTTCTTCTCGCCAGTTCCACAAACCCACGGCAGTTCGTCCAACGACGTGGCCGACTGTTACGCAATTCACCGGGGAAGAATCGGGCCATCATCTATGATTTTTTTGTGCAGCCGCCCGATCTCGGAAGCAAGCTCAACGATGATGGTTTCAATATGGAGAGGTCGTTTTTCCAGAGAGAGCTGAGTCGGATTGTTGAGTTTTGTCGGATGGCGGAAAACGGGCCGGAAGCGCTTCATTCGTTGCATGATTTACGTTTAAAATACAACTTACTATCGGAGTGATTAATCATGTCTCAAGAGGTTGATACGCAGGAAATACTAAAGCGCCTGAAAGCACTTGAAGAAGAAAATGCCAGGCTTCGTAAGGGCACCAACGCCAATGCAACTAAGCCTCTTACAGTTACAGAAAGTGATTATAATGGATTTCCGACTCTTGTTTTTGAGGGACCGTGCAAGCCATTTGCGGTGGGGCTTAAAAAACTCAACATCATAAAACAAGCTTGGCCACAGGTTGAGCTCCTTCTTGATAAGCATGCAAAGAATAATGCTGGCCAATCTTCTATAGACGATGATGATAAAATTTAAACATCATTCCTTTTACCCAAAAGGGCAACTAGGAGATATCAATGACAGAACAGCAGTCAGAACAAATAAAAAAACTCACACGCGCCCAAGAACTTTTTAAATCCGCAACTCCAGAATACCAGACGCTCATTAGAGATATCCTGAAAGAAGAACGCGACGTAATGCATCTTAAACGGCGCAGTGACATTCATCAGCGACTCTATGAGCATGTAAAGCGGGTGATCAAATGATATTAGAGCGGCTTGTACTTGAAAATTTCCGGCAGTTCAAGGGACGTCAGGAGTTGTTTATCTCCGATCTTCGAGAACGCAACGTCACCATAATCCATGCAGAAAACGGCTTTGGGAAGACCACTCTTCTCAAGGCTTTACTCTGGGGCTTCTATGGCCGTGATGGTTTGATCGGGAATGATGGTAACCCAGATGACTTTGAACGCCCGGATAGGATTATCCATGAAGGTCTTGCTCTTCGCGCCAAAGATCCACTGGCACTTTCTGCTACCGTGGAAATTGCATTTAAGCATGATACCGACCGCTACATCCTGACCCGCCAGCTCACATTAGCACAGCAAAATCTAAACCCTCGGCAGACAACATTATCGCTTGAAGTGATGCGAAACGGACAGACATTCACTCTTGACCGGCCACAGCAGCGTATTCAAGCGCTTATCCCTGATGGCATTAGTCGTTTTCTTTTCTTTAATGGGGAGCGCATCAATTACTTGGCCATGGAACGCAACAGTTCCCAAGTCACAGATGCAATCCATCAAATGCTCGGTCTCGAACTGCTGAAAATCACTATTGATGACCTTCGTCATCAGAACGTTCGTGGTAAACTTCGCGCCGAGCAAAAAGAAACGACCAGTGAAGAAAAGAGAGAATTGATAGAACAGCTCTCAAGTCTGGAAGAACAAGTCAAAGAATTTAATGACCAAAAAGAACAGACGCTGGCTAACTTAAAGGCAATAAGCGCCGAATTTTTATCGGTTGATGGGAAATTGGCTGCCAATCGAGTGGCACACGAGCTCCAGAGTAAACGGATTCACCTCATGCGTGAGAGAGAGGAACTTTCTGGGAAGCGTGACGAAATTACGAAACGTCTATCCAAACTCATTTCTGATGACGGCTACACGCTGATTACCTCCAAGCTGATCAATCGTGGCCGTGAAATCATTGCACGATTGCGTAGCGAGGGGAAAATTCCTGCACGTGTCCTTAACACTTTTTTACAGGAGCTATTGGATCATAGTAAATGTATTTGTACTCGCGGCCTCGAAGTTGGTTCTCTTGAACGTGCGGCAGTTGAGAATCTCCTGACTATTGCAGGTGATCAGGATTTCAATAATGCTGTGGGAGCTCTAGACCACGCAATCGGTATTATTGAAGGAGTTGGTGGTCAAACACAGGAACTGCTTAATCAGTTGAAGATGGAGCGACTTGAACTTTCCCGTGACATTCGTGAGCGGGATGAAGAAATCGAAGAGATTCATCAGGCTCTCGGCGGCAAAAAGGATGAAGAGGTTCAACAACTAGAAGAGAAACGAAAATTATTGCAACTCGATCGTGATACACAAAACGCAGCCCTTGGCAGAATTGGTGGCCAGATCGAAGACGCCACAGCTGCGATTGAAGCCTTGGAAGTTCAAATTCGACTAATTGAGGATAAAGAAGAGGCGGCAGCTCGCGCTCAACGCAGAGTGGATGGTGTTGAGGACTGTTCTAGTCTTCTTGAGCAAATCTTGAAGGCAGAAACAGAAGATCTCCGACCACTTCTTAATGCAGAAATCGATAGTCATTTCCGCAAGATCATGACCAAGGATTATTGGGCGGAACTGTCTGAAAACTTCACCCTGAGAATTCGTAAAAGAGTCGCAGGAGGAGATGGTGGTGTGGACCCGGTGGAAATTGATGCAGCGTTAAGTACGGGGGAGCGGACCGTCACTTCACTAGTCTTTATTGCCAGTCTTGTTTCCCTGGCTAAGCGCCGGTCAGAAATCCCAACCATACTCAGAGATTTGGCGGGATCGGCCTTTCCAATAGCAATTGATTCACCCTTTGGCTCGTTAAGCATTTTTCGTGAAGGGGTCGCGAAATATATACCAGAACTTGCACCGCAGGTTGTTCTCTTTGTCAGCCCGAAACAATATGAGGGTGATGTTGAGGCCGTCCTAACTTCATCCGGGCGCATTGGCAAGCGTTACTATCTTACTTACTACGGTCCGACAATGCCCGAAAAGGCGGCTCCTGAATTAATAATTGAGGGGCAAAAGATTCAACAATATTTCCCGATGGAGACTGACGAGTATACGGAAATAGTACCGCTATGAATTTTAACGATACTATCGCCGAAGTCGCAAAAAAAGTACTGCAAGATATGGGCAAGGCAGCGTCTGTAGATGAAATCTACGATACGATTTTGCAGAGAAAACTTTACGAGTTCAATACGCCAACCCCGGAACATGTATTGCGGACTACAATCCGCAGACATACGGGAAACATCGAACGTGTGGATTCTTCCGGTGAAGTGCTGTTCGAAATGATCAGTGATGATGTGTATGGCTTGAGTGTTAGTTCAAGATCTACCATACGGAAAAGGGCGGGCTCCGGTATGAAACGAATTCAACGAGCAAACGATAAAGAGGAAATTATAAAATCATTGATGTCCGACCAAGTTGGGGTTTTCAAGGAGATTTGGAAACTGCTTCTTTTTGCTGCTCAAGTTGGTATGAGAAACGATAAGCGATTGCCATTAGTGGCTGCTGATGCAGGTAAAGGAATAGATCAAAGTACCTTTGGCAATTGTCCTGCCTGGCCTGGTGTGCTCTATCTAATGACCTTGGTGGAGACACAAAATTCCAATTGTCTTTCGGGTTCTGCTGAGGCGGAGGATGATAGGGTTTCCATATTCCAGGAATATGCGAATGGAGGGTTGGAAATTTTGCGGGATTTCTTTGCAGGGCGTCCGCTTGATCTTGATGGGTTGCTAGCGTTTATTGAGACGCAGAGGGAAGAGAGTGCTGGGCGTCTGGATCTGGAACTTACAATTTAGTTTCACACTACAACAGATGAGAGTTGTATATGACAATAACTGAAGCAATTAAGCAAGTTATGCGAGATTTCGGTGCTCCGATGACGACAGATGAGGCATATCGTGCGATAGTTGACGCAAACCTCTATGAGTTTCACGCCGATAATCCTGCTCATATCGTGCGAAGTCAAATCAGGCGACATTGCGAGGGGCTTGATTTTCCAAGTGCCACACCGAATAAACACTTCAAACTTGTTGGAGAAAACCGATATTGGCCTCTAGATCAGCCGACTCGACTTCCACAAAAAAATCGTAGGAAAAAAGTAACGCCTCCGCAACAGGTGCAGCCTCACAAAGTTCAATCCTCAACCCGTCTTCAAGAGTTGCAAACGCTCTACTCTCAGTACATATCAGAACTCAAAAAGAAAATTCTTGCAGATTTGAAAAAACTTTCGCCAACGGCTTTTGAAACTTTTGCAAAACGATTACTTGATGTGTATGGATTTCAAGAAACGCAAGTTACTCAGGTGTCTGGAGATGGTGGTATAGATGGACATGGTAAACTAAAAGTCGGTCTTGCCTATTTGAATGTAGCCTTTCAGTGTAAGCGCTGGACAAAAGGAAATGTTCAACGTCCAGAAGTTGACAAGTTCAGAGGAGCAATTCAAGGGGATTTTGAGCAGGGGTTGTTCTTTACTACAACTTCTTATTCTGAAGGGGCTATCGATGTATCAATAAAGCGAGGAGCTGTTCCTATTGTATTAGTTGATGGAGAATCAATTGTTAATTTAATGATTGAAAAAGAATTTGGCGTACAGACTGAAAACCTATTAATTCCAACATATGCTCTAGATCTTGCATTCGACGCACAATATTAAAAATTAAATTTAATAACATAGGAGAGTGACATGGCTAAAATTACGACAAGTGCAATGCCGGTAAAATACAACAGAATTGAATTTTTCTTGTCCGTAATGAATGCAAAACAGCTGTTTAAGAACGCGAAAGTATCACGGGCTGAAGAAAATCCAGAAATCGGTTTTCAGAGAGCATTAGGCAAACAGAGAGCCATAAATATTAAAAAATATCTGGATGATGGAAATGTGATACCAGGATCTGTAATTCTTAGCGCTCAAACTAAGGCTGGTCTTGAATACAATAATGCTAACAAAACAATTAGTTACAATGATGTTGCAAGTGCTTTTTTAGTTATTGATGGACAGCATCGGTTATACGGTGCAGATATGTCAGATGTTAATGTTTTATTACCGGTATGCATATTCACAGGACTAAGCACAGAGCAGGAGGTGCAATATTTTCTTGATGTTAATGGGTATCAAAAAGGGGTTCCTAAAACCCTTCGTCTTGAGTTGTTGAAATTTACTGCCGAGCCTACCTCAAAGGATGCAATACGAAGGGCACTTTTTGATTCTCTTGACAATGAAATTGAATCTCCGCTATGCGGTAAAATGGCACGCACAAAAAGTGTAACTGGTAAAATATCGCATGTTCCTTTTAAAAATGTTTTAGACCCAATCTTGGAACTATCACCAATGAATAATATTAGTCAAGAGCAACGGCTAAAATTGTTAATTAATTTTTTAACAGCTGTTGATAATATTCTAATAAAAACATTTGGCAACTCAGATAAAATTTCTAATGCTGCATTTTTTCAAGCAATTATGGGTGCTTTTATTGATGCATGTAATTTGACTATGACAAGATTTAACAATTATAAAGTTGAATCATTTGAAAGAGTGCTTGAACCAATAATTAATATTGAGTTTGAACATCACAGGGGAACCAATCAGCAGGCCATTAAACAGCTTTCAGATGCTATAAAGGATGCAATTGCTATCAATCATAGAATATCAGAGGATTTATTCTAGATGCCAGAGCTGATTTTACGTGATTTAGTTGTCGATAAACTTAAAGATTCTAATTATGATCCTCATAGACTCCTAAAAAATAAGAGTACAGCGTACTTTTTTAAAAATTATATAACTGGACTTGATGATGATATCAATATAATTGACGATAACGTTTTTGAAGTATGTATTGATATTGATGAGTACAATGAAATTGTATTTACTGAGACATACTATGGTTCAATTAGAATAACAAGGCAAATGGATGCAATTAAAGCTTTATTACGTTCTACCGAATCTCCTAAAGCTTGGTTGTTGGTTACAGTTTACTACCACTCATTCTTTTGTGCGAATCTGATCACTAGATTACTAGGTAGATTTTCATGCTATTTTAATCAAAAGGAAATCTCTGATATTAAAGTTACAGCCAGTAATCCAAGAAGAAAAGATATCATATTGGGTAATTATGTTGGGTACTATGTTTCTAACAGTGACGATGCAATTAAAATAAGATTTAAGAATGAAGGAGATAAACCCCATCACACCGCATGGAAAAATCTTTGTGACAAATTTGTGCTTAGCTCGCGTCGTGGGAATGATGATTCTGCTAGAAATAATCGTATTGATTTATTTAAGAAAATAATAAGTAACAACTCTAACAATTGGCCTATGCCAAGCGAGATCAGAAATGATTGGAATTATTCTGATGTATTATTATACACAAAGAAAGGTGATGTAATTGCAAATGAATTTTTCTCTCTGATTGGAACTCATAAAGACATTGAGTGGGCGTCTAGAAATAAATTACAGGCTGACGATAAAAATATTGCATCTTCTGTTGCATATATATCATCTACTCTCAACAGATCTTTAGATACGATCAAAACTAAAATATTACGTTAATATGTGATTATTTGTTAACCAACCTGATATTGTAACTAGAGTATATCATTCATATTGTTAACATTCTGTAGACTCATAATACCTCTTTCAAGATGTGCTCTAAAATAATCTGCAATTGATTCCCTTTGTAATATATCAATTCCGTCTTTTTGGGCTCTTAATATTGTTAAGATTGTTAATACCTCATGATATGGTCCGGCAAACGTTTTCCACTCCATATCGATAGAACTTTCTCCAAATTTAAGCGAGGTTGGTGGTGTCTGGTTTGCAAAGGATCTACAAAGTGCCACTCGACAAATTTCATTCCAGTGTTCTAACCCCGTGCGCCGCTTTATTTTGATCAATATTTCTTTGCCTTTGGCGCTTACCCGCACATGCTCAACCGGTGGCTTCATATATTAAAGTATCCTTGCTTAAAAATAGTTTGTCCTGCTTCTTCATTATGCTCTAGTAAATAGGTTCTGGTTATGAAGGGCTCCAACTCCTTGTAATAAGAACCTACTATTTCCTCATCTGTGGACAATAATAAAACCTGATGAGAAGCATTCGGGAAGTATCGTTCTATCAAGTGACTACGGTGTGAGGAATCTAGTCGTCCCAAAGGTGTGTCAATAATAGTTGGAACAGGACGACCTGAAGCACGAGCAAGCCCCCAAAGCAGTGAGGTTGCCAGAAGCTGTTTTTCACCGGCAGATAGACGGTCAAATGAAAGGTTTTTCCCATCTTTGGTTGTAAGTGTGGCCTCAAATGTTTCTGGATTAATCTTTAATCCACTTACTAACTCCTTCTTGTGGAGCAATTCGCGAAAGGACTCTAGCATCAACGCTTCCATATTTTCCGTGTGGTTCTTTACGATCTTCGTGCGAAATCTCCCAAGAGTCTCACGTACCCGAAGCGAGTGCTTAAGCATCCGTAAGCGACCATCCTCGGCAAATTGGGAATTAACATCATTTTCTCCGATCTTTTCTAACCTTGCTTCCGTCATTAGCCGTTGCCGCTGCAAGGCTTGGCGCCGTATTTTTACTGCCTCAAGTTCAGCAAGTTTGTCCTGATGGGCTTTTTTTGCGGTTTCTAACCTCTGTTGTACTTCCGCAATATGTTCCGCAGTTGGAACACGTTCCAGTTCACCTTCAAGCCGGGCAATCTTCTCGTCCAGAGTACCAATTTGTGATGTTAAGCCACGTGCTTGTTGCTCTGCTGTAGGGAGTACGGTTCCGCGCAAATGGGCTATCTGCGGAGCAATGGTGTCATCTGCATCAAGCATCAATGTTTCTTGAGCCAAACCGGCTCTCTTTTTGCGGTCATCTTTCAGAATTTTGTCCAAGGAACGCAGATGTTGCGTTCCAATCTTTTCCGCCTTCAGGGAATCTAACACTTCCGCGTCGCGAGTCTCCAAAACCTCCAGCAATACCCGAGCACGTTTGATTTCGATTTCATAACGAACGACTTGCTCTACTTCAGCCAGAAGATTTTCCACCAACAGGAACGGCAGCGGTCCGGCGACCAGTTCTCTGAATTGCGACTCTGCTGATTTTTTACGGGTTTTCAGGGCGACTAGCTCATCTTCCAACTCTTTGCGACGTAAAAAAAGATCGCCACCTTCCTTACTGAATAATTCTTCTTTAGCGTACAATTCCTTTGCAAGTTGGTTTGATTCATTGGTGAGCGCACCCGACAATGAAGCAGCCTTTTCCTCTTCTCGGAATAATTCAACAAACTCACTTCGAGTACTTGCCAGCTTCCGCGCTGCTTCCGGGTCAAGACCCTCAGTTTTCTTGCGACGCTCAAAAACCTTAAGATCATTTTCCAAACGATCGACGAGATCAAGGCCCAATAGGGAGTGAATGGCAGTACCCAGAATTTCAGCAGCATGGCCGCCTTCGGCAAGTTCCTTAATCTGTTCGCCGTCAAAGAAGAAAAGATGTGCGATACTGCTGGGAAGATAAGCTTCAATATCTTCATCCCAATGCTCGGTTAAGATATCATCTGGGAGACCATCGCGGAGGACCCGAACTGTTTCCTCAATCCCCTTCACCCCTTCCTGCCAGTAACGCTGCAATTCAAAATTCCTTGTTTCGCCATCAATAACTCGACGGAAGCGTACCGTTATGCAGGCCCCCTCATTCGGATCGCAGCCTCTGTGGATCGATTCCTTCAGGTACTCTTTGTAGCCAAGCTTGCCCCTATTAGAAATTCGCGCTTTTGATCCATAAAAAGCCAGCTGAACTGCATCGAGCAAGGTTGTTTTGCCACCGCCGTTCATGCCGCCAAACAGGATGATCGGCTTTCCTTCTTCCGGTGTAAGATGTGCTTCCTGTCGTCCCCCGTATGCACAATAGTTTTCCAGGATAATCGTGTCGAGTATCATGCTTAGACCTCCATATCGCTGGCCGGAGGTTCCATAACGGCTGAAGCATATTGAATGGGTTTCTTTGTTAGGTTATGTTTTTGGTCAGCCATCTGCTGAGCACGGGCAAGTGCATCATCTTTGTCATCGTAGAAGTGCCGACAAAAGGTCTTTTCCAGGCGTTCATACAATCCGGCACGGCGAGAACTAGTTCGCTGCTGCCGAGTAATGCTCAACAATTCGCGGGTAAGCTCATAGTGGAGTCGATCTTCGCCGCAGAGCTCGGCCAGAACACTCATTTCGTCTTCGCCAATCACTAAGTTGTCATCCAGTGGCCGGCCGACGTACTCATTTCCGGTAGCTTCCCGATAAATGCGGGGCAGAGAGTCTTCCATTTCGTGTTTGTCAACTACCCAAATGCGCCGGATTTCCTGCAACTCTTCCAAGGATATAAGCTCTATTCCTTGTACTTCAAGTGGGCCGTTTTTGCGTATGTATGATTGGGCAATGAGCAGCTTTCTAAGCCAATTTTCGCGTGCACTCTGGATGTAAGGACCGGGAATGGGACGTCCCCCCGACATCACTTGAACTGCACCGCTCATACGACGAAAATCGCGAATATCATAGTCAGCATTTTCTGCGTACTCGCCTTTGTGATCCCTGCGAAAATCAAGTGCATCACGGATATCCAGCAGCGGCAACATCCATTCTTTTTCTTCGTCATTCTGAATCATGGCGGTCATGGATTTGTCCTTATCTACCAGGGTACAAACCCAACATCCAAAACGGGAGTCACCGCAACTCGGGGTTGAATCGTCAACAACTAACGGGCATTCACCATCAGCAGAAGCCCCCGCATACATGCCGAGAAGATCTCTATTGTTGTAGCCCCAGGGGTTACGAACCTGCATCAAATAGAACCAGACATCATCATTGGTCCAATCCTCAATAGGAGAGTAGACGAGAGAACCAGGCAAACTGGAATTGGGGCTAAGTCGATCACGGACACGGCCTTTCTCATGCCGAGCCATATTCGCTGCACGGGCCGAGCTTTCTGCTTTTCTGGTGCCGAGAACAAGAATTGCCTCTCCACTTGAAGAAACGATGCTGTTGATAAAGTTGTTGGAAGGTGAAATTTTTAGACGGGCTGTACACCAACGGAATTTATGCCGGGGGGCAGGATATCCTTTGCCGATCAAATTGACCCAAAATGAATCAGCTAAAGCCGGAGTGAGACGACGTGGCTGGATGGGAATATCTTGCTTAATTGCTGACTGCTTCATGATGGCAAGCGAGTTGGCTACCCAAGCGGCAACGATAGGGTTTTCCACCATAGTATCAGTGGATATGGCATAAATCGTTTTGCGCCGTTGCTCCAGTGGTAGCCCAGCAATGGCGGTCCAGACCAGCTGAAGTGTGGCGGTGGAGTCTTTGCCGCCGGAATAGCCGATAATCCAAGGTACTTCATCGGCAGTATAGAGACTGCGGATTTCTTCCTGAAGCAACTCTATTGTGGCCTGAAAGCCGAGCTCATTGAAGCCAGATTTACGCTGTTTGGCAGCAGTTGTGGGAGTCGGATTTTCAAGTGTCACCATGCTAGAAGAGGCGTCTGGTTGTGGTGTGTCACTCGTTGGAGGTGCGAGGGTATTTTTCTTTTTAGTTGCCATGGGTGCCTATCGATTGGATTTATTACTTACGGAGGTGTGCTGTTTCAACACGCTGCTCTTCTTCACTGAGCGGAAGTACTAAAGCGTTCTTGATAGCATTGGTGGTCAAAATCACATTGGTGGTGGTGTTTGACACTTTTCCGCCTATCATGGCGCGGCCTTCCCAAAGAGTGGCGTTGTTACGTGACCAATCAATTTTTCTCAGGGTTTTAAGTCGGTTGCGCCAATCATTGGGATAGGTGAGGAGCAGGGTATTACACGCCTTGCCGATTGCCTGCAAGGCAATACCGTGGGAGTGGATATAACCTTCTCGGAGTTCGCTTGCCGGCAGTTTACCATCACGCACCTGTCCCCACTGGGGAAAGTGCTCGGCAGCCGCTTCCCATAAAGAGCGGGCAATGTTGGCATCTTCCACTAGGTTGCCGGTTGCCAGACCATTGACCAAGTCGGCACATGCATTGTAGAACGCAGAGAGAGTAAAAAGTTTGCGAGAGCGAGGGGCAAGAGATGATTTTTCCATATCAACCAGGTCGCGGAAAACTTCCGACTTCATGATGACTAGCTTGGCTAGCCGGGCCTTATCATTCCGATGATCGTAGAGAAGTCCCAGTGATCGACTTGGGCGGATAGCGTAACGGTTGAGGTCGGCAAACATCTGCTGGCAACGCTCAAGTCCGATGTCGAGAAAGAAAACAACAGCGATGGTTTCATGTTCCAGTTCCGGGCGTTGCTTTAAAGCCTCGATAATGGCAGCCCGCCGATGCTGACCGTCGTTGATAATGAAGTGCGCGTCCATGGGGACTCGGAGGATCCCTAAACGATCCTGGCCGGGCAGTGCTTCAAATGCAACCTGCGAGTCGATCGATACGGTCAAGGCCGAGAAAACATAATCATCGGGATTGTTGAGGATGTAATCAGAAATCTCCGGAATGCGAGCCTTGTTGAGAACCCGCTGTGCTCGCAATTCAGGCGGTAGTTCATATTCATCGAATATAGAGATTTGTCGCAACATGCGTAAAGTCCACATGGCGACATAATATTCCCGATGTGCCTGGAGGCCACGGATTACAGGGAAGCTTAACGTAGATTTTGTATCCATTCTGCCCCTGATGGCGTGTAAGCGAGTTGTTAGGTAAAATAATTTGTTAATAGTGTATGGTTAGTTTATACTGAATTGTCGATTGTATGTCAATAGTGTTCGGGTAAATAACATACACGGGTCTTTTCTATGGCAACAGTTTATTTGGATTGTAACGCTACCACCCCATTGGAACCTGAGGTTCGAGAAGTGCTGCTTCACTACCTAACGGAGGATTTCGGTAATGAGGGAAGTCGCACTCACGAATACGGCACACGCGCAAAACAGGCTGTTCAGAAAGCCCGCGACCAAATTGCCTCTGTTCTTTCAGCCAAACGTGATGAAGTGATCTTCACCAGCGGCGCTACAGAAAGTAATAACTTGGCGATTCTTGGCCTGCGATTGACTGGGGCCGAACAGAGCAAGCGACATATCATAACCACGTCAATTGAACATAAGGCAATTCTTGAACCCATTGAGGTACTGGAGCGTGATGGTTTTTCTGTCACAAAATTGCCCGTTGGAGAGAGTGGGGTAGTTAGTCCTGATTCGTTGAAGAATGCGCTGCGGCCAGACACGCTACTCGTTTCAATAATGCAAGCAAATAATGAGACCGGTGTTCGTCAACCGCTGGAAACAATTACAGAGGTTCTAAAAGGGCATCCAGCATATTTTCACACGGATGCTGCCCAAGGTTTTGGTAAAGATATGGATCAACTAAAAAATCAACGCATAGACCTTATAAGTATAAGTGGCCATAAAATTTATGCTCCGAAAGGTATTGGCGCTCTGATTACAAGACGTAGAGGTTATGACCGCCCGCCAATTAAGCCACTCTGCTATGGCGGTGGCCAAGAACGAGGGCTTAGACCAGGTACATTACCGGTCGCTTTGATTGCCGCACTGGGGGCAGCTGCTGAGATTGCTGAGCGTGATTACGATAAGCGACATGATGTTTGTCGTTTAATTCGGGATAAAGCATTCAAGGCTCTGATGCCCCTTAAGCCACGGCTCATCGGTGAACAGTCATTGGTGATGGATCATGTTCTAAATATTTCTTTTTCGGGGCTGGACTCTGAGGCGCTGATTGTTGCATTGAAAGACTTGATTTCGATATCCAATGGTTCTGCATGTACTTCAAGTAGTTACACTCCAAGTCATGTGCTAAAAGCGATGGGTATGAGTGATGATGAGGCGAATGCTTGTGTCAGGATTAGTTGGTGCCATATGACGCCTGAGGTTGACTGGGAAGGCATTGCGATGAGGATTAATCATCTGCTGCATTAGCAGCCTGAATGGGTGCTTTTTACCAACCTGAATTGGAGAAATCTATGATTGATGAAATCAAAAAAATGATTCTCAGTGCCTCACATAGTGGTCAGAAAATAGCAATGTTCCATTATCAGGTGCTCATAAATGCTGAAAAACTCAGCGGGTTTGATGCAGTTACTTTCTGCAAGGATGTTGGTGTTCCTGATACTTATGCGACAGAATTCAGAAAAATGATCAGTTTGTCAAAATTGATGAAGGAACAAGGTGCAACCATTTCAGCCAAATGAGGATTGTTCCGTGTTAATAGTGATGTTTTTTTAAATTTTATGATTCTCGAAAGGAAATTATGTTAAGGGGCATTGAATCAGTTGTATTTTCAATTTCAAACTTTCTAAAAAAACATACATTAACTTGGATTGAAGGAGTTAGAAAACAACAGATATTTCAGGTTGAACCACTTACCTGGTCAGTTATCAGCATTATCGGTATATTTGCATTTTTGATACTTACAACAATACTAAAGAACTACAAATATGGGATTTTATTAGTACTAGCATTACTAATATTAGTATTAATGATAATATGCTATTATAGTATAACTTATTTAATTGTATTTCCTATCAAAGAAAAGCTGTTGAATAAAGTAATCGGATATTATATTAGCACAATAATACTTTTTACAAACATATATATGCTTATTAAAATATTTATACCTGAGTCATTTGATAAAATTGTAGGAATAAATTTTAATAAACAGGTAACCTTTTACGATATATTTTACACCTATGTTGATTGCTTTCATTTTAGTGTCGCAACAACAACTACACTTGGATATGGTGATATATGCCCAACAATACCATTAACAAAACTTTTATCTGACTTACAAGTGCTACTTGGAGTAGCTATTTTAGCAATAAGTCTAGGTAACTATTTTTCAAATGGAGATACACATGGACCAGTAGAGTCCAGCAAAACATTGATAAGTACACGCCGGAGGGGACGTCCGTAAGTATGGAATGTTGGCGTCAATTACCACCATCGGCAAGGCAAAGGACAGATCAGCCTCATAGCTGTTGGCATAATGTAATAAATTGCTGTGTGTCCAGCTGATTCTTAAGGGGGTGTTATGGCAGAAACGGTTTTCGTTCTTGGTGCTGGATTTTCGGCCCCCGCAAAAGTACCGGTACAAAATGATATTATGAAGAACATCTCTGCCCCTCTGAAGAATAAAAGATTCTATAAGAATGTTACCTCGTTATACAAAACACTATTTGGAGTTGAAGAGCAAAACTTATATAGAATCCCACTTGAAGATGTATTTAGTTTTCTTGACCGCTCTATATCCAGCAGAGAGGATATTAACAATCTAGAACTTGGTGATATATGGAAAAAAGAAGGTAGTTTGAGAAGACTTGTAACAATGGTATTAAATGAAAAGTTAAATGACTTTTCAGTTAACTCAAAATATAAAAAGGTAAGACAAATATATCGTAACTTCTTTAAGGCATTAGTAGATAAACGTATGGAAGATCAAAAAGGTGATCCATTTTCGATTGTTTCATTAAACTGGGATACAATACCTGAGTTTTTTATAAATAAAATATCAAAATATAAAGGTTATGAAGATGTTAATGTTGACTACACGGTATATGATCACTCGCATGATTATGTAAAACGCCTTCCATCAATTCACTTAAAAACCAAAGGTTACTATAATATCAAGATCGCAAAAATTCATGGATCAGTAAATTGGGGATATTGCTCAAATTGTGGCAGGCTTTATGTTAAACATTCCAGTACAACGCCTCCAGTATTTTATGAAAAGAATGACTCAACATGCAAAGAATGCAGTAGAACTAAGCTTAAAAGATTAATAATAACACCTACCTTCATGAAAGATTTAAACAACACGCATTTGAGAATGACTTGGCACAATGCGTTAATGGATCTCCAACAGGCAAGGCGAATAATTTTTGTTGGTTATTCATTACCATTAGCAGATTTTGAATTTAGATACATCCTTACAAAAGCAATTGCTGGCAGTAATATGCCCATGAAAAACAAAAAAATTCGCGCAATACTTTACCCCCCAGATAATCTGATTAACCTTAAGACAAATATTGGCAAGCGTTCAAAGTGGGAAAGAGATTCATTGGAAAAACGTTACAGTGATTTTTTCAGCCACCTTAGCTATGATTATAGGTGCATGGATGCTCTTGATTTTATGCAAGATTCAGATCTGATATGGGAATGGTAAATAAAAGTATGGGTGTAACGGACATAATTTTAACACTAACCTAGCGCGTCAGACGGTCATCGCTTCGCTGCTGCTCACGTTGAGCAGTCACTGTGCTTCATAAGGTAAGAATTGTTGTTCTTTTGAGTTCTGCCGTTAATCTTGCTCCATAAGAGGTGTTAATTACACTATGTTTTGGCTCAGCGTGAATAGGACTTTTGGTCCGTTTGTGATAAACCATCATGAACGGAGGGAAGTCCATGCGAAAACAACGCCACAATTACACCCCGGAAGAGAAGGTAGCCATTCTCAAGCGTCATCTGGTCGATCATGTTCCCGTATCCGACCTGTGTGACGAGTACCAGCTTCAGCCAACTATATTCTACGGCTGGCAGAAGCAGTTTTTCGAGAATGGCGCGTCTGCTTTTGTTCGGGAAACCGGTCGTCAGAAACGTGTTGAGGAACAGCGCATCCAGCAGCTTGAGGACAAATTGCGCCGCAAACACGAAGTGCTCTCCGAATTGATGGAGGAGCACATCCACTTAAAAAAAGAACTTGGGGAGCTTTGACCGGCAACTGGGTTCCCCATGACATTCGTGATGCCGTTGTTGACTACACCAGGTTGTGGAGCGAGAAGAGCGAGATTCCGGTGAAACGCTTCATCTCCTGGCTGTCGGTGACAAAGAGCAAATTTTACGCCTGGATCGAGCGGTACGGTAAAGCCAACGAGCACAATGCCCCGATCCCTCGTGACTTCTGGCTGGAGTTCTGGGAGCGGGAAGCCATCATCAGGTTTGCGGTGGACAACCCGCTTGAGGGGTACCGGCGCCTGACCTTCATGATGCTGGATCAGGATATTGTCGCCGTAAGCCCCGCCAGCACCTGGCGCGTTCTTTCACAAGCAGGCCTGCTCCAGAAATGGAACCGGAAGAAAAGCCTCAAGGGCACCGGCTTTGTCCAGCCGCTCAAGCCCCATGAGCATTGGCACGTTGACATCTCCTACATCAACATCTGCGGCACCTTCTACTACCTGTGCAGCCTGTTGGACGGCAGCAGCCGTTACATCGTCCACTGGGAGATCAGGGATCAGATGACAGAGAAAGATGTGGAAATCATTCTGCAACGGGCCAAGGAGAAGTTTCCCGATGCCAGGCCCCGGATCATCTCCGACAACGGGCCACAGTTCGTAGCCAGGGACTTCAAGGAATTCATTCGCATCTCCGGCATGACGCATGTAAAAACGTCGCCATTCTACCCGCAGTCGAACGGCAAACTGGAACGTTTCCACGGCACCATCAAGGATGAATGCATCCGCCCCGGCGTTCCGCTTTCACTTGACGACGCCCGCAGAATGGTTGAAAAATACATCACGCATTACAACAACGTCAGGTTGCATAGCGCCATCGGCTACGTCGCCCCACTGGCCAAACTCGAAGGCAGGGATCAAGCAATATTCAAAGAGCGAGACAGAAAGTTGGAAGAAGCCAGAGAACTGAGAAAACAGAAACGACTGTGCACCTTTCCTGAAATCAACATGTCAGGGGAAGCTGATTTACCATTATATCAAGCGGCCTGAAAGTCCATTTCCGACTGAGGCGGGACAACTAAATCAGCCTCTCTTCAGGCGTTTTCCAGGCCATAAACCACTGCAAGGCATCAGTACAGCCAATCATTTCGCGTGCAAGCTTCAGGCGCTCCTGAACTACTATCCTTTCATCATCACTCAAGCTTTCCGCTTGACGTTCAGCATCGGCAAAGAATGCCTCAATTCGTTTTGTTTCTGCCCAGGCATCAATGACCTGCGACAACTCTTCCCGGCTATCATTTATAGCCTTGATGCGCTTGCGCTCGGCTTCTTCGCGCTCCCTTTGAAGACGCTGTGCCAACCATTGCTGCCTCTCTATCTCAGCCTTGCGCTCACCTTCTTCCACAAGCCGGACAATTGTCGCTGCTTCAGATTCAAGCTCTTTAGCTATCCCTGAGAGCTTCCGTGGGAAATCTCCTGTTTTAGCCTCACGCCACTGACGCATCCATGCCGCACGAGGATAGGGTGAGTAGGCTTGCACACACAGTCGTCCGCTTGGCAGGTCTCGCTTGCTCGTCCATGAATAGGAATCATAACGTTTCTTCTTCTTGGCGGGGAGGTCTGAAACTCGGGTGTACTTACCATCTTGATACTCTACCTCCACATTCTCGCTCATTTCGAAGATGGTCAGCCCAAAGGCAACTGTACCTATAAACACTATGGTGGAACGTGAAGGACACCAGAGATTTGAGTAATTTGGCTGGCGCCCTGCATTTTCGCGCTCATCTACGGCATAGCGTCTAAGATTCTGGCCATGGGGTTCAAATTCGACAGAATGGCCTCGCCTTTCAAGGGACAGGAAAAGTTCGTTTGCCACATCAAGAGCCCGGTCCAAAGTTTCCGTTGAGGTGATGACATCTACCAGCAAACGTTTCCTGGGCTTGAGGTAACCGTCGCGTGACTCTCCCGATTCGGTCATGAGTTCTTTGGCACCTTCAAGTAAGGGGTGATGTTCAGGAAGGGCCTTGCGCCGGCGTCGTCTTTGGCTGTTGTCTTGAGGCGGCTTCGGAAGGGGCAATTGGGCAACCCTCGAATACCCATACCGTGCCCATTCCAACTCATCACCAGGCTTTACATCGGGCAATGGCAAACGCGCCAACTTTCTCCCGGCGGCGATCATCGCCCAGTACCCCCGCGGAGGGCGCGGGACATTCAGACGAGTGCAGATACGGGCAAGAAAGCTACCTGAGACCTTGTACTTTAAAGCGACAGTGGTCATCGGTTCAGCCCACACCTCTTCATACAACCTTTCTCGGCTGACAGGAGCCTTTTCGCTGTTATTAGCGGATTTTTCTTCCATAGTTTGAGTAATGACCACTTGCCGTAAATTTATCAAAATTTGAAAATGACATATTTAGACCCGATAGTGCTGTAAATATATAACAAAATACACTCCAATAAAAAACGTAATTACAGCTAGTTATGTTTGTTTGCAATTTATTAAACAAAAATAATATGATTTGGGGTAAATTCAAACGGCCCTCATCTGAATATATAGTATATGACTAAAATTTCGGAGAGAGGCTGAGGCGTGAAAAACAAGACCATACCATCAAAAAAACGGGTTAAAAGTCATAATCTAACGCTGGAGTTAAAATCGTCCAAAAACAGATACAGAGACGGTCAAGCAATCGAGGTGCCTGAAGGGTATAGGTGTCCTCTATGCCCCGACCATGATGATGATGACTTTTGTTGGAGTGCATTATTACAGCAACCGGTTTGTATTAGTTGCACGTATGATATTTGGAATGATTTTCGATCTGACGATGGGTCGGATTTTGGTGAATATGCTCTACGAAAAATCATGGAAATAACGGGTCTTAATTTTCAACAAGCAAAATTCAATTATCTCAAGGAATCTTTTAAAGACAAGCCGATATGGAAAAAAATTGCAAAGCTGAAAGCCCACCAATTGAGTGATCTCGAATTGCGCTCCTTGAATGAACAGATGTTACATGAGTTGGAAATGCTGATTGAGAAACGCATGGAAGGGGATAATATTTGAAGATTATTATTCACAGAGGCAGTAAGGAAATAGGCGGTACATGTATCCAACTCTCCACTGAAAAAAATACCATCTTGCTTGACCTGGGCCTGCCACTCAGCAAGGACAGCATAGAGCTTGATGTCTCCTCGTTAAATCCAGATGCTGTTCTCATAAGCCATCCCCACCAGGACCATTTTGGCCTGATCAAGGCCCTTAATCCCGATGTTCCGGTATATATGGGAGTGTTGGGCAAAAAACTAATCGATGCCACCAGGGTGCTCATTGGTGAGCAGTTGTTCTCTAACAACTTCAATTACTTCGAAAACTGGAAGCCTTTTAAAGTTGGAGACTTCACTATCATTCCGTATCTAGTTGACCATTCAGCTGCTGATGCTTACGGTTTCCTGATTGCGGCAGAGGGCAAACGTGTCTTCTACAGTGGCGATTTTAGGGCTCATGGCAGAAAATCGGCCCTATTTGAAAAGATGGTCAACAATCCGCCAAAAAATATTGATCTGCTCTTCATGGAAGGAACTATGATGCAGCGGAGCAACGACGATTTTCCAGCCGAATCCGACGTTGAGCAAAAAGTCTTCGAAACCCTCTGCGGACAAAAGAATATCTCCTTTCTGATTTCATCCTCACAAAACATCGATCGGATAGTGTCCGCCTATCGTGCTTGCAAGCGGGCTCAAAAAACGTTGGTCATCGATATATATACCGCCTGGGTGCTGGAGCAGCTAAAGCTGGTTTCCGGCAGTGTGCCTGCAATGGAATGGGATTTGGTAAAAGTTTATGCATCGCACAGTCAGCACGAAAAGCTCAAAAATCATCCGGAGTTTTTTGGAGATTTCCGCAAGAGGCTTTACCAACATCGGATACGAAAGGAAGAGCTTCAAGCAAATCCGGCTGGTTATCTGTTTTTCGGCAAGATGTCACACTTCAAGATCATTGACATTTACAAGGAAAATATGCCTGTCAATGTAATCTACTCACAGTGGCTGGGCTATCTTTCTAATTCAAATGATGAATACTATGGGGCTGAAGCAATGGCAGCCTATCGAAGTGATCCGCAGGTAAATTTCGTATATGCCCATACGAGCGGACACGCAACAGTAGAGGATTTGAAAAGTTTTGCCGAGGCATTGAAACCAAAAAAACTCGTACCGATTCATACGGAGTGCAGCATGAAGTATGGAGAGATTTTCCAAAATGTTGACGTAATCGAAGACGGAACACAGCTATCAATTTAACTTTACACATGGGGGGATTATGAGAAAACTGGGACCAGAATTTATGGCAGCATTAGGGCAGGGGGGAATCCTTTTTCCCTTGGTGGATCGTATCAGGAAAGATCGGACCTTGGACTTTGAAATTCGTTCAGACGAAGCTCATATCTATTATCGTGGGGGCAGGCTACTTCACATACAAAGGAATGGCAAAGGTTTCATCTGTGGCTTTGATGAAAATTATTTCCAGGGGAATGTTTCTGAACTTAAAGGCCCCCCATGGTTAATTTCAAATGAGAATGAGACTCAAAATTTGGTCCGCTGTTTTCCGGAGTTGAAGCAGGCGATGGACCTTTTCCTTTCATCCAAAAACAAAAGCGAACGTGAGTTTCAGCAGCTTATCGTAAGAGAAAACAACTATTCGCCTATTTCCAATGCTTCAGACTATTTCATAGTAGACATCGAGTATGGTGCTTCCACCAATAATGACCAAAACAAAAAAGCCCGATTTGATCTATTAGCCATCAAATGGGAATCTGATTCAAATCTGCGCCAGGCGGCAGGTTTAAAGAAAACACCCCCGAAATTGGCAATTTGCGAACTTAAATATTACACACAGGCGCTTGATGGAAAAGCAGGCCTGATAGATCATATAGACGATGTTGTTAATTTTCTGTCGTCTGCTGATAACGTATCAGTACTCAAAGAAGATGTGTTGGCAATGTTTCAGCAAAAACGAGAACTGAAGCTTATCGAGTTTGGCGCTGGAGGAAATGACAACCCAGTTGAGTCGTTGGACGATTCAATTGAATTGATCCTGATGCTGGCCAATTATGATCCAGAGTGCACAAAATTGGCAAAAGCACTATCCGAAATCCCCTCTGAGTCAGGTGTGGACATCAAAATCGCTGTTGCAAACTTCCTGGGATATGGTCTCTTCAAAGAGAGTGTATATGGTTTGGCTGAGTTTCAAGACATATTCAGCAAGCAGATATATTGCAAGGCCTGAATTCAAGCGTGTTTGACATAAACAACACCCTAGGAGTGGCTATCCTGTGCCCTTCAAAATAAAAAATCACGGAAGTGGTGCCAACAAGTGCAGGTGGTGTGGATCAACCAACGGTGGCAGTGGATGCCCTCATTAATCCGGACAAGGTACATGAAAAATAATAACGGAGTCGTATATATCTCCCATGGCAAGGAAAGCAGCCCATGGGGAACCAAGATGATCGCGTTGGCCGATGTTGCCAAGGCACGGGGATTCGAAGTGGTAATCCCTGACTATTCCGATCTCTCTGACCCCGATGAGCGGGTTGAGCGGTTGGTTGGGCTGATCAATCGAGCCGGTTCTGCCCCGACAGTACTTGCCGGCTCCAGCATGGGGGGATATGTATCAACTGTTGCATCATCAGTCATCAAGCCAGCCGGGCTCTTCTTGTTGGCGCCGGCATTTTATCTTGCCGGTTACAAGGAACAGGCTCCCATGCCCGACAGTGCCAGGACTTTTGTTATTCACGGCTGGCACGATGATGCTGTTCCCGTGGAAAATTCCATCAGCTTTGCCAGAAAATTCGATGCGGAATTGCTTCTGCTAAACAGCAATCACCGACTTATTGACCAACTTCCCTGCATCGAGAAGGTATTTGCCAGTTTTTTGGACGAAGTGCTCTCATTGACGAAGATCAGCACATGTGAATCAGGAAGACTGTCATGGAAGCAGATTGTCAATCCAGTTACAGACCAGATTGATGTCAATGAGGGGAGCATGGATGCTTGTTTGCACTGGCTGCAACGAGTATGGAACAGGCTTGAGGTGCAGGGCCTTACCGCGTACGGAAGTAATGGGGAAAAACTAGCGGTTATTACTCGCCTTGTCGTGTTGGTAGATTTTTTTCGGGAATTCAGTTGGGGGACAGGGCGTGGCTACAGTTGGGATGAATACGCAGAAAATGAACCTGAACCGCGGGGTATTCGGTTTCTAAATTCTGCATTCCCTGGTTGGGAAAGCTGCGTGGATGATGGACAAGTTGCGGAGTTTTTTCCAGCATCAGACAACCTCCGGCAAATACTCGCAAGAGCCACGAAAGAAGTATGCCGTGCAATCCAGGCGGAATTCGGCAGTGTGGAATGGATCACCAAAACTCTCTTAGCTACTCTTGAACATGAATGGCATGGAATAGACTCTGAAGAGTACCTCAGCGATCCAGACGTTGAACCCAACCCTTTGGCAGTCGAACAGAGCGAGGGGTATGTGGCAATTTTTGATTGGGTGCAGCTCAAGTTGGCCCCTGATATGTTTTAATACTGCCATCTAACTTAACGGACGCTCTCACAAAAACTGGTCCGGTTTCGGGGTACGTTATGGCAATTGTAGTTACTGCAACAGTAATCAGCCGCGACGTAGGCCGATAAGCATTTGATATGATTGCTTTTTACCCATGATCTGAATCCTGTACAATTCCTGAAGGACATCAAGAGCACCCTGAAGGTACACCAGCAAATCAATGGGCCGTCTAAGATTAAAGGTGCTGGTTGGCGTCTTCAACCACCGCATCGCCATTTCCTCATCGCCAAAGATCCGTATTGCCCTCTGGATTGCATATCTTCCGAGTTTGGTATTTCCTTCAGGATATTCCGTTCGAAACTCCTGGGGAGGATACTTACCAAAATTAATGATATTTCTGAGCCTGTGACCGAGGAGTTGTTCAAGATTGGGCTCGCTGACCTGATAGCCATTCGTCTGAAGAAAATGGATAGCACATTCTGTCTCTTCCTGGGTCGGGAACGATCGTGAACTGAAAAGGTTTTGCACGGCAGTATCATACCAGCTGGGTACATACGCCATATCTCGGAGTAGGATGGAAGGGCCAACACGCTTACTCCGACAAAGCTCACTAAACCTTGCCGGCCAATCATCGAACAACCAGCCAAGAGGCGCCAATAATGACAGCCGATTGCTGACTGACAACATTTCAATTCCTTTGAGGTTTTGATAATGATGCTCTAAGTAAATAGGTGCTTTGATCCGTCTCGTGAGTGCTGTGCGGAGAATATCGACCTTGGTTCCGCGGGCGAGTACGAACATAATTTGCCGTAACCCCATGAAAAAAAGAATTGAATCAATAAATCTGCCGTCAAGCTCAATCCATCCCTGACTGACAACTTTGTCGAGGCGCTGCTGCCATGCCAGATGCCTGTCTATATCCTCCAGCTCTGGCGGTTTGGAAGTAGTCAGATCATCGCCGCAGGCAGGACAGTCGGCATGGGACACGAAGACCTCCTGGTCCCATTTTATATTGACCGGCTTTTTACAGTGTGGGCAGTGGTCTGCAAGCATGATCCGGTGCCGATCACACACGGCGACATACGCTAGGCGCCACTTTCTTCGGAAATAAGGAATTTCGTCTTCGGCGAGGCAGATGGAGCAAAAAGGGATCCCATACAGATTGGGGGAGTGACGGCCGCTGGCTATGGGAATAACCCAAGGCGTTAACCCAAGCGGATTGCTCTCTTCAAATATGACCCCTTCATATGCTTTAAGGGTTGTTTGCTGTACGCGGGGTATATCGACACCTGTTTTCTCAGCAAGTGTCGTGATAAAGGAATCCGAATGAAATTGATCGACATCGGTCCCGGTAATTTTTTCATAAGGCCAGGTGATCTGGCAGAGCTCGTGGGGAGTGATCCCATGAGCCCATGCCAGTCGTACCAGCCAGGATGAAATAAGTTCATCATCTTTGGGTTTGGGATGACACGGCCAGAGTTTTCCAGAATACATGCTTAGCGGTAAGCCTTCTTTTTCCGCTCTGACGGAGAATTTTTCGAAGCCGTCCCAATCAGTTTTTTTGTGATACGTTCATCACCATTTTTGATGGACAGGATGGCGGCATCCGACAAAAGACGATAAATTTCGCCTATAGTCCCCTCACTGAACGACAATATCAAGCTGGCAAGTTCCGGCTCGACCAGGTTTGAAGGTTTTCCGAGAGGTAATTTCATTTCAAAACTTTTCAAAAGACGCCGGAAATTGTCGTCATTTTTCCAGCGCGGGAGCGAAATCGGGACAAAACGATTCGCTACCTCTTCACTGGTTTGGAATGCACGCAGCGCCTCCCTGGCACCCACAGCCACAATAGGCATTCTGAGTCTATTATTGAGCTTTTTCAAAGTGTAAAGAAACGAGCGTTGCAAGTCCTGTCTAGCTACAGTGATATTATGGATTTCATCCAGGAACAGCATCTTTGCCCCAAGTTTCTCAACATATTCAATTACCATCCCATACTTGACGGGATCCTTGGCCGAGGCCCTGAAAGGCGCATTGAGTGCGCGGAGTATTTCGTCATACAGATCCCCATCACGGGCTGAACCGGGTGTCTCCACAAAAATGATGGGGATAGATATCTGCTCTCCGTGCAGGTTGTCTTCAGCCGGATGCCTCTCCATAAAAATATCGATAATTCTCGACTTACCATTGTTCGTTGCAGACTCGACGAACTGACAGGGCATGCGCTGTATTTTGGGGTGGTGATACAATATTTCCAATTGGTCCAGCACCTTTATTGCATCAGGGTGGGGTATCCAGTATCCCTTCCTGATATCGTCAATTCTTTGTTCATTTGTCCAGGTAAGCTTTTCCCGTGTAATATCATTTAGATGTAATAATTCCTCACTGGCCATTTGAAATGTCCTCCTCGAACGGTTTAATGTCTTGGTCAATTGCCTCGTCAGTATTGACTTCAGATGTCTCAAGAGTATTGTTAACCGGCAACTCAGGCAGTACATCATGATGGTTTGCCCGGCGCTGCTTCATGCGCCTGGCGGATTTTGATTTTTTAGCAGAGAGTTCGACATCGGCCATGATCTTTTCGTGTTCTTCAAATATATTGAATTCATTGATATCTTTCCCCTGCTCTTCGAGCCTCCGTCTGACAAATTTATGTTCCCATATGCTCATCGGAGCGCGAGAGATATCGGCGTAAGGAATCTCAAAATATTGTCCCAACTCCGGATCATAGAAATATATTATGCTGATATCCCTGGGGTCACGGCGTACTATAAATTTCCTCATTTTTCTCTTGTCTGATGGATCTTTTTCACATATCCAGCGTCTGAGGGCATTGGAATAGTAGGTAATGTGATCCCAGACAATTCCGTAGCGCTGTACTGTACGTTCCTCATAAGGCAAAAAATCCAACCGGAGTCTAGTCTCGTCGGTCACGATTGACGGTAAGCCCATTCCAGGCTTGATCCCATCTCCAAGAATTCCCTCCTCATATTTTTTTATCGGGGACATGCCAAGCGCCGAATGTTTCTTCTGGTGATAAATATTGACAATGAATCTTGTTATGATTCGTTCCAATTCGGTAAGGGTTAACACGGCTTCTTTTTCCGAATCGTAGTCCCCTCTCTCTTCTATATTGGAGAATGTAGTGCCGGGTAGTCTATGAATGAACTCACCGAATGTTCGCATGTATCGTTCTATGTGCGCTCCGTATTCCGGATGTGCAAGAGGACGCCAGATAATGCCGATGTCATTTTCAAAACATCCTTTGGCGAGAGTTTTGCCATGGAATTCGCCGGCATTGTCTGCATGAATTTTTTTCATGACTCCGTAAGTTGGATAAGATCCTTCGACACCTATTTTTGCGAGCCATTTTTCTTTGGGCAGGATTGCATGAGCCAATGCCAGAGAGGTTCCAATTGTTCCCGGAGGGTCCAACGACAAACAAAAACCAAGTATCATGCGGCTATATACGTCGATCAAAACGCTGATAAATGGCCTGCCGATTGGTTCTCTGTATTGTTCGTCCACAACCTGGATATCCACTTTTGTGTGGTCAATCTGGACGACGGCAAGGGGATAATCCGCATCAGGAAACTTTCCCCTTATCGGCTTAGAACTGTTTTTATCTTTTTTATTTCGTTGGCTTCTAGTCATGCGGTATTCCAATCTTGACGCTAAAATGCGTGCCTTAATGGTGTTCTTGCAAGGAGCCCTTCCTCCATATATCCTTCTGAGGTCTCCCTGAATCTTTTCAGCCAGTTCATGCAACTCCACAATTCGGCTTTTTTTGGTCTTAATATCAATGAGATAATTAATTGATTTCTCTATATTTGCTCCTAGTCGTCCCTTGCCACGGCCACCATTCGGCTTGTGTCTGATCTGGCTTGAAGCATCCAGAGTTGCGGTGTATTTACCCAGCCTCCGGTAGATGGTACTGATGTGTACTCCAGCGGCGTTTGCCGCTGCTTTTGCCGCAAGGGTTGTCCTCTTGTCTAAAAGAGGTTTTAATATCAGTTCCTTTTGTTTGGCTTCATACCACTGCTCGTCAGAAACGTACTCGTAAGCGAAAGTTCCGCTTAACGATTCATCCCGAGGTGCGTGTGTGAGGCTGGATAATGGTACTAAAGCAAATTCATCAGTACCGGTCTGTTTGATTTGAACTGTTTCGAGGCTGGAGATGGCCTTAACTATGGCTTCGCGGTTTTCGAAATAAACCTTACTGCCGATCTTGATTGCCCACGAACCCATACTAAATTATCTCCTCCTTCGTGAGTTCAACTTGTAACGATTTGGATATTGGTACCACTGCACTAGCCGCCTGAGGGCCAAAGGCGGCGAAGTGCAGCCGATTATGGCTTTCAGGCAAATAATTAATCTTTAATGCACTTGTCAGCGCCTTGGCTGGTCAAGTGATCCCCAGATGGTTCATAAACCGATATATCCAGTATCTTGCGACTAAATTTATCTACAAAAACCTTTAAATGGGGCCTACAAGCCGATGTCCCGTTCTGATTGACAATCATTTGAGTAATATCCATTTCAACGATATTTGCGTGATTCTCCCCAGTCATAATTTTCTCCATAACTGTCTTTGATCGGTTTTTGAGGGTTGACGTCTGTGTTCACTTCAATCTCATTTTCAATGCTGATCCGATACGCCTTTGCGTAGAATCCGCGATCTTTTAAACGCCGGACGTAATCCCTGACCTTGGCTAGCCCCCAGATTAATTTTGCGCCTCACCAGCAGAATCTATGGGTAGCCTTTGGTTCGGGCAGTTTCCCAAGTGTATGATATAAGGCCACTTTCACCACGTCGAAGCTTTTGAAACCGT
>Ga0207854_1000010_pt1 | contig 112878 bp, 102 predicted proteins | sample LuqExpMetagenom7_FD_187765 | JGI IMG/M metagenome (GOLD analysis project Ga0207854, IMG submission 187765) | Tropical forest soil microbial communities from Luquillo Experimental Forest, Puerto Rico - Sample 7 (SPAdes) | ecosystem: Environmental > Terrestrial > Soil > Tropical forest ...
GCACGGGTAGCTGTGTGGGAAAGTAGGTCGCCGCCGGGAATAATTACCAATCAAGCCCTTCAGGATATCCCTGAAGGGCTTGATTGCGTTGGGACAATGAAAAAAACGTGAGGCAACGAGGACGCGGAGGGAGGCCACACCGCGGTACAGGCATGGTTTCCACAGCTCCCTGCCGTCGATTCTCCCGCGGTAACGCTGCTCCTGGAAGAGCGCTTCAGTAGACGATGATGTAGCCGTGCGACTCAGCTATGCCGCGAACCTCGTCCTTATCCTTGAGGGTGTAGGTCTTCCCCTCCAGGGTGAAGAGGTAACCACCTTTGCCGTCCGGAACCGTGTCCTCCAGCAGTGCCTCGAATGTCGCCGTCTTGACCATCATCTGAACTCCTTCGTGTGGTTACGGTTCCTCACAGGCGTGCCGGACCGCCGCGACCAGGCTCCGCACATCCTGTTCCGTGGTCAGCCACGAGCACATGAAGCGGGCTCCGCCGGTACCGATGAACGAATAGAAGTGCCACCCGGCCGCGCGCAGCGCTGCGGTCGTCTGTTCCGGCATTTCCGTAAAGACTGCATTGGCCTGACAGGGATACATGAGGCGCACGCCGGGTATCAGCGACAGTTCGTCGGCCAGCAGCCGGGCCTGGCGATTGGCGTTTTCCGCATTGCGCAGCCAGGCTCCGCTCTCCAGCATGCCGATCCACGGGGCGGAGATGAAACGCATTTTGGAGGCCAGTTGCCCGGCCTGTTTACAACGGTACTCAAACTCCTCGGCAAGCGCCCGATCAAAGAAGACCACCGCCTCGCCGATGGCCATGCCGTTTTTGGCTCCCCCCAGGCAGAGCACGTCAACCCCTGCTTTCCAACTCGTCTCGGCCGGCGTCACGCCAAGGCTCGCCACGGCATTGGCAAAGCGTGCCCCGTCCATGTGCACCCGCAGGCCGTGGGAATGGGCCAGGTCGCAGGCTGCGCGGAGTTCGTCCGGGGTATAGACCGTCCCCAGCTCCGTTGACTGGGCCAGGCTCAGGACCCGCGCTTTGGGATAGTGGATGTCGCTGCGCCGGGTGATGGCCAGTTCGACCGCAGCCAGGTCCAATTTGCCGTTGGGGCCGTTTGTGTGCATGATCTTCGTGCCGTTGGAAAAAAACTCCGGAGCACCGCATTCATCGGTCTCGATGTGGGCCATATCGTGGCAGACGACGCTGTGATACGAGCGGCACAGGGAGGCAAGGGCCAGGGAGTTGGCCGCAGTGCCGTTGAAAACGAAAAAGACCTGGCAGTCGGTCTCAAACAGGTTGCGAATGCTTTCACAGGCCCGCTCGGTCCAGCGGTCATCACCGTACGAGGTGACAAACCCCTGATTCGCCTCCTCCATGGCCTGCCAGGCCTCCGGGCAGATCCCGGCATAATTGTCGCTGGCAAACTGGTTGAATGGGGGGTGCTGGTTGTCGAGTGGCATACGATCTCTCCTGTGAGCCGCCTGAATGTGTAGTATGAGGGCATACATAGCATGGAGTACCGTTGCGCTGCCACACATTTATCATGCAATCGGCAGCAAGGGGTTGAATATCTCGCGACAAGCGAATATTATATATTACTTACGTTTATCTAATGGAAGGATTTGGTATGCGTCCCAGCCGAATGCGGCTTTCCCACAAAATAGCCCTGGTTCTCCTGTTTACCTCACTGCTGGTGGGGGCAACCGTATTGCGTACGCCTTCGGAAACCAGCGAACCCGGCGCTTCGCCGACCGATAAGGCGATGGAAGACCTTTCGCGGGTGGAGTATCCCAGCCTCAAGTCCATCAAATGGCACCCCCATTTCATCCAGCCGAATCAGACCCTGGAGTCGCTTTTTGGCAACGATTGGATCTGGGTGGCGCGTTTCAATCGTATCGACCGGCGCCATGTGTACCCCGGCATGACGATCAAGGCGCCGGACAACATTGCCGATATCCGCGGCTATACGCCGCTGCCGCACTCCTATGAACCGGCCCGGCGCCACGACAAGTATATCCTGGTGGACCTCACCGAGCAGTGGCTGGGGGCCTATGAACACGGCAAGCTCGTCTTTTCCGTGCCTGCCGCCACCGGGAGGCCGGAAGCGCCGACCCCTGCGGGCACGTTCCGCATCAGCGCCAGGGACCAGAACCATACGTCGTCTCTCTACAAAACCCAGAACGACGAGGAGCAGTACCCCATGGACAACGCCATGCGGTTCTATATCGACGAGAAAAGCGTCGGCTACTGGATTCACGCCCGTGACCTGCCGGGACGCCCCGCCTCCCACGGCTGCATCGGCCTCTATGACGAGGCGATGCAGAAGCGGGTTTTCGGATTCCCGGACCAGCCGGTGTTGCTGGATTCGGAAAAGGTTTACGACTGGGCCGTTGGAGAGGCGGATTACGAGGACGACAGCGGGAATCTGGAAGAGTTGGAGGATGCGCCGGAGGTCGAGGTCCGTGGGGAGCTGCCGCGCTACCTGCTCCAGAGTCAGTTCCGGCGATAGCGCTTCGGCAGATAATAATCCTGAAAGCGGGGGGTAACATGATGCGGATGATTATTGCGGCTCTGGTGGTGTTGAGCCTGGCGACGTCGTCCCTGGCGGCCAGCGTCTATCTGAAGGACGGCGGCGTGATCAAGGCAAAGTCGGTCTGGTCTTCTCCGGGCAAGGTCCATGTGCTGATCAACCGGGATACCCTGACGGAGTATCCGCCGTCCGAGATCGACATGAAGCGGACCTTCCCCAAGCGCCACCATGCCGTGCCCCGGCATCCCCGCGCCGCGCTGCCGGGCAAGGGAGCCGTCGGAGCGCCGGCACAGCCGGCCCCGGGGAAAACTTCCGGCAAGGGGCTTTCGCTTCCCAGCCTGCCGTCGCTACCGACAAAACTGCCGGAGATGAGCCCCCCCTCTCTCGGCGGAAAAGAGGAGGGGACCATCAGAAAGCAGAAGAAAGAGATGCAGGAACGGCTGAACGAATAGCTACTTTCGCAACCAGCGGGCCACATCCTTGGCGTGGTAGGTGATGATGATGTCGGCGCCGGCACGTTTGAACCCGAGCATGGTTTCCATGACAACCCGCTCTTCATCGATCCAGCCGTTCTGAGCGGCGGCCTTGACCATGCTGTATTCCCCGGACACGTTGTACACCGCCAGCGGCAGATTGTACTCGTTGCGGATGTCCCGGACGATATCCAGATAGGGGAGGCCCGGCTTGACCATGATGATATCGGCCCCCTCCTCGATATCCGATGCCGCTTCGCGCAGCGCCTCAAGACGATTGGCGGGGTCCATCTGGTAGGAGCGGCGGTCGCCGAACTGAGGGGTTGAGTCCGCCGCCTCCCGGAAGGGGCCGTAATACCCCGAGGCGTATTTGACCGCATAACTCATGATCGGGATCCCGTCGAAACCGTTGTCGTCCAGGATTTCACGGATGGCGGCAACCCTGCCGTCCATCATATCCGACGGAGCCACCATGTCGGCACCGGCCTTGACGTGGGACAGCGCCTCCTTGGCCAGGAGCTCGAGTGTGGCGTCGTTATCCACGTCGCCGTCCTTGATGATGCCGCAATGGCCGTGGTCGGTATATTCGCACATGCACACGTCGGTGATGACCGCCAGCCCCGGCACCTCCTTCTTCAGCGCCCGGATCGTCTCCTGGATGATGCCGGTATCCGAATAGGCATCGCTCCCCACCGCATCCTTTGTCTCGGGAATCCCAAAGAGAATCACCGCAGGAATGCCCAGGGCGTATACCTCGCGGGCCTCGGCCACGATATCCGCGATCGACTGCTGATAGATGCCCGGCATGGAGGAAATCTCTTTCCGCGGCCCGTTGCCGAATGCCGAAAACATGGGGTAGATCAGATCATTCACCGACAGCGTCGTCTCGCGGACCATGCGCCGGAATACTTCGTTGCCACGAATCCTGCGTGCCCTGAACTGGGGGAAAAACATGCGTGCCTCCCTTTCCTCAACAATGTGTATCCAAAAATAATACTGCAACGTCCGGTCATAATGCAAGCAACACGTCCCACCAACCGGCCCCGCGGCAAAAAAATATCCCCATCTTGCCATTTGGCTGTTTCAGGCTATGATTTAAACAATAATCAGCGACCTCATCCGAGGAGCCTTGAGTTGACGCTGGCATCAGGGGTCGTGATGAGAAGACAACTATCCGGCAATTCCATGTGAAAGGAGAACCAGTTTATGAAGAAGATACTCACGCTGGCTGTCGCAGGCCTGATAACGACGCTTGCAGCCGCTGCCTGGGCAGGCAACAGGGAGGGAATGTTCTCCGTTTCTCCCGTGATAGGCGGCTACACCTACGACGGCAAGCAGCATCTCGACACCAGCCCGGTATATGGCCTCCGGCTCGGCTACAATCTCACCAAGGCGTTCGGCGTGGAGGCCCTCTTCGATTATGCGCACACGGAATCGACCCTGACGGAGAGGAAAGTGGACATGTACCGTTACGGCGGTGAGATGTTGTATCACTTCTTCCCGGATAATACCCTCGTCCCTTATGTGGCCGCCGGTTATGCCGGTCTCAATTTCAATGACATCCAGCCCCGGGGGGCCTTTGATTACGGTGCCGGTTTAAAATGGTTCCTGTCGGACAACGTTGCGCTGCGGGGCGATGTGCGCCATATTCTCTACAAATCCGGCGGCACTAATGACAGGACCTTTAACAACGTCGAGTACACCATCGGTGCCTACATCCCCTTTGGCGGTCCGGCAGCGGCGGCAAAGCCGGTTGAGGCGGCCCCGACGCCCGAGGCGGTTCCGGCCCCCGCCCCCGAAGAGGCCCCGCTCGAGAATGTCCCGGCGGCTGAGCCGACTCCGGGCCACTACAAATACTGTACCACGCTCCATATCGAGTTCGAGATCAACAAGGCCGAGATCCGGCCGGAATACAACGACGAGGTGGCCAAGGTCGGCGACTTCATGAAAAAATATCCGACGACCACCGCTGTTATCGAAGGGCACTCCGACAATGTGGGCACTGCGGAGCACAACCTGGACCTGTCCCGGAAACGTGCCGAGAGCGTCGTGAACTATCTGGTGGAGAAGTTCGGTATCGAGCGGTCCCGTCTTACGGCCAAGGGATATGGTTCAACCCGTCCGGTCGCCGATAATGCCACCGATGAAGGGAAACAGAAAAATCGCCGCATTGAGGCAATCATCGACTGCGCCTTCGACGTCAAGGAGGTCCAGCCCCCCGAGCGGCTCTGCATGTTGCTCCAGATGGAATTCGATTCCGGCAAGGCCGACATCAAGCCCTCCTACCGGGATGAGATCGCCAGGGTAGGTGAGTATATGCAGAAGTACCCGACAACGACCGCCGTCATCGAAGGGCACACCGACAACGTCGGCGGGTATGAGTACAACATGAAGCTGTCCCGCGAGCGGGCCGAAAATGTTGTGAACTATCTGGTGGTGAACTTCGGGATCGACGCTTCCCGCCTCACGGCCAAGGGGTACGGTTACACGCGTCGCATCGCCTATAACACCACTGCCGAGGGGAGGCAGAAAAATCGCAGGATCAATGCGGTTATCGACTGCGTCATAAAGAAATAGCGGCTCGCCCGCGCACCGCCCCCGGTGCACCAGTCGTTCATTGATGCGCAAACGCCCTTCCGGATACCTGCCGGAAGGGCGTTTGCGCGTTTGTGGACCTTGAGGGCGGCAGGGCGGATCAGGACCCTGCCACCGGCAGTACGCTTCCACCCTCGGGCATGACCAGTGCCCGCCATGACGACGGCAGCAGCGTTTCCGCCTTTTGCAGGGCTGCTTCGAGTGAAAGGGCGGGGACCAGGCCCATCTCCTCCACCTGGTGTTCGGGAAACCGGGACACCAGGATGATGGTGAAGCGTTGCGCCTTTTGAAACAGGGAATAGGCGGTCTGGCCGTTGATCTCGTACTGTTCCCGCAGCGCGGCCTCGAACCGGTCCAGGGTGCGATGACGGAACCAGTTGAAGAACGTGGCATGGCCGAAGCCGTCCCGGCACTCGGCCAGGAGGATCATCACGCCACCCTCCCTGAGCGCCCGGGAGGCATACTCCATGGACTTGTGCGCCTGAATGAGGTTGATATCCTTGGGATAGCCTCCGCAGGAAACGACGATCAGATCGGCTTTATCTGCGATAGGGCAGGAAAACAGCTCCCGGTAGGAACGGCACCCCTGTTCGTGGGCCTCGCGCCACGATCCGGCAAAGGCCGCTATGACACGCTTTTCCAGGGAGAGGACCGTATTCAGGAGCAGATCGGGAGCAACCATGGCGCAGGCCTCGACCATAGCCTCATGCACCGTGTTCCCCTCAAGGTTGCCGGTGGTCGCCTGTGGGTTCTTGCCGCTGCCCGGCTGGGGGTTGAGTACGCTGAAGTGGCTTGCCATGCAGGCCTGGCGGCTGGCGATGCCCGGCAGGACCGCCTTGCGCCCCCCCCCGAAGCCGGCAAAATAATGGAACCCGATCACCCCGGTCAGGATGAGCCGATCGGCCTCCACTGCCCGGCGATTGATACTGACCTCGATGTTGGCGGAGGTCGTTCCCACGGTGACCAGGCCGGCCTGGTCGTCGCAATCGTGGTCACTGACCTTGATGCGGCCATGGAGGGGCCCCAGGATTTTTTCATGCTCGTGGGGTGTCTGTTTGCGGTGGATGCCGAGGGCGATCAGAACCTCGATGTTGCGATCCGGTATGCCGCGGCGGTTGAGCCGTTCCACCAGCAGGGGGAGGTAGACCTCGCTGCCGGTGTAGCGGGTGATGTCGGAGGTGACGATGACGACCCGGTCGCTCGGGGCAAAGTCCGCCATAATCGATTCACAACCGTCCAGCGCCGCAGAGATGATTTCTTCGGGGGATTGGGCCGGCAGGGGCAGGGCCGGCTCGATGACGCCGGCCAGGCATTCCGGGGGGAGTATGAGCGGAAACGAGGTTGAACCGTATTTAAGTTCCACGGGAGGTGCCTCCTGCGTTTTTCAACAACCCGCCAAAGAACCCGGGCTGTTCAAAAATAGTCGGATCGTTGCACCCGCAGTATAATCGCCTTCGGCGATTATCGGTGGCGAAGCGGAGCGGAGTTCGTCCCGCAGGGACAGAGCCGGAACGGTTCTGCTAAAAAGCCCCGCGGAGGCGTAGCAGCGCTACGCCGCACACGGGGCTTTCGATGAGGGCGGCGAGACGGCTGTTTTTCAACAGCCCGTCAGATCCAGGCGTCTCCGCCGTCGTACTGGTAGTCGCCGCCCTTTGCCTTGGGAGCAACCTTGAACTTGGCTTCACGGGCGAGGTGCTTCATCTTCTCGGCGGCGCTTTCCCCCAGGTCGGTCAGTTTCTCCCGCACCTCGCGGCCCGGTTTCGGGGTCAGGAGAAGCGTGGCGGCTGCGCCGATGACGGCGCCGGAGACAAAGGCGATGACTGCCGCTGCGGCATTATCATTATTGGTGGACATGGCTGGCTCCTTTATGACGTAGCATGATGATCGCAAAAATGTCGATGAACTGGCCTTATATCTAGCACAGCAGGCAAGGCAACATAAAGCAAAATTTTCAGGGTGGTGTGAAAAATCCTCCGGGTTGACCGCCGCCTTGCAAGCCCGGCTCCGGGTGTTTTCCCGAAACCCGGGTTACAGCGTCCGCGCCAGGTGTCTCCTCACCATCTCTTCAAAGTCCGCGTCGCGGTTGCCGGTGTAGACCAGGGACGAGCCGATCTCGGCGGCCAGGATGGCGCACAGGTATTTTTGGGGCAGTTTCCCGATGCGTTTCCGGAAGGCCGGAGTCTCCTGCAGAAGGCGCGGCAGGTGGTTGAGGATCGCCTGCCGGAAAGGACGCTGCAGACAGAGTTCCGGCCGGGCGGAAAAGAATTCGAACAGCCGGGTATAGAAGCTGTTGATGTTAAGGCTGATGGTGTCGGAGAGCTCGGTGTAGGGCAGGCTGTCGCCTGATTCCCGCCGCCGTCGCAGGATCAGGCGCGCCTCGTCCTCGGTCCGTTTTTCCAGGATGGCCAGCACGTCCTTGACGTACTCCTCCTTGTGTTCCAGGAATTCCTGCTCGGAGAGGAGCAGGTTGGCGATGATCTCGTAGGAGGATGATATGACGCCGCACTTGTTGGCCGCGGCATCGCGCATGATCACCACGCCGTTCTTCTGCAGCTGGGTTCTGGCTTCGGGGGTTATGAACGAGTTGGCCCCCTCCACGATCACGGGTGCCGAGGGGACCCCCGTGTCGTCGAGGAACGAACGCCAGTTCTGGCCGTCGATGGTCTCGGGGCGGCCCCCGGCGGGGATGAAGAGGTCCGATCTTACCGTAAAGACCAGGCTGTTGTACTCGCGGTAGAAGTCATCGACCTCAAGCCATTCCTCCACGAGGGCTCCCGTCCGCCGGACCACCTTGCGGTGCGTCTCCTTGAGCCCCTCCACCCGCCTGCCGGTGCGATAGATGATGAAGCCACCTTCTCCCAGGGCGTCGGGGTTGAAGGCGTCCAGATCGTGGGCCAGCACGATGCGCCGCAACTCCCCGCGGTCGATGCCGCTGGGGTCGTAGAGGGCGGCGGTGCCGTCCAGGATCAGGCGCACCTGCATGAGCGGGCAGCGCTCCAGCATGATGCGCAGGGCATTCCCGGCCACGTCACCGTTGGGACCCCCGGTCATCTTGAGCGTGAAAGCATCCGTGCGGATATCGATGCCGGCCGTTTCGGCCATGGTGATCTCGGCGAATTTGACCACGCCGGTGGAGGTAACCCCGTATTCCTTGTGGTTGATGCCGACCCGCTTGCTGGACATGATGCCGATGCCGAGGAGGTACCCCCGTTTTTTGGACAGGGCGGCAATGGCCTCGATCATGCCGTCGTGCATATTCTCGTCCGGGCCGATCTCGATCGGTTCGTCGTCGCCGTAATAGTCCACCACCCTCGGGTCCCTGGTCCGGCCTCGTTCGGTCACGAAGATATCCAGGAAGGCGTTGGCGATGCCATATTGCAGCTTGTACAGCCGGCTGTTCTCCGCCTCGCCGCCCGCCTGCTCCAGGTCGGAAGCGTCCAGCACCAGGGTCATCTTGGAGCCGCCCTCGTAGATGTCCTTGTTCTTGAAGTGTTGCGTGTTGGCCAGGACATACACCTCGCGGAAGAGGGTGTTGGCGGCCGTGATATAGTCGTCGGCGCTGCGGGCGATGACCGTGCGCCACCCCCCGCGGGCGATGTCCGAGAAACCGACATGGTAGCCGGCGCCGTAACGGCTGAAGAAGAAGGTCACCCGGAAGGGGAGCGCCTCGGGCAGGTCGGCGGTGAATTCGTGTCCCATCGCGCGCAGGTAGGCGGGGTCGAGGCGGAAGGCCAGGGCCTGTTTCGCCACCACGAAAAAGTTGGTCTTGAGGGTGTGGGTGGCCAGCAGCAGGCAGCAGCGGTAGACGGCCCTGCGGATGTCGTCCAGCCAGCGGTGGCCGGTGTTGTACTCCTGGGCCGCCGCCTGCGTCTCGGCCAAAAGGTTGTTGTAGACGGCTTCGCGCCCGGCCAGGTCGGGATCGAAGCGTGCCCTGAACAGGCTGATGAACCGCTGGGCCATCTCGGGATGGTCGTAAAAGGCCTTCTGCACGTCCTCCAGGCCGAACCGGTCCGGCTGGCTGTGGGCCAGGCTGGTGTGGCAGAAAGCGATGAAGGCGTTGACCAGGGCGGCATCCTCGCCCGACATCTGTCCTTCGGTGACATAGTCCCGGTAGGCCGGAGAAGAGGTGGCAATGATCTGGGTGGTGCACAGCTCCCGCGTCAGGCGCGCAGCCAGCTCGCTGTCCGGTGGCAGGGTGCCGCCCTGGCGGTTGATGACGAAGAAAGCCCCCAGGAAGTAGGGATGGATACCGTTGGAGATGGTCTGGCAGTACGCCCTGCGGATGCCCACATCCAGACGGTTGAACACCTCCAGCACCTGAAGAAGGAATTCGTCCTGGGGCGGATTGCCCACGGCGAACAGGACCCGTGTCTCCGGGCTTCCGTCGCGCATGACCTTGCAGATGTCCAGGAACAGGCCGCCCGAGGCGTTTCCGCGCTCGAAGAGCCAGATCAGCCAGGCAAGCCGCGACGGCGGCGAGATGCGGATCAGATTCTCGTCGTTGAGCCAGAGGATCTTCAGCAGGTGGTCGAGCTTTTTCAGGTCAAAAGCCGGGAAGGTGCGGCGCAACTCGGCGCGGAGTCTGCGTATCAGGGCGGGCGGGATCGCCACCTCCCGGCGCAGGTCGATCTCATGGTTCCGGCGGCGGTCAAACTCGAAACGCTGCACCTCGAGTTCATGTTCCATACCCGGCATGGTGGCATTGGAATGGGAGAACATGGCATAGGAAATCTCCTGCTCCCCTATGCGGCGCAGGGTCTCGTAGAGAGAACCGGGCTGGTTGATGCAGGCCATCACCAAACGCTTTTCCCGGTCCGTCAGGATCAGGCTCCGGTTGTCGCGCAGCCGGCCCATCTCCCGCGCCAGCAGCACCAGGGCATCCTCTTCGTCGGCCATGGCGTGGAAAAAGTAGGGGCTCATATGCTGCTGGAGCCAATCGGCGTTTTGTGCGCTGATTTCATGTCTGGTCCTGGCCGAACGGCGGATGACGGCGGGAAGGTTCATGTGCTCGCTCCTGGCGACTGAGATGTTTGCCCCATAGTATACCGGCAATGGCGTTCTCCGCAATGGATTGCTCGCCATTCGGCACGGTAATCCTTTGCTTGACCGCGCCAGGCTGAATTGCTATAGTCAAACACCGTTGTTTTATTCTGTTGTAATCGCGAAGAGCCCTGTATTGGAAGGGCTTTGCGGGATTCGATCCGGGATGGGCGCATGGCGTTGGAGCGTGGCTGCATACAGGTGTACACCGGCAACGGCAAAGGGAAGACCACCGCGTCCCTCGGCCTGGCCCTGAGGGCCGTAGGCCGCGGCCTCAAGGTGTGCGTTTTCCAGTTCATCAAAGGGGGCGGTCCCTACGGCGAACACCTGGTCGCCGAAAAGCTGGCTCCGTTGTTCACCATCATACAGTCTGGCCGCCCCGGCTGGGTCAACACCAAGGATATCACCGAGGACCGCAAGGTCGCCCAGGCGGCGCTGGAACGGGCCAAGGGAATCCTCGCCTCGGGGGAATACGATCTGGTCGTCCTGGACGAGATCAACGGCGCCGTGGGCTTCGGCCTGGTGGATGTGGAACAGGTGCTGGAACTCATGAGCCTCAAGCCGGAAGCGACCGAACTGGTCCTGACCGGACGCAACGCCCATGAAAAGGTGATCGAGGCCGCCGACCTGGTGACCGAGATGCGCGAGATCAAGCATTACTATAAGGCAGGTGTGCCGGCCCGCACCGGCATCGAGATGTGACGACGAATCCGGAAAACGTCCATCCGGTTCGTTGCGCTCATGATCGCCGCTGCGACGTACCGTACGGGTACGTCGCACTCCTCGCATTTCGCGCGCCTGCCGGCTGGAGCTTTTTGCGGATTCGTTACTGAAACAGGATTTGGCTTACAGCTTATACATTTCACATCGGAGGTAGCTTTCATGGCTTCAAGAACATTACGCGTGCTTGTGGGCAAACCGGGGCTGGACGGTCACGACCGGGGTGCGAAGATCATCGCCCGCGCCTTCCGCGACGCCGGTTTCGAGGTTATCTACACCGGCCTGCACCAGACACCGGAGCAGATCGTCTCGGCTGCCATCCAGGAGGATGTGGATTGCGTCGGCCTGTCGATCCTTTCCGGCGCCCACAACACCCTGCTGCCCCGCGTCTGCCAGCTCTTCAAGGAGAAGAACGCCGACGACATCAAGGTGTTCGGCGGCGGCGTCATCCCCGAGGACGATATCCCCGGCCTGAAGGCGGCGGGCATCAGCGAGATCTTCACCCCCGGCACCTCCACGGACGACATCGTCTCCTGGGTGAAGGACAACGTCATCCCCCGGGCCTGACGTTGGTTTTTGACAGGAAACCGTGCGTGGACGGCAGGTGTGATGCCCCGATGAGGCATTGATCCCGGGTGAGAGAATACAACAGTTCTTTGAAGCGGCTCGTAACGACGAGCCGCTTTTTTTGTCGGAATGAGGGGGCTGGCGGGGCGAGCAATTACGGCAGCACGGGGCGGCATGCCGCCGCGTGCTCGCGGGCAAGCACCGACACACCGTCCGCCGCTTTGTACCGGTTGCGGATATTAATACACCTCGTTGTAACCCGACGTCCATTTTTCCGTAAATTTTGCGTGTTACGATGCATGCCACACGATATATGCACCAGTCCACCATACAATGACGTATCCCTGATCACCCCGTCTATTGACTTGAAAGGAGCCAACAATGAAGCTGAAGAGTGTCTTGCTCGCCGCCGTGGCCGTCGGTGCTCTGCTGTCCGGTTGTTCGAGCGACCCGGCGACCGGTTTAGCCCCGACCCGCACGATCATCATGGTCTGGGACGGCCTGCGCCCGGATTCCGTGAACGCCACCGACACGCCCAACCTGTTCGCACTGCAAAAGACCGGCGTCAACTTTAGCGATAACCATTCGACCTACCCCACGTTCACCATGATGAACGGGTCGTCGTTCGCCACGGGCTCCTTTCCCAAGACCAGCGGCTTCTACGGCAACACGTTCTGGACCCCGCCCCAGGGCAGCGGCAACACCATTCCTGCCGGAAAGGGCGCCAGCGGCGCAAACGCGGATTACCAGGACCCGGTGTTCACCGAGGACTACCAGATCCTGACGACCCTCAACGACTACTACGGCGGCCAGTTGCTGTTGGTGAAAACCCTGTTCGCGACCGCACAAAGCGCGGGCATGACGACCGCCACGATCGGCAAGTCGGGCGCGGCCTACATCCAGGATCTGGGCAGGGGCGGCTACTTTGTGGATGAGAACACGGTAATGCCCCGCAGCCTGGTCACCGAGCTGCAGAACAACGGCTACGCCATTCCCGCCAACACCGTCAACGGCTACTCCGGCGCCGACGCGGTCACGCTGGCCGCCGGCAATGGCAGCCCCACCAACAAAGCCGGCTACATAACCTTCAATACCACCGCCTATGACCCCAACGGCGTGATCAGCATCGCCGCCCGCGATTCCTCCGACGCAACCCAGGGGGCACCGGAAGACGCCGCCAACAAGTACATGATGTCCGTATTCACCCAGTATATCCTGCCCAACAAAAAACCGATGCTCTCCCTGATCTGGTTCCGCACCCCGGACAACGTGGAGCACGGCTACGGGCCGGGGTCCGCCAACGCCAAGGCCGGCCTGCGGTCGCAGGACGCGCGCCTGGGCGAGTTGATCTCCTCCCTGCGGGCCAATGGCCTGGACAGCACGACCAACATCGTAGTAGTATCCGACCACGGCCATAGCAGCGTCTCCGGGCCGCTCGCCCTCTATCCGTTGCGCGCCATCACCCCTTCCACGACGCTGCCCAGCGGCGCGCTGGTCAACGGTTCGACCAGCGGCACGAGCACCGCCGCCCTGGGCGCCGTCAATGCCGCGGGCTACTCATTCTCGGGTGATGTGCGTTCCGCCGACCTCTTGACATACCGCGGTTTCAGCGCCTACGACGGTAGCGGCTGCAGCACTTCCGCCATGTACGGCCTGAGCGCCGCGGGCGTGCCGACGCTTCCCGTCAATCTCGACACCACGGGAACCTTGTGTGGGACCGCCAACACCAAGTACCAGGCGATCAGCGCGACCCTGGCCTTGCCCGTCGCCAGGTTCACCGTCCCGGCTCCCGGCAGCCTGCCGGCCAACGGCATCGTCGTTGCGGCCAACGGCGGTTCCGACTACTTCTACGTACCGGGGCACGACGCCACCACTGTGGCCAACCTGGTCAAATTCCTGCAACAACGCGAAGAATACGGCGCCATTTTCGTGGACAGCCGCTACGGCGCCATCCCCGGCACCCTCAGCATGGCGCAGGTCAACCTGGAAAACGCGAGCCGTCAGAACAACGGTCAGCCCGACGTGGTGGTGAGTTTCAATTGGGACGACACCGTGTCGATCCAGGGCATGACCGGTATCGAGTTCGAGAGTAGCGGCGGCCAGCGGGGCATGCACGGCAGCTTCGGCACCCCGGATGTGCATAACACCTTGATCGCCAACGGCCCCTCGTTCAGGGCCGCGGCCACCATAGCCAACCCCTCGGGCAACGTGGACGTCGCCCCGACCGTCGCCTACCTGCTCGGACTCTCCATGCCGCAGGCCGACGGCCGCATTCTCAACGAAGCGCTCCGGTCGCCGGCAAGCAACTCCACGCCGAGCGTGACCCCGACGACGGTGACGAGCAGCACGGCCACCGGCCTGCAATTCGAACTGCCGACGGACCTGACCGGCGCGACGAAGGATGCGGCGCTGACCGTCGGTTCCTATCTGATCAACCTGAAGGTGAAGGACCTGACCGTGGACCACAAGACGTATCGCTATTTCGATTATGCCAAGGCAGTGCGCCAATAATGACCATGAAAGCGGAGGTTAGATAGTGAAATATCCGTTACCCGTTAACCTGCGGCTTCTGGGGCTGTGGTTCGCCACCTTGTGCGTGGCGGCCGCGGCAGCCCGGGCCGCCCAGGCAAAGGAGCCGACCTTTGAGGAGGTATTCAGCACCAGGGGCGAACCTCGCACACTTCATTACCAGGCCCTGTTTTCCGTGCAAGGTTCCGAACACCGGCTGGAAGTGTGGCGCGACGGCGACAAACTGAAGCGCAGCACGGATAAGGTCATAGATACCTATGTATTCCGTCAGCACGGCTCCGCCGAATACCAGATGTCGGTGCTGGACAGGAAGAAGAAAATTCACACCCGGATCGGCCGGACCAATCTCTATCGCATCGGCAACCTTACCGACTGGTTCGATCTGGCGCACGGCCTGAAGCACCCCGTCGGTGCCTACAAGGTTGCGAAGGCCCAGGCCCCCGACGGAGCCCCGAAGGATGCCACGGGATGCCAGTGGTACGACCTGACCCAGAACGACCGCACCACGCACATCTGCTGGGGTATGAAGGATCGCCTGCCCATGGTGATCCAGGCGAAAAACGGCGAAGTCGTCTGGAAACTGACGAGCGTGGATACGAAACCGATCCCGGCGAAAACCTTCGAGATCCACGACGAAGGGTACATCCGCAACGACGCCAACGAGGATATCGAGGGAGATTAGTAGCACTTGGCAACGCGGATCGGATCGTGCCGTACCGCGGCCATCACATCAAAGGGGCTTGCTGAAAAGCAGGCCCCTTTTTGTTGTTCCGCCCCAGCGCCCCTTTGGTGGAGGTAACGCGAATGTCACTTGATGTTGTTATAAAAGACTACTATAGTCTCATTATAGTGAATCACCGACTCCCAGACCCATAAACGGAGAAAATCATGAAACTCGAAGACAAAACCATTCTGGTCACCGGATCGAATAGAGGCATCGGCAAGGCACTCGTTGAAGCGTTGCTCAAACACCCGGTCAAGAGGATCTATGCCGCGGCCCGCAGAACCGAAGACCTCCCGGCATTCGGCGACAGCCGCGTGGTGCCGCTGAAGCTGGACATTACCGATCCGGAGCTCGTCACAAAGGCGGTCGCCCTGGCGCAGGATGTGGACGTACTCATCAATAACGCGGGTGTCGCCACCTTTTCGTCCGTTGTCACCAGCGAGCCCGAGGCGCTGAAACACGACCTGGAGGTGAACTACCTGGGTACGCTCGCCATGGTCCGCTCCTTTGCGCCGGTGCTGGAGAAGAAAGGCGGCGGCGCCATTGCCAATGTCCTCTCCGTTGTCGGCCTCGCGAGCATGGCCGCCATAGGCGGCTACAGCGCCTCAAAGGCGGCGCTCTTTTCCGCAACCCAGGCCATGCGGGCGGAATTGAAGGCCAAGGGCATCTCCGTGCACGGCATCTTCCCCGGCCCGATCGACACCGACATGGCCCGCGATTTCGACATGCCGAAAGCCGGCGCGCCGGAAACGGCGGAGAACATCATCAAAGGCCTCCTGGCGGATCAGGAGGATATCTTCCCCGATCCCATGTCCCAGCAGGTCGGAGAAGTGTGGGCGAAAGACCCGAAAGGCCTTGAACGCCAGTTCTCGGCCATGTAATCGAGGGCTGATTCATGCATAAAAACCTGTCCCGGATCATCGGGGCGGGTTTTTATTTGTCAAAAATGAGGCACCGTAGGAGGCAGGCAGGTTCTCTTCCCCAGCGGGGGAGGGCTAGGGAGGGGGGAAATGGCTTGCAAGCGGGCATGAACGGCTGGGCCTACGTGTGGGGTGTCCCCGTATCTCCTGATACCTACTTCAGGCCGTCACTATCTTCGCCATCTCTTCCGAGGTATAAACCGGTATTCGAGACGCTTTAAAATCCTTTTGATTGCGGGTAACGATTGCCTCTGCCCCCACATGGCAGGCGGCCTCGTGAATCACCGCATCCTCGAAATCGTCGAAACCGGCGGCAAGGGCAGCCTCAAGGACATGTCTGTTAACCGGCGCCACCTCGAAGAGGCTCAGCATGTTTTTGATCTCTTCCCGCGCCCGTGCCGTCCCGATCGTTTTGGCGGCAAGGTAATAGACCGTGGTTATAGTCGTGCCGCATAAATAGCCCATGACGCTTCCGTCTTCCACCTTGGAAAACAGCACCGTTGCGGCGTCCGAATACGGCATGCGATCCATGAGCACATCGAGGACGATATTGGTATCAAAGAGGATTTTCAAAGGTGTTTCTCCTCCAGATGCTTCTGGTAATCTTCCTCATCGAGCGTTACTCCCTTCAAAATGCCCCGAAGGGATCGGGTTATGGGGGTTGCAGGTTGTGCCGGGGTAATTCTTTCGGATGTCAGCAGTTTGAAATATTCCGCGACAATTTGCGATACCGATTTTCCCGCTCGCTCTGCATAAGATTTTGCCTGGGAAATCAAGTGATCTTCAAGGCGAAGGGTGAGTTTGGTCTGCATGATGCCCTCCCAAAAACAGATGACGTATAATTTTGTTAAAATTATACGTCATGATCTCCTCTCTGTCAACCGCACGTGGTCAACAGTTATATACGGTTATTTATTGTTTCGTAACATATCTGAATTACCCTACAATATCGGTTACAAATATAGATTATGGCGGGTAGCGCTTGGTCGTGTGGAGAGTGAGGGGGCGTAGCGGGAATAGCTCAGTTGCTTGGCCGTGACCAATATGCGATTTCCAAGGTCTTAGCTATATTGTGGGTTATGTTGAAATATTTAAGTGACTAAAATATTTGGAAAGTAAGGTTTGTCTCGGGCTAGTTTTTTTCATCTGTCGGCGTGGTCGCTCCTTCATCAATGTTCTGGTTTCTATCTTAGAAAATATGCTATATGAAGAATATGGATATTGAAACCCTTCCGTTACCGGAAGGAAGAGGTGCAGGCTAATATTTGGTTCGGCACCTTTATCATAAGGCAGTTACCTTATTCGGGGCATACGGATAAATCGAATATTTTGAAAGAAAGTCTTCGTACCTTTGCATTATGGACAGTTTAACCCCCGAAAGACGAAGCTGGTTGATGAGCCGGGTTAAGGCGAAAAACACATCTCCCGAGATGGTCGTTCGCCGCTTGGTTTATGGTATGGGCTACCGTTACAGGATTCATGTCGGAGGTTTGCCTGGAAAGCCCGATTTGGTGTTTACCCGTAGTCGCAAGGCTATTTATATAAATGGTTGTTTCTGGCATGGGCACGAAGATTGTCGCTATGGCGAGCTACCCAAGAGCCGCGTGGCTTTTTGGGAGGCCAAGATTACCCGTAACCGGGCTCGGGATCGCGAAAACGTCTCGGCAATGGAAGCTGGCGGCTGGCGCGTCCTGACCGTCTGGCAATGCGAGTTGAAAAACAGAGAGAAAATATCGGAATTATTACATGACTTTCTCGAACAAAAATAGCCGCCCTATCGGCATCGACCTTTTCGCCGGAGCCGGCGGTTTATCGCTGGGATTCGAACAGGCAGGATTCGATATCGTCGCTGCTGTGGAAATCGATCCTATCCACTGCGCCACGCACGAATACAACTTTCCTTATACTAAAACAATTTGTGCAAGCATTGTCGAACTGAGCGGTAACGATATTCGATGCAAAGCCAACTTGGGCGATGCCGATATAGATGTGGTTTTCGGTGGCGCACCGTGCCAGGGATTTTCCATGATCGGCAAACGTGCTTTCGACGACCAGAGAAATCAGTTGGTGTTTCATTATGTCCGCATCGTACGCGAACTTGGTCCCAAATACTGCGTCTTCGAAAACGTAAAAGGCCTTACCCTCGGCAAGCATACCGAATTCCTGGCGGAACTCATCGAAGCATTGCAAAATGCCGGTTACGATGTACTGTCGCCGTATCGTGTGCTGAATGCGGCCGATTACGGAGTACCGCAAGATCGTCGGCGGCTTTTCCTGATCGCGGCACGCCAGGGGGTTAAATTGCCACACTATCCGCAAAGTTCCAAGATTAGCACGAAGGTGTGGGAAGCAATCGGAGACTTGCCGGATGCCGACCGTTTCGACGAATTGACCGTAACGGATGAAGTATCGGCAATGTGGGAAACTAAGGAGCTTTTTGCCCGCCGACTTCGCAGCCTCGAAAATGATCCAGGCAATTATGGCTATCGACGGATATTCGATCACGACATGCTAACATCGAGCCTGCGTACGTTACATACGCCATTGTCGCAAAGTCGCTTTCTGGCGACGAAGCATGGCAAGACCGAGCCGGTGAGCCGTTTTCATAAACTTGATCCTAATGGCGTGTGCAATACGCTACGCGCCGGCACCGATAGTGCTCGGGGGGCATTCACGTCGCCACGCCCGATACACCCGTTTTTACCGCGTGTCATCACCGTTCGCGAAGCGGCTCGCCTGCACTCCTACCCGGACTGGTTTCGGTTCCATGTAACGAAGTGGCATGGCTTTCGTCAGATCGGCAATAGCGTTCCTCCGTTGCTGGCGCGTGCTGTCGCCGCGGAAGTCATGAAGGCCCTTGGTTCAAAACCCTCGAAGCCGAAGGACGAACTGCGCCCCGGCGCTCCAGAATTACTGACCTTCGACATGGGGACCGCTGCCCGATATTTCGATGTGCCCCGCGATACCATTGCTCAACGGACTCGTAAACCGACACCTCCGCAAAAAACGAGGAAGGAAGCGTATGCCTAAGGAAAAAACAGAGCGGCGCCAAAACCGATATCAGGCAATCATTACCCAAGTATTCGTCAACCATTACGACGAGGGTGTTACCGAATTCGAGTTTACCCGAGACGAGTTCATGGCGATTGCCGAAAAACTCGGAATAGTGTTACCGAAAAACGTCGGCGATGTAATTTATTCCTTCCGCTACCGCAACGACCTGCCAAAGTCGATCAGCAATACGACTCCAGATGGCCTTGAATGGATCATCGAGGGTGCAGGCCGCGCCCGCTATCGTTTCAAGCAGGTGCGATTGAACCGTATTGTGCCGCGAGAGGAATTGCTGACAATCAAGGTTCCCGACGCGACCCCCGAGATTATCGCTGCGTATGCATTAAGCGACGAACAGGCCTTGCTGGCCAAGGTGCGCTATAACCGTCTTGTGGACATGTTTCTCGGCGTTACGGCGTTTTCGCTGCAAAACCATCTGCGAACCACCGTTAAGGGTGTCGGACAAATCGAGATCGACGAAATATACGTCGGCATTGATCGGCACGGGCGGCAGTTCGTGGTACCGGTACAGGCAAAAGGAGGCAGCGACAAGCATGGTTCGGTGCAAACGCAGCAGGATATATCTTGTTGTTCAGAGAAGTTTCCCGACCTGATTTGCCGGGCGGTGTCCGCGCAGTTTATGAGCGAGGACCGCATCGCGATGTTCGAACTTACCGTGCAAGCCGGAGAGATAAAAGTGGTCGATGAAAAACATTATCAGCTTGTTCCCGCATCTTCTATTTCCCCGGACGACCTTAGACAATATGCCTCTCGGGGGGGCAACTCGCTGTGATATCTTTCCCGACCCCATGTCTGCGCAGGTAGGGGAGGTGTGGGCGAAAGACCCCAAGGGCCTTGAGCGTCAGTTCTCGGTCATGTAGCAGGGGGATGCCCTATGCATGAACGACTTTAGCTGGGGGGCTTAGACGTTTTTTGTGAGAAAAGTCCATCTCAAGTTTCAGCCCTGAATGGAATATAATATCATAGCCTGCTCGAATTAAACAAAAGGGCGAGGACGCATCTGCGCCTCGCCCTCGCTATTTCGTTTCAAACTCATCACGGGAACCAGAAATTATCTGACATATTCTGTCCTAAACTCAGGTCCCCCCGATCACCTAATCAAACGTCTTCCTCAGCAGATGCGCGAACAGGGCCAGCAGCAGCATGGCCGAAACAGCCACCGCACCGGCGATCTTGCGCTGCTGGCGCGAATCGTCCAGGGCTTTGATCTGATCCTGGATCTTCTTCAGGTCCCCTTGAATCCCGGCCGACTCCTTCTTGACCATCCCTACGTCCACGTTGTGAAACAGGGTGTGGAAGCGGTTGCGCACGGCGAACAGCCCCTTCTCCAGGCCCTCCGTATCGACCCCTTCGCCCTTGTAGGCCGCGATCCGCTTGTCCATGGCCACGATCATGGCCTCGGTTTCCTGCATGGCGTCACGGATCGTCTTGGCCCGCTCGAAGCTGTGGCACTGGCTGCACCGTTTCTCGTTGATGATCTCCAGGGATGCCTTGACCACCAGATGGTTGGAGTGGCAGGTGACGCAGGTCGGCCCCCCCTTGCCCAGGGCCCTGCCATGGGCGCTGGCCAGGTAGTCCTTCAATACCCCCACGTGGCAGCGGCCGCAGAAGGCCGGGATGGCCGGTTCCTTGGGCGCGCCCAGGAAGCCGCGGGCCGGGCTCATGGCATTGGCCGCATCCTTGGGGTCGCCGCCGTGGCAGGCGTTGCAGGCGATGCCGTTCTCCGCGTGGATGCTCCCCTTCCAGAGCTTGACCGGTTCCCCGATCTTGCCCGGCATGGTGGCGTGGCACTGGATGCAGACGATCTCCGCCGGTTCGGCCGCGAACGAGGCCACGGGCAGCAGCAGGGCAAAGAGGATCAACAGGCTTCCCGACAGGTGCATTACAGTCTCCCGGTATCTCATGAGTAGTGCCCCCAGACGCTGAGCCCGATCCAGAGCATGATCCCCCCGATGGCGCAAATCATGAACAGCGGCCGCTTCAGGGGATGGCGCTCCGTGGTCCGGTCGATGAAGGGGAGCAGGGCCAGGAAGGTCATGCCGGCCCCCTGCACCGCCAGGCCGATGAACTCGCTGGGGAAGATCTTCAGGGTCTGGTAGTTGGCCAGGAAATACCACTCGGGCTTGATGTGGGCCGGGGTCTGGAGCGGATTGGCCGGGAGAAATGAATCCCTGGTGAAGAACAGGTAGGGATCGAAGTACACCACCGCCAGGAAGCAGGCCAGGTAGATGAAGATGGAGCGCAGGTCTTCCAGGGCATAGTTGGGGAAGAACGGGATGCCCCCCGGGTGGCTCTCGTAGCGGTAGCCATCCCCCTGCCACCGGTTGGCGGTGTCCTTCAGCCCGAAGGGGGGCGTGGAGACGCCGGTGCGTTGCAGGAGGAACAGGTGGGCGCCGACCAGGGCCGCGATCCCGGCCGGGATGAGCGCCACATGCAGGGCGAAGAAGCGTCCCAGGGTCGGGGGACCGACCAGTTTGCCCCCGCGCAGGAATTCCACCAGGTACGGCCCCACCACCGGGATGGCGTTGGCGCTGTTGGTGGCCACGGTGGTGGCCCAGAAGGAGAGCTGGCTCCAGGGGAGCAGGTAGCCGGTCAGGGATATGCCCTGGACCATGGTGAACAGGATGAAGCCGGTGAGCCAGTTCATCTCCCGGGGGCTCTTGTAGCTGTTCATGAAGAGCACGGAGATCATGTGGAACAGGAGCACCAGCACCATCATGTTGGAGCCGACCGCGTGGCACATGCGGATGAGCCAGCCGAAGGGGACCTCGTTCATGATGAAGGTCACGCTCTTGAAGGCCTTGTCGGCATCGGGGACATAGTAGATGAGGAGCAGGATGCCGGTCACCACCTGCATGGCGAAGATGAACAGCAGGATGCTCCCCATTGAGTACCAGGTGTTGATGTTGCGGGGCAGAAGATAGCCGGTCAGTTCCTTTGCCGCTATGTCACGGGCGCCGATGCGCACGTCGATCCAGTCGATGAGCCGTTTGAGCAGGGCCATGCCGCCTCCAGGTTGTTCAGCCAATGGTGATGATCCCGTTGGCCACGGTAAAGGGAAGTTTCGTGAGCGGTTTCGGGGGCGGGCCGGAGGTGACGGCCCCCTCGGGGGTGTAATGGCCGCCATGGCAGGGACAGAGGAAGTCCTGCTGGTCCTTTTCCCACTGCACGATGCAGCCCAGGTGGGTGCAGACGGCCGAGAGGGCGATCAGGTCGCCGCCCCGTTTCCGCACCAGGACCGCCGACGCCCCGTTGAAATCGAAAAATTTGGCCTCGCCCTCCGGCACGTCCTTGGCCGGGATCTCGACCTTCGCGGCCGTTGTCTTGACGGCGCGGGGCGCCAGGTAGCGGTACAGCGGCCAGGTCGTCGCTGCCGCAACGGCCGCCGCCAGCCCACCCAGGCACACGCCGAGGAACGTTCTCCTGCCGGTGCTTTCCATGGACTCCTCCAGAGATTACGTAGATGATTACTTATAACAACCCTGACGTTTTTTTCAAGACGAGAATTTCGCAGGGACCGGGGCGACATTCTGTTTACATAAAATTGCGTGACGGTCAGATTACAATTGTGGCACAGTTTTGTTTATGCTAAAACAATTTCTATTAAAATGATTATTGCATCAATTGTCTTGTGTGGCGGGAGAAGGAGGACGTGTGACCAAAACGGCGACGGTTGCGGAGATCATCAATAATATCCGCAGGGTGTTCCAGGTGTTCAACGATTATTCCAAGAAGGCCAAGCGGGAAACCGGCCTGACCGGCCCCCAGCTCTGGGCCATCAAGATGATCGCGGAAAATGCGCCGATCAAGGTGTCGGATCTGGCGCGGCTCATGTTCGTGCAGCCAGCCACGGTGGTGGGTATCCTCGACCGCCTGGAGCGGAAGGGTCTGGCCGCGCGGACCCGATCCTCGAAGGACCGCCGGGTGGTTACCATAGAGCTGACCCCGGTCGGGAAGGACCTGGTCAATCAGGCCCCGGAGGTTGTCCAGGGGCACCTGGTCAAGGGGTTGGAAACCTTGCCGGCACAGCGGCTGCTCCTCATTGAGGACGGCATGGAGCAACTGGTGAAGATCCTCGGCGCCCAGGAGATACCGCCCCGGATGATCCTGGCGCGGGAAGAGGTGCCGCCCCAGTAGAAAACAACGCACAAGAGTCGATAACGCGGAGGGATGTGCAGCCTCCCACGGGACATGGAACATACCTGCGCCACGCCCCTAAAAACCAATTCGAGAGGGAACCAGAATGAGCGGAAAGAAGATTTACCGGTATCTTTATTTTCAAGTTCTGACGGCGATTGCGGCGGGCGTGGTACTCGGTTATTGCTACCCGGAAGCGGGCGTGGCCATGAAGCCGTTAGGCGACGGTTTTATCAAGCTGATCAAGATGATCATCACCCCGATCATCTTCTGCACGGTGGTGAACGGCATCGCCGGCATGGAAGATATGAAAAAGGTCGGACGGGTCGGGGTCAAGGCCCTGCTCTATTTTGAAATAGTCACCACGGCGGCGCTGATCATCGGCCTGGCCCTCGTCAGCGTGATCCAGCCCGGCGCCGGTTTCAACGCCGACGTCAGCAAGATCGACACCAAGGCCCTGGCGGCCTACACCGCCCAGGCCCACTCTGCCAGCACTGCCGATTTTCTCATGAACATCATCCCCACGAGCGTGGTCGATGCCTTTGCCAAGGGGGACATCCTCCAGGTGCTGCTGTTCGCCCTGCTCTTCGGCTTTGCCCTCTCCGCCCTGGGTGAGCGGGGCAAGGTCGTGTGCCGGCTCGTGGAGCAGATTTCCCATGTCCTGTTCGGGATCGTCGGCATCATCATGAAGCTCGCCCCCCTGGGCGCCTTCGGCGCCATGGCGTTCACCATCGGCAAGTTCGGGGTCGGCTCGCTCTCCCGGCTGGGGATGCTCATGGGGAGCTTCTACCTGACGTGCCTCATCTTCATCTTCCTGGTGCTCGGCACCATAGCGCGGTTCACCGGCTTCAGCATCTTCAAGTTCATCCGCTACGTCAGCGAGGAGATCCTCATCGTGCTCGGCACCTCTTCGTCCGAATCGGCCCTGCCGCGCATGATGGCCAAGCTGGAAAACCTGGGGTGCCGGAAGTCGGTGGTGGGGCTCGTCATCCCCACCGGTTATTCGTTCAACCTGGACGGCACCTCCATCTACCTGACCATGGCCGCGCTCTTTGTCGCCCAGGCCACCAATACCCACCTGACCTGGACCCAGACCGCCACCGTGCTCGCCATTCTCCTCCTGACCTCCAAGGGGGCGGCCGGGGTTACGGGGAGCGGTTTTGTGACCCTGGCGGCCACCTTCGCTGCCATCCCCACCATCCCGGTAGCCGGCCTGGCCCTGATCCTGGGCATCGACCGCTTCATGTCCGAGGCGCGCGCCATCACCAACCTGATCGGCAATGGCGTCGCCACCGTGGTGGTTTCCAAGTGGGAGAACGAATTGGACGTGGAAAGGTTGCACTGCGTCCTGAACCGGGAGACCTGCCCCGAGACCGGCGAGGAGCAGGCGGAGCTGGCATCTTTTCTTGAGCAGGCGCAGGTTAAGGAGTAAGATCGCGCACAGCCGGTATTCGGCGCCATTATGCACGGTGCCGCAAAACTTCCGTACCGGCGGCGCACGCGGAGCGTACATGAACATTCTGACCCTGAGCTGCTGGAGTCATTCCATAAAATACCACCTCTTCTCGTGGGGGGGCGAGTCGCTGCTCGCGGCGGGTCTGGTCAAACGGGTCGGACTGGGCGGAACCTCCATAACCATGGAAGTGCCGGGCCGGAAGGCGGTGACGGAGGAGGTGGCGTTTGTCGATCACCAGGGGGCGGTTGCGCTGATTCTCAAGGCGTTGGGCGACCCCCGGCACGGGGTGAGCAACGAGGCGGCGCACATCGGGGCCGTCGGCCATCGGGTGGCCCACGGCGGGGAGCGGTTTCGCCACTCCGTGGTGATCGATGACCAGGTGCTCGATGCAATCCGGGACCTCCAACAACTGGCGCCGCTGCACAATACCGCCAACATCGCCGGGATCGAGGCGGCCGTGGGACTCCTGCCCCATATCCCCCAGGTGGCCATCTTCGACACCGCCTTCCACGTCACCATGCCCGAATTCGCCTACATCTATCCCCTGCCGTACGAATGGTACAAGAAATACGGCGTGCGGCGCTACGGTTTCCATGGGCCGTCCCACATCTACCTGTCCCGGCGGGCCGCCATGCTGCTGGGCAAGCCGGCCGACGCCTGCAATCTGGTCACCATCCACATCGACAAAGGGGTCTCCCTGTGCGCCATCAAACAGGGGACCTCCATCGACACCAGCATGGGGCTGACCCCCCTGGAGGGGGCGATCATGGAGACGCGCAGCGGCGATTTCGACGCCGGCATAACCTCCTTCATCATGCAGCAGTTGAACATATCGGCGCGGGAGGTGGAGAGCATCCTCAACCAGAAAAGCGGGATCCGGGGCATAACCGGGTGGAATGCGGAGCGCTGGCGGATTCTGGAAGCCGCCGTCGGAGGGTATCCCCGCTGCAAGCTGGCCCTGGATATGGAGGCCTACCGCCTCAAAAAATACATCGGCGCCTATCTGGCCGTCGTGGGGCCCCTGGACGCCGTGGTCTTCACCACCGGCGCGGGCGAGCTGGAATGGTTTGCCCGTGAGCTGACCCTGACGGGGCTGGAGTGCTTCGGCATCCTGCCCGACCCGGAAAGAAACCGGGCTGTCCGCTCGGAACGGGAAGAGGCGCTCATCACCACCGACGCATCGCCGGTGAAGGTCTTCGTCATCCCCACCGACGAGGAACTCGTCTTTGCCCAGGACGTGACCGCCATCCTGTCCGGTGAGTACAGCGATCACCTGCACTACGACTATTCGTTCGGCCGTCCCGATTTTGCTCCCCTTTAGGCCGGGCCGCCCGCCAGCTTCCAGACTCCTGCCGTCGCCGTAGAATCCCTGCAGTACCCCCGCTTTATTTCCCGGTTTTTTGCGGTACAATAAATAGTGTGTCCCGGGCAAGCGCACCGGGAACTCTCACAGGTAGTACCACATAAGGGCGGCACGTTGCCGACCCCGGCAGGCCCGGCTTCGACAAACGGATCATGGCCGCATGGGGAGGGGTTATGGAAACCAACGGCGGAGGTGCGGCACGGGGGTGTCTCCTGGCACTGGCAGCGGTGCTGCTGGTTGCGCAGCCATCCTACGGCGCGCGGGAAAACAGCGAGTGTCTTGAATGTCACGGCAAGCAGGCCATCGTCACGCAGGGGGGTAAGCGCCTCTATATCGATCCGGTGCAATTCGCCGATACCACCCATAAGATCGTCGGATGCACCTCATGCCACGACTCGGTGACCGACCGGCATCCCAACGACGGCACCAGGCCCTCCCACGCCACCTGCACGGAATGTCACGGCGCGGTTGTCCGGGAGTACGCCCAAAGCCTCCATGCCAAAAACGCCGCCTGCGCCGACTGCCACAATCCGCACCGGGCCCGCGGATCGTCCGCCGTATCGGGCGTGGCGATCAACGCGGTCTGCTCCCGCTGCCACGTGCCGTCGGCAACGGCGAAGAGCCACCGGAAGTGGCTCCCCCAGGCGGCGTTGCACCTGGACAGCCTGCCGTGCATCACCTGCCATACCGGGTCAAAGGATTATTACATCAACCTGTTCGTGGAAAAAGAGGACCGTAAGGGCGGTTTCCGCCTGGCGACCTACGATGAGCTGACGCGGGCCACCGGCGAGAACGGCGTTTCGTCCCTCATAGACGCCAACGGCGACGGCCGCATCTCGCTGCAGGAGTTGCGGCGCTTCAACAAAAAGTCCCGTGACGCCGGGTTCCGTCTGCGGGGCATGATGATGCCGGAGGTGGCGACCCACAGCTACCGGATTCTGGACAACCGGTGGGACTGCACCTTCTGCCACGTCTCCGGGGCACAGGCCCTGCAGACCAGCTTTGTGTCGTTTCCCGCCAGGAACGGGGCCTATAACCGGATGCCGGTCGAAAAGGGGGCGATTCTGGATGTCCTCTACGGCACCCCCGACTTTTACATGACCGGAGCGGCCCGCAGTATGGCGGTCAGCATCATCGGCGGCCTCATCATCGCCTGCGGGATCGTCATCCCCCTGGGCCACGGGTTCGTGCGCTTCCTGACCCGCCGGAAGAGGGAGCACGGCCGCCTCGGGCCCGCCCATGAGGTCATCGTCTACCTGCAACCCACGCCGGTCAGGATCTGGCACTGGATCCACGCTTTGAGCATCATAACCCTGTGCGTCACCGGCATCCAGATCAGGTTTCCCGACGCGGCCAACCTGTTCGGCAGCTACCGGGCGGCGGTGCACCTGCACAATGCGGCCGGAATCGTGGTGGGGCTCTCCATGGTGTACTGGGTGCTCTATTACGTGGTCATCTCCCGCACCATCGGCAAGATCTACTTCCCCACCGGCGAGGATGTGAAGCATGGGCTGGTACGGCAGGCGGTCTACTACGTCTACAATTATTTCCGGGGCAGGCCGAACCCCTTCCACGCCACGCCCGAGAACAAGTTCAACGCGCTGCAGAAGATGGCCTATCTCGTCATCATGTTCGTCTTCATGCCGCTGGTGACCATCACCGGCCTCCTGCTGCTGGATATCCAGCCGTTGCGCAGGGTGCTCTTCACGCTGGGCGGCATCAAGCTGGTCGACGGACTCCACTTCTTCGCCGCCTGCTGCCTGTGCGCCTTTGCCTTCTTCCATTTCTACCTGACGACCCTCGGTCCCACCCCCTTCTCCGAGATCAGGACCATGTGGACCGGATGGGAGAAAGAGGAGGAAGCGGATGAGAAAACGGAGCCGACGATCGACTAGTGTCCCGCGCGGTTGGTTGCGGGAAGCAATTCCGATCTGTTTTGGCCGGTGCCAAAGCGCGGAAACGGGGGTGTGCAGGGTCTGTATCAGGGGGCCGCAACGACGGCAGTCAGCAGCGACGTTTTTTTCGCACATTTGGGGTTGACACGGCAAATGGTTCCATGCTAAAAAACCGGCTCTACATTGCTATTCCCCAATAGCTCAGTCGGTAGAGCAGGTGGCTGTTAACCACCTTGTCCCTGGTTCGAGTCCGGGTTGGGGAGCCAAACAAAACAAGGGCTTACAGAGATGATCTGTAGGCCCTTTTTCTTTATGGTGTAGTAAATGGTGTAATAAAATCCGAAGTGCCCCTCCATTCGTGGCCTGGGGGGTACTAAGAAAAACCACGCCACCAGTCATTGCCTCCGGCGGGGATTGACAGGGAAGTTCACGAGTCTATGTGCACAAACGCTGAAACCACTTTTAAAACATGGGTGGTATCTCCGGCAAAGTGGAGGACTTGATCCCTTCGCATTGTGAGAAGTCTGCCGTCAGGTTGCCTCTAGCATCTATGGTGATAACCCACAATGAATCATAGTCCATGGGAGACCACGTAGGGGCCGTCGGAGCGCCCCCATTTGGGAAATAACTTTTGATCAGTGCAGTAACTATTTGCGGGTTTTGAGTATACGTCCACCCTACCAACAGCTTGTGGTTCGAAAAATTGTCGCCCGTGAAGAAAAAATTACTGATGAGCTGCGCCGCATTAGACGCGCTCACGTCGATGGCAGAAACCAGGTTGTACGGAAGGTTATTATTGATTGCGAACGGTTGCACGGTCAGTGCAGGTGCAACGCTAGACCACTGAGACCCGCCTGTCGTACTCACTGTGCCTGCACTCGATTGCGCTGGGTCCATGGACCATACCTGATCGGGGCTGATCTTATTGAGCAGCACGTCCGGGAGAGCCAAGGCACGCCACTGTCCTGCACCGACATAGTTGTTGTCAGACCAATAATTGTGAGGATGAGCTTCTGCATGTCGGACAAAATAGACGGTCTCGTTCTTGTTAATCCCATCCGGAATTACCGCTCCATTAACTCCCCCCGTTATGGTTAGAGTGGCTGGCGTAGGCGTTGTACATGCCGTACGCTCAAACCCGGATGGGTCCAATGTCGGATACACAGCAGGTGGACTGACGCCACTGTCGTAGGTGATGAGGTGCGGGATTCCAGCAGGTGTTATTGAAATCGCATAAATATAATTCGGGCTGACATAGTTGATCGGACTGGCTAAATTGTAATTATGGAGCGTGTTTAATTTTGCCAGAGTACTGCTGATGGTCGCCCAAGGTGCAGAAAAAACGTAGAATCCGGGAGTGTTCGCGGCAATGATGCCATTGATTAAAGTTTCGTTATTCCCGTTGGTGTCGTTGAAATCAAGACCTTGACAGCTCGGGAAAAATTGAGACGGCACCGCGACACCGCTTGGCACTGCGCCGGAAGCATATGATGTGTAGATTGGGACGTTTTGGCCGGTGTATGGTGAACCGCCGGACAGATCGCTCGACAGCGTAATTTGATTCAACATCGCAAACTGTTGGACAGCCATCAGTGCGTTCATATCCGGATAGCTACTCGCGGTTTGCAGATGGGTCGTCGGTTCAAGGGCGTAGATTCCGTTGACGTTATTCCCCCCCATTACGGATTGCCGTAAAAACGTAGCCATGGCAAGTGCTCGCCGTAATCCTTGATCGGTGAGGCTTGCTGTGACGGGGTTGACATCGCCGACCGCATTGTTTGTCAGGTCTTCGCTAACTACAAACACCAGGTTGACATTACTTGCGGGCAATGGCGATGGTTTTGGCGCTGGAGCAGTGGAATTGCATCCGGTGGCGAGCGCTAAAGAAGCTATGGACAGGAACAGGATTTTGGTCGCGCTGCACAACGAGATGGTCATAGCTTTCCCTCAGAGTGTCTCATTTTTGCACAAAATCTGAAACCACTTTAGCCAATGTCGCTGGATCCAATCCTCCGGTTTGGAGCGTCAAGAGCGGATGATGTCGAAGAGACGCTGGTGCCTCGACAACCGAGGGGTAAAAGCGAGATAACCGCTAATGCGGCAGCCAGCGTGTTTCGAGTGAAGACGTTCACAGTATCTCCAGTGAGTGAATTGTTGTAATATCAAACGAGCACGAATACGAAGTTATGAAACTATTTTTTCTGATGCAAAATTACTCAAGCAGAGGTTGGGAATTTTGCCTTCAAAGCCGTGATCATGGTTGGGCTCAGTTGTTTGAACAGTTCAACGTTGTATGACCCATTGATCGGGACCGGAATGTCCGCTTTCGATATATCGGTATACCGGATCGTCGGGTCGAGATACTGGGGGTTCGGCGGCGTATCGGTCATGTCACCCCCCTGCGGCCGTGACGGATCTATGTTTGCGACAGGTCTCGTGATCGCGGGGGGAAAGGTAATAGTGGATGCATTGGGTGCGTTCATAAATGGATTGGCCGAAGAATACGGCTGGGTAATCTGCCATTGGGCAACCGCATATTTTCGTGATGTTGCGGCCGGGGTGCCTTCGGCAACAGATGGGTCTACGTTCGTAGTGACAATGGACACGGTGTAGTCGCTGTTGAGGAAGATTTCGAAGGTCCTGAACTGCTGTGGGAAATCTCGCAATGATGCCGTCTCGACCTGCCAGAAGCCTTGTTCCGGTTTGTTCACTATGTCCTGAGACGGGAACGCCTTGACGGTGTTCAAGTGACGGTGTCCTGATATCCACATCAGGAGGTTCGGCGTGTTCCACAGTGTTTTGACCAAACCGGCCAAGTCCACCGCATTCTGGTTCTGGGGGGTAGTAGTCGGCTCCCCCTGCCACCATTCCATATCGCTTGCAACAGCTGCGACACCGATTGGGACATGCGCAGCGATGATCATCAGCTGATTTGCCGCTTGGCCCGCCACGAGCTCGGCTTGGAGCCAGGCCCAGCGGTTCGCATCCAGGTAGCCATGCCCATGGATGTCTTTTGAACCGTCGGTTTCCGACTGTGTATCATCGAGGACGATGACCTTGACCGGAATGGATGATTTCGGCAAGAAACTATAGCACGCAAACCCGTCTACCTGAGTCGGGTCAACCAGGTTGAAGCCATGGCCAACCGGTTGTGTCGACGTAGTGAAAAATTCCTGGATCCATTCCGAGCGCAACAATGAGCGGCGACTCTGGTCGGCCGCGACAACCGGGGGGGTGGCGAATTGCCCTATCGGTCCGGCGTCGATGACGGTGCCGTATTGGGACGCCCCGTTGATACATCCGCCATAGTAGGCCGGATTATTCAGCAATGTGTCCACACTGAACAGCACCGGATAACCAGTGAGCACCCAGGTCATAAGGTCCGGCTGAAGCCCATCACCGATCGTCCAAATGTTTCCGCTCACGTACGACTCCCGAAGTGTTTCATCAACGACAAACGACCCCGTGTAGAAGTGGTCGTGGTTCCCCAGTACTTGGTACCACGGGATTGAGGGATTCAGCCCGGCCGCTTTGTACGGGCGCTGGTAATCGATCGTGTCGGCTCCGAGATGCGCGCCGGAACTCGGGGTGATCACCTTGCCGTCGATGACATCGAGGTACCAGCGAAGTTCATTGTACCGCGTGCTGTCGCATGCGTCTCCGAGCGAGATGCCGAAATCGAATGGGTTCTTCGCGTGCAGCGCATTCACGGTCTGAACCGCCGCGTCGAGGACGTGCGTCGTGTACAGCATTACCGGCGCGTACACCCCTGTCACCCCTGAGGACTTCGGGTCTACATCCGGGGTTAGCTGCTGGAGAGCCATCATCTGATTCGGGGCTTCCTTGTCGGTGATATGGATGTCGGAGAATGAAAAGAAATTCAGGAACCTGGTAATTCTGGTCGGCGTCGGGTTGCTGTACCCAGGGATGAGGTCCGTACGTTGGACCATCGGGAGAGGCGACCCGAACGACCAGGCGCCATAGCCCAAGGCATCGTATTGCGCGACCTGGTTAAGTTGATATTTCTGAAGACCCGTCCCGCCGCTTGGGGTCTGCCCCAATGATGAGGGTATCTGGAATGTGATCATCCGATCGAGCGTTGTCTTGACATTCGAGTCTATCGGGTATTGCCGGATAGTTGCCTGGCTGTTCCCACAGCCGGAAATCAAAGGTCCCACTGACACACAGACGATGGCGCCAGCTGTATATGCGAGAAATTTACGGCGCGAGATCCCCTGGACCAGCCGCAGTTCATTGCCATTCCGGATCATGTTGAGATCATCCTGAGTCAGTATAGTGCTGTTGCTCATACTTACGCCCCCCTTTTGATTATTCCCTTTTTGTTGGGATTACCCTCTTCGAACCGGTGATGCTTGTGGCCCTCTTATGTCGCCTCCGGCTCGGCACAGGCCGGGGTTAAGCTGCTTCGCAAGCTCGGCGATATCCTCCATCTTCAGGCAGGACAAGAGCCTCAGTTCCGCCGGAACGAGGTGATACCCATCCCGGAGGCAGGCCGCTTCCAGAGAATCATTCGCCTGACTTCGGAACCGCTCGTCGGTAACCAACCGCCCCAGTACCCGCTCAACGGCTTCCTGTGACATGACAACCCCCATGAAGTGCAAACAACTGTCCAATACGGGACAAATATCCTTCTGTAAGAACAGGTCGGAATACAGAATAGCCAAATCCGTGCCGCACATGTGTTTTTATTAATTTCAACTTGTTACGTTTTTTTGGGTTTGAAGATGTTGTCCCTGGCGGGACAAACTGTCCCATTCAGGACAATTGACGGGACGAGGGGGGAATCGGGATCAGTAGAACAGCTTGCGTGAGGCCTTCAAGAGGCGTGCGGCAGAGGATTTGTTGTTGCCGCACTTCTCCATGGCCCACGCCGTCACCTGTCTGGTGACGGCATCAAGCGAGAACTCTTCACAGGAGAAGTTGAAATTGAGGGAGATTCGGTCATTGGTCGATTCTTCGTGGCTGGGGCCGGATTGTTGCAAGCGCAGATGCTCGGGCCGGATCAGGTCACCGCTGGTGACGATGGTGGCGTGTTCGAGTTGGTTGCGCAGCTCCCGCACGTTGCCCGGCCAGTCATGGGCCATCATCAGGTCGAGGGCCGCCTGTGAGAGGCCGGGCAGCGGCTTACCCTGGTGCTGCCGGAATATGCCGAGGAAATGTTCGGCAAGCTGCGGGACATCTTCGCGACGTTCGCGCAGGGGCGGGATGGCAATGGGGAAGATGTTCAGGCGATGGTAGAGGTCCCACCGGAAGGTCCCCTGGTTGCAACATTCGTCCAGGTTGCGGTGAGTGGCGACGATGACCCTGAAATCAGCGGTAACCAACCGGTCGGCGCCGACCTTTTCATAGACCCGCTCCTCCAGCAGGCGCAGCAGCTTGGGCTGAAGCGGCAAAGGCATGTCGCCGATCTCGTCCAGGAACAGGGTGCCGCCCTGGGCGCGGCTGCACTTACCTTCCCGCTCCTGAACCGCATCGGTGAAGGCCCCTTTCACATGGCCGAACAGTTCGCTTTCCAGCAGTGTTTCCGGTATGGCGGCGCAGTTGACCGTCACGAAGTTGGTCATGTTCTGGCCGGAGGCGATATGGATGGCCCGCGCCAGGACCTCCTTTCCCACCCCGCTCTCGCCATATACGGCGACGGTGGTGAAAGGGGAGCCGGCTACCTGTTGTGCCGCAGCCAGCACCTTTCCCATGGCCGGTGATCTGCTGGTTATGTTCTGGAAACTGAACTTCTTCCGCTCGGAATCGAGCATCCGGTCGTAATTGACCCTCAACCGGGCATGTTCCAGCAGCCGCTCAACCACCACCAGCAGTTCTTCCCGATTGAGCGGTTTCAGCAGGTAATCGCCGGCCCCCTCCTTCATGGCTGCCACGGCACTGCCCACGCTGCCGTGGGCGGTGACCAGCAGGAAGGGAAGTCGGGGATGGCGGCTGCGCACGTGGCGCAGCAACGTCACCCCATCCATCTCCGGCATGACCATGTCGGACACTACCAGGTCAAAATGAGAATCTTCCAGCTCCGTCAGGGCCTCGACCCCGCCGGCAACGCAGGTCGTCTGGTGTCCTGCATCGGCCAGGTAGCCCTCGATCATGAAGCGGAAGCTCTGCTTGTCATCGACAACCAGTATCCGTGCGCTGTCGCTCACTGGGTATCCTCCTGGGCCAACCAGGATTTCAGTTGTTCCATGACCGGCCACAGGTGCTCGGCACGGGCGGACGAGGCGTTGAGTTGGAGCCAGGCCGCCAGTTCCGCTGGTTCCCGGTTTGCCAGGTGTCCGCACAGACCTTTCAGGGTGTGGGCCGCCTGTCCGAGTTCGTGGCGGTCGTCACGCTCAAGGGCCATGTGCAGGCGGTGCAGTTCATCGTTCATATCCTGGCGCAGCATCTCCCGATACTGCCGGGCGCGTTCAGGGTTATTGCCCAGATCGCTGCTGGTTTGCACGTTCAGCAACAGTTCTCCCGGGGGTGACGCCGCATCGGCATCTCCGCAGTGTGCGGCAATGGCCCTGACCAACTGTTCGGGGATTACCGGTTTTGCCAGTACTGCGTTGATGCCGGCGCTCAGGCAGGCTTCGCGGGTGGTTGTTTCGATATCGGCAGTGATGGCTATGATAGGTACAGGCGTTTCAGACCCTTCCCGCTCACGGTGCCTCACCCGCCGGGCGACCTCGATGCCGTCGATACCGGGCATGCGGATATCCAGCAGGACCAGATCGAAACGGTGCTGCTCCATGAGCTGCAGGGCCTGCGAGCCCTCTTCCGCTACGGTGACCCGTTGGCCCCAGGAGGTCAGGATATCTTCCAAAAGCTGGCGATTATAGGCATTGTCTTCAGCTACCAGGATCGCATGTGCCGCCAGGGCCATCGGCGGCGCAAGAAAAGTGTTCTGCTCCGGCTCGGTTTCCGGAAGGGGCAGTTCGACAACAAAGCAGCTTCCCTCCCCCTCCCGGCTGTCAACGCTCATGATTCCCCTCATCATCCCCACCAGGCTGTGGACGATGGCCAGCCCGAGACCGGTGCCGCCAAATTTACGGGAGATTGTCGGATCAAGCTGACGGAACGGCTGAAATAGCAGGGGAATACTCGCCTCGGGGATGCCGATACCCGTGTCCCGCACCTCGAAGCGGACCAGCGGCTGGCCCGCAGACACAAGAGAATCGGACAGAATGATGGTGCACGTGACCCCCCCGTTTTCGGTAAACTTGACGGCATTGGCAAGCAGGTTCGCAATGATCTGGCGCAGACGGACCGGATCGCCGAGGACCCACGCAGGCACCGTGTCGGCAACGACGACCCGGAATGCCAACATCTTATGATCCGCCAGAGAGTGATACCGCGCTTCCAGGCCGGCAACAAGCTGCCGCAGGTTGAACGGCACGGCCTCGAACTCCATCCGTCCGGCCTCGATCTTGCTCATGTCCAGAATGTCGTTGACCAAATCCATCAGGGAGTTCGACGTTTGTTCGAGGATTGCCAGGTACTGATCGATCCGGGCGGGATCGGATGTTGTGCGGGCGAGGGCGCTGAATCCGACCATGGCGTTGAGCGGCGTGCGGATCTCATGGCTCATGACGGCCAGGAATTGGCTCTTAGCCTTGTTGGCCTCTTCGGCATCGGTTTTGGCTTTACGTAATGTTTCTTCAGCCAATTTACGTTCCGATATTTCCCTGGTTATGCCGTGGAACCCGACGACAGCGCCGTTTGCGCCACGCTCGGGGGTGGAGTTTATTTCCGCCCACAGCCATCTGCCATCCTTGCAGCGGTGCCGCGCTTCGAAGGTTATGGGGCCTGTCGGAATTCCGCGTTGTTCAGCCTCCTGCCTTAGCAGGGCTGCCTTCTTGAGTGAGGCGATCCCCTCTTCATCAAACACCTCAAAAACATGGTGCCCAATCATTTCGTCGGCCCTGTAACCGCGAAATCGCTCGTCCGACGGGCTGATGTAGATGAAACGATACTCCTTGTCCAGCTTCCAGACCACATCGGAGGCATCCTCAGTCAGAAGGCGGTAGTAGGTTTCGCTCTCCCGCAGGGCTTCCTCGGCCAGTTCATGCTTCACAATCTCTTTGGCCAGCCTCTCATTCGTCTGTTGCAGTTTGTCGTTTGCCTCGGAAAGCTGCATAGTCCGCTCGGCAATCTGCTCTTCCAGGAACTTGTTGCGTTCCGTCAATTCCTTCATCGGATAGACTTCACCCTCACGTACCAGGTGATAAGGAATGGAAATACTGCTGTGCGTGATTTTCCAGCCAGCGGATTCCTTACGAAAGATGAGCACCAGGCGGGCTGTCTCCCGGGACAGAATCTGGTCTTCCATAGGCAGGTGAATATTGAAGAAGCCGGTCGTCACGGCGATCGTGTCAGCAAGTGACTGAATGGCCACGTCCTTGAGTTCGATGCGGAGCGGATTCTTTATCTGGGCGAAATCCTGACGGGTAATCTCGACCCATTCCTCCCGGTCCTTGACCAGAAAATCACCGCCTCCGGTAAAGCCGGAAAAGTCTTCGCTGAAGCGGGCGGTGAGCCGATCATCGCGGGATGCGTACATCCGCAGATAGTCATCAAACAACTGCCTGATTTCCTGATAGTCGTTTGTTTCCAATGCCATAAGGCCTCAAAGCAAGAAAAATATTATAACGCTTTAGCATTACTGAAAGAGATGGTCAAGGGTCGTCTCAATTAATTATCCAGGACAGCCCCGAATAGCGCCAGTTTAAGCGTTGCCAGCACGATATCTGTTTCGGTGTGGAATCTCCTTCACTGCACGCCTCGGGACTGTCATAAGCTCGTAGTTTTTCGGTCTGTGTTTGCGACAGCTGGGTTCACTTCGACCAGGCCGCTGTCGAATCGGGGTGTCGGTCATCGCCTCGTACAAGTCGGTGATCAGTCGGAGCCATCCAGCCGGGCATCCGTCGAGGACTATCTGAGGCGGCCTGTCGAGGTCCTGATGGCCCCCGCCGGGATGGTGACGATTGAGCAGGCCCATTACGACAGTATGCTGCGTCAGCTGCATCACTACCAGGCAGAGGCGGAGTATACCACTACAATTGCTCGGGAGCTCGAGGCTAGTCGGGAGGAATGAAATCGGCTGAAAAAACTGAACCAGAAGCTCCTGGCGGATCAGACCAATCCGATGATGTTGGTGAAATCAATACTTAGGGAGGCGAGTGCTGTTGGTGAATGGTGGGTAAAAAAGTTTTGCTGAGCGTCACGCTTGGGGAGCCAACAAACCCATGGTCGATTTCTTTATTGAAATCGACCATTTTGTTTTTTGATTCTGAGAGTGGGGCACGTTTGGGAACCATGGCATCACGGCCGGATAAGGATGCCTGAATCCGGCCGGAATGCTGCCGGCTCCTTCCCCGCTTGACAAATAAATAAAAATAAGTTCTATTTGCAGAATGATGAACGTCTCTGACAACATCACTCGCTATCCTGTTCCATCGGGCAAGCGACTTCGGTACCTCGTTGCCCTCGCGATGTCCATGGCGATACTGTATTCGGTGCTGCTGGTCGCCTTCCATCACCACGACGACGGGCGGGACCACGACGACGATTGCCCGGTCTGCACCGTTGCCCACCATTCCCCTGCCGGGGCCACTATAACCGCCCCCTGCCTTACGTACCTGCCGTTCACCTTTCCGGCCTGTTTTGCCATTCTTGCCCTTTCCATTGTCGTCACCCGTTTTTGCCATACCCCCCAGGACCGCGCCCCTCCCGTCTGAGTTCCTCCGGTAAAGCGGATAACAAGACCCGGATCTCCCCTACGGCAATCCGCACTACCTGCCCGACCCGGCATTGGCAAAGACCGCCATCACAAACATCTACAACGCACTGGTGAGGTTTGCGCCGCAGCACAGGGCCGAATTCACGCGTAAGCGGGATGCCTATCTCGCCAAACTCAATGCCAGGATCGCTGAGTGGGAGAAAGCGGCAAAGCCGCTCCGGGGGATGAAGTCCGACAGGACAAAGAAGGGAATTTATGGTAGATTCCAAAAACCGTGACGCTTTGAATGGCGTTTGTGTCCCCACCATACCGGATTACACCAAAGGAGTACCTCGATGAGGCAAGCCTCACTTGCAAACAGTATCTGCAACGTTGTGCTGTTATCCATTATCTCCAGCCCCGCCATGGCCTCGGAATCCCTGAAGCGTTATGACCTGCGGGATTTTTTCGGCAAGCCGGAGCGTTCGTTCTTCCGTCTCTCTCCCGACGGAAAAGCGCTCGGTTTCATGCAGCCGTACGAGCGCCGCCAGAACCTGCATGTGGTGATGCTGCCGCCGGACGGCGCGACCCCTGACTTTACCAAGGCCAGACGTATTACCGCAGAAAAGGAACGTGATATCGCCGGCTTCTTCTGGAAGGGGAGCAGCCATATCCTCTATGTCAAAGACTTCGGCGGGGATGAAAATTTCCATGTCGTATCCGTTGACGTACAGAGCGGCACGGTAAAGGATCTTACGCCAATCCCGAAGATACGGGCATCCATCGTGGACGACCTGCCGGACGACCCCGATCACGTGCTGGTGCAATACAATAAAAGGGACTCGAAGGTTTTTGACGTGTACCGGGTCAACGTGATCACCGGCGACTCCACGCTGGTGGCGCAGAATCCCGGCAACATCACGCATTGGCTTACCGACCATGCAGGCCGGGTCCGCATCGCTACCACGACCGATGGCGTGAACACCAGCCTCCTGTACCGCCCCTCGGAGAAGGACTCTTTCAAGACCGTCCTGACCACGGACTTTCGTACCAGCGTGGCGCCGCTGTTTTTCACCTTCGACAACAAATCCCTCTACGCCCTCTCAAACCGCGGACGGGACAAGACGGCGCTGGTGATTCTCGATCCGGGCACCGGGAAGGAATCGAAACCGCTCTTCGAACATCCGGATGTGGACCTTGACGGGGCGTCCTATTCCCGTAAACGCAAAGTGCTCACCTCCGCCGGCTTTGACACCTGGAAGGGGCAGCACCATTTCTTCGACCCTGAAACCAAAGCCCTCTATGCAAAGCTTCAGGAAAAGCTGCCCGGCTATGAGATCGCCCTCCAGAGTGAAAATCTCGCTGAGGATATGTTTGTTGTTGCGGCTTACAGCGACCGCACGCCAGGCACCCGTTATGTCTACTCCGCCACGTCGGACAGGCTGACGACCCTGGGAGAGATCAATCCACGTATCGACCCGGCTCACATGGCAACCATGAAACCCGTAACCTACACCGCCAGAGACGGTTTGAAAATCCACGGCTATCTGACACTACCCGTCAATCGCGAGGCCGGGAAGCTCCCGGTTATCGTCAATCCTCACGGAGGCCCCTGGACCCGGGACTCCTGGGGGTACAATCCCGAGGTCCAATTTCTGGCCAACCGCGGGTTTGCCGTTTTCCAGATGAATTATCGCGGCTCCACAGGTTACGGCAGGGTGTTTTGGGAAAAAAGCTTCAAACAATGGGGAAGGGCCATGCAGGATGACATCACCGACGGTGTCGAATGGCTCATCCGGGAAGGTATCGCCGATCCCAAGCGTATCGGCATCTATGGCGGAAGCTATGGCGGCTACGCCACGCTGGCCGGCGTGACCCATACCCCCGACCTCTATGCCGCCGCCGTGGACTACGTCGGTGTCGCGAATCTTTTCACCTTCATGGATTCCATCCCCCCATACTGGGAGCCGTATCTGAAGATGATGCATGAAATGGTGGGGGATCCGGAAAAGGACAGGGAGCAACTCGGCGCAACCTCCCCGGCACTGCATGCCGACAGGATCAAGACGCCGCTCTTCATCGCACAGGGGGCCAACGATCCCCGCGTGAACAAGAACGAATCCGACCAGATGGTGGCGGCGTTGCGGAAACGCGGCGTCCAGGTCCAGTACATGGTTAAGGATAATGAAGGACACGGTTTCCATAATGAGGAAAACCAGTTCGACTTTTACGGCGCCATGGAGACGTTTTTCAGCAAGTACCTCAAATAACCTGAATCCGTGGCGCCTGTGCGGCGCCCTCTGTCCAGCGTGGCGGAGAGGCCACGGCACGGTGCGCATGGGCGGCGTTGGCCTCCGGCAGGTCGCTCGCCCCGCCACCCGGGCGTCACGGATTCAGCACCTAATCCACAGGAGACCCGCCATGAAGTACATATCGGTCGCAGTACTCGTGTTCATTTGCCTGACGTTGATCGCCTGCCGGAAACAGGAGGCGACGGCGCCTTCTCCTTCGGCCCCCAAAAAGCTGGTTGTCGTGACGACCCTGTTTCCCCTGTACGATTTTGCCCGGACCATCGGCGGCGATAAGGCGGAGGTCAGCCTGATCCTCCCGCCGGGTGTCGAGGCGCATTCCTTTGAGCCGAAACCGGAGGATGCCGCCAGGGTCACCAAGGCGGATCTGTTCGTCTTCACCAACGAGTTCATGGAGCCGTGGGCGGTGAAGTTCGTCAAGGGGCTGAATGCCGGGCAGGTGGCGCTGGTGGATTCGAGCAGGGGCGTCACCTTTCTCAAGGGCGGCGCCGAAGAGGAGGGGCACGAAGGGCACGCCGGAGGCATGGACCCGCACATCTGGCTCGACTTTGGCAACGCCCGGATCATGGTGGACAACATAGCCCAGGCCCTGGCCGTCAGGGACCCGGCCAACAAGGGGTATTACCTGGCCAATGCCGCCGCATACCAGGCTGAGTTGAAGAAGCTCGACGACGACTACAAGGCCGGGCTGTCCAGCTGCGGCAAGCGGGTATTCCTGCACGGCGGACACTACGCTTTCGGCTATCTCGCCCATCGCTACGGCCTCCGGTACGAATCCGCCTCGGCGGTCAACGCCGATGCCGAACCGACACCGGCCAAACTGATCGCGCTCGTCAAGCAGATGAAAGCCATGGACCTGAAGTATGTCTACAGCGAGGAACTCCTGTCGCCCCGAGTCTCGGAGATGATCGCCAGGGAGACCGGCGCAACCGTCCTTCTGCTCCATGGCGCCCACAACATCGGCAAGGAGGACTTCGATCACGGCGCAACCTTCATCTCCCTGATGAGAAGGAACCTGGACAACCTGAGGACCGGCTTGCAGTGCCGATGAGTTTCCGCCCGGAAAGGGTTCTCTTTCGCCCATGCGGCGTCAATCTTCGGGCTTGCTTGTGCGGCGTACCGATGTACGCCTCCGCGCAATCCCTTGATTTCCTGGCCTGGGCAAAAAATTCCTCCTTTCCGAATCGGAAACTACGTAAACAGCAACGCTCCCAACGTGTGGAGGAGACATCATGAAGAGGAACAATCGCTATGCCGGGCTCGTTTTTGCCCTGCTGATCTTTTGCATTTTTGCCGGGGCTGCCCCGGCCTGGTCCGGCGAGGTCACCAGGGCCACCCTGAAAAACGGCCTGCGGGTGGTCATCGTGCAGAACTCCCTGGCCCCGGTCGTCACGACCCAGGTCAACTACCTCGTCGGCTCGAACGAGGCCCCTCCCGGTTTTCCGGGGCTGGCCCATGCCCAGGAGCACATGATGTTCCGCGGCAGTCCGGGGCTCTCCCCGGATCAATTGTCCTCCATCATTGCCGCCATGGGCGGCAACTTCAACGCCCAGACCGAGCAGGCCCTGACCCAGTACTTCTTCACCGTCCCGGTGGAAGACCTGGAAACCGCCCTTCACGTGGAGGCGGTGCGGATGCGCGGTATCCTCGATTCCGACAAGGCGTGGCGGGAGGAGCGGGGGGCCATCGAGCAGGAGGTGGTCCAGGACCTGTCCGACCCCAAGTATATCCTGAGTACCCGCCTGTTGGGCAAGCTGTTCGAGGGGTCCCCCTACGAGCATGACGCCCTCGGCACGGTGGCTTCCTTCGACAAAACCACCGGCGCCATGCTCAAGAAGTTCCATAACGACTGGTATGCGCCGAACAATGCGATCCTGGTCATTGCGGGCGATGTGGACCCGCAACGAACCCTGGCGACGGTGACGCGCCTGTTCGGGCAGATCCCCCGGAAAAGGCTGCCGGCGCGCACTCCGGTTGCGCTCTCCCCCCTCAGGCCCGCCGAGATGCAACTCGACTCGGACCTGCCCTACGGGCTGGCGGTCGTCGCATACCGGTTTCCGGGGATGGAGAGCCCCGATTATGCCGCCGGGATGGTGTTGTCGGATGTCCTGTCCAGCCGGCGCGCCAACCTCTATGCCCTTGTTCCCGAAGGCAAGGCGCTCTCGGCCAGCTTCGACAGCTATGCCCTGCCCAAAATGGGCTACGCTTTCACCCTCGCGGCATTTCCCCAGGGGGAGGACGGACACCCCCTGGTGGAAACGCTCAGGAAGATCATCCGGGAGTATGCGGCGAACGGCGTCCCGCCGGAGTTGGTGGAAGCGTCCAAACACCATGAGATCGCCCAGGCCGAGTTTCAGAAGAACTCGGTGGAGGGGCTGGCTTCCGCGTGGTCCCAAGCCCTTGCCCTGGAAGGGCACGCCTCGCCCGACGATGATATCAGGGCCATCGGCAGGGTAACGGTGGAGGACGTCAACCGCGTGGCGCGGAGTTTTCTCGTCAACGACACGGCCATCACCGCGATCATGACGCCCCGCCAATCCGGCAGCCCCGTGGAGTCCAAAGGCTCCGGCCGCACGAACGAGTCGTTCACCCCCAAGCAGGTGAAGAAGGTGAAACTCCCGGCCTGGGCCGCTCAGGTCACCAGGCCCCGCAAGGTTGCGGCGGCGCAGGAGGGACCGACTGATCTGAAACTCAAAAACGGGATCCGCCTGATCGTGAAAACGACCAGGACCAGCGATACGGTCGGCTTGTTTGGACACGTCAGAAACAACCCCGGACTTGAGGCGCCCCCGGGCAAGGACGGGGTGGACGAGGTGCTGGGAGGTCTGTTCTCCTATGGCAGCAAACACCTGGACCGCCTGGCGTTCCAGGCCGCCCTGGACGAAATCGGGGCCGATGCCGACGTGGGGTCCGCGTTCTCCCTGCAGGTGATCAAGGGGCATTTCGACCGCGGAGTGGCGCTCGTCGCGGATAACCTGATCAATCCGGCGCTTCCGGAGGAGGCCTTCGAGGTGGTGCGGAAGGAAACCTCCTCGCTCCTTGCCGGCCAGGAAAAAAGCCCCAACTGGCTCGTGGGCCGGGCGCTCAGGACGGCACTCCTCCCGCACAACGACCCGGCGCTTCGGTACTCCAGACCGGAGACGGTGGACAAGCTGACCCCGGCGGACGTCCGGGACTATTACCACGCCGTTTTCCGGCCCGATACGACGACCATCGTGGTAGTGGGGAACATCACCCCCGAGGAGGCGCGGACAACCATCGAGAAGTATTTCGGCGCCTGGAAGGCCGAAGGCCCCGCCCCGGAAACCGAGTTTCAGCCGGTTGCCGACAACAAGCCGGCTACGGTGATGGTGCCCAACGACAGCAGGGTGCAGGATGAGGTGACCCTGGAGGAAACCCTCGGCCTGACCCGCTCGCACCCGGATTACTACCCGTTGCAGGTCGGCCTCCACATCCTCACCGGGGCGTTTTACGCCACCAGGCTCTACCGCGACCTCCGTGAGACCAGCGGCCTGGTCTATGCGGTGGAGGCCTTTCTCGACATCGGCAAGACCCGCTCCAGCTTCGGGGTGGAGTACGGCTGCAATCCCGAGAACGTCTCGAAGGCCCGCACGATCATCGGGCGGGACCTGGCGGACATGCGGTCGAATCTGGTAACCCCCGACGAGTTGGCCCAGGCGAAGAACCTGCTCGTCCACCAGGTCGTGCTGTCCTCCACCAGCACCGCGGGCATCGCCCTGGGGCTGCTGCACCTGGCCCAATTGGACCTGCCGCTGGACGAACCGGCCCGGGCGGCCGCCCGGTACGGGAGCGTCACCGCCGCGCAGGTGAGGTCGGCGTTTTCGAAATGGATCAGGCCGGAAGGGTTCGTTCAGGTAACGAGCGGGCCGCAGCCGCGCTAAGGAAAGGGAAACGGGATGTGATATCCCGGTAGGGGCGGGCCGGCGCGCCGATCATCATGATCGGCACGCCGGCCCGTTTTTTTGGCTTTTACACCGTTGTTTTTCGCTGCGCCTCAAGTTGGTCGTAGCGGGAGCTCAGCATCCTGATGGCGTCCCGCATGATTTCGGGTACGGTCCTGCGGGATTCCCACGCCATGGCGTTGAGATTTTTGAGCTCGTTGTCGCTGACCCGCATGGCGATGACGTGACTTCTCTGCATTGTCAGTATCCTGCCCATAGTTTGTTGTCCATAGCAGGTTGTTGAAAAACAGCCATCTCGCCGCCCTCCTCGAAAGCCCTTTCGTGCGGCGTAGCGCTGCTACGCCTCCTCTGGGCCTTCTGCGGGTGCAACGATCTGACTATTTTTGAAGAACCTGAGTTTTTAAATAATCGGTTAGATGTTCCAGTCGGCGATCTTCATGGTGCCGTTCTTGGCCAGGTTGACCTGCATCTTGAACACCCGCTCCAGCATCTGGGGTTCGTGGCCCGCCTTCCGCGCCAGACATGCCTTCTTTGCCATGTCGAAGTATTCCTGCAAGAGCGGTTTGTAGTCCGGGTGGGCGCAGTTGTCGATGATGAGCTGCGCCCTCGTCTTCGGGTCCAGGCCCCGCAGGTCGGCCAGTCCCTGCTCGGTCACCAGCACATCCAGGTCGTGCTCGGTGTGGTCCACGTGGGGCACGTGGGGCACCAAGCAGGTGATGCCGGTCGGGTCGGTCTTGCTCGGCCGGGCCGACGGGGTGTGCATGATGGAGAGGTAGGCGTTGCGGAGGAAATCGCCGGAGCCGCCGATGCCGTTGATCATCCTGGTGCCTCCCACGAGGGTGGAGTTGGCGTGGGCGTAGATGTCGAACTCCACCGGGGTGTTCATGGCGATGCACCCCAACCGGCGGATCGGCTCGGGATGGTTGGCAATGGAGAGGGGCCGCATGAGGACCTTGTTGCTGTACTTGTCCCAGTTGTCGTAAAAGCGCTTGAAGCCGTCCACCGAGTAGGAGAGGGAGACCGTGGAGGCGAAATCCAGCTTCCCGGAATCGAAGAGGTCGAGCATGGTGTCCTGCAACACCTCGGTCCAGACCTTGAGCCCCGTGAACGGCCCCTTGGCGAGCCCGCCGATGACCGCGTTGGCGATGGAGCCGACGCCGGACTGGAGCGGCAGCAGGTTCTTGGGCAGGCGTCCCACCTTCACCTCGTTGGAGAAAAAGTCGATGATGTGGTTGGCGATGGCCTCCGAGGTTTCGTCCTGCTCGCTGAAGGAGCGGCCGTTGTCGGGGCGGTTCGATTCGATGATGGCCACGATCCGGTCCGTATCCACCCGCACATAGGGGGAACCGGCCCGGTCGTCCACTCGGCTGATGAGGTACGGCTGCCGGTTGGGCGGGTTGATCGGCTCGATGATGTCGTGCAGCCCTTCGAAGCTGGGGATGGAGGTGTTGATCTCGATGATGAGCTTGTCGGCGATCTGCACGATCTCCGGCACCGCGCCGCAGGAGGCGGTCAGCACCAGGCCGCCGTTCTCGGTGATGGCGGAGCACTCGATGATGGCGATGTCCAGCCGTCCGCCGTTCTCCTTGGTGTAGAAGCCATACCCCAGGTCCTGGGCGAACATGGAGAGATGCTTATCCCCCATGCGGATGCGCCCTTCGTTGATGCCGGCCTGGATATTCTTGCCGGTCTGGTAGGGCCAGCGACGGTCGATCATGTCCAAGGACGCCCACCGGTCCTCGGTTTCGGCACCGACCGAGGCACCGATGAACAGGTTGAATTTCAGTTTTCCCTGCAAGCCGTTCTTTTCCACATGGTCGGCCAGGGCGATGGGTACCATCTTGGGGTAACCGGCCGGGGTAAAGCCCGACCACCCCACGTTCATGCCGTTCTTGAACAGGGGAATGACATCCTCGACCTTCCTGATCCTGTCGTGGAGATTGGTCTTCCTGATCCTTTTGTGCAGTTCTGACATCGGTCCGCTCTCTCCTTCGTGGTTCATGAATTTTCGTCCGGTGCCGCTGGGTGTGTGCCGTGGCCGCGGCGTGGGCTTTTAATCGAACGTTCGTTCGAATACAGGATAACAATACGTTGTTTGATCTGCAAGAACTATTTTGGCGGGCATCTCTACGGTTGGATTTTGCGGGGGATTTTGCTACTCTGCGCGGCACGACCAGGGGGGAGCGCCATGACAAAAGCGGATTGCCGCAACAGGCTGGTGGAGGTGGGAACGCGGCTGTTTGCCGAGCGGGGTTTGCACGGCGTCAGCGTCCGGGAGCTGTCCCAGGCCGCCGGGGCGAGCATCTCCATGATTTCGTACCACTTCGGCAGCAAGGAGGGGTTGTACCGTTCGGTGCTTCAGGAGCAGTTCGCCTGTTTTGACCAGATCGAGGAGATCCGGCGGCAGGGGGCCGATCCGCTGGACGTGCTGGAGGAGTACCTGCGCTGGACCATCCTGCGGCACCGCAACAACCCGTACCTGCTGCGGTTCTACACCAGCGAGCTCACCAACCCCACGGCGTATTTCGCCACCATCGTCTCGCCCGCCATCGCCAAGGTAATCCGCATCCTTGCTGATGTGGTGGAAGAGGGGATGCGGCGGGGACGGTTCCGGCGGGATATTGATGCCGTCAATGCCGCACTGGCCCTTGCCGGCATGGTCAATTATTTTTTCCTCAGCACGTTGGCCACCGAGTCGCTGACGAACCATTCGCCCGCCCAGGACGAGCAATTGATCGGTCAATACGTCGCCATCTTCACCAGAGGGATCATCGCCTGACCGGTACGACCCGATGGTCGCAACGGTGCTATCCCGGCCGGCGGAACCAGGCGAGAACTGCCTCGACGCTCTGTGCCCCGGCGAGCCGGGATACAACCCTGCCGCCACGGAGCAGCACGAGGGCCGGAATGCCCCGCACCTGGAATCGCGCCGCAAGGGCCTGGTTCTGCTGGGTATCGATCTGGACGACGGCCGCTTTTCCCGCCAGTTTCTCCGCCACTGTTCGCACCGCCGGTGCGAATGAGGTGCAGTGTGGTCACCAGGGAGCCCAGAACTCGGCGACCACCGGTCCCGGATAGTTTGCCACGAAGGCATCGAAGGTTTGATCCGTGAGCTGCTGCGGGTGGCGGTACAACGGGGGCAGGACCGCACGGCAGGTGCCGCAGCGCCCCCTTTTCCCCTCCTTGTCGGCGGGAATCCGGTTTGCCGTGCCGCACGATGTGCAGGTGACGATATAGTCCGGCATACTCAATCCTCCCTTCCCGATATTTTCGCGCAACTCCTCCGCCACGGTCAAGCGGTTCCGTCACATGGACCGGCGCGAAGCCCGGCCCTGTGTCCGCAGATAGCTGCGCTCCGCCAGGTTGTGGGGCGAGGCCGGAATTCAGGGACGCTCTTCCGGTCACGGCGAAGTTTGCTCTTGCAACGATCGGGGAGCTGTTGCAAAATATCATCCCGGCTTTTCTTGGGCAGGAGTGAGGGGTGGCTGCTATCGTCAGGCAACGAGCGCATATTGTGAGACTGGTTTTCGGGGTTGTGCTGTGGTGCGGGCTTGTCGCCTGTTCGGAGCGCCTTGTCTATCGGCCTGAGAAGAAGCTCGGGCCGGAGACCGTCTTGCTCACGGATGCGGACAATCTGCCCCCCATACCCGATCCGGCGGCCAACAACGCCACCCTGGCAGGTATCGACACCACCGGCATCGGCATCCGCGACGATGTCCATCTCTGGATTTATCAGAATTATACGACAACCGTGAAACGCACCATACTCCTGACCATGGCCAAGGCTGTTCAGGGCGTGATGGCCAATCCTCCCGCCACCACGGAGGATGCAAGAAACCTGGAACAATCCTACCGGGATGCCGCCATGATGCTCAAGATCGTCCGGGGGCTCAGCAAGAGCGAGGCCGCTGAAATGAACCAGTTCCTGTACCTGCTGACGATCAATACCGAGGAACGCCTGCAGTCGTACCTGCGCTACAACCTGTTGCTGCAAGGGGGAAATGGCTCGCGCTGAAACGGCCGCCCGCGACTGAAACGGAAAAACCCCGCCCTGGGATGAACAGGCGGGGTTTTTCCGTTGTGGAACAGGGGTAATGGTTAATTGAAGAAGTATCTCGCGCCAAAGGTCATGGAGATACTCGTAGGGTCGATGTTGCCGGCCTTGCTGCCCAGGTAGTTGATATCGCCGCTGGGCGCCAGGACCGCCTTGAGCTGGGCGGTCAGGGCCACCTGCCTGTTCACGAAATAGTCGGCGCCGCCGCTGATATGAACGCCTACCGTGCTGTCCACGTCGGTCCTGGCCCCGTCGGAGTAGGTGAAGTCGTTGATCAGGATATCCAGACCAGCCCCCACATAGGGGGTCAGTTGGGGCACCGCGACGTCAAAACGGTACTGGGCGCCCAGGGAAAAGTTGTTGGTTTCGGCGTTGCCGCCCATGGTGCCGTTACCGTGGACATCATAGTCGGTGTGGGTGATATCGAATTCCGCCGCGATATTTTTCGTTATCCCATAGATAAAACCGCCGCCTCCCACGAAACCGGTGTCCGTGTCGGCACTGCGTCCGGCCAATTCACTATCGGCGGGGACGAGAAAGCCGATCCTCCCGGTAACGCCCAGTCTTCCCCTGATGTCGTCCGCCATGGCCGGGGTGGTGGCCAGAAACAGAGCCGCTGCCAGACAGCAGCAATGGATGATCTTGTTCATAATGGTCTCCTTTGGGAAGCATTTATAAGCCCTCCGCAGTACGGAGGGGCAGGGGTGAAAATGAAAAAAGCCGAAGCGCCGAATAATGATGATATTTCGGCAACCCGGCTGTCTCGGTGAGACCCTGTAGGCTTTCCGCCCCATCCTCGCGGATGGTTGAGTATTATCGGCTACCACAAAGCGTATGTGCGAACGGTGTTCATTATGCACACGCCGGGGGGAATGTCAATGATCCGGTGGTGGACTTTTTGCCGTCCCTCTGTTGCAAAGCGCGGTTTCGGGAAGCAGGCGTCTCCATCGGGCAGATCCTACCTGAACAACCCGGACTGCTCCCGCTCCATCAGCATGTCCCGCAGTCTCTCCGCCCCCAACCTGCGGGCGTCTCCCCGGCGTTGCCATTCCCAGAGAACCTCCTGCCGGTAGTGCTCCCGCCTGATCTGCTCCTGCTGACGTGTCCCCATCAGCTCCCGCAGGTAATTCTGTTGCCGCAGCTTCGTCTGGCCCAGCGGTTCCATCATCTGCACCATATCGAGCCGCGGCAGCCCCCGCTCCCGTTTCTGCTGCTGCAGCGACATCAAGGCGTTCAACTGCAGCAGGTCGCTGTTGTTCAGGGCATATGCCGCGCTTAAAGGCGCCAATAACGCCACCACCATCGCCAACCCCAGCATGCCGCCCGGATATTTGGAAACTGAAAGAGTCATCTGAAACCCCGGTGAGTGGGATACACGCCGATACGCCGAAAGGGTGTGGCTGGGTTCTCCGGCGCATTGCCTTTTTGCCATCATAACAGATTGCGACGGCTGCGGCCATTGTTCTTTGTGTTGCCGTTCGCCGTCTCCCGCGGCCGTAGCGAGCCGGTCTCCGGGACAGGTAAGGCGATAAAACCAATTTATTGTCCTTGTCCGGATTTTATGAGAAACTGCACGACATGTCCATTTTGCATTGATGTCACCTTGAGTCGTGGAAGGCCCAATCTGTATGCGCGAAAAGAGATCGTCACGACGGATCGTCTTTGTGGCCAATGGGGTGTTGTTGTATCAGGACCAGCGTTTCCCCTGTCATGTCGAGAATATTTCCCTGCACGGGGCACTGGTGGGGGTAGATGATGGTGTCTGCGAACTCGTCCGCCAGGGAGAGCCGTGTGCGCTGATCTTGCATCAGGCGGCGGGCGGGTCCGGCATCGATCTGGCCGCCCAGGTGGTCCACTCCGGGTTCGGCCTGCTCGGCCTGAGGTTTGCCGAACTGGATGCCGCACGGGAAAAGAGCCTGGCGGACATCATGGAACAGGCGGCTCGGGGGGAGACGCCGGCGGGCGGGGGAGCTTCGCGTTTGTACACCCGTTTGGGGATCAACGAGTACAGGGGACGCAGGGGATAGCATGCGGTTCTCCTCATCACCGTGACCCCGGGGAAGAGGCTGTGCCATTGTACGACATCATACGTCTCAAGACCGGGACCGCTCCGGTGCGGACCCTTGCCGCCGCGTTCCTCATCGCCGCTGCCTGCGCCGTCGCCTGTCTGCCGTGGGGCGGCACAGCCAGCGCCGAAACGCCCCGGAAGGCCATCATTGTCGGCGGCGACCGGGAATACCCCCCCTACGAGTTCATCGACAAAAATGGGCAGCCGTCCGGCTATAATGTTGAATTGACCCGCACCATCGCCGAGGTCATGGGGATGAAGGTTGAGTTCCGGCTCGGCAGTTGGGCGGAGATGCGCGAGGCCCTTCAGACCGGGCGGGTCGATGTGCTCCAGGGGATGTCCTACTCGGAAGAGCGCTCCGGCGAGGTGGAGTTCTCCCTGCCCCACACCATCGTGAATCACGCCGTATTCGCCCGCAGGGACTCGCCGCTGATCAACGCCCTCGACGAGATCGAAGGGAAGGAGGTGGCTGTTCACCGGGGCGGGATCATGCACGATTACCTGGTCAGGAAAGGATTCAGCGGGAAGCTGGTCCTGACCGATACGCCGGCCGACGCCCTGCGCCTCCTGGCGGCGGGGAAGACCGATTACGCCATCGTCGCCATCGTACCGGGGATGTACCTCATCCGCGAGCTGAAACTGACCAACCTGATTCCGGTGGTCCGCAATGTGGCGACCCACCGCTACTGTTACGCGGTGGCTCGGGGCAACGCGGAGCTGATCTCCCGTTTCAACGAGGGGTTGGCCATCCTCAGGAAGACCGGGCAATACCAGACAATCTATGAAAAGTGGCTCGGCGTGCTGGAGCCTGATCGCGTCGAGTGGGCGACCGTCATCCGGTACGCCGCCATCGTGATGAGCCCGCTGGTGCTCCTCTTGGGCGGTTTTGCCCTCTGGTCCCGCACCCTGCACCGCCAGGTCGCCCTGCGCACCGCCGATCTGACCCGTGAGATCGCCGAGCGGCGCCATGCCGAAGAGGAGTTGCGTCTCAACCAGGAACAGCTGCTCCAGGCGGACAAGATGGCCGCCCTGGGCGTCCTGGTATCGGGCGTGGCCCACGAGATCAACAACCCGACCGGATTGATCCTCCTGGAGGTTCCGATCCTCAGGCGATTTTTCACGGACGCCTCCAAGGTGCTGGAGCGCTACTACCAGGAGAACGGCGACTTCACCTGCGGCGGCCTCCCCTATTCGCGCATGCGGGAGGAGATGCCCCGCAGCCTGGAAAAACTCCAGGACGCGGGCAAGCGCATTAAGCGGATCGTGGACGACCTGAAGGATTTTGCCCGGCGCGACGATACGGCCTTCAACGACACCATCGACCTGAACGCCGTGGCCCAGGCCGCCGTCCGGCTGGTCGAGCCGTCCATCCGCAAGGCGACCAACCATTTCAGCGCCGGGTATGCCGAGGGGCTTCCCAAGACACGGGGAAACGCCCAGCGCATCGAGCAGGTACTGGTAAACCTGATCATCAACGCCTGCCAGGCGCTGCCCGATACCGGCCGGGGGATCGAACTGGCCACCAGGTACGACGCCGCCCGCGGCGCGGTGATCTTCCGGCTGCGGGACGAGGGGAGCGGTATCTCTCCTGAACACCTGTCGCGCCTGACCGACCCGTTTTTCACCACCAAGCGGGATATGGGCGGGACCGGCCTCGGTCTGTCCGTGTCGGCCGGGATCGTCAAGGAGCACGGCGGCACCCTGGAATTCGATTCGACCCCCGGCAGCGGGACCACCGTGACCCTGGCGCTGCCCGAGCACCGGAAGGAGAACAGCCCGTGAGCGAGCCCCTGTACCCCGATTTCGGCATCCTCCTGGTGGACGACGAGCCGGACTGGCTCAGTTCCCTCTCCCTGACCCTGGAGTCCTGCGCCGGCATCACCAATATCGCCACCTGCAACGACAGCCGCCAGGTCATGGCGATCCTGGACCGGGGGAAGACCGGCCTGGTCCTGCTGGATCTCACCATGCCGCACCTGTCGGGGGAACAACTTCTGGAGCAGATCGCCGAGCGCCATCCCGAGGTTTGCTCCATCGTGGTCAGCGGACTGAACCAGGTGGAGACTGCCGTCAACTGCATGAGGCGGGGGGCGTTCGACTATTTCGTGAAGACCGACGACGAGGACCGCATGGTGAACGGCGTGCTCCGGGCCGTGCGCATGCAGGAACTCCAGCGGGACCACCGGGAGCTGGCCAGCCGTTTCGGTTCGCCGGAGGTCCGGCATCCCGAGGCTTTCAGCGCCGTTGTCACCAATGACCGGGGCATGCAGGCCGTCTTCACCTACGCCGAGGCGGTGGCCAAAAGCCCCCAGCCGCTCCTGATCACCGGCGAGAGCGGCGTGGGCAAGGAACTCATCGCCCGTGCCGTCCATACGCTGAGCGGCTGCCGGGGCAAGCTGGTGACGGTGAACGTCGCCGGGCTGGACGACACGGTCTTCGCCGACACCCTGTTCGGCCACGTGCGGGGTGCCTTTACCGGCGCCGAGCAGGCGCGGCGCGGCATGGTGGAGGAGGCGGCCGACGGCACCCTTTTCCTGGACGAGATCGGCGACCTGAGCATCCCTTCCCAGGTGAAGCTGCTGCGGTTGCTCCAGGAGGGGGAGTATTTCCCCCTGGGGAGCGATCTGCCGAAACGGCTCAAGGCCCGCATCATCGTCGCCACCCACCAGGATCTGGCGGCCAGGGAGGCGGCGGGGGCCTTCCGCCGCGATCTCTACTACCGGCTGCGGACCCACCAGCTTCATGTGCCCCCTTTGCGGGAGCGGCGCGGGGATATCCCCCTCCTGCTGGATCATTTTCTGGAGGAGGCCGCGCGGGTCCTGGACAAGAAGAAGCCGACCCCGCCCAAGGGGCTGGCGCAACTCCTTGCAACCTACGGCTTCCCCGGCAATGTGCGCGAACTCAAGGCCATGGTCTACGATGCGGTCAGCGTGCATCGGGACCGGATGCTTTCCATGGATACATTCGTCAAGGCCGTGGAGCGCTCCCAGAAACAGGGCGGTGGGATGACGGCGGCCCCGACCGCCCGGCAGAACCCCTTTGCCGGGTTCGATGAACTGCCCACCTTCAGCGATGCCGCCGCGTTCCTGGTCATGGAGGCGCTGGACCGGGCCAACGGCAACCAGACCCTTGCCGCGCGGCTTCTGGGCATATCCCAACCGGCGCTCTCCAAGCGTCTGAAGATGCGCCAGCCCTGACACCTCAAACAGAGAGAACGAAGGAGAACACCATCCTACTCATCACCACACTGGAAATATTCGTCATGGCTATCGGGGCGGGGGTCATCGGCTCGGTCCTGGGGCTCGGCGGCGGCATCGTCATCGTGCCCGCCCTGACCATCCTGTTCGGCGTGCAGATGCGCACGGCCGTGGCCGCCTCAACCGTCTCCATCATCGCCACCTCTACCGGGGCCGCGGTGGCCTATCTGCGCGACCGGCTGACCAATACCAGGGTGGCCATGTGGCTGGAGATGGGCACCTCCCTCGGCGCCCTGAGCGGCGCCCTGATCGCCGGCTATCTGCACCAGCGCTTCCTGTACATCATGTTCGGGCTGCTGTTGGCCTATTCGGGCTACAACATGTTCAGGACCCGCAAGGCCGAACTGCCGGGGGAGGTGGTGCCCGACCGCCTGTCGAGAAAGCTGAACCTGGCCGGTTCCTACTACGACCGCATGCTGGGCCAACGGGTGGAGTACCAGGTCACCCGGACCATTCCCGGACTGATCATCATGTATTTCTCCGGGGCCGCAGCCGGGTTGCTGGGCATCGGCGCCGGAATCTTCAAGGTGCCGGCCATGGACCAGGTCATGCGCATGCCGTTCAAGGCCTCCACCGCCACCTCCAACTTCATGATCGGGGTCACGGCGGCCTCGGGGGCGGTGGTCTATTTTGCCCGGGGTGACGTCAAACCGCTGGTGGCGGGGCCGGTGGTGCTGGGGGTTCTGGTGGGCGCCGTCGTGGGCGCCCGGCTGATGGTCAGGATGAAGACCTCCACCATCCGCAAACTCTTCATCCCGCTGATTGTCTATACGGCCATCGAGATGATCTACCGGGGGGTGCGGGGATGACGACCGAAACCCATCGCGAGGAACCGGCAAAACACGAGGCGATCGAGCTGGTTCTGGCGCGGCTGTTGCGCATCGGTTCCATCATCGCCGCCGCCCTTTTGGCCGCGGGTATCGGCGCCATGCTGCTGGGGGGACATGCGGTGGTCGGGCCACGGCTGATCACCGCCGGGCTGCTGGCCCTCATGGCGACGCCGATCATGCGGGTGGTGGTGGCGGGGCTGATCTTTACCCGGGACCGGGACTGGCGTTTTGCCTTCTTCTGCGTTGTGGTGCTCTGTTCCCTGGTTGCCGGCGTCCTGTTGGGGCACGGGCATGGCGGGTAGTAGCGTAAAATGATCTGTTTTGAAGAGTTCCCCCTCCCTTGACGGGAGGGGATCAACCATTGGGCAGGTGACGCCGTGATTGACCGGGCAGGGATAACGGCACTTCTCAAAAAGGACGGCATCACCATAGCCATCCAGAATGCCGTGGTCTGTTTGGTGGCGTATCCCTGCGGGGAGTATTCCACCGGACTCTTCCACGGCGAGTCGGCGGGCATGGGCGGGCTGTGGTCGCTCATCTCCGGGCTGGTGGTGCTCCAGGCCACGACCCGCGACACCTGGAAATCGGCGGGGCTGCGGGTGCTCGGCACCTTCATCGGCGCGGTCGTCAGCGGGACCTACCTTTTCTTTCTGCCCTTCGGGCCGGCCGGCATGGCCGTCTCCCTCGGCGTCACCATCGTGCTGTGCCAACTCCTGAACGTACCCGAACACGGCCGCCTCGCGGTCATCACCGTGGCGGTCGTCATGGTGGTTTCACACATGAACCCAACGCTTAACCCGATCATGAGCGCGGTGCTTCGTTTCGGCGAGGCGTGCATCGGCTCCGCCACCGCTGTGGCGGTCGTCCTTCTGACCCCCCGGTCCGCAACCGCATCCTGAACCGGCGGGCCGGCGGTGGCGCCGGTACCCTGGAACATTGGCATCAACGTGGAAAAATCCCCTCCCCCCGTGCGGGGGAGGGTCAGGGTGGGGGGAGGTTGCCACGTTTGACTCGGACGGCGGCTTCCCCCACCCCCCGACCCCCTCCCGCGAGGGGAGGGGGAGGTTTCTCTTGAAGGCGGCGGAGGGTACTATGCAACTGGACAATGCGGAAATCCTGATCGTGGGCGCCGGAATCATCGGGCTGACCATTGCCCGTGAACTGGTCAAGGCCGGGTATGACGACATCGTGATCATCGACAAGGAACCGGAGTTGGGCAGACACGCATCGGGGCGCAACAGCGGCGTCCTCCACGCCGGAATCTACTATTCCCCCGACAGCCTGAAGGCCAGGCTGTGTCTGAACGGCAACTTCCTGATGCGCGCCTATTGCCGGGAAAAGGGGCTGCCCCTGCTGGAGAACGGCAAGGTGATCGTGGCCCGCACGGCCGGAGAACTGCCGACCCTGAACGAGTTGCACCGCCGAGCCGTGGCCAACGGCGCCAAGGTCGAGATGATCGACGAACAACAGGTGGCGGAGATCGAGCCCAATGCCCGGACCGTGGAGCGGGCCCTGTTCTCCCACTATACGGCGGTGGTGGACCCCAAGGCGGTGCTGAAGAGCCTGAAGAGCGACCTGGAGGAGAGCGGCCGGGTGCGTTTTCACCTGGCGTGCACCCTGACCGGGCTGAAAGGGAGCGCGACCGCCCTGACCGGCAAAGGGGAGATCGGTTTCAGCCGCTTCGTCAACGCGGCGGGGGCTTACTGCGACAGGGTGGCCCGGCTGTTCGGCGTGGGAGCGAACTACCGCCTCATCCCCTTCAAGGGGGTGTACCGGCTGCTGAACAAGGAGGCCCCGTTCACGGTCAACTCCAGCATCTACCCGGTGCCGGACATCCGCAACCCCTTCCTGGGGGTCCACTTTACCCGCAGCGTCCACGGCGACGTCTACCTGGGGCCCACGGCCATCCCCGCCTTCGGCCGGGAGAACTACGGCCTCCTGGCCGGGATCGACTGGGAGGGGTTCGGCATCGCCCTGGAGGACCTGGCGCTGTTCCTGGCCAACCCCCAGTTCCGCAGCGTGGCGCTGCACGAGCCGCTGAAATACATCCCCTCGTGTTTCTTCCGGGATGCGGCCTGCCTGGTGAAGGAACTCTCCCCTGCAGACGTGCTCCCGTCCTCAAAGGTCGGCATCCGCCCCCAACTGGTGGATTGGGATACCAAGCAGATGGTCATGGACTTCCTGGTGGTGGCCGATGGCCCCTCACTCCACGTCCTGAATCCCATCTCCCCGGCCTTTACCTCGTCCATGGAGCTGGCCCGAGAGATTGTGGCCACGCATTTCAGGGGGTAAGGAGCAAATCTCTCCCTCGTAGGGGCGCATTGCATGCGCCCCTCAATTTCTCAAATCAATATCCCATGTTTCCCTGCCATTGGACAGTATCACGTGCTTGAACCCCATTGCCCTGAAATCGGGAAAAGGTTTTTCACCGCTCATCAGTGCCCGCACCATGTTCCCGTTTATCCTGTCGGATTGGATCGAGAGGGAGGTGTGGAAATCGCCGGTGGTGGTGAAAACGGCACCCTGGTAACCGGCAGGTGAATTCTTCTGGAGTTTCACGGCAAAGGCCCTTCTCTGTTCGGGCAGCACGCCTTGTCCCAGGGGAGATGGGCCAGCCGTTATCCGAAGGTGGGTGACGGGTGTCGTATCCGTTGATCGATATTTGGCCATTCCCCAGCTTATTGCAAGTACCGGGATAATGAGGAATGGGAGATACTTTGCCCAGGATGCCTTGGTTTTTGGGGTCATATGTGTGCCTTGGACGAATGGGGCTTTGTCCGCTTCGCTAGCCGTTACGTTATGCCTCCGGCCCGACCGGAGAAGCCGCGTCCTCGCCGACCACCGTGGTCCAGGGGCGCACGCGCCAGCTTGTAACGAGACCGTTTTTGACATAGGGATCGGCGGCCGCGAACCGCCTGGCCACATCGCCGGACGCCCCTTTGAACAGCAGCAGCGAAGCGTTCACCGGGTCGGCCAGCGCCCCGCCGAGGATGAGTTCACCCCGCGCCTGCGCCTGCCAGGCCAGGGTGAGATGCTCGGCCCGGAACTCGGCCCGGCGCTCCAGGTAATCGGAAGAAACGTCGTAGAAGAGCAGGTAGTGCATACAACCTCCTTGAATATGCTGGTTTCACCACGAGATGTTTTGACCCTAAGCGCCTTCTCCGGTTCATGGACCAGCAGACCCGGATTCAGTCCCCGACAGGGTGGGCAGGCGTGTCCAACAGCAACTGATAAAAGGCCAGATCGAGCCAGCGGCCGAACTTAAAACCGACCTGGGATAGCGTACCCACGTGCCTGAAGCCCAGTTGCTCGTGCAGCGCGATGCTTCCCGCGTTCGTGGCATCGATGCCGCCCATCATCACGTGCATGCCGTTCCGTCGGGCCGCGGCGATCAACTCCTGCATCAACGCGCGGCCCAGCCCTCGACCGCGATGGTCTTTGTGCACATACACCGAGTGTTCCACGGTGTACTTGTAAGCGGGCCAAGCCCGGAAGGTGCCGTAGCTGCCAAAGCCCAGCAGCGCTCCGTCGCCGTCCTCAATACCAATGACCGGAAAACCGCCGGCCTGCTTGGCGTCGAACCAGCCGACCATGCTCTCCGGTGCCCGGGGCTTGTAGTCGTAGAGCGCCGTTGAATTCAGGATTGCGTCGTTGAAGATATCCAGGATCGCTCCGGCATGCCTCTTGAGGGTGCAGTGCACGATGGTGTGTTCATTCATCACGGTCTCCTTGAAGTGGATGAAAGGGTATTACTGCCCGCGCAACCCGCCGCCCCACCAGCAAAAAACGCGGCATGGTTGGAGGTGAACAGGGGCGGGTCGTTCCTCAGGATCGCCCCCACGGCCGGGTGGCGCTTGAACTCCCTGTCCAGAAAGCCCCGCACCTGTTTGCGGTCCCAGTCGTTTGGATGGCGGAACGCGGTGTAGAGGGACAGGTCCCCCTCGTAAAAGGCGGCACTGCCGTATTCGGCCGCCTCGTTGCCGCAGATCGGCATGTTGAAGATAGCCAGGTTCAAAAAGGTGACCGACTCGTGGTGGCGCGCCACGAACTCCAGGGTGTGCCGCGCCTCGGCCTCGGTCTCGGCAGGGGTGCCGAAGAGCAGGTACAGGTAGACCCCGATCCCCGCCGCATGCAGATTGCGCAGCACCACCGACGCCAGCCCGATATCAATCCCCTTGTGCAGCCTGTCCAGTACCCCCTGATCCCCCGATTCCAGCCCCAGTTTGAGCATCACGCACCCCGACCGCCTGAGGGCCCGGCAAAAGTCCGGGTCGGCCAGTTCCGGGCCGAAGCGGGCGAAACCGTACCAGGGGACGCCGGGTGGATCCGCGGTCATGGCCCGCAGAAAGGCAGGGCTCAAGGCGTTGTCCAGCAGATGCAGCAGCACCGGCCTGGTGCGGGCGGTCAACGCGTGCAGGTCGGCCAGGGCCTCTGGGATAGGCAGGGGCGTGTAGCGGTTCCCCTCGGCCCGCTCCGGGCAGAAGGAACAGCGGTTCCAGTAGCAGCCACCGGCGGTGGCGTAGGGGAGGATGAAGCCGGGCGCCAGATAGTCGCCCATGGGCAGCAGGGTGTAGTCGGGCCGGACATGTGCGCCCCGGTCGGCACCGCCGCCCATGAGTTCCAGCAGGGGAATCTCCCCCGGCCCGGCGATCAGGTGATCGACCACACCCGCAAAGGGACTGTGCCACCCCGGCCGGCGCAGCCACGAGGTGACCAGTCCGCCCCCCAGGACGATGCGCAGGCCGGGGAAGCGTCTGCGCACCAGGCCGATCATGGCAAAGGTGGTGAGCGCCTGGCTCAGGTAGTTCAGGGAAAAACCGACCGTGGTCACGCCGTCGAGCCATTCCTCCAAACAGGCGCTGAACCAGGGATAAAACGGGTTCTGCTCGGGATGTCCGGCGCTGAAGAGCAGGTCGGCGCTCCGCAGGGGGGAGAGGTGGGCATGCTGGTAGTCCGCCAGCCCGACGGTTGCGCCGCTTGCCTGGCCCGCGACGGCCAGCAGACGGTTCAGGTCGCGCACAGCACGGTTGTAGCGGTCGGGGGACCGGTACAGGTCGCCGCCCCGCAGGTCGTCCAGGTGGCGGGTGCGGCTCATGGCGGCCCGGCGGGTCCACGTGTCGCTGGTCTCGCCCGGCTGTTCCAGCAGCCAGAGCAGCCCTTCCAGGCTGGCGTCCAGCACCCGGCAGGGCAGGCCGCGACTGTGCAGGGCGGCCGCCAGCTGGGCGATGCCGGCCGGCGGTTCGCACGGCTTGGCTACGGGAGGGAATATGAGGAGCATGGGATCATTATGATGAATACGAGGCAGCATGGCAAGCTGAACCCCCATAACCAGCGGTTATATTCCAACCTCCGGTTATGGTTGCGGCTATCTTGCTGAAATAACAGGGCCAACGGTATCCTGTACGCAGCCTTCATAACCGTGGGTTATGGAGGTTTACCCCATGCGTGCCGCAATAATGTATATGTTTTTGCAACAATATCAAGGTGTTGTTGAATGATGTCGATCCTGGCATTGACCGTGCTTAGTATGGAATAGAGTTTACCGGCGGATTAATTCGGTTCCGCCAACTTTTTCCTCAAAGTGGAGGCTCATCATGGCAATGTTCTGGATCCAATTCGTGCTTGTTCTAGGTGCCGTGCTTATCGGTATCCGCAGGGGAGGCGTTGCGCTCGGCATGATTGGCGGCATGGGTGTGTCACTGCTGGTCCTGGGCTTCCGCAGTTCGCCCTCCGAGCCTCCGATCGCCGTCATGCTGATCATTCTGGCGGTGGTCACGGCCTCGGCGACCCTGCAGGTGGCGGGCGGCCTGGATTACCTGGTGCAACTGACCGAGAAGATGCTGCGGGCCCATCCCAAGTATGTGACCATCCTGGCGCCGCTCTCCACCTTCTTCCTGACGGTCTGCTGCGGCACCGGCCATGCCGTGTACGCGCTGCTTCCGGTCATCTCCGACGTGGCCCTGAAAACCAAGATCCGCCCTGAACGCCCCATGGCCATCTCCAGCGTCGCCTCCCAGATGGGGATCACCGCCAGCCCGGTCGCAGCGGCCGTGACCTTCTTCCTGGGATTTGCCGCCAAGGCGGGTCACCCGGTCACCCTGATCGACATCATCATGGTCACCATGCCGGCCGGGGTGATCGGCGTCCTGGCTGCCGCAGCCTGGAGCTTCAACCGGGGCAAGGATCTGGACAAGGACCCGGAGTTCCAGGCCCGGCTTCAGGACCCTGATTTCAAAAAGAACCTGGATGCGGACGTCACGACCTTGGGCAAAGAGATCTCCATGACCGCAAAGATCTCGGTGCTCCTGTTCTTCACCGGCGTCGGCACCATCATCCTGCTGGCAAGCTGCCCCCAACTGCTCCCCCTGGCGGCGGACAAGAAGCCGATCCCCATGACCACGGTGGTCCAGTTCGTCATGCTGGCCTACGGCGCCTTCATCATGTTCTCCGCCAACGTCAAGGCCAAGGAAATAGCCCACTCCAGCGTATTCATCGCCGGGATGATCGCGGTGGTTTCCATCTTCGGCATCGCCTGGATGAGCGATACCTTCATCACTGCCAATAAGAAGTACCTGGTGGAGAACATCGGCATCATGGTCAAGATGGCCCCCTGGACCTTTGCCATCGCCACCTTCTGCATCTCCGCCTTTGTGAAGAGCCAGGCAGCCACCCTTGCCATTACGCTTCCGCTGGGGCTGGCGCTGGGCCTGCCGATCCCGCTGCTGCTGGGCCTGATGCCGGCCAGCTACGCCTATTTCTTCTTCGCCTTCTACCCCAGCGACCTGGCCGCCATCAACATGGACCGCACCGGCACGACCCATATCGGCAAGTACCTGCTCAACCACAGCTTCATGGTCCCCGGCCTGATCGGCGTCTCGGTCTCCACCGTGGTCGCCTATACCATATCGCAACTGATGTTCTAGGAAAACTGCGGCTAAGCCTTTTGCCCCGCATTGGAACGATCCGGGGGAACTGAACGGTACCGATAAAAAGGCGGGCACATCACCATGTGCCCGCCTTCAGGTTCCCGGCAAATTACCCGACCCCGCACCGCCCGGATAGCATTGCCTCTTGATAAGACATCACCGCCCCAATCTTCAGGGGCAGGCTTCCACAAAAAGCTGATCAATGTGCGGGGAACTCTTCGAGATCGACTTCAGGTAGTCTCCCATCTTCCTGTCGGACTTTGAGATATGGTTTTTCAGCCAGTTAAGCATGAGTTTGTTGGTTTCCGCCACATGGCGGGTTGCCATGCCGTCGATTGCGATCTCAACCTTGAGGGCCCTGAGTCGTTCAACAAATTTGTTGTGCTCATTTTTATGGTCGGCATATCCGTGATAGTTGCAACGCAACAGCACGATTTCCTCGGCATGGAAATGCCTGATCGCGTAATCATCGAGGAAGGCCAGCAACCCAACCAGTTCTGTCTTTCCCTTTCCCATTTCGCACGCTCTGAGCAACTTGTTGAAGCGGGACAACAACTCCCTATGCTGGCTGTCGATCCCCGGTATGCCGATCTCCAGTGATTCCCTCCCCACAATTCCCATACGAAAAAACCCCTCTTTGCATACATGCCGTAATGCCCGTGCTGCTGCCTGTGGCAAATTATCGCTATGTTACGGTACAGCGTAATAGATGCAAGCCCCCGGCCCTTTCGACAGCTCGCGCTGAAACGGGGTACCAACACCTAATTTATTTTTATTCGGCAGACAGTGTTCCAATCTTTAACTATAACTTATTTTGGCATGTTGTTGATTATCGTGCGAAAGCGGCGTGGTCGTGGGGCAGGGAAGGGGATCGAGGGAGCAGAGACGTTGGATGCGCCCGGTTCAGTCGTACCAACCATGGTTGGTGGTGCGGCAAAAAAATCCCCGCGGTCAGGAGGGAACCGCGGGGTGCCTTATAGGCTAGTCGTGTTATGAAATATGAGACAAATGAAACCTGGATTCGGTTACAATCCGGCACAATTATTTTTCGCCGCCTTGAAGAAAAAGAACGGTGAGGCCTACGAGATTAGTTGCCGGAGCGCCGGTTATGCTCTACTATTGTAAACATAACAACGGTAATGGCCCGTTTCCGACGCGCCATCCCGGAGGCGGTGAAAGGATGCCCATGAGCGAAAATGAAAAGGACGGTGCGGTTATAACACCGCACGATACGAGATACCTGTTTGTGCTCCCGTTCTCCACGGACCGCGCGCTGGCTCGGCGTTTTCTGGCGACCGACCGGCAGATAGCCGGCAATATCCGCTTCGGCAAGATCCTGGAAACCCTGGACAAAGTGGCCGAGAACACCACCTTGGCCTACGTCAACCGGTTTTATCCTGATGCCCGGGTCGTCACCGCCGCCATCGACAGTGTGGTGATCAGGAGTCTGGCGGATACGAACCACGATCTGGTGTTTTCCGCCCAGATCAACCATGTGGGGCGTTCGTCCATGGAGGTCGGCATCCGGGTCGAATCCCTGGGGGCAGGGTGCGGACACCTTGCCACGTGCTACTTCACCATGGTCGCCCGCTCGACGGACGGCGGTGAGGCTCGGAGCCTTTCCCTGCCGCCGTTGACCTATGCCCAGGAGGTTGAGGTAAAACGCTACAAGAAGGCCGAGCAGCGCCGCCAGGCGTACCGGGACAGCCTGGCGAAGGCGGAAGAGATGCCGTCGCTGGACGAGTACCTGTTTCTCAAAAAGCTGCACAAGGAGCAGGAGTTGGAGGGATTCAGCGGCATACGGGTGGGCCGTCTGGTGCTGGAATCGACACAGCGGGCGTACCCCGAACAGGAAAACGTGCCCAGGACGGTGTTCGGCGGGTATCTTATCCGCAGGGCCTATGAGTTGGCGGCGCTGGCCGCCGAGACGGTCGCGCCCGGCAGGGTGGTGCCCTGCCAGGTGAACCGGATCAATTTCAACCAGCCGGTGTTCCTCGGCGACCAACTCCGGTTTATCGCGCGGGTGGTCTACACGGGCAAGACGACGATCACCGTCCAGTCGGATATCGAGCGTTTCAGCCGGGATGCGGGCGACAAGGCCCTGTCCAACTCATGCCTGTTCACCTTCCGCAACGTGGACAGCGACCTGCAACCCCAGCCGGTACCGCCCATCTACCCGGTCACCTATGCCGAGGATGCGCGTTACCTGAACGCGCACCGCCAGAGAGTGGATTGACGGTATCGTGCCGGCATCCGCATCGGTCAGGACGCAGACGTGCCTCTGCCGAATCGACGGGTCGGGTACAGCCACTCAACCGGCGTGCTGTCCGGGAAAGGCCTTTTTAAGGGATTTCATGATCTTTTTGCCCGGGACGACATACCAGAGGAAGGTGGCGGGTTTCGCAAGCGCCGGCTTTGTTTCGTCCGCGTCGATGTCCAACTCCAGCGCCACGCAGCTCCCTTTCTTCAGCGCAAGCGGGTCGCGTCTGTCCAGGAGGGATGCCACCAGCAAGCCGAGTTGCGGTTCGTGCCCGACAATCATGACCCGTTTCACATCCTTTTGTTCCAGAAGGTAACGGGTCAGTTCATCCCTGTCTCCGTCCGGCTGAAGCTGTTCGAGTACCAGGGTCCTGTTCTTCCGACAGGCCCGCCCGGCGGCGATCTCCGCCGTCTGGACCGCACGGACCAGCGGGCTCGACAGTATGAGGCGCGGCTTGTGCCCATGCTCCGCCACCCTTTCAACGACCTTGCCGATGTCGGCTCTGCCCTGTTCCGTCAGGTAACGCCACTCGTCGCTGAGTCCCTCCGACCTTTCCACCGCCTCCCCATGTCTGAGAACATACAGAATCATCATCCCCCCCCCCTTGACACGTAGTCCATAAAGTATAGGTGCGCCGCGTTTTTTTGCAACTCCATTCGCGATTGTTGTAACGAATTTGCGACAATGCCCGCCAGCCGGTTGCCCGCCTGAAAAAGCCGGCAATAGCCCTGTGCAGTGCCTCCGGGGCCTGTGGATGCCGGGGCCGTAATGTCGCAAATATATTTCCCTGCTGCAACCTGATTGTAGCAATGAGGAGGTATGATTCGTGCGCAAACCGGGTTCGATTGCCGGAGGCGCGGGTCGGAGGCGGCCGGCAGTCCTCGCGGATGGATAGGGATTCATGGCAGATCAGGACAAACAGCATATCCCCACCCTGGGTGCGGTCATGAGACGCGTGGCGCCGGTCCTTTCCCATACGCCGGTCCAGGATGTGGTCGCCACTTTTCAGGCGGACCCGACCCTGCTGATGCTGCCTGTCGTCGGTGCGGACGTGTTCGAGGGGGTCATCAGCAGGAAGGATCTCTTCATACGTCACCTGTCACGGCCGTTTGCCATGGACCTGTTCGGCAAAAAGCCGATCAGCACCCTGGTAAACGACACGACGCTGGTCATGGCCCCCGAGTGCGACATCAACTCCGCCCTGGTCAGGCTGTTGGAACATGATCCCGAGCTGGATGCCGATTCCTTCCCGGTCATACGGGAGAACGCGTGCGTCGGGATCGTGCATGTTGCCGAACTGCTGATGGCCATATCGCGGTCCCAGGCCCATCTTCTTGCCACACTTGAGACCTTGAGCGCCAGGATCAGGGAAGAGGTCGAAAAGGCGCGCCGGATCCAGCGGGACCTGTTGCCGCCTTCCACCTGCAGTTATGCCGGATTGATGCTGGATGCCGTGCTGATCAACTCCTCCGAGATCAGCGGCGATGTGTACGATTATTTTTTTATCGACCAGGAACGGCTGGGGGTTATGGTCGGGGATGTGAGCGGCCACGGGGTCCAGTCCGGCATGGTGGCCACCGCCGCCAAGGCCGGGTTGCACCTGCTGCTGGACGGGGGCGTCACCACACCGGGGAAGCTGCTCGGCGGGATGAACAAGGCCGTGTGCGCCACGGCGTCAAACTCCCTGATGATGACCGCCGTTGTTGCCGTCATCGACCGCACGGTCAACAAGATGTTCCTGGCCAATGCCGGTCATAACTATCCATTCCAGTACCGGTCGGCTGATGGGGTTGTCACCATGCTGGACGGCACCGGCGGTTTTCCCCTCGGCTTCGACAGGGACAGCGAATACAATGAGGTCGAGATCGATTTCCGGTGCGACGACCTGCTGATCCTCTACAGCGACGGCATCGTGGAAGCCCACAACACGGAGGGAGAGGAGTTCGGCTATGATCGTTTCTCCCGCTATGTGCGGCACAACTCCGGGAATACCCCGGAATCCTTTCGTCTCGGGTTGCTTGACGCGGTGCGTGCCTTCAGCGGCGCAGAATGTTTTGAAGACGACGTGACACTCCTGGTCGTCGCCGCAGGGCCGCTCCCATGATCGGAAGACTTCAAAAAAAATTCCAAAGAGAGTCTCTCAATATGTTCAATTTGAGCAAGCATGGCAGGGTCATCTGTTCACCGGCCGCTCCGATATCGTGCAGCGATTTTCACGAAATACACGAGTGGCCGGTCCAGTCCTCCGAGGACAAGGAGGAGATCATAGACCGCGTGGGGCGACTTATTGCGGGAAACGATGAATCCCACGAATTTTTGCGGCAGCGCGCCGCCCTGATGGCGGACGAGATGCTGGAAAACGCCCTGTACTGCGCGCCCCGCGACACAAGCGGCAACCAGATCTACGCCAAGGGCGAAAAACGCAGCCTCGTCCCCGGTGAGGAAATCGTGCTGCGCTGCGCCTTTGACGGCGAAAAGCTCTTCCTGGAGGTCAGCGACAGTTGGGGAAAGCTTTCTCCCGAAACCGTACAGGGGTATATCGCAATCAACTTGGCCCACGATACCTCCACCGACCGGGCCGGCCGCGGCCTCTATTTCATGTGGAAATTCATGAAGGACTTTTACGTAAATCTTGCGCCGGGCCTGAAAACATCTGTGGGAGGCTTCCTCCTGCTTAACCCTGATTCATACGAATATGGAGCCATCTGACATGGAACAGCAATTCAAAATTGAGATCCAAAGCGGTACGACGAGCGACACGGTCCATTTTCACGGAAACATCGACAGCCACGCGGACAGCCACTTCGAGGAACTGAACAGAAAGATATCGAAGAAGATGGTGGTCTTTGACTTCAGCGGCGTGGGGCGCATAAACTCCATGGGCATCGCCCTGCTGCTCCGTTCCATCAAGAGCATCAAGACGGAAAAAGATGCGCAGATCAGCATTCAGGGCGTCAATCAGATCAATAGCATGCTCTTCAAAATGACGGGCATCTATCTCCTGGCCCCCGAAACAAAGCGGTTATAGTCCGGGAGTCGATACCATGTGGAATTCCGGGAGAAGATTGCGGATTTTCGATTATTCGGAGCTTGATCAGCAGATCGAAAAGTTCAGGCAACTGGCCGCAGAGTACAAGAAAAGCAACACGACCTATTACGGCGAATACCTGTCGAGCTTCCTGTTCGGCGAGTAGTCCGCCGGCCCGGGTGGAGATGTAGCCCCGCCTCACCTCACCGCTTCGCACCGTCGGCAGCGGCACCGGGATAGTGCCGGCAATCACCGGCGGCCCTTGCCGATTACCTTTTTCCACGCACCGGTTTTTCCCCATCCCTTCCGCCGCAGTCAGCAGAGACGTTGTATTCGCGGCCCGCCCGTGGTATATGTACCCATTCCGTAGCGCTTATATTTTTCGGGAAAAGGTGTCCCATGTCCCTGGCAGATCAGGTCCTGAACGGCGATATCCGTGCCGCGGCGCGGATGATGCGCGACATAGACGACAACCGCCCCCATGCGGTCGAGGAATTGAAACGGCTCTACCCCGCCACCGGCAAGGCCTACATCATCGGCATCACCGGTCCGCCGGGAGCGGGTAAATCGACCCTTGTGGACCAACTGACCGCCTCTTTCCGCAAGAAAGGCAAAACGGTCGGCGTGGTGGCCATCGATCCCACCAGCCCCTTCACCGGCGGGGCCATCCTGGGGGACCGCATCCGCATGAACCGCCACGCCTCCGACGAGGGGGTTTTCATCCGCAGCCTGGCAACCCGCGGCGCCCTGGGCGGCCTGTCCCGCTCCACCTCCGATGTGGCCTTGGTCATGGACGCCATGGGAATGGAGATCGTCATCATTGAAACCGTCGGCGTCGGCCAGGATGAGGTTGACATCGTCAAAACCGCCCACACCACCTGTGTTGTCATGGTGCCGGGGCTGGGAGACGATATTCAGGCCATCAAGGCCGGCATCCTGGAGATCGGCGACGTGTTCGTGGTCAACAAGGCCGACCGCGACGGCGCCGACCGCACCGCCCGGGAACTGACCACCATGCTGGAGATGCGCAACGCCCCCGAGGGAAGCTGGAACCCTCGGGTTATCAAGACCGAAGCCCAACGCGGCGCCGGCATGGATGAATTGTCGGGCGAGATCCTGGCCCACCGGGATTTCCTCTTTACCAGCGGCCTGATCGCCAATTTTGTCAGGGAGCGCAACCGGCGGCATTTCGTGGATATCCTGCGCGACAGCCTCTACCGGCACGCCATGACGTTCATGGCGGGTGACGGGACGCTGGAACTGATCGTGGATGGCATGGGCGACAACACCCTTGACCCCTATTCGGCGGCCGAGACGGTTATCGCGCGCATGACGGGAGGCGTGGCCGAACCATGAGACACCTGCGCCGACAGGATGGCGCGGGCGGGGCGGCCGCGGCCATAGATCCGCGGGTCCGGCTTTTGGCCGCCGGCGTGCTGCTGGCGCTGGTCGTCAGTTCTTCCGGGGCGGTTTTCCCCTGGGCCGTGGCGGCCTTCTGCCTGCCGGCGGCCCTGGCGCAGGGGATGGGGCTGCGGACGCTTCTGCTGCGCCTGTTGCACCCCCTGTTTATTGCCGCCGTTGTCCTCGTTCTGAAGTCTTTCATGGGACCGGGGAGTTCCGTCGAGCTCTTCAGGATCGGCTCCTTCGGGGCCACCTTTCATGTGTGTGGCTTCCGGGACGGCCTCCTGATCGCTTCCCGCATCATGGGGGCGGTGTCGGTGGCGCTGTTGCTCGGCCAGGTGGCCACCTTCACCGAAACCATGGCGGCCCTGGCCTGGCTGCGGGTGCCCCGCGCCCTGGTGGAGGTGACCTTGTTCGCCTGGCGTTCCCTGTTCATGCTGTACGATGACGCCGCCACCGTCTACACGGCCCAGAAGAACCGCCTCGGCTATTGCGGCCTGCGCCGCGGCCTCCGGTCGTTCGGCACCATGGCCGGCATGCTGGTCATCCGTGCCTTTGACAACAGCGATGCCATGACCATTGCCATGACGCAACGGGGCTACGACGGCTCGCTGCCGCTCCTGCGCGGAGCCCGGCTCAGCATGGCCCAGGTGGCGGGATTGGTTCTCTTTACCGCTGTTGCCACCGCCGCATGGAGTGTACAGAATTGGCCGCGATGACCACCCCGCGCCTCTCGGCACAGATCGCCTCGTTCTGCTATCCCGACGGTACCGTCGCCCTGAGCGGCATCCGTCTTGAGGTCATGCAGGGGGAGTTCTGCGGCATCCTGGGTTCCAACGGCTCCGGCAAGACCACCCTGCTCAAGATCCTGGACGGCATTGTCAAGGAATATGGCGGCACGGTGCTCCTGGACGGTGACGAGATCCGGCGGCTTTCGCCCCGGGAGATTTACGGCAAGATGGGTTTGGTGTTCCAGAACCCGGACGACCAGCTCTTTGCCCATTCGGTGTACGAGGATGTGGCTTTCGGTCCCCGCAACATGGGCTGCGACGAGGCCGAGGTCGGCCGCAGGGTCTCCGGGGCGCTGGAAGCGGTGGAGATGGCTGGCCTGGCCCGCAAAGATATCCAGAACCTGAGCTACGGTCAGAAGAAACGGGTCTGCATCGCCGGACTCCTGGCCATGGGGCACGAGATCCTGTTGCTGGACGAGCCCACCGCCGGCCTCGACCCCATGGGCGAGCACCGCATGATGGAGCTCCTGACCCGCCTGAACCGGGAGTCGGGGGTGACCATTGTCATGGCGACCCATAGCGTGGACCTGGTGCCGGTCTTTCTCTCCCGTCTGCACGTCCTGAGCCGTGGGGAGCTGATCCGCAGCGGTACGCCGGAGGAGGTCTTCCATTCCCCGGAGGAATTGGCAAACGTCAAGCTGCGCCTCCCCTACATCGCCGAACTCATTCACCGGCTCAGGAGCGATGACCATCTGCCCTTCAAACGGCTCCCCCTGACCATCGGCGAGGCGCGGCGGGATATCCTGGAAACCATGGGCGCCCGGGGGGCGGCATAATGACACCGCCACAGGCGATCTCCCGCAGAGCTCACCAAGGCCCGTGTTTGTCTCCGTGTCTCCGTGGCGCACTTTTCCGGGTTTAATCACTGTTTTTGATACGCACAGGGAGTTTCCGTGGACCGAAAATCGCTGGAATCGCTGTTTAATCGCATCGGCGCCGTCAAATGCCTGGTCTTGGGCGACCTGATGCTGGACGAATACCTGTGGGGCAAGACCGAGCGCATCTCCCCGGAAGCCCCGGTGCAGGTGGTGGATGTGCTGCGCGAGGAGTTGCGCCTGGGGGGCGCGGGCAACGTGGTGAACAGCCTGCGCGCTCTGGGGGCTCAGGTGGCGGTCTGTTCGGTCGTGGGTCAGGACGGCAACGGCGATGCCCTGCTGGCGGCCCTCGAATACCAGGCGGCCGGCACCGGGGCCGTGTTTCGCGATCCGGGGCGGCGCACCAGCCGCAAGACGCGGGTGGTGGCCTCCAACCAGCAGATCGTGCGCATCGACCGGGAGTCGCGCACCGCGCTGCCCCCCGAGACGGAGGAGCAGGTCTGCGCCTGGGTCGCCGCCCATGCCGGGGAGTTCGGCGTCATCCTCATGTCCGATTACAACAAGGGGGTGCTGACCCGGCGGGTCATCGAGGCCACCATCACCGCAGCTGCCAAGTCCGCTGTCCCCGTGCTGGTGGACCCCAAGGGGGCGGACTTCGCCCGTTACCACGGCGCCACTATCCTGACCCCCAACCGCAAGGAGGCCGAAATCGCCTCCGGGGTGCCCATCCGCGACGTGGCGTCCCTCTCGCAGGCCGCCGAGATGATCATGGAGACTGCCGGGCTGGAACACCTGCTGATCACCCGGAGCGAGGAGGGGTTGTCCCTGTTCACGCGCCACGGCGAAGCGGTTCATATCCCCACCGTGGCGCGGGAGGTGTTCGATGTCTCCGGCGCCGGGGATACGGTGTTGGCGACCCTGGCGGTGGGCATGGCCTCCGGGCTGTCCATGGCCGAGGCGGCCGGACTGGCCAACGTGGCCGCCGGTATCGCGGTGGGCAAGCTGGGAACCTCCACGGTCGCGCCGGCCGAGATCATCACGGCCGTGGCGCTCGGTCACAGCGACAGCGAATCCAAGATCAAGAACCGGGACGTGCTCCCGGCGATCATCGAGGCCGAGAAGGCGAGGGGCAAGCGGATCGTCTTCACCAACGGCTGTTTTGACCTGCTGCACGCCGGGCATGTGAAATACCTCCAGAAGGCGCGCCGCCTGGGTGATGTCCTGGTGCTGGGCCTCAACAGCGACGCCTCGGTTCGCCGGCTCAAAGGCCCCAAACGTCCCCTGATCGGCGAGGAGGAGCGAGCCCACATCCTGGCGGCGCTGGACTGCATCGATTATGTGGTGATCTTCGACGAGGACACTCCACTGGAGCTGATTGCGGCGCTGAAACCCCATATCCTGGCCAAGGGGGGGGACTACACCGCCGACGGGGTCGTGGGGAAGAGTGTGGTTGAGGCCTACGGCGGACGGGTGGAACTGGTGGCGTTTGTGGACGGTAAATCCACCACCAACATCATCGAGCGGGTGCTGGAACGCTATTCCGGCAGTTAGTGCCCGCGCGGGACGCGAGTGTTGCAGCAGCGGATTTTTATCCTATAATTCTAGCAGGACATGAGAACACAATCTCACTTGGAATGATCGAACAGGAGTGGTCATGTCACAAAAAGCCGGAACCGACCGGGAGCTGTGGGTCTTGGGTGTACAAGCGGATAACGGTCGCGGGCAGATACTCACCTCATACCTGGATGCCGGCGGTTACAAGAATCGCCTGGAACGCATGGAAAACGTGGCCGCCGGCCGCCCCCTCGGCATCATCCTGGACATCTCCCCCTTTTCGGAGGACGGCTGGGGCCTGCTCCGGCAGCTCAAGAACGATCCCGCAACCCGCAACATCCCAATACTGCCGGTGTTTCTGAGTGAGAAGGGCGCTGTTGGGGGGGTATTCCCGGTGGCCGGTTTCTTTACCCTGCCGGTGGACGGCCAGTATCTCCTGGAGCGGCTGGCGGTGTACGGGCTGACGGAGGAAGCGGAGACGTGGGACCTGCAGGCGCTGGTGGTGTCCCGCACGGGAGAGGAAAAGCTGTCCAAGGCCGTGGAATCAGTGGGGTTCGAGATCGTCAAGAGCTATACCGGCAAAGAGGCCATGGCGCTGATCTCCATCCGTCCCAAGTACCTGGCCTTCTGTACGCTGATGCTCTCCGACATGTCGGCCTTCGAGCTTCTGGAAAAGATCCGTCTCTACCCCTACAGTCACAACACCCCCCTGTTCGTGCTGATCAAGGAGGAGATGAAGGAGGGGGAAAAGAAGGCCATGGCGCGGGAGGTGGCCAACCTGGTTTCCAAGAAGCAGCTCACCTGCGAGGAGTTTTTGGGGTATCTGCGGCGGCGGGAGTAGGAGCGAGTCTCCAATTTGCCTGAAACGCAAACAGCCGCTCTTCCATCAGGAAGAGCGGCTGTTTGCGTTGTACCTCACCCGGCGATTTCGCCTACAGGATGCCCTTCAAATCCTTGACCTCCACGCTGGCCTTACTGCGCAGTTCCTTTGCCCACTGGCTGAAACGCTCCTCGGATTTCTTGCGGTAGACCGCGTCCTCGATCTCGGTCTTGACGCTCTCGAACGGCTTGGTCTTACCCTTGATCCGCTCCTCCAGCTTGATGATATGGAAACCGGCCGGCGTTGAGACCAGTTCGCTCACCTCGCCCGGCTTCAGGGCCAGGATGGTCTGCTCCAGCTCCGGCAGCATGTCGCCTTTTTTGAACACTCCCAGGTCCCCGCCGTCCTTGCGGGCCGCCGGGTCTTCCGAATAGCTCTTGGCCAGTTCGGCGAAGTCCTTGCCGCTCTTGGCCTCGGCCAGCACCATCAGGGCGGCGGTCATGGCGCGCTTGATCTCCTCGGCCGGGGACTTTTCGTTGGCGCGGAAGAAGATGTGGCGGGCGTGGAAGCTCTCCTCTTCCGTGTACGTGGCCAGGTTGGCCTCGTAGTACTCGCGCATCTCGGACTCGCCCACCTGGATCTTGGAGCGGACCTCCATGCTGACCAGCCTGAGCCGCTCCAACTGCTCCTGTAACTGGGCCCGGTACTGGTCGAAGGTGAGTCCCTGGCTCGCCAGGGCAGATTCAAACGCCTGCTGGGTGGGGATCTTGTTCTGCCGCTTTACATCCTCGACGGCCTGCCGGATCTCATCATCGCCGATCTTGATGTTCAGCTCGCGGACCTTCTGCTCAATCAGCTTTTTTTCGATCAGTTGGTCCAGGACAGTACGGCTGATCCTACTGCGGGTGGCGTCGTCCAGGGGCGCTTTTCTGTCCGCTTCGCCCAAGGCAGGCTGGGCCTCGTGCCTGACCTCGTACAGGGTGATGATCTCGTCGTTGACTATGGCGGCAATGGCATTGATCACCTTGGCATGGGCGCCGGTAGGCACCAGGAGCAGGCAGGCGAGCAGCAGGGCAAGAGGGTTTCGTTTCATGGGCAATGATCTTTCGTCGGGTGAAACGCGAAAGGGCGGGCAGAGCCCGCCCTTCGTCGGTGTGGTTAGAATGGCATGCGGTGAGCGGCACTGCCGGTCACGGCGCTACTTTTTTTCAGGAGCGGCGGCCGGAGCGGCAGGTGCTGCGGGAGCCGCACCGGGTTTGCTTTCGCCTTTGGCGTCGCCGATGGTGTTCAGGACGTCTTCCTTGATATTGATCTTGGCGCCTTTTTTCAGCTCTTCCTTGATCTTCTGGAAGACTTCCTGCTGTTTGCTCGGCATGACGGCGGCCTTGATCTGGTCCTTTACCTCTTCAAACGGGCGGATGCCGGCGGGGCGCTTGCCGGTCAGCTTGATGATGTGGTAACCGAAGTCGGACTTGACTACGTCGGAAACCTGGCCTTCCTTCAGGGCCAGGGCGGCCTTTTCAAAAGCCGGCACCATGGAACCCTTGCCGAACCATCCCAGGTCTCCACCCTGCGCGGCGGAAGAGTCAACGGAGTTTTTCTTGGCCAGCTCCTCGAACTTGCCTCCAGCCTTGATCTGGGCCAGGATGTCCTTGGCGTCCTTTTCGGTCTTCACCAGGATGTGGCTGGCCCTGATCTGTTCCCCGGTCCTGAATTTGTCCTTGTTCTGCTCGTAGAACTTCTTCAGGTCGTCATCGCTGACCTTGGCATCGGTTTCAACCTTTTTCTTCAGGAATGCCTCGACGATCAAGCGCTTCTTGAGATCTTCCAGCTTTTCGGCGAGTTCCGGGCTCTTGTCCACGCCATCTTTGGTCGCCTGCTGCAGGATCAGTTCACGGATCACCATGGTATCCATCATTTCCTTGCGGCCCTGGGGGGTGGCGGCCATGCTCTTGAGGTAGTCGGGCAGGTTCTTCAACTCGCGGTTGAAATCACCGGTGGTGATGGTGCTGCCGTTTACCTCGGCCACTACCTGGCCTTCCTTCTTGGTTTCCGGGGTTGACCCTGTTGACCCTTTCTGGCAGCCGAAAAGGGCTGTTATGCAGAGGGCGGTGGTGATGATCTTTGTGCTGGTGATGGCTTTCACGGAATCTCCTTTATGAATGGGTGAGTAAGATCATTAAAAACCCTGAAAAAATAGCACACACTCTCATGGTGTGCAACTTTTTTCGTGGCCGCGCCGCCTCCTTCCGCCGCACCGGTCTCAGACGGTCGGCAGGAGGCGCAGCAGCAGTTTGCGGGTCGTATCCAGGATGTCCTCGAAGGCGCTGCCGGTGATGGCGGCCACCAGGCGGTAGTCGGGGGTGAACTGGTATTTCTTCGGTTCGTTGCGCATCATGGCGATGATGGTATCCGGCGGTGCGGGCGTGCGGGGGTGGAAAGAGATGATGACGCTCTTGCCGTCGTAGTCGATCTGCCGCACCAGCAGGCGTTTCAGGAGGATGCGGAGCTTCATGATCTCGAACAGGTAGGAGGTGGCCAGGGGGTAGGCGCCGAAGCGGTCGCTGACCTCGTTCTGCACGTCCAGCACGTCCTCCTCGCTCTCGGCCTGGGTGAGCTTTTTGTAGATAACCAGGCGCTGGCCGGTGTCCTTCACGTAGGCCTCGGGGATGAAGGCCGGCACCTTGAGGTTGATCTCCGGCTCCACCCGCTCGGCCATCTCCTCGCCCCGCAGGCGGCAGATGGTTTCTTCCAGCATCTGGTTGTACAGTTCAAAGCCGATTTCCACCACGGTGCCGGACTGACGGCTCCCCAGCATGTCGCCCGCTCCGCGGATTTCCATGTCGTGGGTGGCGATGCGGAAGCCTGCCCCCAGTTCGGAGATGTCCTGGAGGATGCGCAGGCGTTCCCGGGCATCGCCGCTGATGGCGCCCTCGCCCGGTATGAGCAGGTAGGCGTAGCCGCGCTGGGTTGACCGCCCCACCCGGCCGCGCAGCTGGTAGAGCTGGGACAGGCCGAACTTGTCGGCATGATCGATGATCAGGGTGTTGGCGTTGGGGATATCCAGACCCGATTCGATGATGGTGGTGCAGAGGAGCACGTTGGTCTCCCCGTGCATGAAGCCGAGCATGACCTTTTCCAGTTCGTGCTCGTTCATCTGGCCGTGCCCCACGGCGATCCTCGCTTCGGGCACGATGGCCGCGAGCTGTTCCAGGCGCTTGGCGATGGTTTGCACCCGGTTGTGGACGAAAAAGACCTGCCCCCCCCGACGCAGTTCGCGCATGACCGCCTCCCGGATCAACTCCTCGGAGAAGCGGGCTACGAAGGTCTTGACGGCCAGGCGGTCCACCGGCGGGGTGTCGATGATGGACAGGTCGCGGATGCCCATCATGGACATGTACAGGGTGCGCGGGATCGGGGTGGCGGTCAGGGTCATGACGTCCACCACGGCCCGGAAGGCCTTGAGACGCTCCTTGTCCTTGACGCCGAAGCGCTGCTCCTCGTCGATGATCAAAAGCCCCAGGTCCTTGAAGGCCACGTCCTTCTGCAACAGGCGGTGGGTGCCGATGATGATGTCGATGTCACCCTTCTTGAGGCGCTCCAGCAGATCCTTCTGTTCCTTGGGGGTACGGAAACGGGAGATGACCTCCACCGTGACCGGGTACTCCTTGAGTCGTTCGTGGAAGGTTTCGTAGTGCTGCTGGGCCAGGATGGTGGTCGGCACCAGGATGCCCACCTGTTTGCCGTCCAGGGCGGCCTTGAAGGCGCCCCGCAGGGCCACTTCGGTTTTGCCGTACCCCACGTCGCCGCATACCAGCCGGTCCATGGGCCGGGAGTGCTGCATGTCGGCCAGCACGTCCTGGATGGCGGAGAGTTGGTCCGGGGTCTCCTCCCAGGCGAAAGAAGCCTCGAACTCCCGGTACATCTCGTCCGGGGGCGAAAAGGAAAAACCTTCGCAGATCTGGCGCCTGGCATAGATCTCCAACAGCTCTCCGGCCAGCTCCTCGATATCCTTTTTGGCCTTGCCCTTGGACTTCTCCCACGAACTCCCCCCCAGTTTGTCCAGCCCCGGCTGGCTCCCCTCAGGTCCCACATAGCGCTGCACCAGCCCCAGCCGGTCCATGGGCAGATAGAGTTTGTCCCCGCCGGCATACTCCAGAAGCAGAAAGTCGCCGCCGATGCCGGCGATGCTGACGTGCTGGAGCCCCCGGTAGAGACCGATGCCGTGGTCCACGTGCACCATGTAGTCGCCCGGCTTGAGTTCGGCCAGGGAGGCCAGGATCTGTTTCTTGCGCACCTCGGAGAGACCCCGCCGCCTGACCCGCTTGCCGAACAGCTCCTCTTCGGCGATCAGGGCCAGTCGGGAGGAGGGGAGGCGGAAACCGCGGGAGATCTCCCCCATGATCAGGGTGACGCCGGAGGGAGGCGGGTTGCCGGCGACCACCTCGGAGAAGGTAGCCTCGCTAATAAAGCCGGGGATGTCGTAGGGGGCGAGCAGCTCCCTGAGCCGTTCGGCCTGGGGACGCTGATGGCAAGCAATCAGGAGACGGAATCCCTGGTCGAGCCATCCCCGCAGGGCCTGGGAGAGCGGGACCAGGGCATGGGTGGTCTCCTTGGAGACGGACACCCGCAGGCCCACGTTGTCCTCGCAGGGGATGGCGATGGTCGTGGCCACGGCCGCATCGTCCAGCGCCAGCCCGGAAAGTTCCAGGCGGCTCCTGCCGCCCATGATGTCCTCAAGCTGCCCGGCGTTCAGGTACAGCTCTTCCGGCGGCGAATGGGGTAGGCGGCCGGCGCGGGCCTTGTCCGCGCCCGCGACGACCTCGGCGGCGAAACGGGCCGCGGCCTCGCGCACCGCCTCGGGATCGAGCAGGACCAGCGCCGCGGCGGGCGCGTAGTCGAAGACCGTTTCCAGGCCGGGGTGCAACAGCGGCTGGAGGTACTCGATGCCCTGGAAATAGACGGCGTTGCGCAGGTCCTCCAGGACCAGGCGTCTCCGGTCGGCCGGGATGTCCAGGTCGTCGCAGCACTGTTTCAGCCGGGGCGCGATGGCGTCCAGGACCTCGTCGGCGAGGAGCAGTTCCCGGGACGGGAGCAGCACCAGTTCGTCCACCGGCTGGAGCGAGCGCTGGCCCAGGGGATCGAAGGCCCGGATGGACTCAACCGTGTCGCCGAAGAACTCGATCCTGACCGGCGTGCCCAGGTTCGGGGGGAAAATGTCCAGAATGCCGCCCCGGACGGCAAAGGTGCCCCGGTCCTCCACCAGGGGGACGCCGGCATAGCCGAGCCTGACCAGTTTGGCCAAAAGCTCCTCCCGCTCGAATTCCTCACCGGCCACCAGATAGCAGGAAACCTGGTTGAAGAGGGAGCGGGGCAGGACCCTTTGCAGGGCCGCGGCCACCGGTAATACGACGACCCGCGCCTGGTTGCCGTGCATGCGGGAGAGGGCGTCGAGCCGTGCGCCGGAGATGTCGGGATGGGGAGATGCGGCGGAAAAGGGGGCGCTGTCCCAGGCCGGAAAGGAGAGCGGCGCCGGGTCGCTGCTGAAAAAGGCCAGTTCGCGGCTGAACTCGTCGGCCGTCTCCTGGTCGGCGGCAATGACCAGCAGGTTTCGGGTGGAGGCGCCGAGCAGGGCGGCAACGGCATAAGCCGCCGCGGAGCCCTTCAGGCCCGGCAGCACGATGCGCCGGTCCCCTCTGTCCAGGGCGGCCAGGCACTCTGCGAATTGGGGCGGCTGGGAGGTTGTGGGGAAAGGTGTCATGGGATTACGGGTGCTCGTGTTCACCGGCTCACTTTCGCAGGCCGGCCTTGATCTTGGGTTTGCCGTCCTCCACCACGACCCGGAAGTTCAGGTCGTCGGTTCCCAGCTTGCCCTTGAGGGCCGGTTTTTGCTTCTCGATAGCGGCCCGGATCTGGTCGCGGCTGATGCCGTCCACCGGCAGGTTGCAGCTTTTGCGCGCTTCGCAGTATTCCCGGTAGACCCGTTCGATCTCGTTATCGGGACCGGGCCGGACGGCTGTGCTGCGCGCCGGTTGGGCGGCGCCGCGCTGCTTCTGGTGAAGATCGCTGATGAAACGGTCCCGGGAGTACTTGCCCTCCTCCATAAGCCGGAGGATCCGGTTCCAGTGTTCGCGGTAGGTGTTGAGGCGGGCCACCAGGGTGGTAAATTTATGCTTGAGCATGGTGTTGTTGATGGGCGTGCCGGTATGGCGCCGCACCGCCTTCTCCACCTCGGCGCGCAAGGGGAGCGGCTCCCGTTTCTCCAGGCCGGAAAAATACTGTTCATAGCGGAGGACCAGGTCGGCCAGCATCTGTTCAAGTGTTGAAAAATCCTCGGCAAGCCCCATGCAAAACCTCGATCTGATACCGATATGACCTTGGCGGCAAACGTCCGACACGGGCCATCCGGAAGCGGTCCGGCTCAAGCAGACAAAATATATGCAATTGCAGGGATATGTAAAGCGTTAATCGGCCAATCCGCAAACAAAATCTCTTGACATATTATGATGCTGGCCCTATTTTAATTAGAAAAAAATGCCTTTAAACTAATGAGATTGGTGGGCGGCGACGGGATCATGAAAACCATTTACGTGCTTTCCGACTCGACAGGTGAAACCGCCGAGCGGGTGATCAAGGCGGCCCTCTCCCAATTCTATGAAGAGGACGTCAAGGTCCACCGCCTGTTCCAGATTCGCTCCCAGGGCGATTTGCAGCAGGCCCTGGCGGTGGTGGTCCGCGATCCGGGGATGCTGGTCTACACCCTGGTGGACCCGCATCTTTCCGAGGCGGTCGAACGGGTTGCCGAGGAGCATGGCCTGATCGTGGTCGATCTGCTCAGTAGCCTGATCTATAACATGTCGCGCTATCTGGGGGCTCCCTCCCGGGAGATCCCCGGACTGTTGCACCGCATCGACACGGAATACCATAAACGGGTCGAGGCGGTGGATTTCACGGTCAAGCATGATGACGGCCAGGAGCCCCGTCACCTCTACAAGGCCGATCTGGTGCTGGTAGGGGTTTCCCGGTCGTCCAAGACCCCCCTTTCCATGTACCTGGCCCACAAGGGGTACAAGGTGGCCAACGTGCCGCTGGTCAAGGGGATCGATCCCCCGGCCGAGCTGTTCCAGATCGACCAGGCCAAGATCGTGGGACTGGTCATCGATACCAGGCGCCTGGTGGAGATCCGCACCTCACGGCTGCTCAACATGCGGCAAAGCCCCCGCGGGAGCTATGCCGATTACCAGCAGGTGGAGGATGAGGTGGCGTACTGCAGGAGACTGTACCGGCAGCACCCGGAATGGATGACCATCGACGTGACCAATAAATCGGTGGAGGAGGCAGCATCCGAAATAATGCGGCGCAAGGACGAGTCGTCCGTTTATTGACTCGCCCGTCGCTTGAAATGCGTGCCGGATCGATACCTATACAATGGGGGTACAACGTGAAGATTCTCGTGGTTGAGGACGAAAAGAAGGTGGCCAGCTTCATAAAACGCGGCCTCGAGGACGACAACTACAAGGTTGCGGTGGCCTACGACGGCCTCGATGGTTTCAAGCAGGCCCGTGACGGCGACTACAATCTGGTTATCATGGATATGATGCTGCCCAAAAAGGACGGTATGTCGGTGATCAAGGACCTGCGCGAGGGGGGAAACCGCGTGCCGGTTCTGATGTTGACCGCCCGGGATAATATGGAGGATATCGTGTCCGGTCTTGATGCCGGTTCCGATGATTATCTCACCAAGCCGTTCGCCTTTGCCGAACTGCTGGCGCGCGTTCGGGCGCTTCTGCGCAGGGGCGAGCTGGACCGGGGCGCCGAAATCCGTTTCGCCGATCTCAGGCTCGATCCGGTAAGCCACAAGGTGTGGCGCGGCAGCAAGGAGATCGACCTGACGTCCAAGGAGTACGGTCTGCTGGAATACCTGATGCGTAACCCCAACACCGTTCTCTCCCGGGCCATGATCGCCGAGCACGTCTGGGACTACGCCTTCGACAGCTTTACCAACATCATCGATGTGTATGTCAATTACCTGCGCAAGAAGATCGACAAGGACTATCCCGCCAAGCTGATCCATACCGTGCGCGGACAGGGGTATATCCTGCGCGAGGGGTAGGGGGCTTGCTTTTTCCCGGTTGATGGATTATTTTTTTAGAGCGGCTCAGGGGCGGCGTCGTGGCAGGAAAACGACCCGCCCCTGTCGGTTCATCAACCAGTGATTTCAGGGAGGTCAGAGCATGTCCACATCGTTTGTGTCCACTGTCCGTTGTCTGGTCGTCGGTATGATTGCCACCCTTGCGGTCCCGGCCATGTCGATTGCCAAACCGATCACCCCCGATTTCGTCGAACTGGCGAAACGGCTCAAACCAACAGTCGTCAACATCCGGACCACCAAAAACATCAAGCCGCGGCAACGCATGCGGCATCCCCAACTCCAGCAACAACCATTCGACAATTTCTTCGACGACTTCTTCGGCCGCTATTTCAACGACACGCCGCAACAGCGGCCGCGCCGTGAACAGGCCCTGGGCACCGGTTTCATCATCAGCGCCGAAGGGTACATCCTGACCAACAACCATGTGGTCAACGGCGCCGACGAGGTGATGGTCAAGCTTGCCGACGGCCGGGAGATCAAAGGGGAGATCAAGGGGAGCGACGAAAAGCTCGATCTGGCCCTGGTCAAGATCAGTGAAAAGGAAAAGCTGCCGGTCGCCGAACTGGGTGACAGCGATAACCTGGAGGTCGGGGAGTGGGTCATGGCAATCGGCAACCCCTTCGGGCTGGCCCAGACCGTTACGGCTGGGATCGTCAGCGCCAAGGGGCGCGTGATCGGCAGCGGACCGTACGATGACTACATCCAGACCGACGCGTCCATCAACCCCGGCAACTCCGGCGGGCCGCTCTTCAGTGCCGATGGCAAGGTGATCGGCATCAACACCGCAATCATCTCCGGCGGCCAGGGGATCGGTTTTGCCATCCCGATCAACATGGCAAAGGACGTGGTGGCCCAGCTCCGCGACAAGGGCAAGGTCACCAGGGGCTACCTGGGGATTCGCTTTCAGCCGTTGACCGCCGACCTTGCCACGTCCTTCGGTCTCGATTCCGACAAGGGGGCGCTGGTCGCCAGCGTGGAGAAGGATGCGCCGGCCGAGAAGGCCGGGCTCAAGGCGGGCGACATCATTCTGGAATACGACGGCAAACCGATCAGCGAGGGGAATGAGCTGCCCCGCTACGTAGCGGTCACCCCCATCGACAAGAAGGTCAGGCTGGTGATCTTCCGCGACGGCAAGAAGCAGGAGGTCATGGTGACCATCGCCCGGCTGAAGGACGGCGAGACCACTGCTGAGGCCTCCGGCGTCAACGAGAGCGAGGCCATCGGCATCGTGGTACAGGAACTTACCAGGGAACTGGCCTCCCGTATTGGGATCAGGGATACCAAGGGCCTGGTTGTGGGCGAGGTCAAACCGGGCTCACCCGCCGAGGTGGCGGGAATCTCCGCCGGAGACCTGATTATCGAGATCAACGGCCAGCGGCCGGACACACTGGAAAAATACAACGCCGCGGCCGCCAAGCTCAAAAAGGGCGATGTGGCCCGCCTGCTCCTGAAACACCCCGACGGCGCGATCTACTACGCGGCCGTGAAGATCGACCAATAGCCACAAAGAGGGCGGGCCGAAAGCCCGCCCTTCTCATTGCGCCCCCGGAGGTCCCATGCCCGCCCGTTACGTCCAGCCGCTGCGTATCCTGATCCAGTGCTGCTTTCTCGCCTTCATGCTTTGGCTTGGGGTGCGTTTCTACGCGTTTGTCCACTTCATAAGCTCCGGCGGGGCATCCGCTCCCGTGGTGCGGCCCGACGGCATCGAGGGGTTTCTCCCCATCTCCGGGCTCCTGGGGCTGGCCGGCTGGCTCAAGGGGCTGGGGATCAACCCGGTCCATCCGGCCGCGGTGGTGATCCTGCTGACCATACTGGGAGTCTCCCTGCTGCTGCGGCGTTCCTTCTGCTCGTGGATCTGCCCGGTGGCGACCATCTCGGAATGCGCCTGGAAGGCCGGGTTTCGTGGGTTCAGACGCAACCTCCGCCTGCCCCGCTGGCTGGACGTGGCTGCTCGCGGCCTGAAATATCTGCTCATGGCCTTCTTCCTCTATTCCATTGTCATCGCCATGCCGGCCGATGCGCTGCGCGACTTCATCTTTAACGACTACCACAAGCAGGCCGATGTGCGGCTCCTGGAGTTCTTCCTCCACATCTCCCCTTTAGCACTGGGGATCATCCTCTTCCTCGTGGCGGCCTCCGTGGTCCTGCGCAACCCTTTCTGCCGCTACCTCTGCCCTTACGGCGCCCTGTTGGGGCTTACGGCCCTGCTCTCACCGGTGCGGGTCACCCGCAACAGCGACCGTTGCGTCTCCTGCGGGGCCTGCAACCAGGTCTGCCCCACCTACATCGATGTCATGCACAAGCAGAGCGTGAATTCGCCCGAATGTATCGGCTGCTGGCGCTGCGTCAGCCACTGCCGGGTCGAGAGTGCGCTCTCCATGCGCGCTGCGGGCAGGTTCGTCGTCCCCGGCGTCGTCTTCGCCCTCTTGGTGGTGCTCCTCTTCCTGGGGGGAACCCTGGTGGGCAAGCTCACCGGCCACTGGCACACGGTGCTGGACGCTGCCGAGTACGGGCGGCTGCTGGGACGGTAGGGAGAGGTGGGACTTCCGGGACTTATAAGTCCCATAGGTACTATTGGTCCCATAATCGTGGCATAACCTGCTAAAATATGGCATACTGACCAACTGTTCAAGATATCACCCGTCAAGGAAAGGAAGCACCTGCAACATGGGAGTTTATGCCAACACCGTCAGCATCACCCAGTACACCATAACCGGCGACCTGCCGAAGAACGATCAGTTCCAGTGGTTTTCCGAGAAGCTGTCCGCCCGGGGGTTTCAGTCCATCGAAAACTCCGCCGAGGAGTCCTCCGAGGGGTGGACCCTGGTGGACCATCCCGATAACGTGGCCTTCGAGGCACCGTCCGATTTCTGGCGGGACAACTACCTGGTTTTCTCCCTGCGCCGCGACCAGCGCAAGGTGCCGGCCGCCCTGCTCAGATCCCACACCGGCCGGGAAGAAGGCGCTTTTCTGGCCCAGCACCCCAACCTGCGCCGGGCGCCCAAGAAGAAGCGGGAGGAGATCAAGGAACAGGCGCAGTTGCGCCTTCTGACCAAGTCCCTGCCGGTCCCCTCCAGCGTGGACGTGGTCTGGGACTTGAGAGGCGGCGTGCTGACCCTGTTCAGCCTGGGGACCAAGGTGCTGGAGCGCTTCGAGGATATCTTCCGCAAGACCTTCGAGGGGGTCAGCCCGGTGATCGTCCACCCCTTTGCCCGTGCCCGGATGCTGGTTGAGGGACAGCAGTTGGACAAGCTGGAGGCCGCCAACCTGGCCGGGTCGGACGCGGTTGCGGCCCAGATCCGCGACAACCAGTGGCTGGGATGGGATTTCCTCCTCTGGCTCCTCCAGCGCGGGGTGAACGGGGAAGGGGAGTTCAGCGTCAGCCGGCCGGGCCATTTCGCCAACGGCGAACGCTTCTCGGCCTGGATCGACGATCGCATCCAGTTCCAGGGAGGAAGCGAGGAGGGGAGCATCCAGAAGGTCTCAGTCTCCGGTTCCCAGGACAGCTACCTGGAGGCCATCTCGGCCCTCAAGGGGGGTAAGCGGATCACCAGCGCCACCATCTGCATGGAGAAGGACGAAAACCCCTGGAAACTGACCCTCAAGGGGGAAACCTTCGGTTTCGCCTCCCTCAAATGTCCCCAGGTGCGCATCGAGAAGGACGCTACCGTGGATCAGATGAGCGAGCGGGAGGCGGTCTTCTATGAGCGCATGTTCCTGCTGGAGCAGGGCATCCAGCTCTTCGACAGCCTGTTCGGCGCCTTCCTGGACGAGCGCCTGAACGATGCCTGGGGAGCGCGCCTCCAGGCCATTCAGGCCTGGCTGGACGGAAAGTAGCCTATGAAATTCATCGATGAGGTAACCCTGTTTACCGCCTCCGGTCACGGCGGCGCCGGCTGCGTCGCGTTCCGCCACGAGAAATTCATCGAGTTCGGCGGCCCCAGCGGCGGCGACGGCGGCAAGGGGGGGGACGTGATCTTCGTGGCCGTCTCCGGCCTCTCCACCCTGCTGGAGCTGCGTCACCGCCCGCACCAGAAGGCCGAGAAGGGGCACAACGGCATGGGCAAGAACCGCCACGGCGCCGGCGGGGAGGACCTGGTTATCAAGGTGCCGGTGGGCACGGTCATCAAGGATGCCGAGACGGGCGAGCAGTTGGCGGACCTGACCGAAGACGGCCAACGGGTGGTCCTGCTCAAGGGGGGCCGGGGAGGGCAGGGGAACGCCCGCTTTGCCACCGCCACCAACAAGGCGCCCAAATTCTCCCAGCCGGGGGAGGAGGGGGAGGAACGCAAGCTGCGGCTTGAGTTGAAGCTCATGGCCGACGTGGGGCTGCTGGGCCTGCCCAATGCCGGCAAGTCCTCGCTCATCAGCAAGATCTCCGCCGCCCGCCCCAAGATCGCCGACTACCCCTTCACTACCATGGTCCCCAGTCTGGGAGTGGTAGAATACAAAAACTACCGTTCCTTCGTGGTGGCCGACATCCCCGGCATCATCGAGGGAGCCCACGCCGGCGCCGGACTGGGCCACCGCTTCCTCAAGCATCTGGAGCGCTCCGGTATCCTGCTGCATCTGGTGGATATTTCCTGGATGCCGGACCGGGACCCCCTGGAGGAGTACGCGGCGGTCTGCCGCGAACTGGCCCTGTTCAGCCCCGAACTGGGCGCCAAGGAACAGGTGGTGGTGATCACCAAGACCGATCTGCCCCAGACCCGGGAGCGGCTCGCCGAGATCAGGACGTGGTTCGAGGAGCGGAAGATCAAGGTGTTCCCGATCTCGTCCGCCACCGGCGAGGGGGTCGAGGCGCTGCTGGACGAGATCGCCCGGCGGCTGTGGGCGGATAAGGAATAAGCATGCGTAAAGAGTTATTGAAATCCGTGAAGCGGGTGGTGGTTAAGATCGGCAGCCGGGTTTTGACCGATGCCGACGGCGCCCTGGACCTGGCGGTCATCGGGCGCATCTGTGGCGACATCTCCGCCCTGCACGCCCGGCACCTGCAGGTCGTCGTCGTGTCATCCGGCGCCATCGCCGCCGGCCGGAGCGAACTGGGCCTGACGGATAAGCCACGGACCATCCCCCACAAGCAGGCAGCCGCGGCCATCGGGCAATCGCTCCTCATGCGGGCCTACGAGGAGGCCCTGGAGCCCCACGGCCTCAAGGCGGCCCAGGTGCTTCTGACCAGCGAGGACCTGGTCAACCGGCAGCGCTTCCTCAATGCCCGGGCCACCCTGGACGCGCTGTTGGGCTTCGGCATCATCCCGGTGATCAACGAGAACGACACCGTGGTGGTGGACGAGATCAAGTTCGGGGACAACGACAACCTGTCGGCCCTGGTCACCAACGTGGCCGAAGCTCACCTGCTGCTGATCCTGACTGATATCGAGGGGTTCTACAGCGCCGATCCCCACCGCGACCCGGATGCCCGGCTGATACCGCTGGTCAAGGGGATCACCCGTGAGGTGGAGCGGGCCGCGGGAGGCTCCGGTTCCAAGGTCGGCACCGGCGGCATGGCCACCAAGGTGGCGGCGGCCAAAAAGGCCGGCAAGAACGGCGTACCGACCATCATGGTGGACGGCAAGCGAGCCGGGATCATCGCCGCCGCCCTGGAGGGTGCCGAGGTGGGCACCCTGTTTCTCCCGGCCGGGGAGGGGCTGAACCGCCGCAAGCACTGGATCGCCTACACCCTCAAGCCGTCCGGCCGGGTGGTGGTGGACGAGGGGGCGCGGGAGGTGCTGCTGAAACGGGGCAAGAGCCTCCTGCCGTCGGGGGTCCTGCGGGTCGAGGGGCGTTTCGAGCGGGGAGGGTGTGTGCGGGTCTGCGGGCCGGACGGTGTGGAGTTCGCCCGGGGCCTGTCGGATTATTCCAGCGCCGAGGCGGCCAAGCTGGCGGGGAGGAAGAGCAGCGAGATCGACGATGTCCTGGGGTATCATTACGGGGATGTGATCATCCACCGGGACAATATGGTGGTCCTGTAACGGTTTGACTGCAATCCCCCGCTAACGCCGCATCAGGATTCCCATGGCCGCATTACCCCTGTCCGAATATATCTCCATCCCGTCCGCAGCCGTCATGCTGCCGGTGCTGAAGCTCTTTATCATCCCCGTGGGAGGGGGAATCCCCGCCGGCGTCCTGCTCGCCAGCGCCAAGGGCCTGGCCTGGCCCGTCACCACGCTGCTCTACCTGGTCTCGGATCTTGCCCTGGCCCTTGCGTTTGAGCCGATCCTGCGGCTTCTCGCAGCAATATGCGGGAAAATCCCCCTGTCAGCTCGCCTCGGCGATGCTCTGAAGGTTGCGACAGCCCGCAGCGCGGCACATTTCGGCGGTAGCGGCGCCGGTCCCGTTACCCTCGTCATGATCGCCTTTGGCGTCGATCCCATGACCGGGCGCGCCTCGGCACTCGCCGCCGGCCACGGCTTTCTTGCCGGCTGGGCCTTTGCCATCGCCGGGGACATGCTCTATTTCGCCGTCATCGCGCTCACGACCCTGCGTCTCAACTCCTACTTTCACGATCCGAACACCACGATGCTGATCGTCCTCGCCGCCATGTTTGGCGTGCCCATGCTGGTACGCCGTTTTCGATCCAGGAGATTGCCCCTGCAAGGGGTTGGGTTGGAGTGATGTGGTTCCGTAACGCAAACGGCCTCCGGGGCATACCCCGGAGGCCGTTTTTACCGTTGTGCTGCTGCTGCGCGGTTATTTCCCCTGCACCGTGGCGACGCTGGAGGCGAAGGTCTCGGTGCGCCGCAACCGCCCGTCGGCGACCTCCACCCGACAGCGCAGCTCCTGCCCGGTGCGGCTGTCCTTGCGCACCCTCAGGCTCAGGTTGTATTCCGCCATCGTGCCGGTATCCAGGGTGTCGATCCTGAACGACAGGGTATCCGCATCCTCCCGGTGGAATTGGGGGTTCTCCGCCTCGGCGAACTCGAACTGGGGCGGCAGGGTCGTCCGCACGGTCAGATCCCGGGCTGTCTCGGACCCGATGTTCAGCACCGTCATGCGGTAGCGGACCTGCCCGCCGGGGATGATGCTCCGGCTGGAGGGGCGGGCCACGACGCGCACCAGCGGCGCGGCGGTCGTCACCATGGTCTCCCGGGAAAGGGCAACATCGCTGAAGCGTGCGGAAACCGCCTTGAGGGTCATGCCCCTGTGTTCGCCGTCCACCCGGTCGGAGGGGATGTGAAACGCGATGACCCCTTTGAAGGATTGTCCCGCCGCGATGGTCACCCTCCCGGCCGCCACGCCCGGCGTTGCCTCGGCCGACAGCAGCGCGCCGTACTCAGTCGGGGCGTCGGCCGCTAGGATGAATTCCTCGCTGTTTTTGGTGTTGTTGACGATCTGGAAGGGGAGCGTGCCGTTCCGGCCCGCCGTGACGGTACGGCCGTCCTCCATGGTGATGGCGGTTGCGGTGCGGATAGTTTCCTTGGCGGTTATTTCCGCTGCCATCCGTTCACGCTCCCGGCGTTCCAGCTCGGCCTTCTCCCGGGTGATACGCTCCTGCTCGGCCTTGAGCCGGGTCAGGCGCTCCTGTTCCTGTTTCTCGGCGATGGCCCGCTCGATGGCAAGCTGCTCGTTGCGCACCTTGACGGCCGCCGTATGCAGCGCCTTGTTCCCCGGGAGCTTTTCGCCCTTGTGCAGGCGCGTCCCAAGGGCGAGCAATTCGTCCTCGATACTCGATCTCAGGGGATTTGCGGGAAATTCGGTGGTGAACTGGTTGACGGTCTGTGCCGCCAGGGTATTGTCGCCGGCCTTCAGCCCGGAACGGGCCAGAAGCAGCAGGGCAACATCCTTGAGCGGGGTGTCGGGGAATATCTGGGTAAGTTCGTTGGCCTTGTCGATGGCCAGGAGATAATCCTTCTTCTGGTAGGCATTGAAGGCCTCCACAAAGAGGTTCGAGTCATCGATTTCTGCCGCCGGGGCGCAGAGCGCCCCGGACAGCAACAGGAGAAACGCCAGCAGGGGAAGTATGGCAAGGCGGGCGGGCGGCAAGCGATGCATGGGACCCTATTCCACGAAGCTCTTGAGCTTCTTGCTGCGGCTGGGGTGGCGCAGCTTGCGCAGGGCCTTGGCTTCGATCTGGCGGATACGTTCGCGGGTGACCTCGAAATCCTGGCCGACCTCCTCCAGGGTGTGGTCGCTCTTTTCACCGATGCCGAAGCGCATGCGCAGGACCTTTTCCTCGCGGGGGGTCAGGGTTGACAATACCCGGGCCGTCTGCTCGGACAGATTGGCCTTGATGACCGCTTCGATGGGCGATATGACGGCCTTGTCCTCGATGAAATCGCCCAGATGGGAGTCCTCCTCCTCACCGATGGGGGTCTCCAGGGAAATCGGTTCTTTGGCGATCTTGAGCACCTTGCGCACCTTGTCCAGGGGCAACTGCATCCGTTCGGCGATCTCCTCGGGAGACGGTTCGCGACCATTCTCCTGCACCAGTTGACGGCTGGTGCGGATCAGTTTGTTGATGGTCTCGATCATGTGGACCGGGATGCGGATGGTGCGGGCCTGGTCGGCGATGGCGCGGGTGATGGCCTGGCGAATCCACCAGGTGGCATAGGTGGAGAACTTGTAGCCGCGCTGGTATTCGAACTTGTCCACCGCTTTCATCAGGCCGATGTTCCCTTCCTGGATCAGGTCCAGGAACTGCAGGCCGCGGTTGGTGTATTTTTTGGCAATGGAGACCACCAGCCGCAGGTTGGCCTCGATCAATTCCGATTTGGCGATCCGGGCCTTGGCCTCACCCTCTTCGATGGCTTTCAGAGCCGTGGAGAGGTCGCTGGCCTTGAAACCGGACTCCTGCTCCACCTTCTGCAGTTTGCGGGCGGCGCCGCGCAGGCGTTTCTCCAGCTTCTGCGTCTCGTCGGCCCCCAGCTTGAATTTTTTCAGGTCGGCGACGGCCTTTTCGTCGTCCTTGTGGAGCCGCTCCACGAGGACTTTCAACTTGTCCGCCGGGATGATCGTTTCCAGGTCGGAGAGTTCGGCCCCCAATTTCTCCACCTTGATGGAGAGTTCCTTGAGGCGTTCGGCAATCTTGTTGATATGGCGGTCCTTCAGGCGCAGGGACTTGAGCAGTTCGGCCTGCCGCTCCTTCGCCTCGCGGCCCTTCTTTTCCAGTTCTTTTTTCTTGGCAGCCGATTTCGCCGCCTCCAACTGTTCGACAAGTTCGCTCAGAAGCTGGTCCTGGGCGGCGATCTCATCGATGACGGCAAGGATGCGCGTCTTCTGCACGTCCTCCTCGTCCTCCTCCAGTTCCTCCTCCTCGACCTCCTTGCTGATCTCGGAGGCGTTCATCTGGAACTTGCGCAGTTTGTCCCCCAGCTGCAGCACTTCGCGCACCGTGATGGGGGTGTTGAGGATGATGCCGGCCACGTCCCGTTCGCCGTCTTCGATACGTTTGGCGATCTCCACCTCTCCCTCGCGGGTGAGGAGCGAAACCGAGCCCATCTCCCGCAGGTACATGCGGACCGGGTCGCTGGTCCTGCCGATGGAGCCGGGCTCGAACTCGACTTCTTCGGCCTCTCCCTCTACATCTTCGTCCTCTTCCAGGTCGATCTTCATCTTGGGGATCTTGACCTTTTGGGCGGAATCGACGATTTCGATATCCATGTCGCCGAACATGCCCATGACGTCATCGATCTGGTCGGTGGCGATATCGGGCGGGAGTATGTCATTGACCTCGTCGAAGGTGAGGAAACCCTTTTCCTTGCCGAGGTCGATCAGTTGTTTCACGTCGTCCATGTTCTTTTTTGCCATTTAATCACCTCAAATGCTACAGCTTCGATTTTCTGGTGCGTAAGGCGTCGGCCTGCTGTAAAAGCGCTGCATATTCTTCGCTGTCCGGGTCCAGGACCGCCAGCCGTGCGGCTATGTCGCGGATGGAGTGGAGCGCGCGCTGTTCTTTCTTGCGCTTGTAGTTGGCAAGGACCGTGCGCCAATCTATATCTGCAAGGTGTTCGTCGTTTACGAGCACCTGGGACAGGATCCGCTTCTGGTCAGGGTCTTCCAGCCCCTCAAGAAGCGTGTGCACCTGGTGAGGGTCTTCGCCGGCGCCGAGCGAAGCAAGCACCGTCACGGCCAGGTGCCGGTACGGTCCCTCGAAGAGATTATCGATGCCGAATGCGCGGACATCGCCGCGTGCCTCGGGATACCTGATCAGGAGCGCCAGCAGGGTATCCTGGGAGCGGTCAGCCTTATGGGCCTGGAGCTGGTGTCCGTCCGGCATGTCGCGAGACGTGACGTCCATGCCGCCCAGGCGCTTGCGGAAGGCGTGTACCGCGATGCCCAGCAGGCGGCAGATCTCCTTTTCGTACAGGTCCCGCTCCACCGGGTCGGCGATCTTTCTGAAGCGGGGGATCACTTCGTCCATGACCCGTACCTTGCTGTCCACGCTGTCCGGGGGGGTGCGGGCAAGCAGGGTGCGGACGTAATGGTCGAACACCGGCCGCGCCTTGTCCCGGCAGGCGGTGAAGGCCTCCACCGGATTTTTGGCCAGGAAGCTGTCCGGGTCGTCACCGCTCGGCAGGGTGATCACATAGGCCGGCATCCGCTGTTCCAGGAACAGTTCCATGGAGCGGAAAGTCGCCTTGAGACCGGCCGCGTCGCTGTCGAACAGGGTATAGACCCGTGCCGCGTGCCGCTTGATCAGGCCCGCGTGGGTTGTCGTCAGCGCGGTGCCGCACGTGGCGACCACGTTGCGTATTCCGGCCCGGTACAGCGCCAGGTGGTCGAAATACCCTTCCACGATGATGACGCTGTTCTCGGTCCTGATGGCCGGAAGGGCCATGTCCAGGCCGAACATCACGGCGCTCTTGTGGTACAGTGGCGATTCCGGCGAATTGATGTACTTGGGGAGCGACGAGTCCAGCACCCGCCCGGCAAAGGCGATGATCCGGCCCTTATGGTCGCGGATCGGGAAGATCAGGCGATTGCGGAACAGGTCGTGCCAGCCGTTGTCCCCCTTGCGTATGATACCCAGTTTCTGAGCGGTTTCCAGGTCCACGCCCCGGGCCTTGAGATGTCTGGCAAGGCCGTCCCACCGATCCGGGGCAAAACCGAGCCGGTAATCGGCGGACAGGGTCTCGTCCACGGCGCGGTCCTTCAGATAGGTCCGGGCAATCTGTCCTGCGGGCTCCTGGATGAGCACCGACCGGAAATAACCTTCGGCAAGCTCGTTGATCCGCTGGAACTGCTGCCGCTCGTCCTGGGCGTGCCGTTCGGCCGGGGTGAGCTGCCGTTCCTCAATCTCGACTCCGGCCTTGCGCGCCAGTAGTTTGACCGCCTCCGGAAAACCGATCCCCTCCATTTTCATGACAAAGGAGAAGGCGTTGCCGCCGGCGCCGCAGCCGAAACAGTGGAATATCTCGCGGGCGGGGTTGACGTTGAACGACGGGGTCTTTTCCCCGTGAAACGGACACAACCCCACGTAGTTAGCTCCGGCGCGCCTCAGTTGGACGTATTCCGAGACCACTTCCAGGATGGAAACGCGTTCCGCAATCTCCCGCACCTTTTCTTCGGGGATCATGGTTGTTTGGTGGCTCCGCTCCGCCAGAGAAACAGTATCCTGTCGCCTGTCCGTGCAAACATTTCGGCCGCTTCCGTGGTTCTGATCCTGGTCTTTACTTTTTCAGGCATGAAGCCCGCCGTGGCGGTACTGAACAGCAGGGAAAGCAGCAGCGCCCCTTCGGCCGCCCCGATGAGGAGGCCGCCCGCCCGGTTGACGCCGCCCAGCATGACGACCCTGAGGGCGGTGGTAACCACGTTGCCCGCGATGTGCGCTACAATGCCGCACGCCAGCAGGATCACAATGAAGGCCAGAAACGCCGCAATCTGCGCCGGCAGGTGCGTGACGCTGCGTATGGGTGCCGTGACGGCCGGATAGAAGCGATAGGCAAGCCACGCGCCCAGGATCAGCCCGGCCAGGGAGGACGCTTCATTGACGAGCCCGCGCGCCAGTCCCTTGAGAGCAAAGAAGATCAGGACCGCCAGGATAATAATGTTGAAAGCATTCATCGGGGAACCATACGCCGGCGGTCTTGCAGAGAGGCCCCGGTGTCCTCCCATAAGGGCATACCGCTACGTTTTCGTTAGTGCAGGCGCCACGTTACCGGCAATTGTTACACGGAAGGGGCGATCAAAAAGATTGCCCCTTCCGTGTAACAGAATACAGAACTTCACCGGGAACCACCGGCGGACCGTGTCAGGAAAGCTGCTGCCTGACCGTGTCGCTGACGACCTTCCCGTCAGCCCGACCCGCTGTCAGCGGGCTAAGCGCCTTCATGACCCGGCCCATATCCTTGACACCCTGGGCTTCTGTTTCCCGGATGACCCGGGCTACCAGCTCGGCGATCTCGCCGCCGGTCAACTGTGACGGAAGGAAACCGAGCAGAACCGCCAGCTCGGCCTCCTCCTTCGCCACCAGGTCGGGGCGGTTGCCCTCCCCGTAGAGCCGGATCGATTCACGACGCTGTTTTGTCATGGACGAGATGACCTCAATGATCCCCTGATCGTCCAACTCCCGCTTCTGCTCGATCTCCCGGTTTCTGATCGTGGAGCGGACCATGCGAACAGCCGAAAGGCGCAGGTCATCCCGCGCCTTCATGGCTTGCTTCATCGCAGTATCAAGTTGTTCCTTGAGGGTCATCAATGTGTCCTAGTCTACCATCTTGCGCTGTTTCTTGAGGGCGCGCTTGCGTGCGGCGATCGCCTTTTTCTTCCGCTTGATGCTTGGCTTCTCGTAATGCTCGCGTTTGCGGACCTCGGAGAGAATCCCTGCCTTTTCGCACTGCTTCTTGAATTTCTTCAGGGCGAGTTCAAATGGTTCATTTTCTTTGATCTTTACTCCCGGCATCCATTATCCCCCCCCTCATTGTGAAGTGTCAAATCCCGATGCGTATGACGCCGATATGTAAATAAATCCGTAAGAGCGTAATCATAACACCAAATATTTGATTGTCAATATAAAAGGCAATAAAGGATTATGGATTTGCCACAGAGCCGCAGAGGCACGGAGAACGCCAAAACATAACCCCTTGTCCAGGGTGAACCAGACGTCTGCCGATCCATTTTGCCCTGGCCTGTGGTTTTCCTCTCTGTCTCTCTGGCGGATTTGAGCTTTTGCTGATTTCAGGCGGGGCGGGAGTTCTTTTCCTCGATGCCCGACATGCCGAAACGCCGGCGCAGTTCGGCAAAAATATCCTCGGGCGGGATGTCGCAGTATCCCAGAAGCACCAGGAGGTGGAAGACGAGATCACTCGTCTCGTAGACGATCTCTTCGCGCTTGCCCCCCTTGGCGGCGATGACCACCTCCGTCGCCTCCTCGCCGATCTTCTTGAGGATCTTGTCGATGCCCTTGTGCATCAGGGAGGCGGTATAGGAGTTCTCCGAGGGGTTGCTCTTGCGATCCTGAATGACCTGGTATACCGCCAGGAGGATGTCGTCACGTTCGTTCATAATCTCACCGCTACTCCTTTGTCGTGCAGATACTGTTTGGCTTCGCCGATGGTGTATTCCCGGTAGTGGAAGATGGAGGCCGCCAGGCACGCCCCGGCTCCCGCCTTCACAAAGCCGTCGTACAGGTGTTCCAGGTTCCCGACGCCCCCCGAGGCGATGACCGGGATGGAGACCGCATCCACGATGGCGCGGGTCAACTCCAGGTCGTAGCCGTCCTTGGTGCCGTCCCGGTCCATGCTGGTGAGGAGAATCTCGCCCGATCCGTACGCTTCCATCCTGACGGCCCATTCCACGGCGTCGATGCCGGTCGGCGTGCGGCCGCCGTGGGTATAGACCTCCCAGCGCCGCTCACCCGGCACACGGCGGGCATCGATGGCCACCACGGTGCATTGGGAGCCGAAACGTTCGGCCGCCTCCTGGACGAATTCCGGCCGCTGCACGGCGGCGGTGTTGATGGATGTTTTGTCGGCCCCGGCATTCAGCAGGCGGCGGATGTCGTCCACGGAGCGGATGCCACCTCCCACGGTGAGCGGCATGAAGACCCGTTCGGCGGTCCGGCGCACCACGTCGATGATGATGTCACGCTCGTCGCTGGAGGCGGTGATGTCCAGAAAGGTCAGCTCGTCGGCCCCCTGCCGGTCGTACATCTCGGCAATCTCCACCGGGTCTCCGGCGTCCCGCAGTTCCAGGAACTGCACCCCCTTGACGACCCGGCCCCCCTTGACGTCCAGGCAGGGGATGATGCGTTTGGTCAGCATGTCACACGTCTCCCTTGGTCAGGGCGATTGCCTTGGCCAGTTTGATGGCGCCGGTGTACACGGCCTTGCCGGTGATGACGCCGGTAACGCCGCTCTTCTCGATGGCCATGAGGTTTTTGATGTCATCCAGGCGGGAAACCCCGCCCGAGGCGATCACCGGGATGGCGACGGCTTCGGCCAGAGCCCTGGTAGCCTCCAGATTGGGTCCCTGGAGCATGCCATCGCGGCTGATGTCGGTGTAGATGATGGCCGCAACCCCGAATCCTTCGAATTTCCGGGCCAGATCGGAGGCGCTTATGTCGGTTACCTCGGCCCATCCCTGGACCGCCACCATACCGTTTTTGGCGTCAATGCCCACCACTATCCGGCCGGGGAAGCGGGCGCAGGCCTCCTTAACCAGGTCCGGATTGCGCTGGGCGGCCGTGCCGATGATCACCCGGGACAACCCCAGAGCCAGGTAGGCCTCGATGGTAGCCAGGTCGCGGATGCCGCCTCCCAACTGGGCCGGGATGGAGATCGCCCCGACGATGGCCTCGATGGCGGCCCGGTTCTTCGGTTCGCCGGCAAAGGCGCCGTCCAGGTCCACGATGTGCAGCAGTTCGGCCCCCTGGCGCTGCCACTCCAGGGCCTGGGCGGCCGGGTCGTCGTTGAATACCGTATCCTTGTCCATAAGCCCCTGTTCGAGGCGGACGCATTTTCCTTCTTTCAGATCGATGGCGGGTATGACGATCATAGATACCTTTCGTTAGTGCATAAACGGTCTTGCCACGGAGCCGCAGAGACGCGGAGAAAACCTGAAAAGAACAGAAACAGGTTTTGCCTTTGACATTCTCCGGGCCTCTGTGGCTCCGTGGCAAAAATCAATCCTTCATCGCGGCGAAGTTCTTGAGGATCGCGAGCCCTACGTCCTGGGACTTCTCCGGGTGGAACTGGGTGGCGACGATGTTGTCCTTCCAGACGGAGGAGCAGAACTCCATGCCGTAGTCGGTGGTGGTGGCGATGACGTCGGCATTGTCCGGCTTCACGTAGTAGGAGTGCACGAAGTAGACATTGGCGTTGTCGGCGATCCCCTCAAAGGCTGGCGGCCGCCGCTTGAACGAGAGCTGGTTCCACCCCATCTGGGGCACCTTGAGCGCTTCGTCCCCCTCCCGCATCCCTTCGGGGAAGCGCAGCACGTGCCCGGAGATCACCCCCAGGCCGTTGTAGAGGCCGAATTCGGTGCTGTCGGTGAAGAGTAACTGCATGCCGACGCAGATCCCCAGAAAGGGCCGGCCCTGGGCGATGACCGCACGGATCGGTTCCACGAAACCGGCGGCCTCCAGGTTGCGCATGCAGTCGCGAAAGGCGCCCACCCCCGGCAGGACGACCTTGCCGGCCTCCAGCACCACCTTTGGGTCGGCAGTAACCACCGCCTCGAAACCGACCTTTTCAAAGCCCTTTTGAACGGAACGGAGGTTACCCATCCCGTAATCGATGATCGCTATCATTTTATTCCGTTCGCCGTAAGATGGGGACCGTATTTCTTGTCAACACCTTTGATGTGGTTGATCAGCCAGTCCTGGAGGAATACGATGACATCCTGGGTCAGGAGTGTCTCGCCGGCATTGAATTTCCGCTGCAGATCGAGGACCTGTCCCACCAGTTTGGCGTGGTGCTGTTTATGCTGGGCCTCCTCGGGGTAGCCGGACTTACGGAAGGCGTCTTCCTCGGCACCGAAATGGGAGGCGGTATACTCGATCAGGCGGCCGAGGATCGAACCGATGGCCTCCTTGCTTCGCTTTTGCTGCATGGCGTCATGCAGTTCGTTGACCATGTCGAACAGTTTCCGGTGCTGCTGGTCGAACTGGCCGATGTTGGTGGCGAAGCTCTCGTCCCACTCAAGGACCTTGGCGAGACGGAAATGGCTGACGAGCTTGTGCAGTTCGTCCACCTGAGCCGCCAGTTTGCCGGTGGCGTCGGTGGTGCTTCGGGCGTTCTCGACGTTCTGGTTGACCACGTCGGTGATCATCTGGATGTTGCTGGTGATCTCATGGGTGGTGGCGGTCTGTTCTTCGGCAGCGGTGGCGATCTGGCTGACCTGCATGGCCAGCTCGTTGATCTTGTTGAGGATATCCTCCAGCGCCTCGCCGGAGCGACCGGTCTCGGCGGTGCCGCGCTTGACCTCTTCGACCCCCTCGGACATGGAGCCGACGGCGGTCAACGTCTCGTCCTGGATGGATTTGATCATGGTACTGATCTCTTTGGTCGCCTTGGTGGTGCGTTCGGCAAGAGCCCGCACTTCGTCCGCAACCACGGCGAAACCTCGACCCTGCTCACCGGCCCGGGCCGCCTCGATGGCAGCGTTCAGCGCCAGCAGATTGGTCTGGTCGGCGATGTCCTGGATAGTGTTGACGATGGCGCCGATCTGGTCCGAGCGCTGCCCCAGTCCCTCAACCGTATGGGAAGATTCGTTGACCCGCTGGGCGATGTTGTCCATCAGCCGGGCGCTGTTCTGGACGAGTTGGGCGCCGCTGTGGGTCTGGTCGGTGGCCTTCTGGGCGTTCTCGGCGGCAAACAGGCAGTTGCGGGCGATATCCCCCGACGTGGCCGACATCTCCTCGCTCGCGGTGGCGATGGTGCCGGCCTGCAGGGCCACATCCTCGGCCGCCAGGGCCATGGAATGAGTCGTCGCACTGACCATGTCCACCGAATCCCGGACCAGGTCGGCCACGGAGAAGAATTGCCGCATGGCCTTGTTCATGTCGTTCATCATGCTGTTGAAGGCAACGGCGAGGCGCCCCAGTTCGCCACTGGCCGTGACGCCCACCCGCACCGAGAGGTCGCCGCCGGCGGCCTTTTCAAGGGCGGCCACCAGTCCGGCCAGCGGTTTGAAGGTGCGGCTGCTGATGGCTCCGATGACCGCCGACGTGGCGGCCAGCATGACCAGGCCGATAAGGATGTTGACCCACAACTCGTTGCCGGAATTCAAGGTCGCCATGGCTGTTATGCCCAGCAGGATGACAATGGTATTGCCGATGATGACGCGTACAATGAATGACATGGTGGCAAGCTCCTTTAGAGTAATTGCAGTGTTCAACGCGTTTTATCCAGCGACGGTGCCGGTGATGCCAGTATTTTTGGGCGCTTGGAATGTAATTCCCTCCCCCCTTGCGGGGGAGGGTTAGGGTGGGGGGAGGGTGCCAGGAATGGGCTCAGTTGCAGCTTCACCCCCCCCCCAACCACCTCCCGTCAAGGGAGGGGGAGCGGTTACCAGTTGCTACGCGATACGGGAAAAATCGGCAACCTGTCCGAACATACGGGCAATGGCCGTCAAGAGGGCCAGACGGTTGGCGCGCACCCGTTCATCCTCGGCCATGACCATGACCTTGTCGAAAAAGGTATCGATGGGGCCGCGCAAGGTGGCGATTTCGGTCAGGGCCGCCTGCCAGCGGCCATCGGCAATGCTGTTTTCGACCGAGCTTTTCACCGTCTGGAAGGCGCCGTACAAGCCGTTTTCCGCTTCGTCCCGGAACAGGGCCGGATCGACCGGCGCATCCAGCCCCTCCTTGATGATGTTGCCGACCCGTTTGAAGGCCCCGGCCAGCGGTTCGAAATCGGGATGGGTCTTGAATTCGGTCAGGGCCGCGATGCGGTCCCGCACCTGGACGAGATCATCAAAACCGGCCGATACCGCCGCCTCGATGACGTCGGCGGGATGATCGTTGGCCAGCAGGTTGACGAACCGGCCGCGGAAAAACTCCCCGATCTCGGCAGCGGCCTGTTCTTTTGGGCGCGTCAGTTTGGCGGCCAGGAGATCCAGCGCCTGTTCGATCAGGGCCGGCAGGGAGAGGCGATAGCCCTTGTCCAGGATGGTGGCGATGATGCCGATGGTGGCACGCCGCAGGGCGTAGGGGTCGGCGGCGCCGGTGGGGATGAGCCCCACACTGAAGCAGCCGCAGACCGTATCCAACTTGTCGGCAAGGGAGACGAAGGCACCGATGTCCGAAGCGGGCAGTTCGCCGCCGGCCTGGATCGGCAGGTAGTGCTCGGCAATGGCGACCGCCACCGCCGGTTCCTCCCCTTCCAGCAGGGCATACTCGCGCCCCATGATCCCCTGGACCTCCGGGAACTCGCCCACCATGCCGCTCACCAGGTCAGCCTTGCAGAGCCAGGCGGCGCGCGCCGTCTGGCCCACGACCGCCGGGTTGAGCCGTTCCGCCAGCCCTTGTGCCAGGGCGCGGAAACGTTCCATCTTTTCGAAGGACGTGCCCAGTTTTTGCTGGTAGACCACCTTTTTGAGAGCCTCCACCCGGTCGTCCAGCTTGACCTTCTGGTCCTCCTCGAAGAAGAAACGGGCATCGGAGAGCCGGGCGCGCAGGACCCGCTCGTTACCCTTGACCACCACGGAAGGGTCGTCGGTCAGGGTGTTGTTGATGGTGATGAAGCCGGGCAACAGCTTGCCGCTGTCGTCCACGATGGAGAAGTAGCGCTGGTGGCTGCGCATGGAGGTGATCAACACCTCCTTGGGCACCTTGAGGAACTCGGGGGAAAAGGTGCCGTGCACGGCGCTGGGGTACTCGGCCAGAAAGACGATCTGGTCCAGCAACTCCTCGTCCGGCAGGAGATGGCCGCCGGCGGCCTTGGCCACCCGGTGCGTTTCGCGGCGGATGATCTCCTTGCGCTTTTCCGGGTCCGGGATGACGAAGTGCCGTTCGCATTCCTCCAGGTAGTGGGCAAAGCTGTTCACCGGAAAGGTGGTGTTGGCCATGAAACGGTGGCCACGGGACATGGTGCCGCTTTCCACCGCGCCGAAGGAAAACGGTACGACGATACCGTCGAACAGGGCCACGATCCAGTGGATCGGCCGGGCGAAACGCACGTCCAGATCGCCCCAGCGCATGGACTTTTTGAAAGGGATATCGGCGATCAGTTTCGGCAGGATTTCGGATAAAAGCTCGTGGGTCGGCCGGCCGGTCACCTTTTTGGTTACCGCCAGGTACTCGCCCTTCTCGGTGACGACGGTCGCAAGCTCCGAAACCTCCACTCCCTGGCCCTTGGCAAAACCCTCGGCCGCCCTGGTCGGTTTGCCGTCGGCGTCGTAGGCGGCCTTTACGGAGGGGCCGGTGGCGGTGATCTCGGCATCCGGCTGCAGTGACGGGATATCCCTGACCACCAGCGCCAGGCGGCGCGGCGTGGCCAGGGTCTGCACCATGCCGAAGCAGAGGCGGGCATTGGTCAACTCCCGGCTGATCATGGCCTCCATCTCGGCCAGGGCGCGGGGGATGAAACCGGCCGGGATCTCCTCGGTGCCGATCTCGAGAAACAGTTCCTTGGCGCTCATCAGGCGGCACCTCCTTTCAAAAGCGGGAATCCGAGACGTTCGCGCATCCGCAGGTATTCTTCGGCGCAGATGCGGGCCACGTTGCGGACCCGGCCGATGTAGGAGGCGCGCTCGGTGACCGAGATGGCGCCGCGGGCGTCCAGCAGGTTGAAGGTGTGGGAGCATTTCATGACAAAATCGTAGGCCGGCAGGACCAGCCCCTTTTCCGCCAGGCGGATGCACTCCTTTTCGTACTTGGTGAACAGTTCCAGAAGAAGGGCCACATCGGCCTCCTCGAAGTTGTAGCGGGAGAACTCCACCTCGCTCTCATGAAAGATGTCACCGTACTTCACCCCTTTGACCCACTCCAGGTCGTAGACGTTGTCCACCCCCTGCAGGTACATGGCGATCCGCTCACAGCCGTAGGTGATCTCGCCCGAAACCGGTTTGAGGTCGATGCCGCCGGCCTGCTGGAAGTAGGTGAACTGGGTGATCTCCATGCCGTCCAGCCAGACCTCCCACCCCAGTCCCCAGGCGCCCAGAGTCGGTGATTCCCAATCGTCCTCCACGAAGCGGATGTCGTGCTTGCCGGGATCGAGGCCAAAGGCCCGCAGGGAGTTCAGATACAGGTCCAGGATGTCGATGGGGGAGGGCTTCAGGATCACCTGAAACTGATAGTAGTGTTGCAGGCGGTTGGGGTTTTCTCCGTAGCGGCCGTCGGTAGGACGGCGGGACGGTTCCACGTAGGCCACCTTCCACGGCTCGGGCCCCAGGACGCGCAGAAAGGTGGCCGGGTTGAAGGTCCCTGCGCCCTTTTCCGTGTCATAGGGCTGCTGGATGACGCACCCCTGCTTGGCCCAGTAACCTTGCAGGGAGAGGATAAGATCCTGAAATGTCACGATTATGCCTCCAGAAGGGGAAAAGATTATAAAGAAGCGCTAAAATAGCAGGTATCTGGGTGTTGGTCAAGGATGAGCATCGTAAACAATCCGGCGTGGATATGGGGGCCGGCGCCGGGCAAGGGTCAATAAAAATAGGATAATGCCAGGGCGGCGATCAGCGCCACGAAGATATAGAGTATGTAGTGGTTCAACTGGCCGTTCTGAAGCCTGCGGATGTGCGCCAGTCGGCGGTCCGCGGCGCCGAAGAACGGCAGGAACGCCTTGTCCAGCACGACCTCCGGGACGTGGGACCCGAAGCGGCCAGGGCCGGGAAAGAGCCTGTCCATGGCCGGCTCATGGCGCTCGGGACGCAGGATGGCGCTGAAGATGCCGACCAGCGTCGCGGCAAAGGATGAGGCGCTGTACTGCATGGAAGCGGAGGGGGCGGCATAGCCGCAGTCCCAGGTGCCCGTTTCCCCCACCGGTTTCGACTTCAGGCGGTTGATGTAGAAAACCGTCAGAAGGCAGACGGCCATGATCAGGATTGCTGCCCCGATGCTCAGCCCGGCCAGGTGGGCGGTGGTCTGGATCGAGGGGAGCAGGGCGTCCCGCTGCGGGAAACAGGAGGCGATGGCCGGCTCCAGGAACCGGGTAACGCCGAACGGCAGCACGCCGATCAAGAGACAGCATGCGGCCAGGCTGGCCATGGCGACGGTGGCGGCTGGGTGCTCGTGGTGGTGGGGCAGGGGACCCCTGGATTGTCCGAGAAAGACCGTGCCGCAGACCTTGACGAAGCAGGCCAGGGCAAGGCCTCCGGTTAGGGCCAGGGCCGGTACGGCCAGGGCCAGGAAGGCAGCGGTGCTGCCGGGTGAGGTGTCGAACCCCGTGAACATGCCGAGGTACAGGAGGAATTCGCTGACAAAACCGTTCAGGGGTGGCAGGCCGCAGATGGCTACGCTGCCGGTCAGGAAGGCCGCCGACGTAACCGGCAGCACCCGCGCCAATCCTCCCATGCGGTCGATGTCGCGGGTGCCGGTGCCGTGCACGACGATCCCGGCTCCCAGGAACAGCAGGGATTTGAACAGGGCGTGGTTGACCACGTGCAGCAGGGCGGCCGCCTGGCCAAGGACGAACATGATGCGATTGCCGGTGGCGAGGCCGCACAGGGCGACCCCCATGCCCATGACGATGATGCCGATGTTCTCGATGCTGTGGTAGGCCAGTAGCCGCTTGATGTCGTGTTGGCCGATGGCGAAGAGGACGCCGGCGATCGCGGAAACGATCCCCAGGCAGAGCACGAGCAGCCCCCACCACAAGGGCGGGGTCCCGAAGAAGGAGAGCACCCTGATCAGGCCGTAGATGCCCAGCTTGAGGACGATTCCGGACATGAGTGCCGAAATGTTGCTCGGGGCGTTGGCATGGGCTCCGGGGAGCCAGACATGGAGCGGCATGATGCCCGCCTTGATGCCGAAGCCCACCAGGGCGACTACAAGGATGGCCGTCGCCCCGGGCCCGGTCGGGTCGAGGGACCCGGCCGCGGGAAACAACGATACGCCGGTGCGGGGGAGCAGGGCCATCAGGACGAACAGGGCAATCGTCGTCACATGGCTGGCCACGAGGTAGTGGAGGCCAGCCCGAAGGACCTCCGGTTTGCCGTGCTCCAGGCACATGGCCAGAAAGGTGCCCAGGGCCATTGCCTCCCAGAAGATCAGGAGGGTAATGCCGTTGGCGGCAAGGAACAGCATGATGATGGCAGCCACGGCCACGCCGAAATAGAACGTCAACAATGATTCGCCCCGGTTTTCCGGCGAGGTGGAACAGTAACCGCAGCCGTAGAGGGAGATGCACGTCGCGACGATCAGAAGGGGGATGAGGAAGAATGCCGAAAGGGGGTCGAGCCGGAAGGCAAGCTCACCCACGGGGAGTTGCCACGCCATTTCACAGGTGTCGCCCCTGGCGCCGGCAGGGAGGAGATACAGCACGGCAGTCAGTCCGGCCAACGCCCCAGCCGCCATGCAACCGTACGCGATCCTGCGGCCGGTGAAAAGCGGGATGCGGGGCCACAGGGCGGGGATGCCGGAAACAAGGCAGAAAAAGGCGGCAACCAGTACCAGTTCTAGGGGGCTCATAGTCCGGGAATCCTCGCGCTAGAGGGCTTCAGCCACGGATGGTGTGTGATTTATAGCGCCCCCCGTGCGTTACGGTCAAGACAATTAACGGAGAAATAAGCGGATTCCAGATTATTTTTTGTTGACAAGGCCGAGAATTTAAGGCTAACTTTTTTCATACACCTCTACCACTTTTCCAAATGAAGAAAAACTCGACCCCTTACTATATAAACAAATCTCCGTAAAGATTTTGTGCGAATCTTCGAGCGAATCCTTAGCCAATTTAATGAATTAATGTAATTTATGTAGGAAGTTTCCTGCCCCGGCACGTTCCTTCCAGAGCCGCTTTTGAGGTCTGCTGTTGCATTGGCGCCAGTTACATAAATAATGAAAATCCCCGGAACCCATTGAACCCCATACTACCCACAGCCGCACGTACGTGTCGCGTCACACGCAGGAGAACCGATGAACTTACAGGAACTTAAAGGCAAAAAGATCAACGAGCTCAATGCCATTGCCCGTGATCTCAACATCGAGGGGGCATCCAGTCTACGCAAGCAGGATCTGATCTTTGCCATTCTCAACGCCCAGACCGAGCAAAACGGCATGATCTTCGGCGAGGGGGTCCTGGAAACCCTGCAGGACGGTTTCGGCTTTTTGCGTGCCACGGACTACAACTACCTGCCGGGCCCGGATGATATCTACGTCTCTCCCAGCCAGATCCGGCGCTTCAACCTGCGTACCGGCGATACGGTTTCCGGCCAGATCCGCCCCCCCAAGGAAGGAGAACGCTATTTCGCCCTGTTGAAGGTGGAAACGGTTAACTTTGAACCCCCCGAGGTGGCGCGGGACAAGATCCTGTTCGATAACCTCACGCCACTCTATCCCGATGAGAAGCTCAAGCTGGAAACCGCCGGCGACAACCTCCCCATGCGGGTCGTGGAACTGGTTGCCCCCATCGGCAAGGGCCAGCGCGGCCTGATCGTGGCCCCGCCCCGCACCGGCAAGACCATGCTGATCCAGAACATAGCCAACTCTATCGCCACCAACCACCCCGAGGTGTACCTGATCGTCCTTCTGATCGACGAACGCCCGGAAGAGGTGACCGACATGCAGCGCTCGGTCAACGGCGAGGTGGTCTCCTCCACCTTCGACGAGCCGGCGACACGTCACGTCCAGGTGGCCGAAATGGTCATCGAGAAGGCCAAGCGCCTGGTGGAGCACAAGCGCGACGTGGTCATCCTGCTGGACTCCATCACCCGTCTGGCCCGTGCCTACAATACGGTCATCCCCCCCTCCGGCAAGATTCTGTCCGGCGGCGTGGACTCCAACGCCCTGCACAAGCCCAAGCGCTTCTTCGGCGCGGCCCGCAACATCGAGGAGGGCGGCTCCCTGACCATCATCGCCACGGCCCTGGTGGACACCGGCAGCAAGATGGACGAGGTCATCTTTGAAGAGTTCAAGGGCACCGGCAACATGGAGCTGCATCTGGACCGCAAGCTGGTGGAAAAGCGCACCTTCCCGGCTATCGACATCAACAAGTCCGGCACCCGCAAGGAGGAGCTCCTCATCGAGAAGAGCGCGCTCCATCGCACCTGGATACTGCGCAAGGTGTTGCATCCCATGAACGTGGTGGACAGTATGGAGTTCCTGCTGGACAAACTCTCGGAAACCAAGAGCAATCAGGATTTTCTGGACTCCATGAGCAAGTAATCCCGTGCGGAAGGGGACCTGCTCTGAACGGAGAAGCGGGTCAGAAAAAAGTGTTGCAAAAATTAATTCGAATCATTACGATTATAATTTGCGACCGGGACTGAACGAGGACATCCATTTTTATACAGAGACCGCGCAGTATTTTTTAGGAGGAAGAGAAAATGAAAGAAGGTATCCACCCAATGTATTCCGAGGTGACCGTGAAGTGCCTGTGCGGCAACACGTTCCTGACCCGCTCCACCAACAAGGAGATCAACACCGAAATCTGCTCCGCATGCCACCCCTTCTTCACCGGCAAGCAGAAGTTGATCGACACCGCCGGTCGCGTCGAGCGCTTCAAGAAACGTTACGGCCAGCTGTAGTCCACCATCGGCTCAATGCATTGAGGGGATCTTGTCGTCAGGCAAATCCCCTTTTTTGTATCCTGGCGACTTTACTCTCCATTCCGGCGGGACACTATGAATGTTACCCTGATTGAGCATACCCCCAATCCAGAACTGACCGTGGCCCTGGCGGCCCGGCTCTGCTATTCGCCCTCGTCCATCGGCGAACTGCGGCACAAGCTGGAAGCCACGGATATCGAGAAGTTCCTGAACAAGATCATGGCACTGGGACATTACTCGGTGCTGGAGCATATCTCCTTTACCTTCGGCATGGAGGGGATTTCCCGGGTGACCACCCATCAACTGGTGCGCCACCGTATCGCCTCCTTCTCCCAGCAATCGCAGCGCTACGTGTCCCACAAGGATGAGTTCACCTCAATCATGCCGGACAGCATCGCGGAGAATGCCGACGCGCGGCAGATCTTTGCCTTCATGTCCGAGACGGTGCACAAGGCGTACGCCCAACTGGTGGAGATGGGGATCCCCCCCGAGGACGCCCGCTATATCCTGCCCAACGCCACCGAGACCAAGATCATCATGACCATGAACGCCCGGGAACTTTTGCACTTCTTCGCCCTGCGCTGCTGCCAGAGGGCCCAGTGGGAGATCCGGGAGATGAGCATCGAGATGCTCAGGCTGGTGAAGAAGGTCGCCCCGATCATCTTCCGCGAGGCGGGACCGGGCTGCGTGGGGGGGGCCTGTCCCGAAGGCCAGTTCTGCTGCGGCCAGACCGCTGAGGTGCGGGGGTTCTTCGCGACCCTGGAATAAAGAATAAATTCCCCCTCCCTTGACGGGAGGGGATTATTTGCGTGTTCATTCATGTGGTTACAGGTGCTTATTTGCTCCCGGAACCCATTTGATAAGAAAGGTACTATGGAAAAGATAAACGTAGGCGGCCAAGCGGTTATTGAAGGGGTCATGATGCGCGCACCCCGTTCCGTGGCCATTGCCGTACGCCGTCCCGACGGCGAGATCGTGGTCAAGCGGGAACTGGTGGTGCCGCTCTCCGAGCGGTACCCGGTGGTCAAGCTCCCCATCGTGCGTGGCGCGGTAGCTCTGTTCACCTCGCTGATCATCGGTATCAAGGCGCTCAATTTCTCGGCCAACGAGGCTATGGCCGAGGAGGAAAAGGCAGGGGACAAGGACAAGGACAAGGGGAAGGGGGATCTCTCCTCGTGGGCCATGGCCGGCACCATGACCGTGGCCTTCGGCTTCGGCATCTGTCTGTTCTTCCTGTTTCCGCTCTACCTGACCAAGCTACTGACGCCCGTCATCGGCACCAACAACATCGTCTTCAACCTGGTGGACGGCGTGATCCGGGTCCTGGTCTTCCTGGCCTATATCTGGGGCATCTCCCGCATGAGCGACATCCAGCGGGTCTTCCAGTACCACGGCGCCGAGCATAAATCGATCTTCGCCTTCGAGGCGGGTGACGAACTGAGCGTGGAGAACGTGCGCCGCCACAGCCGCCTGCACCCCCGCTGCGGCACCAGCTTCCTGCTGATCGTCATGCTGGTGAGTATCGCCGTATTCTCGCTGATCCCCAAGCTCTGGCCCTTTTACTTCAAGGCCGGTTCCCGGGTCGTGCTGTTGCCGCTCATCGCCGGCATCTCCTACGAGTTCCTCAAGTGGAGCGCCAAGAACGATGGCCACCCCCTGGTGAAGATGATCATCACCCCCGGACTGGCCCTGCAACGCCTGACCACCCGCGAGCCGGACGACCGGCAGTTGGAGGTGGCCATCCGCTCCATCAACGAGGCGCTGGAAGTGAATGCCGGGTATGCGGACGACCGCCTGGTTGTGTAAGTTTTATAAAATAATTTGCCACGGAGCCACAGAGGCTCAGAGAAAGGCTTTTTGAGGAAGAGCCCCTCCCTTGACGGGAGGGGGCTAGGGGGTGGGCGAAGCTGCCATTAGGTCAATTGTATGGCAACTTCCCCCCCACCCTGACCCTCCCCCGCAAGGGGGAGGGGGAGATTCTTCTTTCCCTTTTCTCCTGATTCCTCCGTTTTTTCTCCGCGCCTCTGTGGCTCCGTGGCAAACCCGATTGAGGTTATAAAATGTTCGATAAGATAGAAGAACTTGAGCGGCGCTACCAGGAAGTGGAAGCGCTGTTGTCCGACCCTGCGGTCATCGCCAACCAGCCGGAGTTTCGCAAGCTCTCCCGCGAGCACGCCGACCTGAGCGAACTGGTGGCGGCCTACCGCCGCTGGCGCAAGGTGCAGGAGGAGATCGAGGAGAACCGGGAGCTGTTGTCCGATGCGGACATGAAGGAGATGGCCGAGGAGGAATTGAAGAGCCTGGAGGCGGAGAAGGAACAACTGGAAGCCGATATCCAACTGCTGCTCTTGCCCAAGGACCCCAACGACAACAAGAGCGTCATCCTGGAGATCCGCGCCGGCACGGGCGGCGACGAATCGGCCCTGTTCGCCGGAGACCTGTTCCGCATGTACTCCCGCTTTGCCGACACCAACCGCTGGAAGGTGGAGACCATCTCGGCCTCCGAGTCGGAACGGGGCGGCTTCAAGGAGATCATCGCCTCCGTGGAGGGGGAGGGGGTCTTTGCCAGGCTCAAGTACGAATCCGGCACTCACCGGGTGCAGCGCGTGCCCGAGACCGAGGCCCAGGGGCGCATCCACACCAGCGCCTGCACCGTGGCGATCATGCCCGAGGCCGAGGACGTGGATATCGACATCAACCCGGCCGACCTGAAGATCGACGTCTACCGCTCGTCCGGCGCCGGGGGGCAGCACGTCAACACCACCGACTCGGCCGTGCGCATCACCCATCTCCCCACCGGCACGGTGGTGGCCTGCCAGGAGGAGCGCAGCCAGATCAAGAACCGGGCCAAGGCCATGAAGGTTTTGAAGACCCGCATCATGGACACCATCCTCCAGGAGCAGAACGCCAAGCTGGCCGCGGACCGCAAGCAGCAGGTCGGCTCCGGCGACCGGAGCGAACGCATCCGCACCTACAACTTCCCCCAGGGGCGCATGACCGATCACCGCATCGGCCTGACCCTCTACCGCCTGGATTCCATCATGGCCGGGGATATCGCCGAGATCGCGGATTCCCTGCGCGCCCACTACCAGATGGAGGCGCTGAAAGCACAGAGCGAAGGGAACTGATCTCCCTTCGCTTCACCCTGCCCCGGTTTTTATCCCGCCCATCCTTGTAAAATCAAAAATATTCTGCCACGAAGCCACAGAGACACGGAGAACGTCAAAGGCAAAACCAGGTACTGCTTGTTTTGTCTTCTTCTGCTTTTCTCCGAGCCTCTGTGGCTCTGTGGCAGATATCTAAAGATTGTAAAAGGTTTTGTTACCCCTCTAACTGCTCCGCCAACAACTCCACCGTATGCTTCACCTCCACCCCCGCCTTGTCCTGGTCGAACCCACCCCTGATCTGCATGACGCAGCCGGGGCAGTCCATGGCCACGATGGGTGCGCCGGTCTCCCTGATGTTGTGCAGCTTCCGTTGCAGGATTGGCGCCGAGATCTCCGGCAGCTTCATGGAATAGGAGCCGCCCATGCCGCAGCACATGTCGCACTCGAACATCTCCGTCACCTCGTAGCCCGCCTCGCGCAGCAGTTCCCGCGGCGGCTCCGTGGCCCGCAGGGTCCGTTTGAGGTGGCAGGAGTCGTGGTAGGTGATGGCGCCGAGCCGTTGCCCCTCCTTCAACGTGAGCCGCCCCGCGTCCACCAGCCGTTTCACCAGGGTGGAGAAATCCACGGTCTTTTCCGCCAGCGTCTTTGCCTGGGAGAGCCATTCTTTTTGCCCCAGGCTCTCCAGGGTATCACCGAACTCGTGGGCCAGGGCCACGGTGCAGGTGGGGCAGGCGGAGACCACATAATCCGCCTTGTCCGCCAACAGCGCCTTGATATTGTCCACGGCGTTTTGGCCTGCAACCTCGTAGGCCCCGCTATACCGTGCCGGGGCGCCACAGCAGGTCTGAGCCTCAGGGAATGCGACCCGGATGCCCGCCTTGTTTAGAATTTTGATCAGCGCCTCCCCCATCTCCGGGTAGGCGAAGTCGATCAGGCAGCCGGCAAAGAAGACGGCCGTTTCCTTGCATTCCGCTTGCTTGATCTTCTTGAAGCGGTCCCGGAACGGTTCCGCGGCAATGGCGGGAAGGCTGCGGCCGTCGGTCAGGTCCGACAGGAACAGGGGGAGGTGGCGGATGAAGCCGCCCGAGGTGAACGGCTTGCCGGCGATGGAGGCAGCCCGCAGCATGCCGTGGAAGAGCGAGCGGTTGTTGACGATGCCGAAGATCGCCTTCTGGGCCAGGGGGTGGCCCTTCTCCATGACCAGGCGTCGCCTGATCTCCATGATCATCTCCGGGATGTCCAGCTTGCCGGGGCAAACCTCTTTGCAGTTGCCGCACTGGATGCACAGCCCCTGGATATCCTCGGAGTTCTGCAACTCCTCGAACCAGGCGGTGAGGATGGTGCCGATGCCGCCGGTATAGATGCTGCCGAAGACATGCCCCCCCACCAGGCGGAAGATGGGGCAGACGTTCAGGCACGAGCCGCAGCGGATGCACTGGAGCGCCTGCTTGAACTTGGGGTCGCAGGCCATCTCGCTCCTGCGGTTGTCCATGAGGACGATGTGCAATTCTTTCAGGGAGCCGTCGGTGGCGGGCGTGGGGCCGGTGATGATGGAGACGTAGCTCGTCAGCAGTTGGGCCGTGGCGCTGCGGGGGAGGGCCGTCAGGATCGGCGCGACGTCGTCGAATTTTTCCACCAGTTTTTCGATGCCCACCAGGGCCACGTGGACCTTGGGCAGGGTGGTGACCAGCCGGGCGTTCCCCTCGTTGGTCACCAGCACGATGCTGCCGGTCTCGGCCACGGCGATGTTGGCGCCCGAGATTCCCATGTCGGCCTTAAGGAACTTGGCGCGCAGTTCCTTGCGGGCCACCTTGACCAGGCGGGGGATGTCGTTCTCCAGCCGTTCGTCCACCTCCTTGCTGAAGAGGTCGGCCACCTCCTCCTTGGTCATGTGGATGGCCGGCATGACCATGTGGGACGGCTTCTGGCCGGCAAGCTGGATGATCCATTCCCCCAGGTCGGTTTCTCCGACCGAGATGCCCGCCTTTTCCAGGGAGGCATTGAGATGAATCTCCTCGGTGGCCATGGACTTGGACTTGACCACGCTTTGGACGCCGTTATCCCGGGCGACCTTCAGGATGTACTCCTTCACCTTCTCCGGGTCATTGGTGCGGAAGACCTTGGTGCCCAGGGCCTCGGCGTTTCTGGCAAAGGTCTCCGCCATGAGCTCCAGGTTGGCGGCGGCGTGGGACTTGCGCTCGGCGATCGTGCCCCGCAGGGCCTCGAAGTCGATCCCCTCATAGGCCTTGGCCCGGTTCACCTTGTAGGCCTCGGAAAACTTCCCCAGCGCTCCGGTGAGGGTGGCGTTCCCCACGGCCCGGCCGATGGAGTCCCTGAATTCCTTTTTCATCAGGCAGCACCTCCCATGTCATCAACACAGACGATCACGAGCCGCTCCGGGCCGTGGACGCCGATGGTCAGCACCCGCTCGATGTCGGCGGTCCGGCTCGGGCCGGTGATGAAGGCGATGTAGCGGCTGGTCCTGGGATTGATTCTGGTCAGCAGGGCGATCTTATCGGGGAGGATGTTGCCGGTGGGAAGCAGGGCGATATGGATATCGATGAGGGAGGAGGCCAGCCGTTGCTCCACGGCGGTCTGGTCCTGCACCAGAGTGCCGGTGTCAGCCAGGGCCCACTCGACCTGGGTGATGCCGATGCGGGCATCGGCCGCCGTCCCCCGGTTTATCTCGAAGCAGAGTCCGGCGTCCGTGAGCGGCTTCGGGTCCATGCCGCGCAGGAAGGGACCGTCTGCCCAGACGGCGTGGGAACGGGGGCCGTCGGCAACGCCTTCCTTGTGTAGAAACTGCAGGATGAACGCCAGCGCCACCTCCCGGTCCTTGCAGCGATGGACCTCCGCACCGACGCCCTCGGCCCTGGCCTTGAATTGCTCGTACATCGTTTCAGCCTCCTTATATGCCGTCCGGCCTGCACGGGACTCCGGGGTTAAAAATTTGTAAAACCAAATTATATCTAAACCTAATTCATCTTAACCTCGCTTGTCAACAGGCTTTATGCACAACTATAAAAAAGCATTGACAGAAAGTTTTAAAAAATATAATTGGTAATACAAGTTTACAAAACCTGATTTTATTTTTGCCTGCTCTTCGTGGGACATCCAGGACAGGCGGACGGATGATGCCATTCACCAGATGTTTGAATACTATTCGCGCAAGGAAAGGAGTCATGTGTCATGCCCTGGATTCAAACCTATACACCCGTAGCAGGTAGTCTCGGGATGTCGGCCCTGGTGGCCGCCATACCGCTCGTCATCATCTTCGTCTGTCTGGCCGTACTGAAGATGAAGGCCCACATCGCCGGTCCGCTGGCCGTGGCCTCGGCCCTCGCCATTGCCATCCTTGTCTGGGGCATGCCGGCCAAACTGGCCGGACTGGCCTTTGCCCAGGGCGCGGCCTTTGGTCTCTTTCCGGTGTTCTACATCGTCATCACCACCCTGTTTCTCTACAATCTCACCGTCAAGGGGGGGCAGTTCGAGATCATCCGCGCCTCACTGGCCGGGGTGACCGCCGACCGCCGCCTCCAGGCGCTCCTGATCGCCTTCTGCTTCGGGGCGTTTATCGAGGGAGCGGCCGGTTTCGGCACACCGGTGGCCATAGCCGGCGCCACCCTGGTGGGACTCGGCTTCCGCCCGCTCTACGCCGCCGGCGTCTGTCTGGTGGCCAACACCGCGCCGGTGGCTTTCGGCGCTATCGGCATCCCCGTCGTGGCCCTGGCCGGGGTTATGGGATACGGCGACCCCGGTATGATGAAGCTGTCCACCATGGTGGGCCGCCAGCTTCCGTTCATCTCCCTGTTCATCCCGTTCTACGTGATCTTGATCATGGTCGGGCTGAAGAAAACCCTGGAGATCATGCCGGCCATCATCGCCTGTGGCGCCACCTTTGCCCTGGTGCAGTGGGGCACCGCCAGCTACCTGGGCCCCTATCTCCCGGACATCACCGCCTCTCTCCTGTCCATGGTGGCCCTGGTGCTGCTGCTGCGGGTCTGGCAGCCCAAGGAGGTCTGGACCTTCGACCATGAGACGGGGGACGCCACCAAGGAACAGCACAACTACACCGCGGGCCAGGTTTTCCGGGCCTGGGCGCCTTACCTGGCGTTGACCGTCATGGTTCTTCTGTGGGGCATTCCGTCCATCAAGGCAGAGCTGGACAAGAGCAACATCCTGATCACGGTGGACGGCCTGCATAACCAGATCGTCAAGAAGGTTTCCAAGCCGGAGGACGGATTGAAGAAGATCACCAAGGTAAACGAGGAGATCGACAAACAGCTGGCCCAACTGTCAACCGCGGATCCGAAGCAGGTGGAGCTGGCGGCCAGATTGAAGGAGCTTAAGGGGCTTGAGGATGCCTTCGTGCCGGTGGAGCAGGGGCTGGCGGGCCAGGGAGCGGTCCTGACCGACGAGAGGCTGAAGAGTTGCGATCTGGTTTCCAAGAAGATGACCGAGACCCAGAAACTGTGCAAGGATCTGGTGAAGATCAACGCCGTGCCGGCCGATCGCTTCAAGCCTCTGGATAAAGCCCTGGGCGACCAGTTGCCCGTCAAGCTCGCGGCCAAATACAATTTCAACTTCCTGTCGGCCGCGGGCACCGCCATCCTGATCGCGGCCCTCCTGTCGGCCGTGATCTGCGGCGTGGGCATGGTCGACACCTTCCGCATCCTGGGCAAAACCCTGTACGACATGCGCTACCCGGCCGTGACCGTCGCCTCGGTGCTCGGCCTGGCGTATGTCATGAATACCTCGGGCATGACCAATTGCCTGGGCCTGGTGTTCACCAAAACCGGCCACCTGTTCCCGTTCATTGCGCCGTTCCTCGGCTGGCTGGGGGTCTTGCTGACCGGTTCCGACACCTCCAGCAACGTCCTGTTCGGCGGGTTGCAGAAGGCCACGGCCGAACAGCTCGGCCTCAACCCGATCCTGACCGGGGCGGCCAATACCAGCGGCGGCGTCATGGGCAAGATGATCTCCCCCCAGTCCCTGGCTGTGGCCACCGCGGCCACCGGCATGGTGGGGGAGGAAGGGACCCTGTTCCGCTTTACCCTCAAACACTCCCTGTTCCTGACGGTGGTGGTGGGGATCATCGTGTACTTGCAAGCCTACGTGTTTTCGTGGATGATACCGTAGGGCCTCGAACACAAACGTAGCTTGAAAAGTCCCCTCCCTTGACGGGAGGGGGCCAGGGGGAGGGTGAAGCCGCAACTTGGCCCATGCCATGGCAACCTCCCCCCCCCCCCCCCCCCCCCCCCCC